>Ga0207674_10010211_pt1 | contig 10664 bp, 7 predicted proteins | sample KBSCornC72_FD_184303 | JGI IMG/M metagenome (GOLD analysis project Ga0207674, IMG submission 184303) | Corn rhizosphere microbial communities from Kellogg Biological Station, Michigan, USA - KBS Corn C7-2 (SPAdes) (version 2) | ecosystem: Host-associated > Plants > Roots > Rhizosphere > Soil ...
CACAAAATTTTGCCTGGGGTTTCGATTGCGTGCCTGAAGAAAACAGCCTCTTGTTTTCTTTCGATGGTATTTTGTTTGAATCGCCGGCAATTAATCTTGTTTTTGCAAAACCCGAAAAACTGTTGGGCAAAAAAGTATTCGACGCTTTCGGCACGGAGTTTCCCATACGGTTTGATTTCCTGGATACAATGGAAGGCGGCAATCTCAGTCTGCAGGTGCACCCGTTAAGGGAATATATAAAAGAAAAATTTGGAATGCCTTATACACAGGATGAAAGTTATTATATCATGGATGCAAAGGATGACGCGTATGTGTATCTTGGCCTGAAGGAAAAAGTAGTTCCTGAAAAAATGGTTCACCAGTTAGAGGAGGCGCAGGAGAATGGCGATGGTTTTAATGCGGAAGAATTTGTGCAGAAATGGCACGTAAAAAAACATGATCATATTTTAATCCCCGCCGGGACTGTTCATTGTAGCGGCGCTGACACCGTAGTGCTGGAAATAAGCGCTACGCCTTATATTTTTACATTCAAGCTTTGGGATTGGGGCAGAATGGGGCTGGATGGAAAACCAAGGCCCATTTCAATTGAGCATGGCAAAGAAGTAATTCAATGGAACAGAACCGCAAACTGGACAAAAGAAAACATCATTAACAAGATAGGAAAAGTTAATGAAGGCGATGGTTGGTTAGAGGAAAAAACCGGGCTTGATCCGTCTTCGTTTATTGAAACCAGGCGGCATTGGTTTAGTAAAAAAGTAGTTCATCACACAAACGGCGTATTTGCTGTGCTCAATCTCATAAAAGGCAGGGAAGCGATCGTTGAAAGCCCATCCGATTCATTTAAACCCTTTGTAATTCACTACGCCGAAACGTTTATAGTTCCGGCTGCAGTAGGCGAATATTCTATCAGGCCATATGGTGAAAGTGAAGGTGCTGAATGCGCTACCATCAAGGCTTTTGTAAGGACTGAAAATCTAATTGATTATCGCATTAATTAACAATATGGCAAATACAATCAACAAAGGATATGTATACAAAGCAACTATTGTAGCAGCAGTCGGAGGCCTTTTATTTGGATATGATACTGCCGTAGTGGCGGGCGCCATCGGATTTATCCAAATGAAATACAGCCTTTCGCCTGAAATGATGGGCTGGGTAGCTTCCTGTGCGCTCGTGGGTTGCATAGCCGGCGCGCTATTTGCCGGAAAATTAAGCGATGTGTATGGCCGGCGAAAAGTATTGATTTTGTCAGCAATACTTTTTGCTGTTTCCTCCATTGGCATTGCCATCCCTTTAAGTCTTGACTGGTTTATTTTTTTTCGTTTAATTGGCGGCCTGGGTATTGGTATCGCCTCCATCCTGGCGCCGATGTATATTTCGGAAATTGCTCCCGCGAATATAAGGGGCGAATTGGTTTCTATCAATCAGCTCGGGATTGTTTCGGGAATACTGCTTATCTACTTTGTCAATTATTTTATTGCAGGCCTTCGCGATGAAGCATGGAATATTTCAACCGGATGGCGATGGATGTTTGGGTCAGGCGCCATACCTTCTGTTATATTTTTAATCCTCCTTTTCTTCGTTCCTGAAAGCCCGAGATGGCTTTCGCAAAAAGCCAAATGGGATGAAGCCGGAAGCATTCTCACTAAAATAAATGGTTCGGAAAAAGCGAAGGAAGAATTAAAAGAAATAAAAAATTCTCTCTCCGTAGAGAAATCCTCCTTTGCCGATATTCTTAAACCGGGCGTTCGTAAGTCTTTATTTATAGGAATTGTATTATGTATTTTTTCACAGGTTACCGGCATTAATGCTATCATGTATTATGCCCCGGAAATTTTTAAATCTACAGGCGATGCCTCCGGATCAGCTCTTATGCAAACGGTGTTGGTGGGCATCATCAACCTGCTCTTTACCTTGGTAGCCATTAAATATGTTGATAAATGGGGACGCAGAACCTTGTTGTTAATAGGGGCCGGCGGAATGGCCGTTTGCCTTGCTATCGTAGGAAGTGCTTTCCACTTCGGGTTTGCCCAAGGTTACCTGGTGCTCATAGCCATACTGGCGTACATTTCTTTTTTCGCCATTTCTCTCGGGCCGCTTGCCTTCGTGGTGATTTCAGAAATATTTTCTAACAAAAACCGGGGCATGGCAATGTCTGTATGTGTTTTCTTCCTTTGGGTTTCTGTATATGTTGTGTCGCAAACATTCCCGATGCTACTTGCTTCAATAGGTAGTGCATTTACGTTTTGGATTTATATGCTGATGTCAATTTGCGCTTTTGTTTTTGTGCTTAAATTCATTCCTGAAACAAAAGGAAAATCGCTGGAAGAAATAGAAAAGTATTGGCTAAATCAACCCGGTAAAAGCACCGCTTCCTCCCTGTCTTTAGAAGAATCTTTTTAAATAAATGAGCATTTTGTATAAATCCATAGCAGATGCATTCTAAAATTTTGTTTCTTTCTTTCAGCCTTTTACTGATAGGTTCGCAAGCTATGGCAGGCCCTGGTAACATTGCGCCGTTGGCCAAAGTGACTGCCTCTACCTCGTTGAACGAAAAATTCAAGGCCTCAAATGTCACCGATGGAATTATCGGTATTGATGGAAAAGGAGAATGGGCTTGCGAAGGAATTACTACTGATTGGGGTTACATCCGGTTTCCATGGATTCAGCTTGACTGGAATGAACCTGTCTTAATCAATAAAATCCTCCTTTTCGACAGGGCAAACCTGACTGACCATATTGCAGGAGGCAAAATACTATTCAGCGACGGAACTACTATTTGGGTAAACCAAATTCCTAACGATGGCACAGCAAAACTGGTACAGTTCGATGCCAAAAAGATTACGTGGATTCGGTTTGTCACCACCGATGGTAATGGCAAAGATTTAGGCTTTTCGGAGATTGAAGTGTTTCCGGCTAATTCAGACAAAACGGATTTGGTTTCATGGGTTGATCCCTATATCGAAACCAACAGAGGAAGGTATATTTTTTTTATAACCGGCCAAACTCCATTCGGGATGGTGGGCGCAGCGCCACTTACAAGAAATAAAAATCAAAATGGAGGCGGCTATAATTATAATGAAAACGAAATACTGGAATTTAACCAGATACACAATTGGATGATGTCGGGTATTGGTATCATGCCTGCGCTTGCCTCTACAGATGTCACTCATGGAGATAAGGGATGGAAATCAATCTTCAGCCATGATGATGAAATTGTTCAGCCGGGATACCAACGAGTCTTCTTACAAAAACCGAAAACCTGGGTGGAATTGACGGCCACGGAACGGGTCAGCTTTTACCGCTTCACTTATACAACAGACACAAGCGCCTGCATCATTGTTAATTTGGGCGGTCATATCAGCAACAGCACAATGGAAAAGGCTAAGGTGCAAAAAATAAGCGACACAGAACTGGAAGGCTCATTCAGCTCTACGGAACGATATTGGGGCGGCCCGAAAGAGGTAAAAATATTTTTTGTGATTCAAACCGATAAGCCCTGCAAATCATTCAATGGATGGAAGGGACATAATCTTCTTCAAAATATCGAAACATTAGAGGGAGATAGTGCAGGGATTGCACTTGATTATGACCCAAAAGCCGGAGAAAAAATCCAAATGAAGATTGCGATATCTTATACAAGTATCCAAAATGCAAGAAACAATTTACACGCAGAATGCACCACCTGGAATTTTGACTCTGTAAGGAACGCAACAAGGAAGATATGGAACGAGTGGCTCGGTAAGATTGAGATAAAAGGCGGAACTGCAGCTCAAAAAACCAAGTTTTATACTGACCTGTGGCATTCACTTATGGGGCGCCACAAAATCAATGATGTGTCCGGCGATTATCCCGACAGAACCACAGGGAAAAGAGAGGGAAACTTCACCGATGCCATATTCAAAATAAAAACACTACCCAAAGACAGCAAAGGGAATCTTGCTTATAATATGTACAACTCCGATGCATTTTGGCTCACTCAGTGGAACCTGAATATCTTATGGGGACTTGCATGGCCTGAAGTAGAAGATGATATATCGGCCTCACTTATTCAATATGCTGACAATGGCTTTCTTCTTCCCCGCGGGCCGTCCGGGGGCGGCTACTCTTACATCATGACGAGCTGCCCGGCTACAAATCTTATTACAGCTACATTTCAAAAAGGATTGCTTACAAAAGCAGACAAGTATCATGCTTTCAAAATTATTAAACAGAATCATTTACCCGGAGGCATGCTGGGCAGCAAAGACGACATTGAATTTTATACTAAAAACGGCTGGTGGAAAAACAATGCAGGCATCACAATAGAAGCTGCGTTCCAGGACTATGCCATTGCCCAAATGGCGCAAAGTCTTGGAAAAAAGAAAGACTACGAATTTTTTCGTAAAAGGTCAGACGGTTGGAAAAAATGTTTTAATCCCGCGGAAGGATTAATTTTTCCAAAGGATGAAAATGGAAAATTTGTGCATAATGATCCATTGAGTGGAAAAGGATGGATAGAAGCAAATGCCTGGCAAGCCACCTGGGGCGTATCACAGGATATTCCGGGACTGGCTAAATTGATGGGAGGCAATGACAGTCTTTGCAACAAACTGAATTATGCGTTTGAAAAAGCGGAACCTCAGGATTTTGTATTTGCTTATAATGATGGATACATTAGTTATGCAAATCAACCCGGCCTTTCTGATGCGCATGTGTTTAATTATGCCGGCAAGCCGTGGCTTTCTCAATATTGGGTTCGCAAAGTGCAGGAGAAGGCTTATGGGGGAATAACCCCCGACCTGGGCTACGGGGGCCATGATGAAGACCAGGGCCAGATGGGCTCGCTCAGCGCTTTGATGTCCATCGGTTTGTTCAGCCTGAAAGGAACCGTATCACAGCAGCCGGTTTATGAAATTACAAGCCCTGTTTTCGACGAAGTAACCATTAGCCTTGACAGTAGCTATTATGCAGGTAAAAGATTTGTAATTAAAACTTACAATAATTCTAAAGAAAACTGCTATATTCAAAAGGCACAGTTAAACGGAAAACCTTTGAATAATTTTTGGTTTTATCATAAGGATTTCGCGAAAGGAGGACTGCTCGAAATTTGGCTCGGTCCAAAACCCAATACATCATGGGGTATTTCTAACATGCCATAAATAGTTTACATAAAGATGAATGAAAAGGTGATTGGCGTTGATATCGGCGGTTCGCATATTTCCGCAGCGGTGGTAGATCTTCAACACAGAAGCGTTTTAGAAGATTCGCTTCTGAGAAAACATATTAATTCAAAAGAAGGCGCGGAGCAAATTTTAAATTCATGGGCTGAAGTCATTGAACAATTATTTTCAAAATATCCTTTTGTTTCAAAAAAAATAGGCGTGGCCATGCCTGGCCCATTTGACTATGAAAAAGGTATTTGCCTGATTAAAGGCGTGGATAAATATGAAAGCCTTTTTAACCTGAATATAAAAAAAGCTTTGGCCAAACAACTTCAGCTTCCAGAAGAAAGTATTGTTTTCATGAACGACGCCAGGTGCTTTTTAGAAGGCGAGCTATTTGGCGGCGCAGCAAGGGATTGTGATAACGTGCTGGGCATAACGCTTGGCACAGGCCTTGGCTCATCTGTATGTCACAGTAAACGGACTTTTGAGGGCGATTTATATTTTATGCCTTATAAGGATAGGGTAGCAGAAGATTATTTGTCAACCCGTTGGTTTTTGAAACGCTACAAAGAAACGACCGGGCGTACGGCAAAAAACGTAAAAGAATTAAGCGAAAGAATTGCAGAAGAGCCTAACATAAAAAGCTTGTTCGTTGAATTTGGAAAAAATCTCGGCGAAGTTTTATCCGGGTATGCAAAAAAACACAATTGTAAAACGATTGTGATCGGCGGCAATATCGCCAATGCCTGGGACTTGTTCATTCCTGAAACAAAAGCCTTCTTAAACAGGGTTTCCGAAGCCTTTGTTGTAAAAAAAGCCTCTCTTGGCGAAGAAGGCACGCTGGCAGGCGCAGCAAGTTTGTGGAAATAACTATCAACTTTCTATCTAATAAAATAAAAATTCTTTGTATTTATCCGTTTACTATAGAATATAACAGTCATGGTTAATCTGCCTGCCGAAATTTTGGTATACTGCATAATAAAATCCACTATTATACAATCCATTCAGCGGTCAAGTCAAAAGGGATCTCCATGAGTCTGTTTTATGAGATAATCAACAATGGCAGGAAAACGATTTAAAAATGTTATGGACCAATTCGTTAGCAGTTTGCTTCCAAATATTCTTTGTATTCTTCTTCCCATTAATAAACGGCTCGAAAATTGTTGATTCCACTGCATACAATATCTTTTTTCCATTACGTCCCTCGTAATAGTTCCCTGCAAAAATTGATGTATTTGGACGAATGCTATTTTACTGCTATGTAAGGCCATACTCATCCCGTTGCCACATAGCGGAGTGATCATTCCTGCTGCATCACCTATCATCAGCATATGATTCTCCACCCGTGATTTTCTATCAAAACTTATTTGCGAGATTGTAAGTGGCGCATCAAAAAGCATCCTGCTCTCTGACCATATTTTTTCAAGGTGGGGGTTCTGACATAAAACCAATTGTTCCATCTCTTTGATGTTATTATGGTTTTCTTTAAGGTTTTCAGCAGTTGTCAGGTAGCATAGATTATAGTTGTCATCTTCAATTTTTACAATCCCGCAATAGCCGTTTTTAAAATTGTGAAGGGCGATCGTTTCAGAAGCAAAGTCAATTTTAATGTGGTACTTTACGCCTATGTAATTATTGAGTTTATTTCTTTCTGCAATTGCGAAAGGCCGTTTCCATTTTATATCGAGATTACTGCGCTTGCCAAAGCATCCGCAGGCCAGCTTTGCGCGGTAGGATTTTGCTGATGTTTCAATATTGAATTTATTGTCTGTGAACAGTACTCCGTTTACTTTTGTGCTTTCCTGAACAATAACACCTTCTTCCCTTGCGATTGTTAATAACAAATTATCTAGTTTATAGCGGCTGATACCAAATCCTCCAAGGGGTAGTGTACGTTCCAACAGTTTTCCATTTGGAGATGATACCTGCAAACGGGTGATAACTGGTACATTGATTGTATCAAGATTAACACCAAGGTAATTCAAAAAATCCCATGCCTCCATACTGATAAATTCCCCGCATACTTTATGGGCTGGATATTTTAATTTTTCAAATACAATAACCTTGTGAGATTTTCTCGCTAATTGAATGGAAACAGCAAGGCCTGCTAATCCTCCGCCAATAATTGCAACGTCGTATAAATCTGGATCTGCCACTATGCTATTTTTTATTATCCGAGATAATTAGCCATCGAAATGCCCATTGCCAATCGATAGTGTAATATGCTATACCGGCACTGGAAAATAATTGCCTCCATTCCTCCTTTCTAAAACTGCGGGCTACGGACAAGCATGCATCATTTTTTACCAGGCAAGACCGGCTGAAAATCTTTGTAATATATTTAATAAGATACCAGGCAAGCCAATGCCGGTGCAAATCATTAATGAAAAATCCCAGCCGGCTGTTTCGTCGAAGCCATTGCAACATTATTATCAATTGTTCATTGGTGAAATGATGACAAAAAAGCGAGGAAAAAATGATATCCGGTTTGTTCTCCCCAAAATTTACTTTCCTGAAATCATTACATATCCATTCACACGGCATTTGGGGGTATTTTTGTTTTGCGAAGGTGATACAAGCAGGGTTCAAATCAATGCCTATAAAGCTCACCGGGGAATTATTTTTTTTACAATACTTGTAAATAGCAAAAAGATTATCGCCTCCGCCACAGCCAATCTCACAAATAGTAAGAGCCTCAGTATTGTTCATTAATTTTTTTACCCCTTTTATAGTAATAGAGTGACCGCCAAGCCTGGAATTTATAATGTTCAATTCTTTCAGGGTCATGGCCATAACGTCAGGAGAGATATTGTCACCATCCATTAATTCTTTCTCGTAGCTGCGTTGCCGAAGGTTTATCATAGTGATAGGATAAAAGTTTCCACTGTTAGACCCGGACCAAATGCTGCTCCGAAAATGTTTTCACTTGTCTTTTTTTTGATCCCCTTCATCATTTTTTCCAATATAAACAATACGGTGGGCGAAGACATATTACCGTAGTCTCTAAGTACATCATAGCAGATTTGCAATTGTCCGTTCGCTAAATCAAGCGTTTCATGAACGGTTTTCAATATTTTTTTTCCTCCCGGATGTATAGCCCATTTCGTAATATCTTTCATGCAAAGGTTCGCTTCTTTTAATGCCTCCTGCACGATACCGCTAAAATTTTCTTTTATTATGTTTGGTATCTCACTACTCAATAACATTTGGAACCCACGGGAAGATAATTCCCAAGCCATGTCCTTTTTCCCTTTAAAAAAGATATTTGAATAAAAACTATCAATTTTCAGACCTTCTGCTTTTTCATCACCTGTTACCAGTACAGCAGCAGCACCATCAGCAAAAAGCATACTGCTGGTTATATTATCCATTGTAGGTTCTTTTTGAAAATGTAGTGTACATAATTCGGTACATATTATAAGAACATTCGCCCTCCTGTCGGATTTGCAAAAAGCATCGGCAATTTTTAAAGCATGAATGGCGCCATAACATCCCATAAAATTGACAGAAGTACGAAAAATGTTTGTCGGTAATTCTAATGACTCTAACAAACTGAGGTCGAGTCCTGGTGCACTCATCCCTGTACAGCTTACTGTAATGAGATGGGTGATAGAACGATCAGAAAAATTTTCCATACATGCATGAATCGCGTCCAAAGAAAGAGGAACTGCATAATACTGATACCATTGCATTCTTTTCTCCAGATTTGGAAAAGGTTCCAGGTCTTCAGTTGGCTTGTAAAATTGCCACTCGGAAGCGGGTGCACTGTAATCAGGAATGACTGAATAGCGTGTTTCAATCCCCCCCTGACGATAGAGAAACTTTATTTTGCGGTTTTCACTTTCAGATAAGGCATAAACCCGCTGCATAAAATCAAGAATAGATGATTGATCATGCTTAAATGTAGGTACGGATGTACCAATTGAAATTATTTTACTCAAACTATTTCCAAATTAATAAAATGATAAATGCGGTATTCGTACATGCAGAGGCAATCCAGATCATCTTCATCGTATTTTTAAAATTAGCGGCAGCTTTGTCCGCCTTCACTTGTAAGAACCATCTTATGAAATAAACGATAACCGGAATAAAAAAGATGCCTACTATAATTAATTTATTTATTTCGTGCAAAGCCACAAAATATTGGACCATGAAAAGCCACCCAAAAACATACACGAGGGCGCAAAATATAAATGTGCCTGTATATCCCAACTTGTAACTAATAGATGCTACTCCGTCAGATAAGTCTTGTTTATGCTGGTAGATCTGCGTTAAAGGATAAAACCCCCCAATCAATAAAGCACATATAGCCATTCCCTGCCAGGGTACCCTCACCTCATTGTCCGCACTGCTCCCATAATAAACGAGAAAAAATGTTAAGGCACCTTGGAAAATAATGACAGTGAGATATCCGATTACCGGGAATTTTTTTAACCTAATACCCCGATAACTATAGGCCTTTGAAGCACCGATATATAACAGGGTTATAAATGCAAACGGAAGACTTATTAAAATACTCAACAGGATAGCTATTGTATCTAATATGATCGTGATAAGAAAAAGATCCCGTGTGGGAAGAGGAGGTTTCTCCAGGCCTCCAATGCTTGCAACATCCCGGTCCATATAACTATTATATCCGTTACTAGCGGGATATATCAGCAAATGCAATATTATGAATATAAGAATGGCTTTATCCCACAGGATATTAGATACCTGGGATAGGGCAAAAAAATACAACGGGGATAAAAATAATGAAAATGGTATCCTGAGTAATTTGACTGTAGATACAGAAAGCATATTGACGAATTTGCTTCTGAAAGGTAAGATGATTGCCGGAAATGTGTCGCTTTAAAGAAAATACCATTGTCCGACCTGGCTCCCGAAAAAAATACTGCAACAAGGCAACCTTTCGGCATTTAATTTCGATTTAACGTTCTATAACCCTTTCAATTTGTTATCAGTAAATGAACTAAGAACGATTATCGGGGAATGCATCCTGAATAAAAGAGAGAGCCAAAAAAAGTTATATAACTCCTTCTACAGCTATGGTATGTCCATTTGCGACCGGTACACAAAACGAAAGGAAGATGCTATTGAAATTTTTAACGATAGCTTTCTCAAAATTTTTAAAGAAATCCATAGATACGTACCTGCCTATGCTGATGAAGTAAATTCCTTTAAAGGTTGGATTAGAAAGATACTGATTTACACAGCCATTGATCATTCAAGAAAAAATAACAAACATCATTTTACGGCGGAAATTGAAACGACCCTTATTTACCTTCCGGAACGAGAAGAAAATGCATTTGACAGAATTTCTTATGATGAGATCATTCGTGCAATTCAACATCTTTCACCTGCTTACAGAACCGTTTTGAATTTATTTATAATTGATGGGTTTAGCCATGAAGAAATAGCAGAACAATTGAAAATTTCAATAGGCACTTCTAAATCAAATCTTTTTAAAGCGAGGCAACAGTTACAAAAAATACTAAAGAACGATAATAAAATATTAAT
>Ga0207674_10010212_pt1 | contig 10664 bp, 9 predicted proteins | sample KBSCornC72_FD_184303 | JGI IMG/M metagenome (GOLD analysis project Ga0207674, IMG submission 184303) | Corn rhizosphere microbial communities from Kellogg Biological Station, Michigan, USA - KBS Corn C7-2 (SPAdes) (version 2) | ecosystem: Host-associated > Plants > Roots > Rhizosphere > Soil ...
TGCCGGGTTTCTGTACTGGATCGTGATGATTGCCCTGGTGCTGCTCGATCGTCGCGACGAGGGGATGGATGCAGGACGCATGGCCCACAGGCTGCTGCTGCATGAGGGCGACGAAAATCGGGTGCTGCCAGCGCTCGCGCTGCTTGCGGCATTGCAGGGACGAATGACCGCCGCGGCACGTGTCATCGGCCACGATGACGCCCACCTTGCGCGTACCGGCGAGGTCGTGCGTCCGGTTGCGGCACTAGTGCGCGCCCGCCTCGGCCCGCTGCTGGGCGCGGCCCTGCCCGCCCCCGAACTCGAGCGGCTCCGCATGGAAGGCGCCGCGCTGAGCGGCGAGCAGGTGTTCCAGCTTGGATTCGGCGACGACGCGTAATTTCTCACGCATGACGCACATCATTCATGCCGCGTAGAACACCGCGAAATCGCGCGCCGCGTCCTGCCAGCAGGTGACGCGGGCGAAGCCGGCGTCCTGCAGCAACGAGGTGAACTCGGCCGGCGTGTATTTGTACGAATTCTCGGTGTGGATACGCTCACCGGCGGTGAACGTCCGGACCGCGCCGGGAAGATGCACGGCCTGCGCTGATTGCGCTTCCAGATGCATCTCGACACGACCCTGCTCCGCGTTGTAAAACCCCCTGTGCGCAAACGCTTCGGGCCGGAAGTCGCTGGCGAGAAGGCGGTTGACGTGATGCAGGACGTTGCGGTTGAACGCCGCGGTGACGCCGACCGAATCGTCGTAGGCGGCGTCGAGCCGCGCCTTGTCTTTCTTGGTATCGACGCCGATCAGCAGCCCGCTGCCCTCGCGTCCGAGGCAATGCAGATGAAGGTCGCGCAGGAAGGCCAATGCGTCGGCTGGCGTGAAGTTGCCGATCGACGAGCCCGGGTAGAAGAACGTCACGGCTCCCGCGTCGAGGTCCTGCTTCACGTCGAGCCCGCGCGTGAAGTCCGCGACGATCCCCAGCATCTCGATCTCCGGGAATTCGGGCGCCATCTTCGCCAGCGATCGCGCGATCTCTTCGACCGCGATATCGACGGCGATATAGCGCGCCGGTGCCAGATACGGCAACCAGCCAAGCGCCTTGCAGCAATCGCCGGCGCCCAGGTCGACGAACTGCTTGCCGCGGCCGACGGCAGCGACAATCGCATCGCGATGCTCGCTGAAGATCGCCCGTTCGGTACGCGTCGGATAGTATTCGGGCAGCTCGCAGATCGCGCCGAACAACGCGCAACCCAGTGCATCGTAGAAGTATTTCGGCGCGATGACGGCGGGCGATGCGAGCAGGCCCGCGACGAGCGCGCGGCGCTCGGCCGCGGGATCGGCGCGCAGGCGTTCGACAATGCGGTATTCGGACATCCTGAGGATCGCTCGAGCTTCAGTGGACTGTGGTATTTTTGTCGACAATGATAGCTGCAGCGAACGTGGTCCCCGCCCTACTGCGCGCAGCGGTGGCTTTTGGTCTGGTCGCCACGACCATCGCGCATGCGACGGGCGCGCTCGAGCCCTGGACCGGCGGCCCGGCACCGGCATTGATCCTGAAAAATCTTGCGGGCCGCGACGTCCGGCTCGACGACTTTCGCGGCCGCACGGTCATCGTCAATTTCTGGGCGACGTGGTGTGTGCCCTGCGTAGTCGAGATGCCGTCGCTGCAGCGGCTGCGCGACCGGATGGCGCCGGAAGGGCTCGAGGTGATCGCCGTCAACCTGCAGGAAAACAGCGCGCGCATCCAGCCCTTCCTCGAGCGCCTCGGCGTTACGTTCCCCGTGGTGCGCGATCACGACGGAAGCGTGCGCAGCGCCTGGGGCGTCGGCGTGTATCCCACGAGCTTCGTCGTCGGTCCCGACCAGCGCATCGCCTGGTGGGTCAAGGGAGAGATCGACTGGGATGATGCGCGAGTAGAATCACGTTTACGCAGTCTTCGTTGATCGACCAGCGAAAGGAAATGGCATGGACCGTCGCTCCTTTTTAGCCGCCTCGTCGGCGCTCCCCTTCGTCTCGACCTTCCCCAGCCTCGCGCATGCGCAGGCGCGAACGTACGCACCGGCTTCCAGCACATGGAGGACGTTCGAGGTCACGACGCGTCTTGAAATCGCCAACGCGGGCACTGGCACCAAGGCCTGGATTCCGGTTCCCGCGCTCAACACCGACTGGCAACAGTCGGGCGACAGCACGTGGTCGGGCAATCTGCGCGACGCGGCGCTCTACACCGACCCGGCGTACGGCGCGAAGATGGTGCGCGCGACCTGGGCCGACGGCGAGTCGTCCCCCGTGATCATCGTGGTCAGCACCATCCGCACGCGCGATCGCGACATCGACTGGAGCAAGAAATCGGCGCCAGCTGCGAACACCGGCGATCTCGCCCTCAATCTCAAGCCGACGGCACTCATTCCCACCGACGGCATCGTGGCCGCCACCGCGTCCAAGGCCGTCGCCGGCAAGACGACCGACGTCGACAAGACGCGCGCGCTGTATGACTGGGTGGTGAACAACACGTATCGCGAGCCGACGGTGCGCGGATGCGGCGTCGGCGACATCAAGGGGATGCTGGAGACCGGCAACATGGGCGGCAAGTGCGCCGATCTCAATGCGCTGTTTGTCGGGCTGTGCCGCGCCTCCGGGATTCCCGCGCGCGACATCTACGGCATTCGCGTGGCCAAGTCGGCGTTCGGCTACAAGGAGCTGGGCGCCGGCACCAACGACATATCGAAGGCGCAGCACTGCCGCGCCGAAGTCTGGCTCAACGATTACGGTTGGGTCGCCATGGACCCGGCCGATGTGGCCAAGGTCATGCGGCAGGAAACGCCGGTCTGGATCAAGGACCCGCGCAACGAAGTCGCGGCGCCGGTGTACGACGCGCTGTTTGGAAGCTGGGAAGGCAACTGGATGGGCTACAACACCGCGCACGACATCGCGCTGCCGGGTTCGACCGGCGCCAAGGTCGCGTTCCTCATGTATCCGCAAGCCGAAACGCGGGGCGAGCGCGTCGACAGCCTCGATCCGGATACCTTCAAGTACAAGATCACGATGCGCGAAGTGACCGGTTGAACGGTCGCGGTCATTGCCGGCGGTCAGGCAGCGGATCCTGACCGCCTCCCCTCGTGACCGCACCAATCGCACGTTCCGCAGCGCCCGTCGAGCCCGCGAATGGGTCCGGCGTATTCGGCCTCTATCCCGCCTCCGATTTCCGGATCGCGACCGGTGCGTTGGGCAATGGTCCGACGATCCGCCAGGCGCTGTGGTATTTCCGTGACCAAACGATCGCGCTCCCGAAGCCCGGGTTGCCGGTCGCGTCGTTCACGCGCGGCGTGCCCGCGTTCGACGACATACGCCAGTGGGCGGACACACGGCCGCGCGACGCGCCGATCGACTATCCGCCGCTCATCTGGGTCGCGGCGCCCGCCGTCGTTCGGCATGCGCGAATGGCGACCGAAGGCAACGCGCTCGTCACGAGCGACGGTGCGATCGCGTACGAGCTCACGCCGAAGATTCCGCTCAATCGCTCCTATTTCGACGCGTCGTCGATCGCTTTCCTGTCGTCGCGCGCCGTGTCGGTCCGCGGTACGCCAACACCGCCGAGCTTCATCGCGCGCACGTTCTGGCCCGAGGATTTCGTGCTGGGTCGGCGCCCACCGCCAGTGCGCGCGTTGCCCGCGGCGGATACGCCCCAGGCAAGCCTGCGCGCGCTGATGCGCGAAGCGCCGCGTGGCGGCGCACAGAGTCCGTACAGCGCGGCGACGCTGTGGCAGCGCGATCTTGCGCTGGCCGATTGGAGCGGGCGCCCCATCCTCGCGTTGTTGGTCAACGGCGCGCAAGGCGACGACGACGAAGCGCACGCCGGCCACTTCGCGCTCGTCACCGGCCGCGTCGCCGAAGACGGCAGCATCGGCGACTGGCTCGCCAACAATTTTTACACGCTCGACGCCGAGAGCGAAAAGGGCATTCTCGCGGCGCCGGTTCCGCTCGACAACTACCTCGGGGACCTGAACAGCGGCCAGAGCTGGTACCGTCCCTCCTGTCTGGTCGTCGCGGTATTGCGCGACGCGCGCGTGCCAACGCTGGTGCAGTCGGCGTTGAACCGCGTCTACAACCAGTTCTACCGGCACCAGCTCGCGTACTACCACCCGGATGAGAACTGCACCAGCATCAGCGTCGACGCGTTGCGCGCGCTCGGCTGGCCGATACCGGCGCGCGGGCCCTCGAGCCGCTTGCTCGCCTGGCTCGGGTTTCCGTTTCTCGCGTTGAAGGAACGATCGATCGGCAAGGCCAAGCTCGCGTTCGATTATCTGTACACCGACCAGACACGGCTCCTGCCGGCGGCGGCGCTCGAAGAGGCGTTCGGCAGCCTGTGGGCCCTCGCTCATGCGGCGGCCGGCGGCGACCGCGATGGCATCGAAGCGATGCTGGCGCAGGATCTGGACGCGCTCGCCTTCGTGCGTGTCCCGCAGTTTCCGTCGAGCCGCGTGTTCGGCGATGCGCCTGCGGTAACGACACGCGAATACCACGCGCGCGTTCCCGACGATCCGGCGCTCGCGCAGGTGGTCCCGGTCCCGCCGCGCCCGTTTCCCGCTGCGTTGCGCGACCCGGACCTGTTGCCGCCGGCACGCCACCCTTCCGACTATGCGGTCGCGGTCTGGAGTGTCGTCACGATCGTCGGCATACCGTGGCTTCTGTGGCGCGTGTGGCGACGGCGCGGACGATTACCGGTATGACAACAGCCGGTCGCGCCGCGCGAGCGATGGAAACCACCGGATCCAGAGTCCGGCGACGATCAGCGTGCCCACCCCTCCCGCGATCACGGCCCCTACGGGACCCACCCACTCCGCCACGGTTCCCGCCCTGAATTCGCCGAGCTCGTTGCTCGCGCCGATGAACGTCCCGTTGACGGCGCTGACCCGCCCGCGCATGGCGTCGGGCGTGTCCAGCTGGACGAGCGTTTGCCGGATCACCACGCTCACCATGTCGGCGGCACCGCTTACCGCCAACGCGATCATCGACAGCGTGAAATCGCGTGACAGCCCGAACACGACGGTCGCCATGCCATAGATCGCCACGGCGACGAACATCCGCCGCCCGACGTGCCGCGCCAACGGCGTATGGGCAAGGACGATACCGATGACCAACGCGCCGACGGCAGGCGCCGCGCGCAACAGGCCGAGTCCCCACGGTCCCGTGAGCAGGATGTCCTTGGCGTAAATCGGCAACAGCGCCGTCGCGCCGCCCAGCAACACCGCGAACAGATCGAGCGAAATGGCGCCGAGCACCGTGCGCTTGCGCCAGATGAATCCGACACCTGCGAATAACGACGCGAGCGAGACCGGCTCCGTTGGCGGCGACACGGGAATCCGCCGGATGGCTGCGACGGCCCCGGTGGCGACTGCCAACAGCGCGAAGCACACGCCGTAGGCCACGGCCGGGCCACTCGCGTAAATGAATCCGCCCAGCGCCGGTCCGCCGATGATCGCTACCTTGAGCAGCGTGGAGCTCAGCGCAAATGCGCGCGGCAGTTGCTCGGGTGAGACCAGCGCGGGAACGATCGCCTGCTGCGACGGCATCTGCAGTGCGCGCGCCACGCCCAGCGTCGCGCTGGCGGCGAAAATCAGCTCACGTCCCACCCGGTCGTGCAGGCTGCCCCACATCAGCGCGATGGCCACGACCGCTTGCAGCACGAGCGCAGCGGCAAGCACGCCGCGCCGGTCCACGCGATCCACCAGCTGCCCGGCGGGCAGTGTCAACAGCAACGCGGGCATGAATTGCATCAAGCCGACCATGCCGAGATCCCATGCGCGCGCGGTCAGGTCGTACATCTGCCAGGCCAGCGCCACCATCAGCATCTGGTTCGCCGCGGTGCCCAACAGCCGCGTCCACAGAAAGCGGTGGAAGCTTGCCGACATCGGTGCGTGACGCGGGGATCGCATTCGGTCCGAGCTGGGGAAGCTGCTTGGTCGGGGCCGCGAGCGAAGCGGACGTTGAATCCACCGCGATGGCGCAAGGAACGGCGGCGGGCGGCATGCGAATCTAGCATGCCCCTTGCGGCCGTTTTACTGGCGAATGCTGCGCGGTCGTGTATGCTATCGCTATCATTTTGTGTGGATTGAACCCGGATGGCCTCCAAACTCGCCAAGAAAAGCAGATCAACGCCCCCGTCGGCGCGCTCCACGGGCAGCGTCACGCTCGCCGACGTCGCGATGCTGGCCGGCGTGTCGCCGATCACGGTCTCGCGCGTGGTGAACCGGCCGGAGCTGGTCACCGCGGAAACGCTCGAACATGTCCAGCAGGTGATCGACCGCACGGGCTACGTGCCCAACATGCTGGCCGGAGGCCTCGCGTCGCGCCGCAGCCGGCTGGTGGGCGAGTACAGCCTGGTGAAACGGCTCGACCCGGCACACCCCATCATCGTCGGGCGCAGCAACAACGACCTCGGCACACCGGTGGGCCAACCCACGCCCGACGAATTCAGCGTGTCCATTTACCAGCGGGTGTGGGACAAAACCGTCAGCCACCGCTACATCCAGTACCCGTTTCCCAGCTGGTACTACGCGTTCCTGGCCGGGGTGCAAAAAATCACCAAGGGCAGGGACATGATGATAGCCGAACTCCAGGCCGAGCCGTGGCCGCCGCACGGACAAACCATCCAAACCAGTTCGCTGGAAGAGCACGACAAATCGTTTAATGCCGTGCGTCTAAAAACCACCGTCGATTTCGCAAAACAAACCGGCATGAAATCAATCGACCTGTGGGGCGCGGAATATTGGTATTACCGTCTGGTGCAGCTCCACGACCCCTCGGTTTGGCAGACTGCCCGCAGCCTGTTCCGGACGGGGCAGTAAACCCGGCGTAGGATTGTTTGCGGCCGGTACTGGCCCGGCCGGACTACACTGCATACGTTGTCTCGGGCGGCGTACTTCGTCGGAGCTATTGACTTGCTCAGCCGGGTGTGATATAAATCACAGGTTGATACTTTCGGTAACGAAGGTATTTTTTATTTGTCCTGTTCACATCGTAAGGAGATGTTTATGGCCCGTGTCCCATCCCCCCAACCTGAAACCGCCTCCCCGGAGTTAGCTGCTTTTGGCGGTGCAGTGCCAACGAACCGCTACCATAAGGTAGCCCTCCTGAGGATGTTGGACATCACGGCCGGCTACGGGATCGCTGCCAGCCAACGCGAGTTCGATGAGTACGAACGCATAGCGCAGGACGGCGACACGGCCCGCTTTTGGGACGCCCCGACTGACCTGCCAGCAGAGCCGGCCTTCTCCGACCGGGCAGAGCCCGTGCTCGTTCCGAGGGGGGTAAGGCTCCTCCGGATCCTCCGGCAACTCGGCGATACCGGCAACACCGCGGCCGCATTCACCGATGCTGCTCCCGCCACACCATTAGCCGCTACTACCGGCACCGCAACGCCCGCGTTCCGGAGCATGGCCGATGAAACGGCCGCCCCGCACGATTTACCCGGTTGGGAACCACTCGGCGACCGCCACCCCGCAAGCTTGCAGTTCCTGCCATACGACCATCGGGTCCTGGACCAGCACCTGACGGTTTCGATACCCGGGAAAGCCAGGCAATTTGGCAAAGATGAATACGACGGTGTCGCCTACCAGCTGAACCAGGCGGCGTCACAGCCTTTGCCGGTGGCTGACTATTCATCCAGCGCTTTTGGCCCGTCCATTGTCCAGGAACGTGACGATTCCGGCCATACGCCGTTCAAACTGACCGAAGACCAGCTGGGCAGGGCCGACAAATTCAAACCCGACGAATACGACTACTACTTTAATGTTGCCGTCTCACACGAAGGCAGCCTGTTTACCGATGAGGAGCTGGCGGCCATTGCCCGGGAAGAACAGGAAGAAGCCGCGTCGGTGCGTGACAGCCTGCGGAACCCGCTAAGGCTGATCGAAAACGTGGTGAATGAAGTACTGAAAATCCGGGCAGCCGCACGGGACCAGCGGGCACGCGGGATTGACCCTGATGGCTACTCGTGGAATCCCCAGTCGCGCGCCCTGCGCGGCCGCCGCCGGCGGGGCTTTGACCGCAGCGATTTCGTACCGCACCTGCGAAGTACCTCGACCGCCAAGCCGGTCAGCCATGACACGCGGCACCGCCAGGCAGCCTAAAAACCGCTTAGTACACCCGCAAGTGAGGCGAGATGCCGGCGATGGGCAGCACCCTGGCTTCGGCCACTGCATCGGGCGAAGTAAGGAGCATTTTTCCGTGCCGTAACCAGACGGCAGGTGCTACCCGCATGCCTTCCGGGCCGGGCAGGTACATGCCAAATTGCAGATCCGTTTCCTCGACGGGCGTCAGCAGGCCCACGATGGCGTGCGGCGGCCAAGGGGCGAAGAGTACCGCCCGGCCAAAGGCTCGCGCTATCCCCAGCCGGCTGTAGGGGTTTTGTTGCTGTAATTCGATAAGCGGCTCACGCCGCATCGTCACCATGCCCACATACCGTTCCGCTTCGGCCCGCCGTGACGGCGCCAGGTTAACCCAATGCAGAATGTCTTCCGTACTCTGCCGGAACACAGGCCACAGCGGCAGCCGCTGTATCTGTCTTTCCGCCGGTTCGCGGAAGTGCATACTGGCAGCATATACCGTGGCAGCGAACCGTTCGTGTAGTGGTGCTTTTGGCATAAGCATCATATATAGCGGAATCACGGGGCGCCGCCAGTTAGCAAACCAACAAATACATCAGGTACAATGGGAGATTATGGCTAAGAAAAAGGCGCATACGCCCAAGACCATACAAAACAGGCGCGCCCGGTTCGACTACGAACTGGGTGATTCGTTGGTGGTAGGTTTGGAGTTAACCGGACCGGAAGTAAAAAGCCTGCGCATGGGCCACGGCCAGCTGCGCGGCGCGTACGTTACCGTGAAAGACGGTGAAATCTACCTGCTGGGCGCGGCCGTAAACGGTACTACGGCCGTCCCGCTGAACGCTCAGGAACAAACCCGTACTCGAAAACTACTGGCCAAGCGCCGCGAAATCGACGCCCTCATTACCGCCAAACAACAGGGGCGTACCATCGTACCGCTGGAACTTTTGACGCGCGGCCGGTTTATAAAACTGCGCATTGCCGTCGGCAAAGGTAAACGGCAATATGACAAGCGGGCCGCTCTGAAAGAGCGGGACGCACAGCGCGACGTTAGTCGGGCTGTAAGGCCACGTTAGTGGCCGCCATATTCAATACGATAGCGACTGAAGCGCGCAGAAGCTTGCTTCGAGCACTGGAGGGAGATATATGGCCGTCTGCAAGATGGCCATACAAACGCCAAACTCTCAAAAAACGCGACGAAGAACGGCAAATCAGTCGCGCCTTGAGACCCTGAGTTCCTGGAGCCCTGCAGCCGCGTTAATAATTGCCCCGTTCGGTCGTGTTACAATATGCCCTGAAACAAACGACCACCGCAGTACGCCGGGCGACAGAAACCGTTTAAACCAGAGAGTATACTGAGGACTCGTGCGTAAGGGAGGCCGTTTGGAATATATGAAACGCCTGCGTATCGCCATGATTGCGCCGCCCTGGCTGAAACTCCCCGCTGAGGGTTATGGTGGCGTGGAAGCCGTTATCGACAGTTTGGTGCGCGAACTGGTAAAACTGAATGTCGACATCGAAATCTTCGGCGTCGGCCGCCGTAAACTGCACGGTGTCACTGTCCACCCCGTTACCAAAACCGAGCAGTTCGAGCACATTTTAAAGCCGATGTACGACTTCGCCTTACCCATCCCGACGGCGCATGTGTTGAACTCGCTGCGTATGATTCAGGCGGACGGCAAATTCGATGTCATCCACGACCACAACTACTTCGTCGGCCCGGCAATCCTTACCTACGCCGCGGGCTTCGGCAAAATCCCGCCGGCCATCCACACGCTGCACGGCCCGCCGCTGACTACCGACCGCATGGTAGCCGACGGCTTTCCGGACAACCGCGTCTTTTGGCGTTCGCTGGCAGACCACCACCACTGCTCAATAGTACCGATTTCCGAAGCCATGCGCGGCACGCTGCCGCCGGAGCTGTCCGGCAACGTGCTGGACGTAGTCCATAACGCAGTGGAGGTCACGGATTTCCCGTATGTGAACAAGGAAGGCAAAAAGAACTACTTTATAACCCTGGCGAGGTTTTCCGAAGAGAAAGGCCAGCACATCGCCGCCCGGATTTGTTCTCGCAATAACTACCGCCTCAGGATGGCCGGTACGGTGGCCGCCATCTCATCTACCCGCAAGTTGTTGTTGGAACTCGCCAACCCCGTCAGCCGTTACCGTAACGACCGCGATTTCCGGTATTACAGCGAGCAGGTGTTGCCGTATGTACTGCGCAATCCGCGGGTAACCTACGCCGGGAATATCAGCGGCCGGCGCAAGATGAAATTTATTTCCGAATCCAAGGCGCTGCTGTTTCCCATCACCTGGGAAGAACCCTTTGGCATGTCGGTGATTGAAGCCCTGGCCTGCGGCACACCGGTCATCGCCATGAACCATGGCGCTATGCCGGAGCTGATTGAACATGGTGTAACCGGATTTTTAGCCAACACCGAAGAAGAATTCGCCGAATACATGAAACGGGTGGACGAACTCGACCCAGAGGCCTGCCGCAAGTCGGTCGAGGCCAAGTTCTCCGGCCGGCTGATGGCCGAGCGGTACCTGGAACGCTACCGCACCGCCATCGCCCG
>Ga0207674_10010219_pt1 | contig 10662 bp, 8 predicted proteins | sample KBSCornC72_FD_184303 | JGI IMG/M metagenome (GOLD analysis project Ga0207674, IMG submission 184303) | Corn rhizosphere microbial communities from Kellogg Biological Station, Michigan, USA - KBS Corn C7-2 (SPAdes) (version 2) | ecosystem: Host-associated > Plants > Roots > Rhizosphere > Soil ...
AACGGCGGCGTACCCTGCGAGGTCGCTGCGTGAGGTAAATCCACAGGGTGCCGAGAACAAGGATCGCTGCGACGCTAATCACCAGAAGCGTCATTCACCGCCCCAAAATCTGATCAACTAACTGACGCAGGTTCGAGAACTCGGCCAGCCGCAGCTCCTCGCCCCCCTTCATTCCCTTTGGCAGCCAAGCCTGCTCAAAACCAAGCTTCGCCGATTCCTTCAGCCGCAACCCCGCATGCGCGACCGGACGGACTTCGCCTGACAGCGCGATCTCGCCCAGCACCACGCATTCGCTCGGCACCGGCCGCTCCGACATCGCGGACACCAAAGCGGCCGCGACTGCGAGGTCCGCGCCGGGATCGCTCAGCCGGTATCCGCCGGCGACGTTCAGATACACCTCGGCCGTCGCGAAGCTCATCCCGCAGCGCGCCTCCAGCACGGCGAGGATCATCGCCAGGCGGCCGCTGTCCCAGCCGACGGCCGCCCGCCGCGGCGTTGCGCCCGTCGCCAGCCGCACGACCAGCGCCTGGATCTCGACCAGCACCGGCCGGGAGCCCTCCATGGCAGGGAAAACGCTGGTGCCGCTGACCGGCTCGCCGCGGTGCGTCAGGAACAGCGCCGAGGGGTTCGGCACCTCGGTCAGGCCGGCGCCCTCCATCGCGAACACGCCGATCTCGTCGGTGCCGCCGAAGCGGTTCTTCATCGCGCGGAGGATCCGGTACTGGTGGCTGCGCTCGCCCTCGAAGCTCAGCACTGTGTCGACCATATGCTCGAGCACGCGCGGGCCGGCGATGGTCCCGTCCTTGGTGACATGGCCGACGAGAACGACCGCTGTGCCATGCTCCTTGGCGAAGCGCACCAGCTCCTGCGCCGAGGCGCGGACCTGGCTGACTGTGCCGGGAGCGCCCTCGATCAAATCGCTGTGCATGGTCTGGATCGAGTCGATGACGAGCAGTGCCGGCGGCTCGCCGTCGCCGACCGTGGTCAGGATATCGCGCACCGACGTCGCGGCCGCGAGCCGCACCGGCGCTCGGCCGAGGCCGAGCCGCACCGCACGCAGCCGCACCTGCTCGGCCGATTCCTCGCCCGAAACATAGACGACCTTGTTGCCCTCGCCCGCCAGCCGAGCCGCGACCTGCAGCAGCAAGGTCGATTTCCCGATCCCCGGATCGCCGCCAACCAGCATCGCCGAGCCCGCGACAATGCCGCCGCCGATCGCCCGGTCGAACTCCGCCAGCCCGCTCGGCAGCCGCTCCGGCAGCGCCGCCGGTGTCTCCAGCCCGACCAGCGGAATCACCCGTCCGCCACCCTGGAGGTTGTGCTTGGCCGCGAAGATGCTCGACACTTCCGCGCTTTCCTGGAGAAGCGTGTTCCATTCCGCGCAGTCGGGGCATTGCCCCTGCCAGCGATGCTGGACCGACCCGCAGGCCTGACACACGTAACGAGATTTCGCCTTCGCCATGTGCGGAACAATACACGAACATTACTGCTGGAAAAGCGCGTTTATTCGGCAGCAGGAGCAGCAGGGCAGACCTGCGCGACAAGGCTTGATATGCGACGCTGATGGAAGGCGTCTCACTTGCCCCGCTAGGAGTGCTGCTCCTCGTGGCGTGCCTGATCGCGATGCTGACGCGCCGGCTCGGCCTGCCATACATCGTCGGCCTCGTCGCCGCGGGCTTCCTCATCGCGCTGCTCCCGGAGAGTCCGAACCTCCCGCTGTCGCGCGAGCTGATCTTCAACGTCCTGCTGCCGCCGCTGGTGTTCGAGGCCGCCCTCCAGCTCGACTGGAGGCGTTTCCGCGACGAGCTTCCGCTGACCCTGACCCTGGCCTTCGCCGGGGTCGCGGTCGCGACCCTCGTGGTTGCCGCCGGAATGCACTGGCTGGTCGGCTGGAGCTGGATCGGCGCGGCGCTGTTCGGCGCCCTGATCGCCGCGACCGACCCCGTGTCGGTGATTGCCGCCTTCCGCGAGATGGACTGCCTCCCGCGCGTGTCGATGGTCGTCGAGGCGGAAAGCCTGCTCAACGACGGCGTCGCTGCCGTCGCTTTCGCGGTTCTCTCGGCCGTAGCGGTGGGCGCCAGCCCGAGCGCCGCGAATATTGCTCCGGCGTTCCTGTGGACGCTGGGAGGCGGCATCGTCATCGGCGTCGCCGTGAGTGCAGCGATCCTGCTGATTGTCGGTCGCACGGACGACCCGCTGGTCGAGATCACACTGACGACCATCGCCGCTTATGCCTCCTTCCTGATTGCCGAGCGCTTCTATGCCTCCGGCATCATCAGCGCGCTCGCCGCGGGCCTGATGACCGGGAGTATCGGCCCGGCGCGGGTCTTTTCGACGCATGGCCGCGACCGCGTCAGCTGGGCGTGGGAATTCTTTGCGTTCCTCGCCAACAGCATCGTCTTCATCCTCATCGGAATGAATGTCGCGAGCCAGCCGATCCATAGGCTGGGATCGGCTGCGGCGGTGGCTGCAATCCTGCTGGTGCTCGCCGGCCGCGCCCTGTCGATCTACCCGCTCTCGGCGCTGTTCATCGCATCCCGTTGGCGGCTGAGGCCGGCCTTCCAGCATACGCTCTTCTGGGGTGGTCTGCGCGGCGCGCTGGCGCTGGCGCTCGCGCTGGCCGTGCCGGTCCAGGTGCCCGAGCGCAATGCGATCATTCTCACGGCATTCGTCGTCGTCGCCTTCTCGATTCTCGTCCAGGGCCTCACGATGCCGTGGCTGATCAACCGCCTGAAGCTTGCCCGGCGTCCCGCCCAGCCCGCGGTTGCCGCCCCTGCGGCCGAAAGCTAGGCGGCAGGCGTGAGCCTGCTTCCCGAACCCCTTCGAGTTCCCGCATTCCGCTTCTTCTGGCTCGCCCGTCTGGCATGGACGATCGGTAGCCTGGCGATGGTCATCGTCATCGGCTGGCAGGTCTATGACATCGCGCGGCACACCATGGGGCTGAAGGAAGCCGCGTTCCGCCTCGGCATCATCGGCCTCGTGCAGTTCATCCCCTTGTTCATGCTGACGTTGGTCACCGGATGGATCGCCGACCGCCTCGACCGGCGGTGGATCGCCCGAGCGGCAGTTGCACTCGAGCTTGCCTGCGCTGCAGCACTCGGCTGGCTGGCGTGGAGGCACACGACGACCCTGCCCGCCCTTTACGCGGTCGCCGCATTGCTCGGCGTCGGCCGCGCCTTCGCGGGACCGGCACTCAGCGCCCTCGCGCCGAACCTTGTCCCGCGCGACATCCTCCCACGAGCGATCGCCTTGTCGTCCATTGCGTGGCAAACCGGCGCGGTGCTCGGGCCCGCGCTCGGCGGCTATCTCTACGCTTATGCGCCGTTCGCTCCATATGCGGCGAGCGGAGCCTTGTTCCTGATTGCGTTCGTCAGCCTGCTCGCGATCGGACCAGTTCCCCGCGCGACGATCAATCGGGGCCCGAACCCGTGGGCGCAAATGATCGAGGGCTTGAAATATGTCCGCCACAACCGGCTCGTCCTCGGTGCGATCAGCCTCGACCTGTTCGCGGTTCTCCTCGGCGGAGCGACGGCGATGCTGCCGGTTTTCGCCCGCGACGTGCTCCACTCCGGTCCGGAGGGTCTCGGCCACTTACGCGCTGCGCCGGCTGTCGGCGCGACGCTCACGGCGGCATTCTTCTCCGTGCGCCCGCTGAAGCACAATGTCGGCGTCAAGATGCTGACTGCCGTCGCCGTTTTCGGGATAGCCACGGTGATCTTCGGATTCTCGCGATCGATGCCGCTGTCGCTCCTGTGCCTGGCGCTGCTCGGCGCCGCGGACATGTTCTCGGTCTACGTCCGCCAGTCGCTGATCCAACTCTACACGCCCGACCAGATGCGCGGGCGCGTCGGCGCAGTTTCATCACTGTTCATCTCTGCATCGAACGAGCTTGGCGAGACGGAATCCGGCTTTCTCGGCGCGCTGATCGGTCCGGTTCCTGCTGTTATTGCGGGAGGATTCGGCGCGATTGCAGTCGTCTTCGTCTGGTCCTGGTGGTTCCCCGAGCTGCGCCTTGCAAAAAGCTTTGAACCACCCGATTTGCGCGCTGCACAAGCAGAGGAGAGCTAGGGCATGAAAGCCGCCAACGTCCTCGAGACCATCGGCAATACGCCGCACATCCGTATCAACCGCCTGTTCGGCGACCGCGCCGAGGTGTGGATGAAGTCGGAACGCGCCAATCCCGGCGGCTCGATCAAGGACCGCATCGCGCTGGCGATGATCGAGGACGCCGAGCGCTCCGGAAAGCTCAAGCCCGGCGGCACGATCGTCGAGCCGACCTCGGGCAATACCGGGATCGGCCTCGCGATGGTCGCGGCGGTGAAGGGCTACAAGCTGATCCTGGTGATGCCCGACAGCATGAGCGTCGAGCGCCGCCGGCTGATGCTCGCTTATGGTGCTCAGTTCGAATTAACCGATCGCGCGAAGGGCATGAAGGGATCGGTCGATCGCGCGAATGAGCTCATTGCCGAAATCGCCGGCAGCTGGATGCCGCAGCAATTCGACAATCCCGCGAATGTCGAAGTCCACAAGCGCACCACGGCGCAGGAGATTCTTCGCGACTTCGGTGACACGCCGATTGATGCGATCATCACCGGCGTCGGGACCGGCGGCCACATCACGGGCTGCGCGGAGGTGCTCAAGCCCGTTTGGCCGAATCTGAAGGTCTATGCCGTCGAGCCGGCGCTGGCGCCGCTGCTTAGCGAAGGCAGGGCCGGCCCGCATCCAATCCAAGGTCTCGGCGCGAACTTCATCCCGAGCATTCTCAACACCAAGATCCTCGACGGCATCATCGATGTCGACGCCGACAAGGCCAAGGAAATGGCGCGCCGGGCGGCAAGAGAGGAAGGGCTGCTGATAGGCATTTCGTCGGGGGCCGCTCTCGCCGGCGTCGAGCAGAAGCTGCCGGAGCTTGAAGGCAAGCGCATCCTGACCTTCAATTACGATACGGGCGAGCGTTACCTGTCGGTGCCGGACTTCTTGCCCCAGGAAGATTAAGCAGCAGCTAACCCTCTTCGTTCGCCGCGTGGTTAACTCCGGCGCGTAAAGACTTCACTCCTGACTGCAGCCGCGGCCAGTCGAGTGAGGTGGAGTGCATGCGTCGGCCCCTGTTCCGCAGATCGCCCGGAAACGAGCTACCCGCCACGCGCACCACCGCGCGCGAGGCCTTGCTGTTCGATCTGGTCGACCACAGCGACAGCGCTGAACTCCAGCTCGCGGAGCGCCGCATGGGCAGCTGGACCTTCGCGCCGTGGCTGATCTTCGCCGGCCATCTCGTCCTCGCCGTCAGCCTCGTCTTGCAGCAGCGCGTCCCCGGCAGCTCCGCCTCGCTTGGCGGCGTCTATCTTCCGCTCGGCCTGTCGCTCGCGCTTGACGCCGCAGCCGGGGCCGTCATGCTCTTGTGGCGACGGCTGCAGCTCGCGCCCCACACGCTTGCCCGCCTGATGTGCGGCTATCTCGCCGCGACCGGCTGCGCCTGGACGATGGCAAGCGTCGCCACCGGCAACATCCACCTTGTCGACCCGTCGTTCGTCACCATTGCCATGTGCGCCGGGTTCTTCCTGCGCTCGATCGTCGCGGTCCCCGCGCCGCCGCTGGCCGTCGTCAACGCCCTCGTCGCCTGCGGCGCCACCGCATTGTTCGCCCAGAACCTGCAGGTGACGTTCGCAATCGATGCAATGGCCGGCCTGATGGTCGTCTACAGCCTGGCGATTACCGAAAAATCTTTGTTCGCCGGGCGGCGGCGCCTCGCGCTCGAATGGCAAGCGAAGAAGGCGCTCAACTTCGTCGACGAGTTCGAGAACAGCGGCCGCGGCTGGTTCTGGGAAACCGACTCGCTTGGAACCTTGTCTTACGTGTCACGGCAGCTCGCCGAGGACTTCCAGTGCGAGCCCGAAGCGCTCCTCGGCCGGCGGTTCACGGACCTGCTGTCGGTCGATCAGGCGTCCGAGTCGATGGAAGAGCGCAAGACGCTTGGCTTCCATCTATCCGCGCGCTTCCCCTTCTCCGATGTCGTCGTGCGCCCGGCCAGCGAGCAAGACGTGCATTGGTCGCTCTCGGGCAATCCAATCTTCGATGAGCGCGGGCGGTTCCTCGGCTTCCGCGGCATCGGCACCGACCTTACGGAGCAGCGCAAATCCGAGCGCGAGATCTCGCGGCTCGCCCGCTTCGATTCGCTCACCAGCCTGCCCAACCGCGCCATGATGCGCCAGACGCTCGACGAAGCCCTGCGCAACGCCGCCCATCGCCAGAAGGGCTGCGCCTTGTTCATGATCGACCTCGACCGCTTCAAGAACGTCAACGACACGCTGGGCCACCCCATTGGGGATGCGCTGCTGCGCCAGGTTGCCGAGCGGCTGAAGTCGGTAATGGGCAATCATGGACAGGTCGGTCGCCTGGGCGGCGACGAGTTCCTGGCGGTCTTGCCCGGTGCCGTCGACATCGGCCTTCTAGAGTCGCTCGCCCGCACGCTGATCGAGCAGGTCTCGCGGGTTTACATGATCGAAGGACACAAGGTGACGATCGGCGCGTCCGTTGGCGTCGCCATCGGCGATCCCGGGCGCGCCAGCGCCGACGCGCTCGTGCGCAACGCCGACCTCGCGCTTTACGCCGCCAAGGGCGCCGGGCGTGGCAAGCATTGCTTTTATGAACCGTCGATGCACAGCGAGGCGGCCGAGCGGCAGCTGCTCGAGAACGACCTCAGGCAGGCCGTGGAGCGCGGTGAGCTTACGGTTCACTACCAGCCGGTCGTCCGGGCTGCAGGTGAGGAAATTTCCGGCTTCGAGGCGCTGGTTCGATGGAATCATCCAACCCGCGGTCCGATTTCGCCGTCCAAATTCGTCCCGCTCGCCGAGGAAGCCGGGCTCATTGGCAAAATTGGCGAATGGGTGCTCCGGACTTCACTGGAGGAAGCCGCGCACTGGCCGGACCATGTCCGCGTCGCCGTCAACCTTTCGCCGCTTCAGTTCAACGACCCGGCCGTCGCTCAAATGGTCGGCAATCATTTGCGGGAAACGGGGATCAGAGCCGACCGCCTCGAGCTGGAGATCACCGAAGGCGTGTTCCTGGCCGAAGGCGATTCAACGGACGAGACCTTTGCCAAGCTGAAGGCGCTCGGCGTACGCCTGGCGCTCGACGATTTCGGCACCGGCTATTCGTCGCTCGGCTATTTGAAGAAAGCGCCCTTCGACAAGATCAAGATCGACCAGAGTTTCGTTCGCGGCGCTGCGTCCGCGACGAACCGCAATGCCGCGATCATCCGCGCCATCGTGACGCTGGCGGAGACGCTCGGCATGGACACGTGCGCCGAGGGCGTCGAGACGCACGATGACCTGCAGCTCATCCGCGAGCTCGGGGTCAGCATGGTCCAAGGCTACATATTCGGCAAGCCGAGCCCGGCGGAGATTGCGCGCGAGCTCGCCAACAGCGCGACGGTCGAGGCGGAGGGCTTCGCATGCATCCGCGAGCCGCGTCATCGGCTGATGCGCCGCGCTGTCACCTCGATCGCCGGCGAAACGGTCGAGGTGAAGCTGCGCAACATCTCATCGATGGGCGCACAGGTCGAATGCGATATTCCGGTTTCTCCCGGAACGGAGCTGACCATCGACATCGTCGGCGTCGGGCCGGTGCGCGGCGCCGTCCGCTGGGCCCAGGCCGGGCGGTTCGGGGTTCAGTTCAACGGCGAGTTCGACCTCGCGCGCCTTGCACCAAAGAAGGAAACGCCCAGCCACGTCGCGGCGATGAGGCCGTGGTACGTAGACCAGCGGCAGGCCAGCTAGAGGGTCAAAGTCCCGCGAACTGCCGCGTTTGCGCGAGGTCCTTGCCGTAGAAATCGTCGAAATAAACGATCGACGTCCCGCTCGGCACCGCCGTCAGATAGGTGATGTAGAGCGGCACCGGCGACGGCAGGTCGACCTTCTGCTCGGGCCGAGCACCCTTCGGATTTGGCGGCCGGCCGTTGAAGAGCCAGCGCAGGAAGCGCGGCGCGTCCTCGAGCCGTACGCAGCCGTTGCTTTCGAGCCGCGCCGCGTCCTCGATCTTCTCTTTCTCGGGCGTGTCGTGAAGCCAGATTCCTGCCTGGTTCGGGAACATGAACTTCATGCGGCCCATGGAGTTCGCAGGTCCCGGCCGCTGCCGGAGATTGACCTTCACGCGGCCTGCGGCGACGGCGTGCCAGTCGACCGACATCGGATCGAGCACATGGGCATCCGGACCGAAGCGGTCCACGAGGTCATAGCCCCTCTTCGTGAAATAGGCGCGCCCCTCTTTGAGGATGGTCGGGGCGAGCTTGCGCGCGGTGATGTCGGGCGGCGAATTCCAATAAGGATTGAGGGCGACGTAGCGGATGAACGCGTTCATCATCGGCGTCTGCGCGATCGGGTCAGGCCGCCCGGCAACGACGCGCATCGAATCGACCACCTGGCCATTCTCGTACATGTACAGTCGCGCGGCCGGTGGGTTGACGATGACGTAGCGCCCGTTGCCCGACGGAAGCGCCCGCGCGCGCTCGAGATTGAGCGAAAGCAGCCGGTACTGCGCGGCATTGGCGTAAATGCGGCTCGCGATCGCCTGCCGCAGCTTGGCGTAGATCGGGTTCATCCAGCCCATCTGCTGGACGTAGTCACTGAGCGAAGGCGCGTGGGCGGCTGCGGTCAGCAGCTCGAACGGAGACGGCGGAGCCGGCTTGAGCTCCGGGTCGACATAGATGACGCCAATGCCGGGATCGTGCTTGAGATCGCGGGCGTAAGTCACGAACGCCTGGCTGAACAACACCTCGGCCCGCTGGATAGCAGCGGGGTTGCCGCTGCGCACGTCCTGGAGCGCGCGCGTGAGCGCGCGGACATTGTAGCGCCGGGGATTGAGGTGATCGGCCTGCGCGCTGGCGAGCAGCTGAATCAGTTGCGGAGCTGCATTTCCGGACGTCGGCGAGAACCACAAGGGCGCGCCGCCGCGAGCGCGGTAGAAGTCGGCAATCTCGCTGTCGAACGGCGCCGCTGCGGCCGCCGCGGCCGCAGTCGGCGCGAGCGTCAGCGGCGCCGCGACTGCGAGCGCGCCCACGGCTCCGGCGGCTGCAACAATCTGGCTGAGCGGCGACATGCCGGCACGAAGCTTACCCATGGTCGTCCTTTGCTTTGGTCGGCGGTTGAACGCGCGAATCCTCAACTGGTTGAAGGCGATGCGCTGACCCTTCGCTGAACCGGGCGCAGAAGAAAAGAGCGCCGGCGCGACGCCGGCGCTCTTCCTTGGCCAAATTGCCGCCCGCTTAGCGGCGGTTGATGTGCACGTCGTACACAGCTCCATTGTAGCCGACGTCGCAGCGGAAGCTGAGGTCGGCGGCGCTATTGTACCCGTAGCCGAGCGCGCCATAGGCGCCGACGCCATAAGGCCCGTAGCCGTTGGACGCGTATCGGCCGCTGCTCGCGAGACCACGCACCCGGATCATGCCGTTATTGCGCGGGCTGACCTGGGTTACGGACAAGACCCTGCCGTAGCTGGCCGTCGGAATGCCAACCAGCGAACCCAGGATGCTGCCGAGGCTCGTCCGGTTGTACAACCGGCTCTGCACGGCGGCGGTGCACTGCTGGGTCGCGTAGCTAGTGTTCATTCCGTAGGCGTAAGGCTGCGCATAGCCGTACTGGCTGTAACCGTAATATTGCGCGCCGGCCGGTGCCGCAGCCGCAAGTGCGGCAATACCAGCGCCGAGGCCGATCATTCTCTTCATCGTCGACATGACTCTTCCTCCGTCAGATGAACGGTTTCGTCTGACAGTTAAAACGTCCGGCACCCTCTTGCGTAACGGCGTTTGTCTCGACGGCGGCGCGAGTCGTCGCGGCTCCCTGAACCGCGGCTAAACACATTTTCAAATGAAAGCGGCCGCCGCAGCTATCCAGCCACGGCGGCCGTACTCAACGATAGAGAATCAGTCGGTTTTACTGATAGTTGGCAGTGACCTGGAACAGCGCGCTGTAGGTGCCGTTCGCCTGGTTCGCGGCAATACCGAAGCCGCCGCCGACATAAACGACGAACGCGCCGCTTGCCGGTAGGACACGCGTCGTTCCAGCCGCATCGAGAGTCATGCTGTTGACCGCGACAGTGGCGCCGCCCGGGCCAACCAGCACGTTGCCGGCCGGCGGCGTGAGCACCAGCCCGACCGTCTGGCCAGCCTGGCCGAGACCGTCAAATTCCGCGCGCGAGAAGGTGCTCGGCACGAGGGTGACGCCGCCGCTCGAGCTGCGAAGGCCAGAATCGGGATCGACGGCAACCGTGCCAGCGGCATTGCTGCCGGCAACGGTGCCGAAGTTCAGGTCGGACACCCACGAGAGCGTCAGCGGCTGAAGGACGACCCCTTTAGCGGTCGCTGTCGCCGACGAAGAGGTTGCAGCGACGGCCGGCGTGGCCGCAACCAGAGTCGCGGCAAGCGCCGCAAGGCCGAAATTCAAACGCATCTTGATTCCCCACGTTCAAGTGATCGAGGAGATTCAATTGCACTGCCGGCTCTTCACACCAGTTGAAGGCTTGTGGTTTAACGGAAATTTACCGTGTTCATCAATATCCCGGCACGGGCACCGCGCGGCGCCGTCGATCAAGCAGCCGAGACGAGGTGGAGCTTGGCGTTGGCGTTCGGCACTTCGACCCGAGCGCTGCGCCGGTCATAAGCCACTGCGA
>Ga0207674_10010220_pt1 | contig 10661 bp, 7 predicted proteins | sample KBSCornC72_FD_184303 | JGI IMG/M metagenome (GOLD analysis project Ga0207674, IMG submission 184303) | Corn rhizosphere microbial communities from Kellogg Biological Station, Michigan, USA - KBS Corn C7-2 (SPAdes) (version 2) | ecosystem: Host-associated > Plants > Roots > Rhizosphere > Soil ...
GGACGCTGGCGCCGCTCTGCACGATCGCCTTGTGAAACAGGCCTTTTGCTTGCGGCATGGCGAGCAGGGCGCTGACCTTTCCGCCGCCGCCCGACTGGCCGAAGATCGTGACATTGCCGGGATCGCCGCCGATGCGCGCCGCGTGGTCGCGCACCCATTGCAGCGCCAGCACCAGGTCGAGCACGCCGACGTTGCCGGATTGCGCGAAGCGCTCGCCGCCAACTGCCGAGGCTGCAGCACAATCCCGGCCCGAACAAAATTCTCGATCTGCCCGCCGGGACACCCCGCCTCCAGCACTTCAGGCTTGTTGAAGCCCAGTACCGTCTCCTCATTGATTTCGGTCGGCATGACGAACTTGATGCCCATTTGTTTCATCTCTTCGGCCGTCATCGCCGCACCCAGCTTTCCAAAGCGCTGGTAAACGTACTGTATGGCCTGTTCCCGTTTATCCCCGCTGGGCAGATCGATATCGATATCGGGATATTGCTCGTATTTTTCGGACAAAAAACGCTCGAACAGCAGTTTGTTCGCGATAGGCTCGACCGCTGTTATGCCGAGCGCGTAACAAACCACGGAATTGGCAGCAGAGCCGCGCCCCTGCGAGAGTATTTTCCGGCTTTTGGCAAAATCGGAGATATCGCAAACCATCAGAAAATATCCGGCAAGCCCTTTCATCTCGATCACCCGGAACTCTTTTTCGAGACGCCCCAGCACCTGTGCCCGCAGCGGCCACGGCTTGTCGCGGTAACGCTCAACAGAGCGTTCGATGGCCTTGGCCCGCAGGACGGAGTCCATGGTCTCATCAGGGCCGACCGGATAGTCGGGGAAGATATAGGACAACTCATCCATCGAGAAATTTATCCGCGAAGCGATATCGCCGGTTATCTCTACCGCTTCAGGATAATCCGAGAACAAGTTAAGCATTTGCTGTTTTGGTTTCAGATAACGTTCGCTGTTTTCCGAGAGCAATTTGCCCGCGTCATAGATCGTGCAGTGATTTTTTATACAGGTAAAAACGTCGAAAACCTCGCGGTCATGTTCGTCGGCGTAATACGCTCCGTTGCCGGCAAAATACGGGATATAAAGCTTGTGGGACAGCTCCAAAAGCGATTGGTTCACGGCCTCTTCGTTACGCAGGTGATGCCGCTGCAGCTCGATATACAGCCGGTCGCCAAAAACATATTTCAGCCACGCAAGATCGGTCTGGCCGCTGCCGTTTTTTATGCTGTTGTGAATAAAGCCGTCCGCTCCGCCCGTGAAGCAGAGCAGATCGTCGGAGTGATCCTCGATATCCTTGCGCGTGGCGAAATGCTCGCCCTTTTTATTGCGAAGCTTGATGGTCGTGATCAGCCTGGAAAGATTCTGATAGCCTTTCAGATTCAGCGGCAGAAGCGGCAAAGCGCTGCCGTCTTCCATCGTGATCTCGGAACCGATGATCGGCTTGAGGCCTTTATCCCGTGCTTGAAAATGAAACCGAACTGCACCGGCAAGTGTGTCCCTGTCGAGCAAGGCAACGCCGTCGATCCCCAATTCCGCCGCCCGGTCGATCAGACGCTGAGGCTGCGACCCGGAGGAAAGAAAGCTAAAAGCCGATCGTGTATGCAGTTCGTAAAACATCTTCAGATTGCGGATTTCGGAATGCGGAATGCGGATTTAAGTCAGTACCACCTGCGGTAGCGGGTGGTGCTTTCAAAATCCAAAATCGGATCAGTCATATTCCCCTGTCAAAAACCAACCGTCGTCGCACTTGCGCAGGCGATAAACGCCTTGCTTTTCTATCTGAACGTCCCATTCCTGCGTTTTCCACGATTTTTCCCACCATTTCGAACTTCCCTTCCAGACGCCGCTATATTCGAGAACGCGGCCCTGGAAAAACTGTGTGCGAATAAAGACCAGACGTTTATCGCGCACCAAAACCTCGGCCGCGAGCGGGGGATGAAAATAGCTCAACGCGATCACCGAGTTTTCGGATCTGATCTCAACTCTTTCCTTGCCTTTGGGCAGTTCTTCAGAATCGATCTCGAACGCCTCAGCCAGCTGTTGATCGAGCAGCACCGGCACGCCGACGTTGCCTTCGCCGACCAGCCTTTTAATTTTGTTGACCGTCAGCAAAAGGTTTTCGGGGTCGGGGCGCGACACGGAATAGAGGCCTTTTTGCGCGGGCCGCGGCCGCGTGAAATACGCAACGATCTTGATGGAAATAATTTCGGACTCGGGCGGGTCGAGCGAGATCCTCAAATTTACAAGCTTTAGCCAAAACGTTTTTTCCAGCGTCGGGAACGATGTTTTTATCTGATATTCGCGCCCGGTTTTATTTTGCAGCTTGAACGAAATATCGAGCTGTTCGGTGCTGAACCCATAATGCTCGACCTGGCCCAGAAGCTTGTCCAAACCGTGGTTGACGATAAAGATCAGCTGTTCAAAATCGTCAACCGGAAAATCAAGGTTATAGGACCAGGCGACGTGGTTTTCTCTGACATTCGGCGTCAAAAACCGCTTGCCGTTTTGCTCGAGCACGTCGAGCACGTTTTTAAATTCCTGGCCGTAGCGTGCGATCAGTTCATCGGCCGGAATTTGCTGCAATTCTTCAACACGGGTTATCCCCAGGGCGTTAAAAACGTTCAGAGTGTCGGGTTCGATCTGCAGATCCTGCAAAGGCAGTTGGCGAAATTCATCCGGAGATGAAACCGTATGGCTCAGCCCTTTGTTATGGCGAGAAAGCAGAACGGCCGTTTCCGCCGCATCGGCGACAGCGACGTTTCCCGAAACGCGGGTTTCCTCGAGTTGTTTCAGTATTTTTTGCGAGATCTGTCTCGGGCTGCCGATGAGCTTTTGCAGGCCGCTCACGTCAAACAGAACGCCATCTTCCAGCCGTTCGATGCTGTAAGAAAACTGTTGCGCAATTGACAATAAAACATCTTTGTCATGTTTTGCATCAGCCGAAATTATGCAGGCATACAATCTGGGTGACATTTGCGTTAACCTTTCAACTACTTTCAGTTGCGGCATGCGTCATATGGAAGGTTTAAATTATAAGGCAAATGACGCTGGGCCGTATGTTAATTTCATCTTAACACCCGCCTCGAAATTTTGGAACATCAACAAATTGCTGCCAATAACTACGTGTGTTTTCAATAATTAACGCACGAGGGTACGGTTCTTGCAAATATCCCCTGATAGCTTCGTGTGTGCATATCAAAACCGTACACGATTTTGGAGGAGGCGGCGATGAATTTAGGTTCGACGAGGAACGGAAATCCTGACCTGTTAAGTAAAGTTCCACAGGTCACACTCATGTTCTGGATCATCAAGATCCTTGCGACAACGCTGGGCGAAACAGGCGGCGACGCGGTAACGATGACACTTGATCTGGGCTATGCCGTTGGCAGCCTGATCTTTCTAGGTTTCTTTGCCGTAACGCTCGCAGGCCAGGTGGCGGCGAGACGATACATTCCATTCGTCTATTGGGCGGTCGTCGTGGCGACCACTACCGTCGGGACTACCATGTCGGACTATTTCGACCGTACCCTAGGGATGGGCTACATCAAATCGTCGGCCATCCTGTTTTGCGGAGTCATGATAGTTCTTGCCGTCTGGCGTTTCACCATGGGTCGACTCGAATTTGAAAACATTACGGATCGAAAAGACGAAGTGTTTTACTGGCTGACGATCTTGGTTTCCAATACGCTGGGTACGGCTCTTGGTGATTTTACCGCAGACGATCTGGGTTTCGGGTTTGAATGGGGAGCAGTTATATTTGCGGCGTTGATCGCATTGGTTGCAATAGCCCTCTATACCACAAAAATATCGCACAGTATTCTCTTCTGGGCAGCTTATATTCTTACGCGTCCGCTCGGCGCAACGCTCGGCGACACACTGACCAAACCGTTAGATGAAGGCGGTCTTGATCTGGGACGCATAGCTTCTTCGCTGATGATCCTGGTTGTGATGGTCGTAATTATATTCTTCACATACAGGCGGGCTGCAGTCGGAGATGTTGTGCCCGACCCCGAACTGGTCGGAAATCCGGAGCGATAGCCGAGGTTATGGCAATATCCGAACAGGAGTCCCAACCGGAATACTGTCGAAAAGCTTTTTGATATCGTCGTCCGCAAGGGCAACACAGCCCTGGGTCCAATCGCCGTCGGTTCCGCCACCGTGGATATAGATCTCGCCGCCGAGTTTCGTGGTTTGCGGAGGCATTTTCTTTTTGGCGATCGCCTCAGCAATTGCGTCGTATTCTGCTTTCGTGATCAATCCTGCGGAAAGACCGCGCTCCGCGTCCTCCAGGTTCGGATAGCTTAAACCAAGCGACAGGTGAAATTTGCTCTTGTCGTTTTTTGTGAATACATAAAATTCGCCCTCGGGAGTTTTGCCGTCGCCCTCGATCTCTTTATCGCGGACGGGAGTTTTGCCAAGTGCAATTTCATAAGTTTTGACAAGCGTTTTGCCGTCAAACAGCTCGAGTTTGCGGCGTTTCTTGTGAATGATGATTCTGGCTTTGTTGAGTCGCATTCCAATACCAACGTGCTTACCTCTGAAATAACTGATAACTGAAAAGTGAAAACGCTGCTCTACATTTTCAGTTATCAGTTATTTCGGAAAGTCTCCGTTAAATATGTTCAACCACCCGCTACCGCAGGTGGTACTGAAAAAAATTAACCGTTGACCATCGGATATGTGGCGGGCATAGAAACTGCGATCCGGCGTGGTTCGTCGCCGTCGCCTTCGATGTTTACGCCAATTACCTTCGCTGCAAAATCTTTTTTCTTTAGCCGCTCGGCCCATTCGACGATTACGACGGCGTTGTCTTTTTCGAGAATTTCATCAAGCCCGACAGCGACGGCGGCATCGGCTGCTTCATCGAGCCGCCAAAGATCGATGTGGTAAACGTCAAATTTGGCGTTATAGAGATTAACAAGAGTAAAGCTTGGGCTGGTTACTTCGTCGATGTCGAAATCGAGAGCTTCCAGAATCCCTTTGGTAAAAAGCGTCTTGCCCGCTCCGAGCCCGCCGGTGAGCAGGATGAGTTCGCCTCCTTTTAGCGAACGGCCGAGTTCTTCGGCAAAACCGAAGGTTTGTTCGGGTGAGTTGGATATGAAGTCTGAGGTCATTTTTAAGGGTTTCCGCAAAGCCCGTCGTCCCATTGCGAAAGGCAGCGCGTAAGCAAGGGCGAAATGTTAACGTTGGATTTACGGCCCTCGCTCAGGAGCGGGCTTCTGCATTCGGGGATTCCAGCAGCTCAAACGCGTCGGCTAACGAATCGCGCACGTCGGAGGCTGTAAGGACTCGCTTTCCAAATTTAGCGGCAGCAATGTCTCCGGCGAGGCCTGAAATATAAACGGCCGCAACGACGGTTTCGAATATATCAACATGCATCTGAACGGCCTGAGCAACGAATCCGGCGATGATCCCCGTTAGCGTATCGCCGTTGCCGGCTTTTCCGAGGCCTGAGTTCCCTGTCGGGTTGATCACCACGCGGCCATCCGGCGCGCCGATCAAAACCCGCTCTCCTTTCAAGACCAAAATTACATCATTGCGAATGGCGAAATCTCGAACCGCCGACACGCGCTGATCAAGCACTTTTTTATCCTTTGCCCCAAGCAGACGCAAAAATTCGCCTTCGTGCGGCGTCAGAATAAGCGGCAGCAGGTCGTCACCTTTGATCCTGAATGGCGAAAGCAGGTTTAGCCCGTCGGCATCGATAACGACTGGTGTTCTTCGCTCCTTTATTACCTTGTTAACAAACTTTTTCGTACTCGGGTCAACATGCGACAAGCCGCTGCCGATCGCAACAACGTCGGCATTTTTCCAGAATTCCTCGATATCGGAAAATGCTTTTTCCGAGATAGAGTGCAATGGCGTCTCGGACACGCCGCGTACCATCACCTCGGGTAAAACGCGCGAAGCAATTGCACTCTGTGACGATCCGGGAACCATCATCGTCACGAGCCCGACTCCGGAGCGAATCGCGGCATTTCCGCACAGTACCGCAGCTCCCGTGTAGTTTTCCGAACCGGCAATAACGAGCGCGTGTCCTCGTTTATTTTTGTATGACCCCGGAAAAAATTCGGTCTGCTTTAACCAGTGCGCAGCGTCGGTTTCCTGCGAAACAAATGCCTGCGATGCGGAATTGTTCACCAACTCGCAGGGCGAACCGATATTCACAACGTGCAGCTCGCCATTAAAATCGGACGCCGGCGGCAGAACATTCGCCAGCTTTGGCGCCGTAAAGCTGACGGTGAGATGAGCGTGGACGTTCGTGCCGATCTGGTTTGCACGGTCGGCATCGAGCCCGGACGGAACATCGAGCGAAACGACGAGCGTTCCGCATTCGTCCGATCCCTCGCAAAATGCATTTATGTACGCCGCGGCCTGTTCGTACATTTCCTCGAGCGGCCGCGACAGCCCTGTCCCGAACAACGCATCGACAAGCACGTCCGGGTCGTCCGCATGAAAATTCAGACTGTCGTATTCGAGCCATTCTTCGAGGGTTTCGATCTCCTCGAAAGCGAGATCGGCCTGGGTCAACTCAAAGCCTTCGTACTCCGCGATGTTTTGCAGTATCTCAAAATTTACGCGTGCATCGCCTTCGGTGTTTTGGACCTTTCCAAAGAGACAGACCTCGACGTCGGCTCCCTGCTGCCACAAAACGCGCGCAAGCGCTGCACCGTCGCCTCCGTTGTTTCCGCGGCCGCACATCACAAGAATGGAACTCCCGTCAACGGTTCCGCCAAGCTTTTCGCGAATAATGCACGCGGCCGCCTGCGCGGCGTTTTCCATAAGTATCAGCGAGGGAATGCCGTACCTTTCGGTGGTCAGACGGTCAACCTCGCGCATCTCCTTTGCCGACAATACTTTCTGCATACATTATTAACTTGCCATAAATGGATGGAAATAAAAAGAGCGATTTTCGGACACTTGCGGGACTTGATGGATTTAAACAAAAAAGCCGCGCGAAATTTGCGGCGCGGCGTCGAGGAGCGTGAAATGAAAAACGAAAAGGGCTTCCGCCTCAGCCGACCTGTGCAAAATTGCCTGCCACTGTGCTTGTTAACCGTTATTTTCCGTTCATTTAATAAAAAGACTTATTCAGCCGGAGTTTCCAGAAATGCAAATATCCGCCGCCAAAGCAACCGGAACCCGATGTCGGCAATCTTATATTCACTTTCTCACAGGGACGGAACGTTATGAAAAAAACCAAAGTTATCGTGATCGCAAGCGGAATTTTTTTGCTTTGCCTGACAATGTTTTATCACACGACCCAGATGTCTGCTGCCGGACCGGCCCCAACGGACCAAGCTTCGGGAAAGGATCTTTTTGAAACAAATTGTGCAAAGTGTCACGGTTCGGACGGTGAGGCAAAAACTTTTCGTGGGAAATTTACCCATGCTCGAAACTTGACCACGGCAGATTTTCAATCAAATACGAGCGACAAGGAGATTGCCGACGCCATCCGCACCGGCCCTAAGGCAATGCCGAGTTTTGAAAAGAAGCTTACCGCGGACGAGATCGACGCACTCGTTCGATATGTGCGGACATTGAAAAAGTAGATCGGCTGAATTCAGGACTTACGCCACTGGCATCGCTCCCGGCGTCTCGGCGGCGAGATCGTCCGGACCGCCGAGGTTGATTCCCGATGGATTCGCTAATCTCCTCTGCATCTGCTCGACATCGAGATCGCCTGTCCATTTCGCAACAACAAGGGTTGCGACGCCGTTGCCGACAATATTTGTCAATGCCCGCGCCTCTGACATAAACCGGTCAATTCCAAGAATCAGAGCAAGCCCGGCGACCGGTACGGTACCTACGGCGGAGAGCGTCGCGGCAAGGACGATAAAGCCGCTTCCGGTTACGCCGGCCGCGCCTTTCGACGTTAACAACAGCACCGCCAGAAGCACGATCTGATGCGTTATATTTAGGTCGGTGTTCGTCGCCTGAGCGATAAAAACCGACGCCATTGTAAGGTAGATCGCCGTGCCGTCGAGGTTGAACGAATAACCCGTCGGTATGACCAAACCTACTGTTGATTTGCCTGCGCCGAGAGATTCAAGCCTTTCCACCAAACTCGGCAAGGCCGCCTCGCTCGAAGATGTTCCCAGAACTATCAGCAATTCCTCTTTTATATAGCGGACAAATTTAAGAATGCTGAAGGAGTGAAACCATGCCACCAGGCCCAGAACGACGAAGATAAAGATCACGCACGTGATGTAAAACGTCGCCATCAGTTTGGCCAGGTTCGCCAGACTTCCCAATCCGTAAGTGCCTATTGTGAAGGCCATTGCGCCGAACGCCCCGATCGGCGCAACCTTCATGATGATCGAGACGATCTGAAAGAGAACGTGCGACGTTTTTTCTATAAGGTTAAAGACGAGCGAGTTTTTTCCGCCGAATTTGTGCAATGCAAAACCGAATAACACGGAAAAAAACAGAACCTGAAGAATTTCGCCTTTTGCAAAGGCGTCGACCACGCTGGTCGGAATTACATTGATCAGAAAATCGGTCCCACTTTGAAGTTTGCCGGGTTCGGCATACGCGGCGATGGCTTTTGTATCAAGCGTCGCCGGATCTATATTCATTCCCGCACCGGGACGCACGATGTTTATTACCAGCAAGCCGACGACCAGGGCCACCGTGCTCATTATCTCGAAATAGAGCAGGGCGAAACCGCCGGTTTTCCCGACCTTTTTCATGTCCTCCATTCCCGCAATGCCGAGGACGACGGTGCAGAAGATGATCGGAGCGATCATCATCTTGATCAGCTTGATAAAACCGTCTCCAAGCGGTTTCATCTGCGAACCGAGCGCAGGAAAGAGGATACCCAGCAGGATGCCGATGGCGATCGCGACGAGGACTTGAAAATATAGCGATTTGTAAAGTCGTCGAGAAACCAAGGGTTTCACCCCCGCAAGAAACAGGCTAAGAATCTAATGCTCCGGCTGAATTCGAACCAGCGGCCTTTCACTTATGAGGTGAACGCTCTGTCCTACCTAGCTACGTGAGTCCGTTGATTTTGAATTGTGGATTTTGGATTGTCAAGCAATGCTATCGAGCCTGCGGGCGTGTGAGACTGTTTTGGCGCTATTCTAAGAGTCAAGGATCTCTCTGACCTTTTCGCTGAACGATGCGTAGGTGAACGGCTTTTTTATAAAATTTCGGTCCCTATCAGTTATACCTTTTCGGAAAACTGCGTCATCGGTGTAACCCGACATATACAGAACTTTGATGTCCGGTCGAATTTTTAATGTATTTTCTGCCAGTTGCGGGCCGGACATTTTGGGCATTACAACATCGGTAACCAAGAGGTCGATTTGCTGATCCGGGCGTCGGAGAATCTCTAAAGCTTGGTCTGCGTCTTCAGCCGCTATTACACTGTAGCCACAGCGGACGAGTATTTGTTTAGCAAGATTTCGGACCGTCTCTTCGTCATCGACCAGCAGCAGTCTCTCTCCGCCGCCGGCGGGACGCACTCCTGAGGTAATCGGCTTTTCCGGCGTCGCAGCTTCATCGATCAGGGGCAGATAGACGTTGAAAGTCGAGCCATGTCCAACTTGGCTGTCAACCCAGATATGTCCGCCCGATTGTTTTACGATCCCATAAACCGTGGCCAATCCGAGTCCTGTGCCTTTTGCTTTATCTTTGGTCGTATAGAAAGGCTCGAATATATGCTCCTGCTGCTCTTCGGATATTCCGCCGCCAGTGTCTGAGACGGATAAAAGTACAAAGTTTCCTGAGTGGCTTCCGACGTGCGTGTTTACATAAGCTTCGTCAAGAAAGACATTCGCGGTCGCGACCTTTAGTTCTCCGCCGTTCGGCATCGCCTCTCTTGCATTCACGGCCAGGTTAACAATGACTTGCGACAGCTGCGCCGGATCGGCCTTGACCAGGCCGAGGCCAGGTTTAAAATCGATTTTTAGCTGAATATTTTCGCCGACCAGCTGCTCCAGCGCCAAAAGCATTTCGTTGACCGAGTTGTTTACATCTATGATCTTTGGTGTAAGAACTTGTTTCCGGCTGAATGCAAGAAGCTGACTTGTGAGCGTGGCCGACCGTTCGCCGGCCTTTTTAATCTCCTCGAGGTTTCGCCGCAGCGGGTCATCATCGCTCAGGCTGCGTAGCGTGAGATCGCTATAGCCATTGATCGCCGTCAGCATGTTGTTAAAATCGTGAGCGATGCCGCCCGCCAGCCGGCCCACGGAATCAAGCCGCAAGACGAGACGCAGCTGTTCCTCTGTACGACGCTCCTGCTCGGAAAGCCGCACATTTTCGATGGCGTTCGCTACAAGCGTCGCTGCCATGCGCATGGCGACTGCGTGTTCCTCGGTGTAAACGTCCTTCTCGTAGCTCTGCACTTCGATCAGGCCCATCGTATTTCCCATTAATCGTAACGGGGCAATGATCTCCGAGTTCGGAACGCGTTGATCCTGGTCAAAGCCAAACGAGAACAACGGTGTTTGATTTGAGAACAGATCGGCATAATTGTTAATGATCATCACCTCGCCTGATTCGATTGCTTGCTTACTCGGGCCCGAACCGGCGGGGAACCAGTTCTTCACCTGCGGTGCATGCCCGTTGATTGCGGCGGCGCTCTCCTTGATCTTGGCGACATCGGGCGCATCCTTCTTGAGTTCGTCGCCGATGGTCTTGAAGGCCTTGCCGAT
>Ga0207674_10010225_pt1 | contig 10659 bp, 10 predicted proteins | sample KBSCornC72_FD_184303 | JGI IMG/M metagenome (GOLD analysis project Ga0207674, IMG submission 184303) | Corn rhizosphere microbial communities from Kellogg Biological Station, Michigan, USA - KBS Corn C7-2 (SPAdes) (version 2) | ecosystem: Host-associated > Plants > Roots > Rhizosphere > Soil ...
CGCCGGCTCTCTCCCGAAAATGCAACAACCCTATCCGCTCCGGCTTTTTGTCATGCTGAGGCGCCCAGCGCCGAAGCATCCCTTTCAACTCCACCGCACCTAAAACTCACCCCATCCTCGCTCCGAGAAAATCGCCCCGCACTTGAGTCGCGCAAACCGCGACGAACCCTTTTCGGACGCAACGCATGACCTCTCAAACAGATACCGAGAAAATTTCCATAACTCACTGATTCGAAGAGATCGCAAAAAAGAGGGGGGATACCAATGGGTCGACTCTCACATCGAGGTGTGACAGCTATCACTTCCCCTTGGGCCACTCGACCTCAGAATGCCATCAGGGCTTGTGGATGGCCTCTCTGCATTCACGCTCCCTCGGCCTGCGGATCGCGGCCCACGCGGTGCAGGCCTATCGAAAGGGGATTCGATGGCACGAGGTTCCGTGTCGATAGTCGTAGAGCGATGTAAGGCCTGCGGATTCTGCGTAGAGTTCTGTCCAACCAAGGTCCTTGCGCTCAGCTCAGCATTCAACTCCAAGGGATATCATCCTCCGCACGTCGTCGCCGCCGACAAGTGCTCCGGTTGCGACCTCTGCGGCATGTACTGCCCTGACTTCGCCATTCACGGATATCGTCCGGAGAAACCGAAGCCAGCCGATCCCGCAAAGGAGACCGACGATGCACGCTGACCCGCGCGGAGTACTCACCGGTTCACACTTCCTCGACGGCGATCATGCAGCCTGCGAAGGCGCACTCGCCGCCGGAGCACGCTTCGCCGCCGGATATCCAATTACGCCTTCCACCGAAGTCGTCGAACGCTTCTCCCAACGCATCCCGAAAGTCGGAGGAACGTTCATCCAGATGGAAGACGAACTCGCGGCCTCGATCGCCATCCAGGGCGCAGTCTGGGGCGGAGCGAAGGCCTTCACCGTCACCTCAGGTCCAGGCTTCTCCCTGATGATGGAACACATCGGCTACGCAGCCATGACCGAAACGCCATGCGTCTTCGTCGACGTCCAGCGCGGTGGTCCCTCCACTGGCCTCCCTACCCTGCCCGCCCAGGCCGACATGATGCAGGTGAAATGGGGATCGCACGGAGACTACGAGATCATCGCGCTCTGTCCGAATTCTCCGCAGGAATGTTTCGATCTCACGATCGAAGCTTTCAATCTCTCGGAAAAATATCGCGTTCCAACCTTCGTCATGATGGATGAAGTCGTCGGACACATGACCGAGAAAGTCGTGATTCCTCCAGCCGATCAGATCGAGGTCGAACCGCGACACTTCACACGCAAGGACAAAGAGAGCTTCAAGCTCTATCAGCCAGGCGACAACGAAGTCCCTGAGATGGTTAAGGCAGGAGACGGATACAACGTCCATGTCACCGGATTAACGCACGACGAGCGCGGATATCCGAACATGACGCCTCCAATCCAGGATGTGCTGGTCAACAGGCTGCGCTCAAAGATCATCGACAACGTCGACAAGATCTGCCGATACGAAACGGCGAATCTCGACGATGCCGATGTTGTGGTGGTGAGTTACGGAATCACCTCGCGCGTTGCGGAAAGAGCCATCACGATGGCTCGCGAGAAAGGCCTGAAGGTTGGCAAGTTCCGGCTGATCACAGCTTGGCCATTCCCAGAACAGAAGATCCGTGAGATTGCGTCGAAGACGAAGGCATTCGTAGTGCCGGAATTGAACCTGGGACAAATGGTGCGCGAAGTCGAGCGGTGCGCAGGCGGACAAGCGAAGACCATCGCAGTACCACACGCAGGCGGAACTGTTCACCGCCCTGAACAGATCCTCAATGCAATCTTGGAGGCAGCGCGATGAGTTCAGTCATACAGATCGAACCACCGAATCCAGTAGAAGAGTTCCTCCGAACCGAGCGCATGCCGCACATCTGGTGTCCTGGATGCGGGATCGGCACAACCGTGAACTGCTTCACGCGCGCCTTGATCGACTCCAAGATCGACCTCAAGAAACTGTCAATCGTTTCGGGAATCGGCTGCACCGGAAGAGTTGCCGGATATGTGAACCTCGACTCTTTCCACACCACGCACGGAAGAGCGATTCCCTTCGCTACCGGACTCAAGCTGGCGAATCCCGAGCTGAACGTGGTTGTGTACAGCGGAGATGGCGACCTGTTCGCCATCGGCGGCAATCACCTGATCCACGCGGCGCGACGGAACGTCGATCTCAAGGTCATCTGCGTCAACAACCTTATCTATGCGATGACTGGCGGCCAGACAGCACCGACGACTCCCGGCGATGTCGTGACCTCAACGTCTCCTTACGGAACCTACGATCCAGCCTTCAACCTGCCCGCGCTGGTGGATGCTGCAGGCGCCGTGTACGTGGCGAGATGGACGACGTTCCATGTGGTTCAGTTGGCGAAGTCGATGAAGGAGATGTTCTCGAAGAAAGGCTTCGGCTTCATCGAGGTCATCTCACCCTGTCCGACGCTCTACCAGAGACGGAACAAAATGGGCGATGGATTGGACACGATGAAGATGTACAAGCAGATGAGCAAGGTGAAGCATGGAGCGCCGACCAGCGAGGTTGCGCTGAGTAAGTCAGGCGAGATCGTCGTCGGCAAGTTCATCGACCGCGAGCGCCCGGAGTTCTCGGACATGATGAATCAGCATCTTCGCCAGGAACTCGGCGAGAAATACATCGAGGAGGCACCCGCATGCAGCAGCTGCAGCAACTGACAGAGATACGAGTGGCGGGCTTCGGCGGACAAGGCGTGATCATGGCCGCAAGCGTAATCGGCAAAGCGACGTCGATCGTCGACGGCGATTTCGCGACGATGACACAGAACTTCGGGCCGGAAGCGCGCGGTGGAGCATGCAGCGCGCAACTGATCCTGTCGAAGACTCCGGTGTTGTATCCGTATGTGACCCACCCAGACGTGATGATCGTGATGTCGCAGGAGGCTTATAACAAGTTCGCTCCTGAACTGAAGCCGGGCGGAATCATGCTGATCGAACAGGAACTGGTGCGAGTGCAGGGATTGGCGAAGCAGGTGAAAGTCTATGGAATTCCTGCGACGCGTCTTGCGGAACAATGTGGGAAGCGGATGGTGCTGAACATCGTGATGGTCGGGTTCTTCGGCGCGATCACGGAATTGGTTTCGCGCGAATCACTGCGACAGGCGGTTGAGGATTCGGTGCCCGCGGCGTTCCGAGAAATGAATATGAAGGCTTTCGATTTGGGGTTCGAATACGGGTTGAAACACTTGGCTCATGGCGAGTTGAAGGCAGAAGAACTCGAGGAGCCGGTTGAGGTACGCGAATAGAGATTTGACGAAGAGGTGTTAGTCCTAACCTCTGGCCCGGGAGACGCCATGCTTCCGGGCCGTTTTTATTGAAGCAGGTGTTTTTTATTTAGTGGCTCGTGGTTCGCCCACTGAGCAACGCGCCGCCGCCTAATTAGGCTTTCTTCTCTTCCGTTGGGGACGCAGGAGGAGTGGCTGGTTCGGTGCTGGGAGAGTGTACTGCGTCCTTGAAGTGACGGATCCCTTCGCCCAAGCCCTTGCCCAGTTCTCCAATCTTGCGGGGACCGAAGATAAGCAGCGCGATTCCGAAAATGACTAATAGTTCTGGGATGCCGATGTCGCCCATAAGGCCTCCGGAACTCACGATCTCGTGATCACAGTTCCACAATAAAACTATACGCCGTCCCTTCCACCTTGGAACTGGCACTTAGGTATGGACGGTCATGAGAGTGTACCTTGCCTGAAGTTCCTTCCCTCTCCTGCCGAGGTGAATAGCGAAGGCATTCACGCCTCTCCCAATATGCGTTCAGCATTCAGCTTTCGTAGTTCGCTGTTGATCGTGCTGCTGCTTGCGATCGCGAGCGCGATTGCACAAAGCTGCGCTCATCGATAGGAGAGGTATGACGAAAGGAGCAGTGATGAAGAATGTGTTGAAAACGATCCGGGCCAAACTGATGTTCGCGATGGGTGCGCTGGCAGTGGTGGCGGCCGCCGTTTCCTTACTGGGAATATACAAACTAAGCGAGTTCAATACACGTTTGGACTACCTGGTAAACATCGTGAACAAGCGGGTACTTTACACAACGAGTGCTGAAATCAACCTATTAACTTACTACCGCTACCAGAAGAATCACATCCTGGAGAGTGATGCCGCAGCGATGCAGAAGTGGGAGGACAGCCAGCAAAAGGAAGTTTCCAGCATGAATGAGAGCCTTAGCGAGTGGGAGCGTATCGCCTCCGAGGGTGGGAAGAAGAAGCTGGCTGAGTTCAGGACTTCTTTTGCGGAATTCAAGAGGGTGAACGATGAAGTGCTCGCGTTAAGCAGGGCACACAAGAATGACCAGGCGCGGACCATGTCCAATGGAGAGGGTCGGCACACTTACGACGAAGCTAGCCGCTCTATCAATGAAGCCGAGGAAATTGCGGAAAAGGACATGGCCGCCGAAGCGAAGGCAACGAACGAGTCCTACGTGCAGACCAGGAACATGATGATTGGAGTCTCCGTGGTCGGCATTCTGTGCTGTATGGGACTAGCCCTCGCCATCGTAAACAAGGTAGTTAAGGGGCTCGGCCTGGTAGTTGAACGCATCAAGGATGTGGCACAGGGCGAAGGCGATCTGACGAAGCGGATTGAAGTGCAGAATGATGATGAACTTGGAGAGTTGAGCCGATGGTTCAACACATTCATGGATAAACTGCAGGATATCATCAGCCAGGTTGCGCAGAGTACGGAGCACATTGCGAGTGCTACTGAGGAGATATCTTCGTCGGCGACGCAAAGCTCGCAGGGCGCTGAAACTCAGAAGGATCAGACTAACCAGGTCGCAACGGCGATGCAGGAGATGTCTTCGACGGTATTGCAGGTCAGCGAGAATTCGAACAAGGCGGCCGAAAGCGCGAAGCGTTCCGGAGAGATGGCACGTTCGGGCGGACAGATCGTGACGGAAACCGTGCAGGTGATTCAGAACCTTGCGAACTCGACACGTGACACCGGGGCGAAGATCCAGGAGTTGGGCAAGTCTTCGGATCAGATTGGACAGATCATCGGAGTGATAGACGACATCGCCGATCAGACAAACCTGCTGGCGCTAAATGCGGCGATCGAAGCGGCGCGGGCTGGTGAACAGGGACGTGGCTTCGCGGTAGTCGCGGACGAAGTTCGCAAGTTGGCGGAACGGACCACACAGGCGACCAAGGAAATTGCCCAGATGATCAAGACCATCCAGGAAGAAACGAAGCGAGCAGTCGATGCCATGGAATCTGGCACGAAGGCCGTCGAGACTGGCGTGGAAAGTGCGACGAAGGCGGGCGAGTCGTTGGAAGAGATTATTCACGCCTCCGAACAGGTCGGCGAAATGATCATGCATATCGCGACTGCTGCGACGCAACAATCGAGTGCGACCGAGCAAGTCAATTCAAACATGGAGCAAATTGCAAAGTTGGTTCAGGAGTCTGCGGTGGGAGCACAGCAGGCCGCCAAGGCTTGTGCCGATTTGTCGAACCTTGCGCTCGATCTTCAAGGACTAGTAGGCCGGTTCAAGATCGGGGAAGAACGAACCGACCGTCGTAGACCCAGAGGGCGACGTTCGAATCAGCGGGTCGGTCCGGAACCAACGATGGCGGGCGCGCGAGAATTCGTGAACGATCCGGTTGGCATGGTTCAGTGATCAGCAAGGAAGAAAGGAGGATCCTATGAGCATTCGAAATGAAAATATCGCACAACGCGATCTCGGCTCCAGCACCGGCGACCTGCTTCAACTTGTTAGCTTTCATGTTGGCGACGAGGAATTCGGTCTCGATATCCTTCGGGTACAGGAGATCATCCGTATCCAACCTCTGACGCGAGTTCCCAATCTTCCTGAGTTCATTGATGGGGTCATCAATCTGCGAGGCAAGGTGATCCCGGTAGTTGGACTGCGGAAGCGTCTTGGACTGGATAAGCAGTTGGCGGACAAACGAACCCGAATCGTGGTGGTCGATGTTCACGGGCAAATACTGGGATTCGTGGTCGATTCGGTGTCGGAGGTATTGCGGATTCATACCGATACTGTCGAACCGACTCCGCGACTCGGGAAAGTTGACCGCGATTACATCTCCGGTGTGGGCAAACTCGATTCAAGACTGCTGCTGCTGTTGGACCTTGAACAGTTGATGAATGAGAACGAGGTGAGTGTTTCGACTGTCGATGACGCAGCTTTGAATGTGACGGCGGCTTCGGCGTAGTGGTCCAAGGCGATGTAGCCGCCTGACGAAACTGCCGGGCGGCACTCGGCGCAGGGTTCCCCTGGAGACTTCCGTCTCCTGCCCCGGATCGGACCCTGCGCCGTCACCTTTACGGTTGAAGGCTGGCTCGATACTGAGTTTCCGGGGTGGGGCTCAGTTGGCGAGCTCGTGCCTTGGAACGCTCAAGCTGTTCCTTGGTCAAGCGAGTCTCGAGAGAACGAAGCAGCATCTGGCCGCGATTGTCTCCGGCCAAGTCGGCCGAGGCTATCCAGGCGTAGGCGGCTTCAACATCCTTGGCAGCGCCTCGACCTTCGGAAAGCATGAAGCCGAGTTTTATGCTGGCTCCTGAGTTTCCCTGCTGGGCTGCGCGCTGGAACCAACGAAACGCTGCGCCGTCATTCTGGACGACGCCGACTCCCCGCAGATACAAATCCGCGAGATTGTTCTGGGCCATTGCATTTCCCTTCTCAGCGGCTTTGCGATACAGGGTAAATGCTGTCACCGAGTTCTGATCGACTCCCAGCCCGCGATCATAGAGATATCCCAGATTGGTTTGAGCACTCGTATCCCCGGCGTCGGAGCCGAGCTTGAAGTAGCGGAAGGCCTCGGTGTAATCCTGTCGGACCCCAGTGCCACGCATGTAGAGGATTCCGAGATTGTAGTAGGCCCGAGGGTATTTCTGGTCGGCCGCCCGGGTGAACCAATAGATAGCCTTCCCATAATCCTGACCGGTTCCCCAACCATTTGCGAAGATGACTCCCAAGTTCGTTTGGGCCGGTGCGTAGCCTTTCTGGGCCGCCTGCTCGAACCACTTGATTGCGCTTTGAGCATCGAAGCCGGGACCTATAGCCAGAACCGAGGCCATGCCAAGCTGGTTCTGCTCGTAAACATGCCCCTGGCTTGCGAGCTTACGCACTGCGTTCAGGTCACAGGTTGGAACGTCTCGGTTCTCAGGGGTGGTGAGAACGGCAATGCTGCATTGAGGGCTGGGCTTATTCTGCTTGTCCTTCGCGGCGGCCGAGCTGACCAACAGGACGAGCATGGCGAATGATGCGATCCACTGGTTCGAATTTGCGCTGCTGAGTTTCATGTTTTCCTCCCGTGGGCCCGGCTTACCGGGCATCTCGGAAGCAAACTTGGGGTTTGGAGCAAATTACCTCAATGACGGGAGCATCATTTTTCCCAACATCGAACCTCATCGGCTAAGATGTTCATAACAAGGGGCTATTTAGTCATAGTGAGGCTCCTGTCGGGTTGCAGTCGACTGGGGTTCGAAGCGCCAAAGATATCCAATGACAGAAAATGTACAAAACCGGGTGAGGTTCGGACCGTTTGAGGCGGACCTCCGAACTCACGAATTGTGGAAAGGAGGCATCCGGCTCAGGCTTTCCGGACAGCCCTTCCAAGTTCTGGAAATGTTGCTGGAGAAGCCGGGAGAGTTGGTGACGCGAGATGAGCTGCGTCTCCGAATGTGGCCGGGTGACACCTTCGTCGATTTCAGCCATGGGCTGAACGCAGCTGTGAATAAGTTGCGAGAAGCCTTGAGCGACTCAGCTGAGAATCCCAAGTACATCGAGACCCTCCCTCGGAGGGGATACCGGTTCATCGGAGAGGTGGAGCGAGCAGCACCGGTTGAGATCAGAAAATCGGAGCCGGCTATACCTCCTGCCGTTGTGGCAGATCCGCCTCCGGCGGTGATCCCCCTGACAAACGAACCTGCGGTATTGGAGGCTGTTGAGGTAGCGCCTCCAAAACGCCGCCGACGGTGGTTGAAGATTGCTCTGTTCGCTGGCGGCTTGCTGGTCTTCGGCCTCATAGGTCTGATCGTAGTAATGACTATCCTGGATCAGGTCAGGCACGAGGAGCGGGGTGGGGTTAGTTCTCCACTCCGGGCGGCAGCGATCGCCCGGATCTCAGACCCCTTGATGGATCCGGCATTTTCACCGGATGGAAATTTGCTGGCGATCCGGCGACTGGGCAGGTCTCCGTTGAGCTCAGGAATTTTCGTTAAGCGGATTGGTGAGGAAGAGCTAAGCCAGCTCACGCACGTTCCTACCGATTGCTGCCCAGCATTCTCTCCGGATGGTCTGTGGGTTGCGTTCTCCCGCCTGTCCGAACGCGAGTTTTCGATATTTGTGGTACCTGCTTCCGGTGGTTCAGAGAGAAGAATATATTCAGGACCTTCTCGAACGGATCGCGGTGAGGTGGCTTGGGCGCCGGATGGGAAATCCCTGGTGTTTTCCGGAAGCTCAGAAGATGGTAGCGACCTCGTATCACTTGCAGTAGATACATTTCAATCCAAGAAGGTGACCCATCCAGCGCCCGGACAGATCGACAAGTTGCCGGCATATTCGCCCGATGGCAAGAGCCTGGCATTCATACGGACCGACAACGAAGGATTCGAGCAACTGATGGTCTTGTCGAGTGACGGCAACCTGCGAAAGATTGCTGCTCAGCCGGGACGAATATTGGGTCCACCAGCGTGGAACGCGGACAGTGGATCGATCATATTCTCGTCCGCGGAGGAGCAAGGTCCGCAATTGTGGAGAGTTCCGATTGGTGGGGGCGCTGCACCGGTTCCGATTCCTGAAGCTGGAAGAAATGCGTGGCATCCGTCGGTCTCCCGACGTGGATACCGATTGGCGTACCAGCAGAATGCGACCATGGCGAGTTTGTGGCAGATCGATCTGGCCAAACCGGATGAACAGGTATCGCGCAAAGTGCTTGCCCGTGGAGATTACAGAAACGAGGGACCTCAGCTCTCGCCGGACGGGAAGAAACTGGTCTTCATGTCCGACCGCTCAGGCAGCATGGAGATATGGGTGAGTGCGGCCGACGGATCAAACCCGGTGCAATTATCGGCTCTAGGAAAGGCCGGTACTCCGCGGTGGTCTCCCGACAGTAAGTGGATTGCGTTCGATAGCGATGCTCGCGGGAGAAGTGCGATTTATGCCGTCAACGCGGATGGCGGCGAACCGCGGGTGGTGGTGCAGGGGGATTTCGAGAACCGGGTTCCAAGCTGGAGTCATGACGGTAAGTGGATTTACTTTGCTTCGGATAGAAACCAGGACTGGCAAGTGTGGAAGGTGCCGGTAGATGGCGGTTCGCAGGTGCAGATCACGGGCGGCGGAGGTTTCGCACCTTTGGAGTCTGAGGACGGAAAATATCTTTACTATGCCAAAACGCAAACGCCCGATCCCGCTATCTGGCGGGTGAGCGTGAGCGGAGGTGACGAGACGGTGCTGTCTCCGCAGATCGTTCCGAGGATATGGGCTACTTGGGCGCTCACGAAAAATGGAATCTATTTTGTGCCGGAGTCGAGCGATCGCGTTCCGAGCGTGTGGTTCTTTGATTTCGGAGCACGGCAGGTTCGATCCGTGGCAAGTTTGAACAAGTTTCCGTTCTGGTTATCGGTAAGTGCTGACGGAAAGTCGGTACTGCTGGACCAGTTGGATCAGGATCAGAGCACGATCGTCGTCGTAGACAACTTCCATTGATCAGCTGAGCATGCCGCGAATGCGCGAAGCCATTTTCTGCGCGGTCTTTCGGCTCTGGGAAATTATGAGAATGGTGTCATCGCCGGCTACTGTGCCGACGACTTCGGTCCAACCCTCGGCGTCGAGTGCGGCGGCCACTGGTTGGGCCGAGCCGGGAGCGGTTTTCAAAACGAGAAGATTCTGCGCTTCGCGTACTTCCTGAACAAATTCTCTGACCAATCGAATAGCGGGAGGCAAGGCCGGTTCGGCTGTCTGGTCGCCTTCCTGGAGAGCGTAGCCGTCCGAGGTCTTGACGAGACCGAGCTCGTGGATGTCGCGCGAGAGAGTCGCCTGGGTGACATCGAATCCCTTGCGAACCAATGCGCGCCGCAACTCTTCCTGATTGCGGTAAGGCTGCTGATCGACCAACTCCAGTAACGTGTTCTGACGGGTTCGCTTGGACATGAGGTTATTTTGCGGAGGCGGCGGCTTGACGGGTCTTGCCGTTTGCCACCTTTCTCAGCATCCACACCAGCGTAGCCAGCCCTCCGCCAAATGTCAGCAGGAAAACGACAATGATTCCAATTTGCGGCGATACCTGCAGTCGTGACATTTGGAAATACGGATTGAGGTAGGCGGTGCGAACCATGTCGCGCATGACGATCATGAGAGCGACGGTGATCAGAACCATGCCGAAACCCGCGTGGATCAAGGGCGATGGCTCTTTGGCGGTGCCACCGATCAGGAGAAGGATGGTGGCCGCGAGTACCGCGAGCAACGCTACCGCGAAGATGGCAACGCCGACACCGTCGCGGAAAAAGATGAGGGCGACGTTCTTTGGCATCGACATCAAGAACCACATTCCGATGAGGAACTGAAGGACTGTGGTTCCGGCGAAGACGATGGTGGATCGGCGGACGAGCCAACCACCATACTCTGGGTCTTTCTTGAAGCGCACGGT
>Ga0207674_10010226_pt1 | contig 10659 bp, 8 predicted proteins | sample KBSCornC72_FD_184303 | JGI IMG/M metagenome (GOLD analysis project Ga0207674, IMG submission 184303) | Corn rhizosphere microbial communities from Kellogg Biological Station, Michigan, USA - KBS Corn C7-2 (SPAdes) (version 2) | ecosystem: Host-associated > Plants > Roots > Rhizosphere > Soil ...
CTCCGTGCCTTCGCGCACACCGTGCTTCCATCGCTGTAGGGGATGCCATAGATAACCTGGCGCAACACGCCACTTACCAGACACAAATTAGGGCGTGGGAGCGTGTCAGAGGTGGCCAATCCACTATTCGTGGCGCTTCCGACGTTTCTCATCGTTGCGCTGCATACGGCGCCTAGCTGGCAAGAGGCTGTACTTTGGTGGATTGTGACGGCGTTTGGTATCAGCGTTGCTCTATTGCTCTTCATTTATCAAGGAGTTCGTCGTGGACGGTACAGTGACCATCACTTGAGTGTGCGCACGCAACGCCTCGTTCCGCTCGTGGTTGGATTGCTTTGTGCAGTTATTGCCCTCATTCTTCTCCTTGTCCTACAGGCATCGCAGACGCTGCTAGCTGCTGTTGCAGCGGTGCTGGTATGCGGCATTTGCACGCTCGCCATTACGGCTCGCTGGAAGATCAGTTTTCATCACGTCGGTGCAGCTGGCGCTGCCGCTGTGCTCACGCTCCTTTTCAGGACAATGGGTCTTTTACTGATCCCATTCGTGGCGATAGTCGGATGGGCGCGCTGGCGCGTCGGCGCTCATACCGACGCCCAGGCGATAGCTGGGACGGCATTGGCAGTTGTGATAACGGTTGTAATGTTTCGTAGCTTTGGACTTATCTAACCGCTGTAGAGTTCGAAGCGCCAGGCATCTGCGCGCTGGAGCAGCAGCTCGCCGTGGCGAATGCGCATGTGGCGCAACTCGAAGCGCAGATCAAGAATACGTCTGCGCCCGTGCCAGTACAAACGCCTCCCGGCCCGAAGGCCCCGCAGGCGCTTGCTGCACTGGTCGAGTTGGCGAAGGCGCTCACGCTGGTAGCTGCGTAGACATACGGCTGGTCCGCGAAAAAGAGCGGGACACGGTCCAGCGGGTTGCGGCTATGGACGCGGCCCAGGTCTGGATCGTGGGCCAGTACGCTTTCCAGAGAAGCACGCTTTGCCATCGTAGCGCACCTCATCGCGCCCGTCGTGACGGCAGGGGTTGGCCCAAGTAGAGGTCCCAACGAAGGTCTTAGATGCGACGGTCAACCGACCGCAAGCCTCATAACGTTGTATTGCTGAAATTCCTAATATTCTTGCGTCTGGCTGGTGTGTAGTGTAGATTCTGGGAGGCGTCTCGCCAGCGGTTTCAGCGAGAGCGTACCCAACGTTGGACACACAATACACGACGCAAGCGGTTCCATCGAAGAGCGTACGTCCCTATACGAGTATGGAGAAGGCCATGTCGTCAGTGCGTGTTCCGACGGAGCGTGTTCCGACATATGACTCGGCACGCGTCAAGCTGCAGAGCATCTTCGAGTTGAAGGAACTGGTGCGCTACCGGTATCTGGTCTGGAATCTGATCGCGCGTGATCTGAAAGTACGCTACAAGCGGTCGTTCCTGGGCTTCATCTGGGTGATGCTGAACCCGCTGCTGATGACTGCAGTCCTGGCCATTGTCTTTATCAACTTTATGCGCTTCGGCGGCGTCCAATACTACACAGGCTATCTGCTCGCGGGCATCCTGATGTGGAACCTGTTCTCGCAAGGCTCCGTTGCGGCGATGTCAAATCTTACGGGCAATGCAGGAACGTTACGCCGCATGTATATCCCACCGAGCGTCTTCGTCGCCTCGGCGATTGGCAGCGCCCTGGTGAATCTGGTATTCGCGCTGGCGCCGCTCTTCATCGTCGCGGTCGTCCTGGGCGTACAGCCCAGTATAACCTGGCTCTTCGCGCCCGTACCAATTCTAGAAACCGCCGTGTTCACGCTAGGCATTGGGCTCATTGTCTCAGCGCTGATGGTCTTCTACACCGACGTATACGAGATCTACAATGTCGTCCTGATGTTGGGAATGTATCTCACGCCGATCTTCTATCCGTTACAGATACTGCCGGAACCGCTCCGGAGCGCCGAGCGGTTCAATCCGATGTTTCTAACGATGGAGGGCCTACGCGACGCGGTGCTGTATGGAACGCTGCCATCACTGCGCGACGCGGCGCTTCCGGCAGCAATGGCGCTCGTGATGTTTGTCGTCGGCTGGCTGTTCTTCACCCGCTTGGAGGGCAAGTTTGCTTACCAGTTCTAATGGGATGCGGCCAGGGTCGCCGATGACTGATTCCAGGGACGTTGCGATCTCAGTCGAAGGGGTATCGGTATGTTACCGCATGCCGACGGAGCGGATCACGACGCTCAAAGAGCAGGTGATTCGGACGATCACGCGTCGCGCGGTGAAATATAACGAATTCTGGGCGTTGCGCAATGTGAGTCTACAGGTGCGACGAGGCGAGGGGGTCGCGCTCATCGGGCGCAACGGCGCCGGCAAGAGCACGCTGCTCAAAGTGATCGCTCGTGCCACGCGCCCAACGACCGGGCGCGTGGTGGTAGCAGGCAAGGTCGCGCCGATCATCGAGCTGGGCGCGGGCTTTCACCAGGAACTTACTGGACGTGAGAACATCTTTCTAAACGGCGCGATGTTAGGCTTCTCCAAGACCGAGATGCAGCGAAAGTTTCAAAGCATCGTCGACTTTTCCGAGATTGCGGCATTTATCGACTCGCCGATACGCACCTATTCCTCTGGAATGATCGCACGACTAGCCTTTTCGATTGCGGCTGAGGCCGACCCTGATCTGCTCATCATCGACGAAGTGCTCTCAGTTGGCGATGAAGCATTCCGGCACAAGTGTATGGAGCGCATGCTGCGATTTCGGGATCGCGGGGTGACCGTACTCTTCGTGACGCACGCCGTGGATGACGCTAAGAAGCTGTGCGAGCGGGCGGTCTGGGTCGACCAGGGACGCAGCCGCTACATCGGCGATACTCAGCACGTCATAGACATCTATCGCGAGAGCCTCGAGTTCGACTCTGATCTTGCCACGACCCAGAAGCTCCAGGTTGTGCGCGTGCCGCGAGAACGGTCGCAAGGTAGACGCTAGTTGCACCGCAATCACAGGGGATCGTCATTCCAGGTCCCTTGGTCACTCACAGGAAAAGTTTGCAGTCATGAGAGTTTTGGTCACCGGAGGCGCGGGCTACATCGGCAGCGTCATCACCGAGGAGTTGCTGGTAGTCGGACACGAGCCAGTTATCTTCGACACACTGCTGAACGGGCATTTGAAGGCGATTCCTGACGGCCTACCCGTCGTCCAGGGCGATGTACGCGATACAGCGCTGCTGGAACAGACGCTGCGCGCGGAGCGGATCGAGGCGGTGATCCACCTGGCCGCGCTCATCGAGGCAGGGCTCTCGGTCCAATATCCGGAACGCTTTTTCTCCGCCAACGTGGGCGGAACGGCCAGCGTCTGCGAAGCGATGTGCTCGGCTGGTGTGCGGCGGCTGGTCTTCAGTTCAACTGGATCGCTCTATGGCAACTCCGGCACGCCCCCTTTCGCCGAAGACGCTCCAGCCCACCCCGAAAATCCCTATGCCGCCTCCAAGCTGATGTGCGAAGAGATGCTTGGGATCGTCGCTCCAGCCCGTGAACTGGTCTGCACAGCCCTGCGCTACTTCAACGCGGCGGGAGCCACTGCACAGAACGGCGAGTCACACCAACCCGAGACGCATCTCATCCCTCTGGTACTCCACGCGGCAGAGCGAAAGGCCCCTTTCACCCTCTTCGGTACCGACTACCCCACTTCTGACGGCACGCCCATTCGCGACTACGTCCATGTCGCCGATCTGGCCCAAGCGCATCTCTTGGCGCTCTCTCGCGAGGTGGTAGGCCTGCGTGTGTACAACGTCGGTACAGGCACGGGTGCCTCGGTGCGCGAAGTAGTGACTGCGGCACAGGAAGTGACAGGGATCGATTTTCCAGTACGCGAGGAGCCGCGGCGCCCTGGCGACCAGGTTGCGAGTGTAGCCAGCCCGCAGCGAATCAAGGCGGAACTGGGCTGGCAGCCACACTACACGAGCGTTCGCGATATCGTCGCGAGCGCCTGGGCCTGGCGTCGGGACCATCCCTACGGCTATGGGAGCGAGCGGAAATAGCGAGGTGTGAAATGGAATGGTATATCGCCGCGATGTGAGCCACTCTGGAACAGGCTACTGTCTATTGCTCTCCAGACACCTGAGAAGACTCGATTCTACCAGGCATCCTGAGGAGTGGTCGTGCGGGACGATTGACTCGTGACATGAGACATCGTACAAGAAGGAATAGGGGCCGGGATGCGTGTTCTGGTAACGGGCGGAGCTGGTTTTATCGGGAGACATCTCGTTCAGGCGCTCATAAAGGCGGGCAATCATGTTGTCGTGCTTGATAACATGCGTCGCGCTGAGCGGCATACCCTCCCCGAGGGAGCAGAGCTTATCGAGGAAGATATCCGCCAGCCTGAAGCAGTGCGCCATGCCATGAAAGGATGCGAGCGGATATACCATCTCGCCGCGCAAAGTAATGTCATGGGTGCGGTTAGCGATACAGATTACTCCTTTACTTCGAACGTCGCCGGAACGTACCATGTGCTCGCATCTGCGGTTAAGCTGGGTGTCACGCGTGTGGTGTTCACATCGTCCCGAGAAGTATATGGCGAAGTGGATTGCTTGCCGGTAGCTGAAGATCGCCCAGTCGCTCCCAAGAATTTCTATGGCGCAAGCAAGGCCGCCGGAGAGACATACTGCCAGGTTTTCCAGGCTACGCATGGGCTGGATGTCAACATCTTGCGACTCGCTAACGTCACTGGACCCGGAGACCGCGACCGCGTCATCCCACTATGGCTCGGTCGTGCAGCGCGCGGCGAGGATATCGACCTCTTTGGCGGAGATCAGATACTGGACTTTATCCCCATAGACGTGGTTGTCGATGCACTCTTGCGCGCGGGTGAAACGTCCCTGAACGGTCTTCCGGTGAATATTGGTTCTGGCAAGGGGACCTCATTGAGAGATCTTGCGGCGCGGATTAGGGGCCTGGCTGGGACACACATTGACATACGCCTCTTGCCCGCACGATCGGTTGAGGTGACACGCTTCGTAGCCGACGTGGAACGTATGCGAACGCTCTTGGGGCTGGAGCCACCCACCGACCCGCTCGTGAACCTGCCCGAGCTATGGAACGCGGCGCAGAGTAGCGCACGACGCTAGGCCGCTACTAAGATGGTTTCTGAGGGACTTATTTCTAACCGCCTCTATTACGACCCTTAAACAGCGCCAGACCGTAGATGCTCTCAATCTGTATGGCCATCTGATTGATCCAAGAAACCGGCTCGGCTAAACACGAGAAGTCGTAGGCCTCCAAAACGGATAGTATCCGCCTCATCCAGATATCCACTCCAGCGTACCGGAGAATGCGTCAGAATCCCACAGTCCTGAAGCACATCGCTATGCTGTCGGATGCTTGCGTCAATCGCCTCTCGAACTTCATAGAAGTAAGCATCATGAAGAAGGAGATACGCCGAGTCAGCCAGGTATGTTAACACACCTTCAATGTCATCAACCACCCCTTGATTTGAGTGGTCACCATCAATAAATGCGAAGTCAAATGGAGCATTGGCCTTCTGCGCTATTGCGGAAATCGCCATCGGAGAACGTCCACGAAAGACGTGATTTCTATGCGCTATGGATTGGGCTAACTCATCGCTTACCTGTGGTTCTGGGTCAATCCCGAATAGTTGACCTTTTCCGATGCAGTCCATTGCATGAACTATGAGTGCGGATGACCCCCCATGTGATACTCCGATTTCCAGGACATTCTCCGGTTGCAATCCGATGATGAGAGCTACCAGTAATAGGCGCTCGCTCATCTCCATCTGAGCAGGCACATCGAAAATATTGGCTGCGAATGTTTCGGGAAGACCTGGACGATAAGTATCAGCGTCACCTATCGCAGGTACGATACGGCCTACTTGTGGCAAGTGGCATTCCTTTCGCAACCCATGCAACAGTCAACTTTTCGATGAAATATTGTCACATATATCTCATCATGATAATACCCCCCGACCCTCGCTGTGCGCTCTTACAAGTCGATATTGTGGCCAATATGTCGGAGCCACGTGTAGACTCTGTACCGCCGCGAGCCAATCGGCAAAAGCGCCTGCCGCAACCCCCGTATGACAACGCGCAGTGGTGGAGCATACTCCAGCTGGGCAATGACGGCGTCTCGCTCGCCCGATAAAACGGCGGCATCGGTTATCTGGTTGCGCAAGCTTTCCACTTCACGCCTCGCTTGAGCCAGTTCGTGAGCTAGTTCGTCGGCGTGGAGGTTAATGGTCGCTGCCTGGTGAGCGAGCGTTTCAGCGTGGCGACCGATAGTCTCCTGTTGATGGTCGATAATATCCTGCTGGCTACGCCAGAGCGCAGCCCACCACGCATTCCAGGTCTCCATCGCGCGCTCAGTCGCCTCGGCGGTCAACTCAGGGAAGAGTGTGAGAATACGCGCCCGCGTCGCCACTTTGCGCGCGCGCGCATGCCCATCCTGGCTGCGGCCCCGCGGGTTGATGCGGTAGTAGACGTGCGCATCAGGCAAGCTGCGTACCTTGCAGCCGAGTGCGGCCAGCCGAAGCCAGAGTTCATAGTCCTCAGTCAGGTTCGTGGTGTCGAAGCCTCCAGCTCGCTCGATCCACTCGCGTCGGACGAGCGGGCCCGCGACCACCATACGATTGGCCGCCCACAGAGTATTAAAGTAGCAGCCATCGGTAGGCTGCCAAAGGGGGTCGCGATGGAGATCAACGGGCTCGGAGATGACATTGCCCTCGACATAGTGAAACCGACCGAATACGAGGCCCACATCGGGTTCGGCTTCCAGAGCGCGGACTTGGCAGGCAATCTTTTCTGAAGCGAGCCAGTCATCTGAGTCCAAGAACTGCAAGTAGGCGCCGTGGGCGGCTTGGACGCCAGTATTGCGAGCGGCTGCGACGCCCCTGTTTTCCTGGCGAATCACACGCAGCCGTGAATCGCTTAGATAGGGTTGGATGAACGGTGTGAGATTGTGTGGTGAGCCATCATCAACAATAATGACTTCCAGATGTTGGTATGTTTGTCCCAGGGCACTTTCCAGAGCCTGGGGAAGATATTCGGGATGACTATAGAAGGGTATAACGATAGAGACTAAGTCGCTGGATACGGCGGACATTGTGCTCGCTTTCTCTTGAGACGCTCGTCCTGGCATTTCAATCCGGCTCGGAGCTAGAGCGCAATTTTAGTATGGTAGTACTTCCCTTTGTGCATGTTAAGCAGGGCGCACTGTGCCGGGGAATCTCATCGCATCATAGCAAATGGCGCTCAGGAATGAATGAGTAAATCGCCAGGAAGTCCCATCAAAGGTAATTGTGGAATGGCCGTTGAGTACCTTCGTCTGGCGCTGACAACTCATCTTTAGTACACTAGTAGGCGCACACTTGTAACATCAGGAGATTAGGACACGCATGGCCTACTCTACCCTCCTAGACCACCGACATTGATACTTGAGGGCGTGTTGCTCGTTCAATGTTCAGATGAGTATCCAGGAGTACAGTGTCTGGCCGCTACATTGGTTGTATCCCCGTGTAGTAGAGTAAAACTCCACTTCATAATCCTGATGCAGGATTGGCTCGCAAGGATTCACTGACTACATGGCTCACAGAATTGGCTCGCATAGTTAGTAATAGCGGGAGGCCCCCAATCAAGACTGTTATCGTCACACCTGAAGTACCCGTCAAGGCTGGTGGTATTGGCGCGTTCACCTGGAATCTTGCGAAGCTGCTACGGGGAGCCGGGGATCAGGTAGAGGTCGTGCTGACCGCACCCTTGCCCGCTGAAAAGTTGCCGTGGAAAGAGCCGTTCAAGGCGCTTGGCGTTTCTGTTAAATATCTTCATGACGCTCCACTCACCGTGCCTAAAGGCTACTCATGGCACCTCAAAGTCGCAGAGGAAACCGCTGCGGCAATCGACCCGCACGCGGATGTTGTCTACTTCGCTGACTGGCAGGCGAATGGCGTTCACTTTATGCGCACGCGCCGCTTTCGCTCGGAGACCACCCCCGCGGCGGTGACCGTTCTGCATAGTCCGAGCAGTTGGCTGCGTGAAGCGATGCGCATACTGCCTCATAGCAAGGAAGATTTGTGGCTAGATTTTAGCGAAGCGTACGCCGTTCAACATAGTGACTTTGTTGTCGCGCCCGGCAGCTACATGCTGGATTGGGTACGGCTGAATGGCTGGACGCTGCCACCTGAAAACCGCATCGCCGTGTGTGGGTTGCCGTACTTCCCCGCTGCGCAGGAACCCACGCGCACCAAGGCATACATTGCCTCCATGCGTCAAAAGGTCGAGTCATCTCAAAAGGATGCCGTTGTGGCGTCACGCGCTGGATCGGCGCGTAGGGGTATCGCAAAGGGCGCTGGTGGCTTTTCACGTCTGGTATTCTTTGGGCGACTTGAAACGCGCAAAGGGCTGGAATTATTCGTGGACGCGGTGACTGCGCTGAAGGACACTCAGGCGCTCACTCATGTCAGTGAGATCGTGTTGCTTGGGGGGGGCGCCGCAAATCGAATCGGTTCGCCCAATGATGTTGCTCATGCGCTGGTAGCCGCCGTGCCACATCTACGCGTCGTACCGCTTTCTAATCTCAATCCGTTCGAGGCCCAGGCGTATCTGACAGAGCACGCGCATGACAGTCTCGTGGTGATCCCCAGCCGCCAGGAAAACTATCCAATGGCGGTCATTGAGGCATCGCTGATTCCTGGACTAAATATTCTCTGTTCTGACGTTGGCTCCATCAGCGAGATTCTCGGCCCAGGAAGTGAGTCTCAACTCTTCGAGCCGTTCGCACGGTCTCTGGCCAATAAGCTGGAATCGACACTCATAGCGGGGCCACGGCCAGCCGCGGAGCTACACGCCTATCAATGGCAAGCCGCAAATGAACGATGGCTGACGCTTCACGAGCGTGTATGTCGCTCTCGAAAAGAAGTGGCCGGCACTCCTACGAACTTCGCCGTCCCAGTACTTCAGCCGCTTACTCAGACGCAGGCCATCGCGACAGGCGTGGAGACACATGACGATGTGAGCCATAGCTATGGTGCGATTGGCGAGCGGAACGACGTCGCTGATGGTAATGGTAGTGGGTTATCTGGCGAGCACAACGGTGGATTTGTCTCGCAGAGGGAGCTGGCTGCGCTACCGACGACGATTGGAAGTGCGCGGTCTGTGGATGTATGCGTTACCTACTATAATCTGGGTTCTTATTTGCCCTATCTGCTCGAGTCTCTTGCCCGCCAGACATCTCAAGACTTCAACCTCTTCGTGGTGGATGATGGCTCGACCGATTCACCTTCTATCCAAGTGTTCGAGCATATGCGCTTGAAGTACCAGCGTCCACACTGGCATTTTGTCAGGATCGAGAACTCAGGGCTGAGCGCAGCTCGCAATCAGGCCGCAGCCCTGGGACATGGAGAGTATCTGATGTTCGTGGACGCGGACAATGTCGCTCCACCCCAGATGGTCGAGAGATTCCTCAGCGCAATGCGGATTTCCGGCGACGATTGTCTTACATCGTACCTGCTGCAGTTTGATCGCGAGGGCTGGGCGGATTCATATATCCATTCGCCGTTGTATCTCTATGCGCCCGCTGGCAATAGCTCACTTCTCGGATTAATCGCAAACGAATTTGGCGACGCGAACTGCATCGTGCGCCGCTCGGTATTCGAGACTATTGGCGGCTTTAGCACCGATCTCCATAAGTCGCTGACTGGAGAAGACTGGGAGTTTTTCGCGCGGCTGAGTCTGGCGGGCTATCGGCTCGACGTTATCCCGGAGTTTCTCTCGTATTACCGATTCCGCGACAACAGTCTCATTCGAAGCACAGAGATGTATCTCAACTACATGCGCGTGTTGCGCGTGTATGAGGAACGCTTTGGCACGGCGGGTGTGCCAGGTTTAGCACGCTATGTCGCGGGCGCGTATAACGAGGTCTTGGGACAGCAAGCTTCCGCACTGGGTGAAATCGGCCTGTGGAATCTCGTATACCACACCAGCGGTTATGAAATTCTCAAGGCGCTCCGGTTGAAGGTACGGAACCAGATTGTCAAGCGTTTTGGCAGGCCGTTGAAACCCTGATCGGCCTATGCTATACGGTCGCCCCGCCGAAGGGCTGGTTTACGTGTGCGCGCCTTCACCTCGGCAGCCATCTTCTGCCGCCTGGTACGGAGGTAGTGGCGCCATAGCGCTATCCCGGACCTTAGCGCCAGAATCACCGCGATAAGCAGCGTCAGCGCCGTGAGCGCTATCATCGCCACCAGCGAGCGCGGCGCAGCCTTCAACGCTGTCACTACCGTAGACGCTAGCGATCGCGGTTTCGGGGGAGGCGGTTGTGGCGGGGGATCGTGGACGCGCACACTGATCACCTCACCTGCCTTCTGATCAATCTGGATTTGATACCCTGAGCTCCGGTCCAAGAGCAGCGCGACCGCCACTGCTCCTCCACGCAGACTGATGGCGTTCAGGATCACCTGCTGACCGTTCCCCTGCATTGCCACCAGCCCCTGTGCATCGGTGGCTGGAGACGTCCCGTCTCCGTAGACCAGCTTTGCGTTCGGGACTGGCGCGTTTTGAGTGGAATCCAGGACCTGCACATATCCCGCCGCTGGCCCCGACGCATTGTGGAAAATTGGCGGCCTTGAGGGTTTGGTCCCGACGCCACCGGGAGCGGGAATCGGTGATTGATCGAGAAAGCGGTAGGAAT
>Ga0207674_10010227_pt1 | contig 10658 bp, 5 predicted proteins | sample KBSCornC72_FD_184303 | JGI IMG/M metagenome (GOLD analysis project Ga0207674, IMG submission 184303) | Corn rhizosphere microbial communities from Kellogg Biological Station, Michigan, USA - KBS Corn C7-2 (SPAdes) (version 2) | ecosystem: Host-associated > Plants > Roots > Rhizosphere > Soil ...
ACCGCCGCTTCGGCACGACGGGCCTCCTGCCGACCCTGATCAGCGACGATTTTTCCGTCATCGAACGCGCCATCGCCGCCGTCGACGAAGCGATCGCCAGCGGCGTCCCGGGAGTCCTCGGAATCCACATCGAGGGGCCGTTCCTCAGCCGCGCCCGCCGCGGCATTCACCTTGCCTCGATGCTGCAGCCGTTCGACGACCGATTCGTCGCGGCGCTTTGCTCGGGACGCAACGGCCGGACACTGCTGACGGTCGCGCCCGAGTGCATTTCTCCAGCGCAGATTTCCCGACTGGTCGAAGCGGGCGTGATCGTCTCGGCGGGTCATTCGGATGCGAATTACGAGACGGTGCGCGCCGCCCTGGACGCGGGAATGACCGGCTTCACGCATCTGTTCAACGCCATGTCGCAGCTCACCAATCGCGCGCCTGGAATGGTCGGGGCGGCGCTCGAGGACCCGAACACCTACGCCGGCATCATCGTCGATGGGCACCACATCCACCCCGCGACGTTCCGCGTCGGGCTGAACGCCAAGGGCGTGGACCGGCTGATGCTGGTCACGGACGCGATGCCTACGGTGGGCGCGTCGGCCGACGAGTTCATGCTCCAGGGCCGCGCGATCCGGCGCCAGGGGGACCGGCTGGTCAGCGAAGACGGCGTGCTTGCGGGATCGACCCTGACGATGGCCGCGGCCGTCGCCAATGCCGTCGAGCAGGGCTGCCTGAGCTTACCCGAGGCGGCTCGCATGGCGACCAGCACGCCCGCTCGTTTCCTCGGCCTCGCCGGCGAAACCGGCGCAATCGAGGCTGGATTGCGCGCCGACCTCGTCGTGATGCGTGACGATTTTACGGTCACGGACACCTGGATCGCCGGCGCACGGGCTCGATCGCTACCGACAGCTACGTGAACGAAAGGTCATTGGCAGAGCGCGCCGTGGCGAATTAGCGCTGCCCGCATGGCTGATCGGCAGGTCTTCTACGATCCATCAGGCCGGCGCGGTAAGCGCTTCCGCCTGGCGATCCTGCTGTTCGTCCTGCTCAATATCCTGACCGTTGCCGCATTGTTCGCGACCATCTACGTGGCTCCGGCGCAGCCGCCGCTGCCGGTAGCGCTCGAGCACGGCCTTCCTCAGCACCCGCCCAGGTCGACGCTTCTCGCGAGGACGACGAGACAGGTCGACCTCGCCATTCGCCGCCTGCTCGGGACTCAACCGCCAAGCCCGCGACGCGTGGGGGCACGAAAAGCGACGGCCGTTGCGACGGCAATGAGCAAGCCGCTCTACGTCGGCTTCTACGTGCCGTGGGACGAGAGTTCGACCTTCTCGCTCCAGCGGCACATCGGCGATCTCGACTGGGTGGCGCCGGTGTGGGTGACGGTCACTGGTCCCAATCACCAGTTCAACATTCTCCCCGACCCGGATGGACGGGCAGTGATCAATACGGCGCCGCACCGGCCGCTGCTTCTTCCCGTGGTGCAGAATTTCGCGAACGGGCAGGTCGACCAGGCGGGAATCCAGGGAATGCTCGCCGACCCGCGCCTCAGGCGCCGCTTTCTCGACCAGTTCGAAGCCTTCCTCGTCACAAACCACGCATCGGGCGCGGTGTTCGATTTCGAGCAGCTCGATCGGGCTTCGCAGCTCAATTACCTGCAGCTGCTGCGGGAGGCGCGGCAGCGCTTCACCCGTCACGGATGGCTGGTCACAGTGGCTGCCCCCGTGGACGAGACCTGGCCGCTTAGACCCTTCGCGGCCGTCGCCGACAAGCTGTTCATCATGGCTTATGACGAGCATTCCAACGACGGGCCGCCGGGCCCGATCGCATCGCAACGATGGTGGGCAAGCTCCGTCGCCGCCGCGCTCCGCCAGATCCCGCGTGACAAGGTCATCGTGACGATCGGCAATTATGCCTACGACTGGCACGACGGCGGCGGCGATCCGGACAATGTCGACGAAGCCTGGGTCGATGCCGCCGACAGCGACGCTCCGCCGGTGTTCGACCGCGCTTCGGCCAACAGTACGTTCGCCTATGCCGACGAGAACGGAGACCAGCACACCGTCTGGCTGCTCGATGCGGCAAGCGCGTTCAACGAGCTGACGCTCCTCGACCGAGTCGGAGTGCGCGAGGTGGGACTGTGGCGGCTCGGCGCCGAGGACCCTGGGCTGTGGTCGATCTTCGGCCGCAACATCCGCCTGCCGCGCAATGCGGCGGGCCTCGTCCATCTTGCCCAAGGCACGGATGTGGATATCGAGGATCCCGGCGAGATCCTGCGCATCACCGCCCTTCAAACACCAGGCGAGCGGCATCTGACCTTCGGCCGCGACGGGCTCATTGCCAATGTCGACTTCGTCCGCGTGCCGCGTCCCGATACGATTACTCGCACAGGATATCGTCCAGGCTATGTCGCGCTGACCTTCGACGACGGGCCCGACCCGCGCTGGACTCCCCGCATCCTCGATATTCTCAAGGCGAAGCACGTCCCGGCGACCTTCTTCATCGTCGGCGAGAACGCACTGACCCAGCACGGCCTGCTCGAGCGCGAAGTGCGCGAGGGCCACGAAGTCGGCAGCCACACCTACACGCACCCGAACCTCGCGACCGTGAGCAAGACGCAGGTGCTGTTCGAGCTCAATGCAACACAGCGGTTGTTCCAGGCATTCACCGGACGGACGCTGAAGCTGTTTCGCGCGCCTTTCTTCGGCGACGCCGAACCAACGACCGAAGACGAAGTGCTGCCGGTGTGGGAGGCGCAGAATCGCGGCTACATCTCGGTCGGCCTGCACGTCGACAGCGAGGACTGGCAGCGGCCGGGAGTCCCCGCGATCGTCAATAACGTCGTGTCGCGGATTCTGTCGGCGCCGCCGCATTGCGACAGCACCTCGGAATCGCAGTGCAGCCGCAACATCGTGCTGCTCCACGATTCGGGCGGCGACCGCAGCCAGACGATCGCGGCGCTTCCGATCATCATCGATACGCTGCGCGCCCGCGGATACCGCTTCGTGCCCGTATCGGAACTCGCCGGCCTGTCGCCAATGCAGGCGATGCCGCCACTGTCGCCGGCCGATCACGCCGCGGCGCGGGTGGACCTTGCTCTGTTCGAGTCGATCGGTTTCGGCATTCGCGCGCTCGGCTTCCTCTTCGCCATGGCAATCACGTTGGGAATTGCCCGCGCGCTGATGCTCACCGGTCTCGCGCTCTACTCGGCCTGGAAGGACCGGCGACGGGAGCGGCCCGCAATCCACCCAAAGACCTTCGTCAGCGTGCTCATTCCCGCATTCAACGAGGAACGCGTGATCGAGCGTTCGGTCGCGCACGTGCTCGCCAGCGAACAGGTCGGAGTCGAGGTGATCGTTATCGACGATGGTTCCGCTGACCGCACGGCGGACATCGTCGAAGAGGCTTTTGCCGGCGATGCTCGGGTCCGCCTGATCAGGCTCGAGAATGGCGGCAAGGCACGCGCCCTCAACCACGGTCTTGCCCAGGCCAAAGGCGAGATCGTCGTTGCGCTCGACGCCGACACGCAGTTCGAGCCGAACACGATCGCGCGGCTGGCGCGCTGGTTCGCGGCGGACGAGCGGCTTGCGGCCGTCGCCGGGAACGCGAAGGTCGGCAACCGCGTCAACATCGTCACGAAGTGGCAGGCGCTCGAATATATAACCGCACAGAACCTCGAGCGCCGCGCGCTTGCGCGGCTCGGGGCAATGACGGTCGTGCCAGGCGCGGTCGGCGCCTGGCGCAAGGAGGCGATTGCGGAGGTCGGCGGCTATCCGCCGGACACACTCGCGGAGGATCAGGACCTCACCATCGCGGTGCAGCGCGCCGGGTGGCGGGTAGGCTACGATCAGGGCGCGATTGCCTGGACAGAAGCGCCGCAAACGGTTCGGCAGCTCGCTCGCCAACGGTTCCGCTGGGCATTCGGCACGATCCAGTGCGTATGGAAACACAAGCGCACTCTTGCGGACGGCTGGCCGCGGGGCCTCGCCTTCATCGGCCTGCCGCAGGCGATCCTCTTTCAGCTCCTGTTCGCTTTGGTCTCACCAATCATCGACCTCGCGCTGATCGTGAACATCGTCGCGACGGTCACCTCGATCCACGAGCATGGCTACACCGCCGTGAAGGGAGACCTCCAGCTCGTCGCTTTCTTCTGGATCCTGTTCGCGGCGATCGACGTCACCGCCGGTCTCATCGCCATGGCGCTCGAGCGGCGGGAGAATTGGGGGCTGATGGCGTGGCTGATCCCGCAACGCTTCGGCTACCGCCAGATCATGTATTATGTCGTGATCAAGGCGGTCGTTCAGGCGCTTCGCGGTCCGCGGGTCGGCTGGTCTTCGATCGCACGCACGGGCAAAGTTAAGGTCGGGAGCGGGTCACGGCGGCAGGGCATGGGATTGCTCAGGTTCATGCGCGCTCGCTATGCAGATTGGCGGTATCGTGAACGATAAGGTCCCACCCCCAGGCCGACTGAAGCAGGTCCGCCTCCTGCTGTGGCTGCTCGTCGCTGTCGCGATCGTCGGGACGGCCGCGCTGTACCTGGTCCCGTATCAGAAAAGCCGCACCCCCGACGCCGCAGCGGCACCGGCCAAGACCAGCTTCGGCGGGCCGTTCACGCTCGTCGGCGCGGACGGCAAGCCATTCTCGAGCCGTGCGCTCGAGGGCAAGCCCTATGCATTATACTTCGGCTTCACGCGCTGCGGCGACGTCTGCCCGACGACCTTGTCGCGGCTGGTCAAGCTTCGCCGCGCAGCCGCCAACGACCAGGCGATGAACATCGTCTTCATCACCATCGATCCGGCGAACGACGGGCCCAAGGAAGTCGGCCAATACGCGACCTTGTTCGATGCGCCGATTATCGGCGTAACCGGTTCGCCGGCGCAGATCGACCAGGTGAAGAAGCAGTACGGCATTTATGCCCAGCCGGTGCCCAATGCGCCGATGGGGCAGCAGATGGAGCATACCGCAACGGTGCTGCTGTTCGACCGGCAAGGACAGCTCGCGGGAACAATCGCGCCCGACGAACCCGACTCCGACGCCCTCGCGAAGATCGCGAAACTGGTCGGCTAAACGGGTTGGAACTGCCACCACTTTGCGCCACTTGAGTTAAGTGGCGCGCTATCGACCCGACCCGAGGCTCCTGACGCTCGGGCCCGATTTTTACGATCCGGTCGAGTCGGCGCGCTTCCCCGAATGCGTGCCGCGGTTCGTGAACGAGCGCTGGGCCGAACGCGTCGGCCTCGACTTGGGCGAGGGAGGCTGGGCGCGGCATTTCTGCCGGTTCGAGCCGTTGCCCGACAACCTCCCAGAGCCGCTGGCGCTGCGCTATCACGGGCACCAGTTCCGGGTGTACAATCCGGAGATCGGCGACGGCCGCGGCTTCACCTTCGCGCAACTGCGAGACGGCCGTGACCGGCTGCTCGACCTCGGCACCAAGGGATCGGGACAGACCCCGTACAGCCGCCGTGCCGACGGCCGCCTGACGCTGAAAGGCGGCGTGCGCGAAGTGCTCGCGACCGAGATGCTCGAAGCCCTCGGCGTGAATACGTCCAAGAGCTTCGCCTTGTTCGAGACCGGCGAAGCGCTCGAGCGCGGCGACGAGCCCTCTCCCACCCGTTCCTCGGTGCTGACGCGGCTCAGCCACGGCCACATTCGCATCGGCACCTTCCAGCGGCTCGCCTTTTTCGGCGACGTCGAGAACATCAAGAAGCTGACGCGCTACTGCCTCGAGAATCTTTATTCCGAACAGCCCGCGGGCGACGATGCCGAGAATGCGCTGAAACTGTTCGGCCGCGTGAGCAACGCGACAGCAAGGCTCGCCGCATCCTATCTCGCCGCCGGGTTCGTCCATGGCGTGCTCAACAGCGACAATATCAACATCACGGGCGAGAGCTTCGATTACGGCCCGTGGCGCTTCACGCCTTACTGGGAGCCGGAATTCACCGCCGCTTATTTCGATCATTATGGTCTCTACGCGTTCGGCCGGCAGCCCGAAGCAATTCATTGGGACCTGGCCCAGCTCGCCGGCTGCCTCTCCCTGGTTGCCGAAGCGCCCGCGTTGTCGGACATGCTGTCGGAATGGAGAGACCGCTTCGAGGAGGCGCTGGTCGACGCGGTGCTTGCCCGGCTGGGCGTCGGCCGCGGCGAGAACGACAGGGACCTTGCTGCCGCGCTCATCAAGGCACTCGCGACGCGCGCGCAGACGATCGACCGGATTTTCTTCGACTGGCGCGGTGGCCGCGACCCCGGTGCCGAACTCTATCCTGCCGACGCGTTCCGCGACCTCGCCCATGCGCTGCAAGGACGGGAGCAGCCCCAGAGGCATCCATATTGGTCAGGCGAAGCGCCTTGCTCGATGCACATCGACGAGGTCGAAAGCATCTGGTCGGCGATTGCCGAACACGACGACTGGCAGCCCTTTAACAACAAGGTTAAGGCCATTCGGCTAATGGGGGAGGCGGTTGCACAGGATGCACCGGCAAGTTGAGGCTGGAACTAACGTGGAGGGGCACAGTCCGGTGACCGGAACGCTGGTTTCCACCGATCCGTGTACCGGCGAGGAAATCTGGTCAGGCCAGCCCGGCGACGCAGCCGCGGAGGTCGCCGCGGCCCGCGCCGCGTGGCCCGCGTGGGCGGCGCATTCGCATGCGTACCGCATCGAAGCGATGCGCCGTTTTGCCAATGTCGTGCGCAAGAAAGAGCAGCCATTCGCCGAGCTGATCGCGCGCGAAACGGGCAAGCCGTTGTGGGAAGCCCGCACGGAGGTCGGCGCCGTCGTCAACAAGGTCGAGATTTCGGTCGAGGCTTATGCCGAGCGAACGCCGCAGCGGAAGATGGAGGGCGCGCTCGGCAACCGCGTCGCCGTGCGTCACAAGCCGCACGGCGTTCTGGCGGTCCTGGGTCCCTATAACTTCCCCGCACACCTGCCGAATGGGCACATCGTTCCGGCGCTGATCGCGGGAAACGCCGTCGTCTTCAAGCCGTCGGAGAAGACCCCCGCGACTGGCGAATTCCTCGTCCACTGCTTCCACGAAGCCAAAGTTCCCGACGGGGTCATTCGCCTGCTGGTCGGCGGCCCGGACCAGGGGCGCGCGCTCGCCGGCCAAGGCGGAATCGACGGCCTGCTTTTCACGGGTTCCGCTCGCGCCGGCCTCGCGCTTCACAAGCAATTCGCCGAGACTCCACACAAGATCCTCGCGCTCGAGCTCGGGGGCAACAACCCGCTCGTCATCTGGCACGCCAAGGACGTCGAGGCGGCGGCGATCATGGCGATCCAGTCGGCCTATCTGACCGCCGGGCAGCGCTGCACCGCCGCGAGGCGGCTGATCGTCGAGGACGGGAAGCACGAGCCGCTCATCGACATGATCAGGAAGCTCATCGACCGCCTCATCGTCGGCGAGCCGTTCGCCGATCCGCAGCCGTTCATGGGGCCGCTGATCGACAATGCCGCCGCGGACCATGTCCAGGAGCAATGGCTCAACCTCATGATGAAGGGCGGCATGCCATTATGTCGCCTCGACCGGCCGGACAAAGACAAGCCGTTCGTCACGCCGGCGCTGATCGACGTCACCGAGGTTCGGGACCGTCCGGACGAGGAGATATTCGGCCCCGTCCTCCAGGTCATCCGCGTCAAGGATTTCGACGCGGCGATCGAGGAAGCGAACAACACCCGCTTCGGCCTCGCCGCGAGCCTCGTCGGCGGCAGCCCGGAGCTCTATGACACGTTCTGGGCGAACGTCCGGGCCGGAGTCATCAACTGGAACAAGCCGACCAACGGCGCTCCGTCGAACGCACCCTTTGGCGGGATCGGCTTGTCCGGCAACCACCGCCCGAGCGCCTTCTATGCCGCGGACTATTGCGCTTATCCGGTGACCAGCAGCGAGGCCGACCGTGCGCGCGCCGCCATCGGCGAAGGCCTGCGCGACCCGAATATGCAGGAAGACTGAAGCTCGCCGAGCCTCATCGGCATGGACCCTGAAACAAGTTCAGGGTGACAGCCGTTCAAGCCGTTGTGAGAGAAATCAGATGGATCGGCACGGCCGTCGGCCTTGCCCTGTTTAGCGTCGCCTTGCCTTCCTGCTCGCAGGGGGGCGGTTCGTCAGGTCAGGCGAGTTCGAACGCCGGCTCTGCCCCCGGCGAAGCCCCGCAGATCCAATGGAACAGGAAGCTGGAACAGCAGCTTCGCGACGCGATCGCGAACGCGCCGGCGAACGGCCTCAAGCCCGACCTGTTCCTGAAGGGCGACGGCCAGGACGGACCAGCCTTGACCGCGGCGGCATTGCGTTATGCCGAAGCCCTGGCGCACGGCTATGCTGACCCGACGAAGATCTTCCCGGTCTATACGCTCCCGCGCCCCGCAGCGGACGTGAAACAAGGATTCATCCAGGCCGCTCAGAAAGGCGACCTGACGAGCTGGTTCAACTCGCTCCCGCCGCAGACCGACGAATATAAGGCGCTGAGTCAGGCGCACCTCAAATATCTGCAGCTCGCCGGCAAGACGCCGAACTTTCAGCCGGTGCCGGATGGAAGCGCAATCAAACCCGGCAAACGCGATAATCGCGTTCCCGCACTGACGGCGGCGCTTACGGCCATGGGCTACCTCGCAGCGCCGCAACAGGGAGCGGCGCAGCAAAGTCCAGCGGCAAGGGCGCCAGCCCGCTACTCGCCCCGGCTCGTCGCGGCGGTGAAAAAGCTGCAAAGAGATTTCGGGCTGAAGACCGACGGCGTCGCCGGCGGCAACACGCTGGCCGCGGTGAACCTCGGCCCTGCCGGCATCGCCCGCGAATGCGCGATTGCGATGGAGCGGCTGCGTTGGCTGGAGCGCAATCCGCCGCCGACACGGATCGACGTCAACATCGCTGCGACGTTCCTCGACTATTGGCGCGACGGCCAGCACATGGACCGGCGCGAAGTGGTCGCAGGCGAGCCCGACAAGCAGACGCCGCAAATTCAGGCGCCAATCGTCAACCTCGTCGCTTACCCGAAGTGGCGCGTCCCCGATTCCATCGCCGAGAAGGAGATCGCGACCAAGAGCCAGGCATGGCTTCGCGAAAACCAGTTTACGACTGAGAATGGCCATTGGGTCCAGGAGTCCGGGCCGAAGAACTCGCTCGGGATCGTCAAGTTCGACATGGACGACAAGCAGCAGATTTACCTGCACGACACGCCGGCTAAGGCGCTGTTCGCGCTTCCCGAGCGGCACCGCAGCCACGGCTGCGTGCGAGTCCAGAACGCCGTCGCGTTCGCCAACGCGATCGCGACCGAAGAAGGCGTGATCGACCAGTTCCAGCAAGCCATGGCCGGCCAGCAGGAAGCCTGGGTGAAGCTCAAGAAGCCGATTCCTGTCCGGCTGATGTATCAGACGGCCTTCTGGGACGGCTCGCGAGTCCAGTTCCGGCCCGACGTCTACGGCTGGGACGACAGTGTCGCGGCAGCGCTCGGCCTGGTCCGCGGGGTGAAGTGGCAGCCCGTCGAGCAAAGTGCCGACATCGGACCATAAAAGCTGAGGGCGCCAGAACCGCGTCTGGCGCCCTCACCCCCTCCCCACGCACGGCATTGGCCGCGCATCATCTCGCAATCAGCTGCGTCGCTCCGGCACATAGCCTTCGTCGACCGCATCGCTGAACTTGGTCGTCCGCCCGTCGAAGCGAACGCGGACGATGCCCGTCGAGCCGTGCCTTTGCTTGGCGACGATGAGCTCGGCCTTGCCGGCGGCGGACGCATATTTGGCGTTCCACTCTTCGTACTTGGCGAGCTTCTCGGTCTCGTTCGGCATCGGGTAATCGGGCTCGACGGCCTTCAGATAATAATCCTCGCGATAGATGAAGAGCACGATGTCAGCGTCCTGCTCGATCGATCCCGACTCGCGAAGATCGGAGAGCTGCGGGCGCTTGTCCTCGCGCTGCTCGACCGCGCGGCTGAGCTGCGACAGGCCGATCACCGGCACGTCCAGTTCCTTGGCGAGCTGCTTCAACCCGCGGCTGATCTCCGAGATTTCCTGGACGCGGTTCTCGTTCGAGTTCCTGCCTGTCCCTTGCAACAGCTGCAGATAGTCGACGACGACCAGGCCGATGCCCTTTTGCCGCTTCAGGCGCCGCGCCCGCGTGCGCAGCGCCGCAATGGTGAGCCCAGGCGTATCGTCGATGTACAGCGGCAGGCTCTGGAGCTCGGCCGCGGCGCGTGCCAGCTCACGGAACTCCTGCTGACTGATCTTGCCGGTGCGCAGATTTTCCGAGGTGATTCCAGACTGCTCGGAAAGGACACGCGTCGCCAGCTGGTCGGCGGACATTTCAAGGCTGAACAAAACAGCCGGCGCGCCTGAGGACTTGGCGGGATCGATCCCGTCGGAAGTGTCGCGCAGGAAACGGCGCGCGGCGGCGAAGGCCATGTTCGTGCCGAGCGCGCTCTTGCCCATGCCCGGGCGTCCGGCGACGATGATGAGGTCCGACTTGTGCAGGCCGCCGAGCTTCGCGTTCAGCGCATCGAGGCCGGTCGTGAACCCCGACAAATGGCCGCCGCTGTTAAGCGCCTTCTCGGCCATGTCGAGCGCGTCTTTGGTCGCTTCGGCAAAGCTCTTGGCCTTGCCTTCGACGCCGCCTTCCTCGGCCACCTTGTACAGCTCGGATTCGGCGCGCTCGATCTGAGCGAGGGGGGCAACGTCCTCACTCGTATCG
>Ga0207674_10010228_pt1 | contig 10657 bp, 20 predicted proteins | sample KBSCornC72_FD_184303 | JGI IMG/M metagenome (GOLD analysis project Ga0207674, IMG submission 184303) | Corn rhizosphere microbial communities from Kellogg Biological Station, Michigan, USA - KBS Corn C7-2 (SPAdes) (version 2) | ecosystem: Host-associated > Plants > Roots > Rhizosphere > Soil ...
ATTCTTATCTGTTGATATTGATTGCCATTCTTCTGGTACATCAACATATGTAGGTTGAGGATATTGTTCTTTTGGACTATTACTTAATAATACTATTATTACAGTAATAAATCCACTAAATACTATTCCTAACCACATTCCAGCAATTTCATCTTCTAATACAGTAGAGAATGCTGTAACAAAACATATTGATAATATGATGAATATCAATATAATGAAGAATATTTCCATATATTATTACCTTAATGTCTTGTTAAAGAAAAGTTTGAGTATGATAATAATAGTAGCTAATATCCCAATATTACCTAATCCCAACATTAATCTATTATCTCCAAATAATAAGATAATAAGTGTTGAGATAATGAATATTGTAATAGCTAACATTATTTGACTAAATATATATAGCAATTTCATTTGAATGAGTTTTAAAATAAGGCCAGAGAGTTAATACTCTCCAGCCTTATGTTGATTATCCCTATGAAAACCCTAATCTTTTATTTGTTTAGGTATATAACCTAATGATGCCCAATGATCTATTAGATCAAAGAATGGTTTTAAGAACTCTTTAGTCACTTGTAATCTAATGTCTAATGATGTCCAGCTCTTACCATCTTCATCTTCATACTGTTTTTCATTGAATAAATCTTTGTACATACCTGTTGATTGTATACTCCATAATGAAGCTTTTACATTATCCCAACCTGTTGTATAAGTACAATTAGGACTATGTATTTGATAACCAATAGTATCAAACCAATTAATTTCTCTTCTCAGAAATTGAACTGTTGATTCACCTTCTTTTCTTTTAGCAGGTGAAGCATATGATTCTTTATCTACTTCTTTACCCCAAAATTCAGCAGCTTGCTTATCTAATTCATTGATAGCTACTGCATTGTTATCTTTATCAAGTATTTGAAATGACATAGTTTATGATTTGTGGTTGTTATCAATTAGGTTATCTATTCTTTCTTTCATAGAGCTAAAACTATTATATGTTTCAATAATAGTTCTAGCCTTATTTTGAAATTTGTCCCCTTTAATCTGTTTAAATGTCTCACATTTAGTTGATAATAAATACCACATGAATACTACAAGTATTTCATTTACTTGCTGTTCTGTGTATTTATCAATCATCTCCATACATATTACTTTGTCTCCTACCAATATGGTCTTGGATCATTTTACCAATTGTAATTGGAAACATAATTGGAGCTAATATAATGGTTAGACATTTAGCCCATACTGGTGAATCATCACCAATTAATAATGTTCCCATTACTAATAGTGTGAATGACCAATAGAACATAAATAATGTAAATGCCATATTAATGTATTTAGAGGTTATTAATCAATGTTTAATTCAATCTTAATTGACATAATCAATTGAATCTCAGCAATTCTATCATAAAATGTATTATTCTCTCTTGCTATAGTAGCATCATAAAGAGAATCAAATACTTGACATTTGTTGTTCTTTAATAAAGGATTACAAGTATATGATACACCATGTTCATTCATAATAAGATGTGTTTGAACACCCCATCTAGAATATATAACATATTTATCAATCTTTTTCTTTTGTCCTTGTAAAAACATATAATATGATTGAAATGAGGAAAGACTTAATTGTCCTTCCCCATTTGATTATAGAATTTAATTGCATCACCAACTTCAGCAAAATTGGTAATAAATATACCATCACATGTTCTTATCTCATAGAGAATACAATGAGTTGGTAATCCAGCAAATCCTTCAACAAACTCCATCTTTGAGATGAGCTTCTTATTATCTTCAGTTGAAGATGCCAATACATTAGTTATTGGTGAACTTTTTAGTTCTGCTGTGGTTATTTTGTGCATATAATGCTATATTTAAGATATATAATAGTGTGAATTGAGAGATCAGATAAAGTGTGTGAAAAATAGGATATAAATAATACCCCACCATAATTCCACACACTTTTAATTAATATAAGATAATGAGATTAGATTATTTAAAATCCCATTCTCTAGCTTCTTCATGTGTCATAATAACACCATTAATAGTTGACATAATAAGTGGATTTGTGGTTAATAAATATATGTACTATATATTAAGATATTATATCTAAGTATCAAAGATAAATTGTCCTTGTACAGCAGAGAATGAAAAGTGAGGATTGCTCCTCACTATTTAATATGCAGCCATTTAAGCATGAGTGTAGTAATAACACCATCATCATCTGTTCTCTCATAAGGTCTTTCTACAACATTGAACAGATCAAGATCCAGCTCATGTTCAGAATCAACCTTTGGTTTAGATGGTAATGCTACATAGTAGGTCATCTTGGCAATCTTGGTAACTCCTAACATATTTACTGATCTTTCATTTGTGATTTTCACAAGGAAATTTCCATTTGATGTTTTGTTACCTTTGTTCAGGATTTCAGCAACTTTTACTTTGATTACATTAGACATAAAAATGAGTTTAGATGTTGAGATAAAAATGTGGGGATACACCCCACTGCCAAAGATATGGAGGGGAGATGATAGTGACTAGGTTTCCCAATTTGTAGACATGTAAAAAATTTGGGAAATTTTTTGGGAAAAGAAAATTTTGGAATATCTTTGAGTATGACTAAGACTAAAAGAAAGAACTATGATCTGAAGAGAAGGTATGGTATCTCTCAGGAAGAATATGATAAGATGTATGAGGATCAAAACCATAGATGTGGTATATGTGGTAAAGAATCAAAAAAATCCTTACATGTAGATCATAATCATGATACAGGAAAGGTAAGGAAATTGTTGTGCAGTAATTGTAATACCATGATTGGACTTGCTAAAGAAAACCCTTACATATTACAATCAGCTATGAATTACTTATTCACACACAACACTTAATGCTATATTAAGCAGAAAATCTTGTTTCAGAAATAGCAATTATTTGGTTATTAATTTTTTATAATTTATCTTTACACAGGTTAGTTTCTACCTACCAACAAGAAACAAAACTTGCACTCCCTAATAAAGTTGGAAGGTGCTTGGATCAGGTAATTTGACTTATGGTGATAGTATCAATATAAGTCCTTAAGATAGAATATCTTATAGTTAATAACTCTCAGGTTTTTTCTCTTTTGTTTTTTGGTCCCTTTTTTATTTTCTCTTTTGTGAGAGTTATTAATTAAAATTAATTTTTTAAATTAAAATATATTATTTAGTTTTGTACTAAAAACATGGATGAAAATATAGTAGTACAAAGACTAGGTAGGGTGTTCTCTAATAGGGTAGATAAAGCAATTACTTACTTCTCAATATTAGATGCACTTAACTCTTTGAATCTCACTAAGAAACAGATTGAGTTATTAGCTTATACCTCACTCAGGGGTACAATAAGTTCTTTATCTTCTAAAGAAGACTTTGTAAAGCAGTTTGGTAGTTCTGTAGATTCAATAAATAATATGATCTCTAAGTTATATAAGAAGAGATTGTTACTTAAAGGAAAGGATTCAAAGATTAGAGTACATCCCAGATTGAATTTAAATTTTGATAATCCAGAAATAGTTCTTAATATTACATTTAGAACAAAACAGGAGACTCATGAATCATGATGATATAGTTAAACAAACTGCTAGTAGATGTTCTATGGATATACTCACTACAGAATTTGTTATAAGAGATTCTTTTAAGAATATGTCAAGAGTATTATCTAATACAGATGTATCTGAAGTTGAAGTAGCAGGATTAGGAAAGTTTAAATTATCTGAGAATAAGTTAAGGAGAAGATTAGATAAGTATTATTCAATAAGGCAAGCTTATGAAGAGAAGCAGCTTTCATATCTATCTAATAGAGAAACCATGACAGACCAGGAATATAGGAAGTTAGAGAAAAAAGTCAGACAGGTAAATAGTGATATTAGTAATTTAGAAAGGAAGTATTTAAGATTAAACAAAACAAAAGATCAAAACTAATTACACTATGGGGTTATTAAAGGATATATGGAAGAATAGATCTCTAATAGAAGAAGGTTTAAGAAACAAGTTCTTTCCTCCAAAAGACTTAAAGCAATTAATAGATGATACTGTAATAGAAAGAAAATCAATATGTTATCAATGTCCTTTTATGAGTGAGAATGCTAAGAAGCTTTTTAACTATAAGACACAAAGGTTTGATAAACATTGTAGTAAATGTGGATGTAACCTAGAGCTAAAAACAAGTTCATTAAATTCATCTTGTCCTGATAATCCCCCTAGATGGGAATCTGTAGTTAGTGATGATGATTTCTCTAACATAAAACAAACAATCCAGGACTATGAACAAGGCTCTAGCAAAGAACATCAAGACACAGGAACTATTGAAGGTTCTTAAAAACTTTAGTGATAATGAGTATGTTGACATTGAAGTATTTGAATTTGATGATGGATCACCAGCTAAGATCATTATTAGAGCATCCAAAAATGAAGAAGGGAGATCAGAGAGTAAAGAGGATAAAGAGGATGTTATACAAAATCCAAAAATATCAGAAGAAATATCTTACAAAGATTTGTTAGATAGTTTAAATTAATTATCTTTGTGGTATGAGAAAAAGGAAGTATCCAAATATCCCAGAGCAAACTGAGGTATTAGGTAGGAAGATCAAGGTAAAATGGAATACTCCCAGATTAATTGAAAAAGGTCTTTATGGTAGTATGAATTGTATAACTGGTGACTTACATCTTGCAGAAGAAGTTAGAGGTAACAAAGTTCCAGTTGAAGAAATTGAGATAACTTATTGGCATGAAATGTTTCATTTTCTTCTCAATAAGAATGGTTATGAGAAAAAGTTTCATGACTCAGATATTGATCTTGAAAAAATAGTAGAAGATTTGGCAATAGGTGTTCATCAAGCTATTTCCAAAGCAAAATAAATGATGGTGGGTGTGGTGTAGACTGGTAGCATATTGGATTGTCACTCCAAAGGTCAGGGTTCAAATCCCTCATTCACTGCATGGCAGGATGTGTAGTAATTGGTAACTCATTGGTCTCATAAGCCAAAGTTGAAGGTTCAAGTCCTTCTCCTGCAACAATAAAAATATTATGGATAATTGGAGTTATATAGATAACTGGAATCATACTGTTGATAAATTTGGTATACAAAGAAAGCCTGTTAATCCATATACTATATGGTTAAAAGATACTTCTGATATATTTATCAAAGATCCAACAAGAACAATATTAATTCCAGATCTAGAATTAACACATGATCCCTTTGTATATAGAGAAAAAGTATTATCTTTGTGGAGTAGATTATTCAGAATATTTAAGAAGTTAATATTTCATATATTGGAAAGCTGAGGAGTTGGAGATCCTCTCCTGTCTGTAAAACAGGTGTCCTTGACTTTGAGAGTTCAAATCTCTCCTTTCCAACTAAAATAAAAACCAAGAAAATGGCACAGTATAGTTTTAAATATGCAGTAGGTGAAGAAGTAAAGATTTATGATAGTGGATTGTTATATGATTTAACTTCATTTGAAGTTGATCCTAAATATCTTAGAACTGCTCTTGTTGTAGGTATTAATATTTACATGGAGAAGTATGAGTATAAGGTATTTAAATATGATACTAACTCAGTATCTACTGTAGATGAAAAATGTATCTTCCCAATCTATGATGAAGTTGTTCAGTCAGATTATGAATATGTAGAAGAAGTAGATGATGAGAATGAGCCAACCTTAGATGAAATCCAGCAATCCCTATAATAATGGGGTATAGTATAACTGGTTAGTATATCAGACTTTGACTCTGATGGTATTGGTTCAAATCCAATTACCCCATCAGTAAAGAAATAGATGGTGCTTAAGCTAATCTGGTGAAAGCACTGGACTGAAAATCCAGGGAGGTTGGATCATAACCAACAGGCACCACATAAAACATGGTGGTTTTATTTTAAATGGTTAGAATACTGGGCTGTGAACCTGGAGATATGAGTTCAATCCTCATAAATCACCCAAGATGATAAAGGTAAAAGATATAGTATATCATTCTCTATCAGGACTATATTATAGGTGTGAGAATGCTAAGATGGAAAAGTGGATGAACATGAATAACTTCTATAGGAAAGCTACAGAAGAAGAAGTTAAAGGATTACCAGAACTTTACTTTGTGAAATATAAATAGGCTTTTAGCTCAATTGGTTGGAGCACATGACTGATACTCATGAGGTTGTGAGTTCAAGTCTCACAGAGCCTACATATGTCCCTATGATGAAAATGGTAAACATGGTGGACTTAAAATCCACTGCCTTGTGCTTGTAGGTTCAAATCCTACTAGGGACACTTAAAATGCTCAGATGGTGGAATTGGTAGACACACTGGTCTTAGAAACCAGTTCCAGAAATGGAGTAGGAGTTCAAGTCTCCTTCTGAGTACATGAATTTAAGATCAAAGGATAGACAACAGATGAATAGAGGAGTTGTCTATAAGATAAATTTAGCTGAAAATAATCTCTCAGGACAAAGAGAGATGTTCATGAGATTGATGGGACAGAAGGTTAACATCAATGGAAAGGAATTCAAAGTTAAAGGAATAGAAGCTTATGCTGCTGGTATAGACTATACTCATGAAGCTATAGGATTATTAGTAGATGAAAATAATTAGATCAGTGCAGGTCTAAGAGTTTCTTACCCAGTGAGTTGGTCTCCAAAATGAAACCACTGGATTAAACTTAATAATAGAAAAACAAAGGGCAGGACACAAAGATACTGAACATTGGGAGAGGTTGAGGAACTTCCATCTATTATTAAGTTATAAGGCAGGTTAGCTCAGTGATAGAGCAGGGAGCTGTTAACTCCTTGGTCAATGGTTTGAATCCATTACTTGCCTCACTTTTAAATAATTACATATGGAAAAACATAGCTTTACAACAAGTGACTTCTATAAATGTGTTATAGATATTGTTGAGCAAATAAACAGAAGTATTAGTAGGTTTAATTTTAAACTATTATATAATATTAGTAGTACAAGACCTGATACAATAGACTTCACTGTTCATAATGAACACTTAAGTGGTTTTAGATTTATATGTACTAAAGATGAATATAAAGGTGGTACATTTATACTTAATACTGTTATTGCTCATATTCAAGAGATTATAAGAATAGATATCTATAAAGATGTAGATCCTGATGTAGAGTATGTTGATCCAGAAGATTTACTACATTGTCATTTGACAGATTGTGAATTGCAAAGTTAAATATACATCTTTAGTATAATTGGTAGAATGCTGGTCTCCAAAACCAGAGGTGGTGGTTCAAGTCCATCAAGGTGTGCATATGTGTCTGTGGGGGAGTGGTTTACCCATCTGTCTGCAAAACAGAGTACACTGGTTCAAATCCAGTCAGGCATTCTACTTATAAACACTTAATGATGAAGAAAAAGAACCATTATAATGAGATTATTACTATTCTCACTAGATTGCATAAGAGCTTTCCAGGTTATACCTTTGGACAGCATATTGATACTGCTCTATCAGATTACACAGATGTGTGGGGCTTGACAGATAAAGAACTTCTCTTTGCTTTAGAGAAATATGAATCTGAATTAGAGATTGACTCCCATTCTGATCTTAATATAGAAAAGATAGTGGAGGATGGGAAGAACCTAAATCTGAATACAGATGATGAATATTATGAAGAATATTAATTAATGTTATGGCAGCAAAGAAGAAAGATAATCCTATTGCTCTTAAATTAAAAGAGTATGAGAATAAGATTGATGAATTTCAGGAGTATCTAAAGAATACTAAGATTAAGAATATAGCTGATTATAGTGAGAGACATGATGAGATTAAAGTTCAAGTATTATTGATGGAAAAGCTTGGGCCAATGATGACTCAACTTAAGAATTTAATGATTGTAGAAGTTGAGAAAGAAGAACAAGATATTAGAGGTGATCTTGAGTTATCTCCACTAGAAAGAAGAATTATATAATGGAAGTAAAATTAAAAGAATCAGGGTTTATATTCAAAAAATATAATGTCATATTAAAAACTAATAAGAAAGATTGGACTATAGTTTCAGATATGATAGATAAGAAATCAGCTATGAATATAGCTGCTGGAGTAAGAGCTACATTAGAAATATTAAAACATGAGAATGTTATATAAGCAGATAAGGTGTTGATGATTACATACCTGGCTTCCACCCAGGGGTATAGGGTTTGAATCCCTATATCTGCTCAACAGATACTTGAGTCACTACTAGGATAGTATCACTTATCAGAGGAAGGTGAACCTCATGGATAAGGGTTGAAGTGGATCTTCACAGTACAGTACCAAAGGACCAAGCTGTACAAACTCCCTGATAGTTCAATTGGTTTAGAATTCCTGCTTTGTAACCAGGGGATCTCAGTTCAAGCCTGAGTTGGGGAGCTATGAAACATAGATTATTAATTGATGAAGTTGGATTATACAACTTAGTATGGCATCCTAGTAATACTAGAGAAGTCACAATAATTACAGAATGGCAAAAGAAACCTATCAAAGAAAGACAAAAAACATCTGGTTCCCTAATCAAAAAGAACCAAATGCAATAACTGATCCTGAGTTATTCCTAGCTTATTGGGCTAGAGAAAAAGAGAGATTAATAGATGGATTTTACCTAGCTAATGGACAAGTATATGTCTCTGGTTGGTTATATTGGCATACAGTATACTGGACTATTGAGTTGAATACTGAGATCAATGGTAAGGCTTATAAAACTACTGGTACTCCAACCTTTAGAGATATTGATTGGGAAATGAGTATTAATAAAGAGAAAGCTGAAGCTGCTGGAGAGATCATAGAACTTGTGGGTGCTAGAGGATTTGGTAAATCAGTTTGGGATGGAAGTATTGGAGGTTATTATTATACTCTCTTTGATGATGTTGAAGTATGTATTTCAGGAGCTCATAATACTGATATCAGAGTTGTAACTGACAAGATAGAAGTTGGATTAACTAATATACATCCTGTACTTAAGAAACAAAGAATACAATCTAATTGGAAGACTACAGTTAGAGCTGGATTTAAAGATAAGAAGACTGGTCAACCCTCAGAGATGTCTTCAAACTCTAGGTTTGAAATCAGGAATTATAAACAAGGTAATGATTCTATGGCATGTAATGGTCTAAGACCAAAGTTTCATGTACTAGATGAGATTGGTAAAATCAAGAACTTAAAAGCTTGTGTATCAGATACTGTACCTTGTTGGATTAATCCTGATACTGGAAAGTATCTAGCAGTAGTTATACTGTCTGGAACTGGAGGTGATATGGAAGTAGGTCAGGATGCAGGTGAAATGTTCTTTGAACCTTGGTCATGGAATATACTTCAGTTTGATGATATATGGGAAGGAAGAGGAAAGATTGGTTGGTTTATGCCAGCTACAAAAGCTATTGGTAAATATAAAGAGCCTAAAAAGCTTAGTGAATATCTTGGAATTAAACATCCTGATCTTGATCAAATATCTATATTAGTTTCTAATGAACAAAGATGTCTTGATGAATTTGTTAAGCCAAGAAGACTTATAGCAGAGAAAGCTGGTTTGTCTTCTATGATTAAAGAGAAGGCTTATTATCCAATTGTTCCTTCTGAAAGTTTCTTAGTTATTTCTCAGAATCCATTTAATGTGGATCAAGCTAAGGCTCAACAAATTAGATTAAAAGAAAAACAGATTACTGGTACTCCTGTAGAGATATATCATGATGGTGAGCAATTAACTCATAAATTCTCTAATAAAAGACCTATAGATAGATTCCCAGTAAGAACTGGTGATAATACAGAAGGTGTAATTGTGATGATTGAACCACCATTAGTAGGTTCTCCTTGGGGATTATATACTGCTGGTATTGACCCTTATAATCAGGATAAATCTCAGAACTCAGATTCATTAGGAGCATGTTATGTATTTAAAAGAGTACATAGTATTACAGGAGAAGCTTATCAAGACATGCTAGTAGCATATTATGTAGGCAGACCAGATGATCAATTTGAATGGTTTGAGAATGTAAGAAAGTTATTAAAATACTATAATGCAACAGCATTAGTAGAAAATGAGAATCCAGGTTTTATTCAATATATGACTCTTAAAGGTGATGGTCATTATTTAAGAGATCAACCTGAATGGTTAAAAGATATACATAGTAATAGCTCTGTTAAGAGAGATAAAGGTCTCCATGTAACTCCTAAAATTAGAGATTATTTAAATGATCATCTAAAGAGATATTTAAATGATGTGGCTTACACTTCTACTGATGAAGAAGGAAACAAGAGAGAATTCTTAGGAGTACATAAAGTACTAGATCCTATGTTACTAGAAGAAATTATTAAATATAATTCTACAGGTAACTTTGATAGGGTTGTAGCTGCTAGTTTAGCTATAGCTTATGCTGATGAGTTAAATCAGAAGATGAAGGAAGCTACAGCTAATGATCATGATGTATATAAATCTTATTTTCAGAAGATACAGACTAATCAAAAGAGAAGTATGTTCAATGATGTAAGATCACACAAAACAATGAAGAGTAAAAATAAAATGTTCCTATAAATGGCAATTATACCAAATGCTAAAGGTTATACTAATGATCTATATTTAAATCTATTTCCAGATCAGTATGTCTCTGAAAAAGAGAAAAGATCTGATCTTTGGATTAAGACAAATATG
>Ga0207674_10010229_pt1 | contig 10655 bp, 8 predicted proteins | sample KBSCornC72_FD_184303 | JGI IMG/M metagenome (GOLD analysis project Ga0207674, IMG submission 184303) | Corn rhizosphere microbial communities from Kellogg Biological Station, Michigan, USA - KBS Corn C7-2 (SPAdes) (version 2) | ecosystem: Host-associated > Plants > Roots > Rhizosphere > Soil ...
TCCCACCGCTATAGCTTCTCCCTTAACGTCGTCTATAGCACAGGCCGCCCCATAACACTGCCGCTGGCAGTCTTCAACCTGGGCGGCTCGCCGGGGCTCTTTTACTCGGCGCGCAATGCTTACCGTATCCCGGACTATTTCCGGACCGACTTCTCCGTCAATATAGACGGAAATTATAAAGTAAAACAACGCTTCCATAACTCCTGGTCCGCCGGGATCTACAACCTGACAGGAAGACAAAATGCCTACTCCGTCTATTTCATCCAGGAGAACGGATTGATCAAAGGTTATAAAATGTCTATCCTGGGTACCCCAATTCCCTTCGTCACTTATAACCTTAAATTCTAACCTTATGATGACCAGCCTCCGAAAATGTAGTATGATCCTGTGTCTGGCGCTGCTCATGTCGGATTGTAAAAAACCGTACGCACCGCCCGCCATCGTCGGACCCAACAATTATCTGGTAGTGGACGGTGTGATCAATACAGGGCCTAATTCCGTCACGATCATCAATCTCAACCGCACCCGCAACCTCAACGATACCATCGTCACCGGCATTCCGGAGCTGGGTGCACAGATATCCATAGTCGACCTCAGCGGAGCCGGCTATCCCCTCATCGACTCGGCAGGCAATGGCCTGTATAGCAGCAGCCCGCTCACCCTCGATCCCGCTGGGCAATACAAGATCGAAATAACCACCGCCGACAATAGAAAATATATTTCTGACTATGTCACTCCCAAGGCCACCCCGCCTATAGACAGCATTTTTTACGAACAGCCGCACGACTTCACCATATACCTTACCACTCATGACCCAACCAACAGCACCCATTACTATCGTTGGGACTACCTGCAAACATGGGAGCATGATTCCCGTTATCAAAGCCCCTGGGAGCTCCGCCACGGTCAGGTTTGGGCAAAAGATCCTGACTCCGGCTCACAGCAGACGGACAGGTGCTGGTCCACCTCCATGTCCAATACCATCCTGCTGGGCAACACCACCGCCCTCAGCCAGGACTTCGTCAACAAAATGCCCATCATCACGATGGTCAACAACGACCTCCATCTCGACATTGCCTGGTATATCCTCGTTCGTCAATATGCGCTGACAAAAGAAGCCTACAATTACTGGCAGCTGATCCAAAAGACCTCCCAGCAGGTAGGAACGCTCTTCGACCTGCAGCCTACCCAGCTCACGGGGAATATATACTGTACCAGCAACCCTAATGAACCGGTGATCGGCTATATGAGCGCTTCCTCCATCCAGCAGGCACACCTCTATATTGAACACTCCCAGCTCAACGACTGGCCTCATTATGTATATATGGAGGGCTGCCCCACTGCCGAAGCCCGAAGGCTAAGTCCGGATGATTTCCATAGTTGGCTTTATACAGACACCGCCTATGGTCCCTACTATTTTGTCAGCAATGGCCCCCTCATCGTCGCACCAAAAAGATGCCTGGACTGCAGATACCAGGGCGGCGTCAATGTAAAACCTTCCTTCTTCCCTTAAACACTGACATTCATGAACAGGATCTGTTATATACTTTTTTTCCTTGTATCCTTCCACACAGGCATATATGCGCAGGACCCGATGATCGCCCGCCTGGAGGACAGCTGGAGGCAATATCAAACCATGGACTACCAGGAAAAAATATTCCTTCACACCGACAAAACATTTTTTTTGTCAGGAGAGACGCTTTGGTTCAAGATCTATAATGTCGACGCGGCCACCAACTATCCTGGCATCTCGGTCGTCGCCTACGTTGAATTGCTCAATAAAGAACAGTCGCCTGTCCTGCAAATAAGGGTTCAGCTTAAAGAAGGCATGGGAGCCGGGTCATTCATCCTGCCCTCAACCCTCCCTTCCGGCAATTACCATCTGCGCTGTTACACTTCCTGGATGAAGAACTTTACCCCTTCCGCCTTTTTTCATCAGCAGATCACCATCGTAAATACATTTACCAACGCGGCCCCGGATCCCGCCAATCCTCCCTCACTCTCTGTAAATTTCTTTCCCGAAGGCGGCAACCTCGTATATGGCCTCGCCTCCCGCGTCGCATTCAAAGCCGTCGATATACATCAGCATGGGGTAGATTGCAGCGGCGTCGTGGTCGACGAGGATAAGGATACGGTCGCGAAATTCAGGTCTGCTCACCTGGGCATGGGCAGCTTTACCTTCACCCCCCAAAAAGGAAAAAGATACAAAGCCGTCGCGTACCTGGCCGATACCACCATTACCCAGAACATGCCCGCCGCCTTTGACGATGGCTATGTCATGCATCTTACAAAAGAGGATAACAGGATCAAGGTGCTGGTAAATGCCGCTGCGCCGCCTGCCACAGGGACTTCAACCTACCTCTTTATAGAGGCGCGCCACCGGCTCACCACCATTCGGCAGACCTCCTATACAGGCAGCCAGGCACTATTTTACATCGATATAAAAGACCTGGATGAAGGCCTGTCTCATTTTACCATCTTCAACCAGGACCGTGTCCCCGTTTGCGAAAGGCTGTACTGTCCGCGACTGACACAGCTCAATACCATGACGATCAGCCCCCAGCTTTCACAGCAGTCCTATGGTCTTCGTAAAAGGGCCGATCTCACCCTGTCCGCCACCGACAGGACAAGCCACCCGGTCAACGCCAACCTCTCCCTCTCTGTATTCCTTATCGACTCCCTGCAGCCTATCCCAACTGAGGATATTACCACCTACCTGACGCTTGCCTCAGAGCTGAATGGAGTTATTGAAGAGCCGCAATATTACATGCGTGACTCTTCCGCCGATGCCGCCGATGCCCTGGACAACCTGCTCCTGACACAAGGATGGTCGCGGTTCAAATGGGAAGACATATTCCAGCATAAGAAGCCGTATTTTGAATTCTTGCCGGAGACCAACGGATCACTCATCACCGGTAAGATCATTGACAAGACCACAGGACACCCGGCGCCACCCACTATCGGCTATCTCTCCGTACCCGGAAAAGCATTTACTTTCAGCGCAGCCAAAAGCCGGTCCGACGGGTCCATCGTCTTTAATACAAAACATTTCACCGGTACGGGCGACATCATCGTGCAAACAAACAGTACCACCGCGGACAGCAACTACCGCATCGACCTCGCCAATCCCTTTTATGACAGGCCTGATAGCTGGACCCCCGCCCCGTTCAATATCGCTCCCGCCTGGCAAAACCAATTGCTCGGGCGCAGCATCGACATGCAGGTAGAGAACGCCTACCTGCGTGACCTGAAAAGACAATGGCGGTCCGGCGATGACAAGGATACACTCCCATTCTACGGATTGGGAGATCATGGGTATAGATTGGATGATTACACCCGGTTTCAAACAACGGAAGAAGTATTGCATGAATACGTTGAGGAAGTACACCTTGCCAGATCATCAGGAAAAGTCCATTTCAGAGTGAGAAATAATCTCTTTAACACTTTGTTCGACGACGATCCATTAATGCTCATCGACGGAGTACCTGTATATGACGCTGAAAAGATCCTGGCCATCAACCCTCTAAAGTTCAGGCAGATCGATGTCGTGGCAAGAAAGTTCTATACCGGCCCATTGATCAACGATGGCATAGTCTCTTACAAGACCTACGAAGGCGACCTTGGCGGGTATCAGCTGGACCCCAATGCAGTGGCCATCCACTATGAAGGCATTCAATTGCAGCAGGAGTTTTATACGCCCATCTATGACAAGGGCACACCTCCTTCCTCGCGCATACCCGACTTCCGCAACTTATTGCAATGGTCGCCGGATCTCCATACGGGCGAGGATGGAAAGCTGACCACATCTTTCTATACATCAGACATCCCGGGGACCTATCTGGTATTTGTCCAGGGCATTACGGACCGGGGACAGCCGGGGAGCAGGATGATGACCTTTACGGTGCATTGAGCTCCATCTGGAAGCTGACCGCTAAATGAGTGGCCGGCATCCATTACGCATAAAGTGCCGAGCGCATGACCGTGATAGGATCGCAAAGGGAAGCCCGCATAAAACCGGACACCGGCCTGTCCTGCGAAAGGAGAACTCCGGAACAGTTCATGCCCTTGCGCATCCTTTACAATGAATATCTTCTCTCCAAGGATCGTATGGGTGCAAAATGAATGGTTCCTTTCTGTTTGGGGGACATCGAAACCATAACGCGCTTTGAACCACTGCCGGTCGATGTCGATAAAACCAATGGCGGCAAACCCTGATTTCCATCCGGCTGGAGAAGGCGGAAAGGATGATTACACTATCCATCAAAGACAATGGACAGGGATTCGATCCCGCCACCAAAAACTCAGGCATCGGACTGGAGAATATTCGTCGCAGAGTGGCAGCGCTGGAAGGAGAGATGAAGATCGTCTCTTCGGTGGGGAATGGCTGCGAGCTGCTGTTACAGGTCCCTTCGTAATGGCTGTTAACAGCGCCGCCGGTTGGGTGGCCCACCCGTGCGGGCAGCCTTATACTTCGATGGTTTCCCCGATCCCGGGCAGCAGCAGCGTCAGTCCATTCTTGGTGAACTCCTGCACCGCCGCAACCTTATCGATACAGATGCCTCCCCATGTATCATAATGGACGCCCACTACTTTGGTGGTCTTCACAAATTGCGCCGCCCCAACGGCATCTTCCACGCCCATCGTCAGCCTGTCCCCTATCGGCAGCACGGCAAAGTCGATGTCGGCCCACCTTGGTATCAATGTCATGTCCAGGGTCAGTCCTGTGTCTCCGCTGTAATAAAAATTACCATCTCCCGTCCTGAATACAAATCCGCTTGCCACTCCCGCATAGCTGCCATCCTGGAAGCTGCTGGAATGTATGGCGCCTACAGCCTTTACGGTCCCAAAATCAAAATTGGCCTTGCCACCCGGATTCAACGCCTGTACATTCTTCACTCCCTGCCGCTCACCGAAATGAGTATACAGCTCCCAGCTTCCGACAACCATCGCGCCTGTACTATCCGCAATAGCCACCACATCTTTTACATGATCGAAATGGCCATGGGATAAAAAGATATAGTCGGCCCTGACATCCTCCAACCGGATGTTCTTCGCCAGCTCATTTCCAGTAATAAAAGGATCGAAGAGAATGTGCTTTCCACCCGCCACCACTGCAAAGCAGGAATGTCCGTAATAAGTAAGATTCATTCTTTTTGATTGCAATTTAGGGCAATCCCGGTTAAGCCCGGCAGGCGCCGTTTTATTGTAATCTCACCGTCTGCGTGAACGCCCCATCCGCCGCCACATCCCACACCTCCAGCCGCACCCATCTGCGCCCGGAAAGATCAGCCGGCATGTGAAAGGTCCGGGCGCCAAAAGATCCATAGGAAGAAAGATCGATCCGCTGCCGGTATACCTTCTCCCCATCACCCGACACCAGCTCGGCGAAATTTAAAGGGAAGGTCCATTCCACCCGAAAGTCCACAATGGCCTGGCTTCTCAGCCGCCCAGCGCTGGTCCGGCCCACAGTTACGGTATCTCCGGGCATCCCTCCATTCACTTCAAAAGAAGGGATCAATACCTCACCGGTCGTAGAAAAGAACCGGCCCCGCCGCAATGTATCCAGCACGGCCCCCCACCCCTTATCAAATGCCGGCAGCACACCCATTCGCAGATAATTTACATTCATATGCCCATACATCTCATTCGCCCGGTCGATCGTGAAAAGATCGGCCTCCGCCAGCACCCGATGGTCCAATCCCCAATTATTCATATCATCCATCAGGTCCAGTACCCGCCGGCCCAGCCTGGGCTGTGACAGGTCCGCCGGTAACGCCTTCCAGGCCGCGCCCAGCCAATGTTCCGACAGGAAGAACGGCTCCTTCCTGTACGCATCCGGGTAGCCGGTCGAACCCTTCGTCCTGGGATGCGCCGTCCATGCCAGCCCCTGCTCCCGCTGCAGCAGGTCCAGCATCTCAGCAGCACTGCCCACCCTATACACCTTTCCCCGCACAGGGTCATCCGTTACAAAGGCGTCACCGGGCTTGTGCGACATGATCCAATATACAGGCCGGGGAAAAAAGGCCAGCCAATGCCCTCCAAAAAATTCATTCGGCTCCTCACCGGGCAACAGCAGGAAATCATCACCCGATAGCTGCCGGCATTGGGCAAACAACGCATCCAGCTCCTTTAGCCGCTGCTCATCCGGCCCCCTCGGATGTCCCACTCCATGGAACTCCGCCAGATGGACAATATTGATCCCCGCATCACGGAAATACCGGACAAATTCAGGAGTGTCGGGGACGGGCTTACCGGCCAGCACGACCTTCGTAACAAATTCATTGTGGAAATGACTGGAGAATGTCTTGTATCCCGGCAGCGGCTTATACCGATCGTCATGCGTATACGCTTTCACCGCATTCATAACCCCCGCCACGCTCTCCCCCGGCAGACAGAAGAAGTTAAGCCGCTGCTCCGTTCCCGGCGGCGCATTGAACCAGGGCACATAGCGATGATCCCCTTCGGGGTCCTGCCGGATGCCGATGCCATGCGCGCTCCACCAGACAAAACGCAGGTTGAAAGCCTCATCCAAGGGATAAAAATATTGATGCGGCGCGGGGAAGACGGCCAACCAGCCGGCGGCTGACCTGTTGGAAGCATTGGCAGTTCCTCCTCGGGCGACAATGGTCCTGTATTTTACAGCTTCGGCATGAGCGCTGTCTCCCTCGCCCGGCCTGTCATTGATCCCGGCCATGGGCCACGTCATCATCTGGCCGCCTACCTCGCACCACCCCACAGAATCCCACCCCGCGCCTCTGCTCACCAGCCCGGCATCATACAGGATGGCAGTAGAATCCTGCTGTGTCGTCACCACGGCGGCTATATTCATCAGCAATGACCCATGATACAAGGTTATTTCAATGCGACCCGTAAAACCCGGCGCACTTACTCCATCCACAGCTATCACCGTCCGCGCAGCCGACCGCCTGACAGCGATACGCTTCTTCTCCAGCCTGACCTCATAGGACTTATATCCCTTCAACGGTACCTTATCAAAAAATATATTCCAACCATTCTGTGATATCAGATCCCGACGACCCACCCGCAGTAAAAAGGTCGGGTCAACATCGCTCACCACTTTTTTAACCACACCCCGCGTCACCACCGACAGCTCCCGGATCAAACTGCTGTCTTTCTTTAAAGACAACACTAGTTTGCCCGTCCGGCGCCCACCCGCCGGCCACTCGACCACCCGCTCTGTAGCGGCCTTTGTCCTCTGCCCCATCACTGACTGCAGCCAGCAACAGATCATTAGTAGTACCGGGCCGAGTCGGACAGCTATTGGAGTAAGGAATTTCATTGTCCATTCCCCTGGGGGTATTTTACGCTGGACCCGCGACAGATCACCTGCGGCTTCAGCACCAGCTTCCGCGGATGCATATGAAAAGGCTCTCCGCTACGCAGCCCCTCGAACAGCAGCCGCGCCGCCTCCTCGCCCATCGTCACCGTCTGTTGATTGACGGTAGACAGCGAAGGGGTCAGGTATTCCCCAAACGCCTCGTTGGCAAATCCGATAATGGCTATATCCTCCGGTATCCTTAGCCCGGCCGCCTTGATAGCCTGTATCGCTCCCAGGGCCGTAAAATCCTCCACGGCAAACACCGCATCCGGAACCACCGGCCTGGACAGCAGCTGCTTCATACACTCCCTGCCACTCTCGATGCTCACCTTCCCATATACGATAAGATCTTCATTCAGCGGAATGTTATGAACGTTCAGCGCTTCTATATATCCCTTCAGCCGGAGATTGAAAATATTCACGTGCTGCTGACCCGCGATATGGGCCACCCTGCGACACCCCTCTTCGATGAGATGACTGGTAGCCTGAAAGGCGCCAGCATAGTCGTCCACCACCACGGAAGAAACGCCCAATTTGTCATCCGTCCGGTCGAACAAGACAAGAGGAATACCCCTGTTGCGTATCTCGCTGTAATGATCCAGGTTGATCGTCTCCTTTGAAATAGAGGCCAGCACTCCATCCACCCGGGATTGCAAAAATGTCTGGACCCCCTTCTTCTCGAACTCATACAGCTCATTCGACTGGTAGATCAGCACGGTGTAATTATTCTCGGCCGCAACCTTCTCGATACCATGCACGACGGAGCCAAAGAAATTGATCTCCGCCGAGGGAATGATGACCCCCACTATATTGGACTTGCCCAGCCTCAAAGAGGAGGCGATCTTGTTATGCTTGTAATTCAGCCGGGTCGCCGTCTCCCGCACCGCCTTCTTGGTAGATTCACGGATGCCGGGATGATCATTCAACGCACGCGACACCGTAGCCGCGGTAATATTCAGCTCCCGGGCAATGTCAAGAATGGTCACTTTGGATATCCGGTTGCTCATGGGTTAATTTACCCCATTTAACTTTTTTATCAGGTTCACTTCATCCTGGCGGTAAGGCGTTCCATCCTTATGAAAGATATCATGAAACCATTCGACAGGCTGGCTCCCATCCGGCAGGGGCGTATCCCATGCATAGATAGTGTTTGTTTTTCCATCTACAAAGCCCCAGTTGATAGCCGCCACATTTTCTTTCTTCAGCATCGGCAGTATCGTGGAAAAACGGCTGTTCCGGGTTCGGGCCATATATTCCGTACAGATCAATGGCTTGCCATAGGCCTTTAACAGCTCCACCACCCGGTGATGCATCGGCAGCTCTTCATAGTCATGATAGGTGATCACATCCGAATTGGCCACCTGAAAGGCATTCAGCTTTTCAAAGTTCCAATCCCAAAGACCTGCGCTGATGGGCTGATCAGGGTTTACCGCCCTGGCCCATTCAAATACCTTGGTCAGCAGTGGCAGGGATGAATCCTTCTTTCCGCTGTTGCCCGGCTCATTGTACAGGTCCCACAGCAATATCCGCTTGTCATGGGCAAAGGTCGTGAGAACATCCTTTACATACTTCTCCAGCCCGGGAAAATTTGCCGGATCGGTAGAAGCAGGCTGCCCAGGGTCCTGTACCCAGCCGGAATTGTGTACGCCGGGTTTGGGAGCGGGCTGTACCCCGGCCTTGGGAACCTTGTTCCAGCAGTCGTCAAAAAACACGAACAGAGGTTGAATATGATGCTTATCGGCGATGGTCAGGAACTGATCCATTCTTTTCTTAAAGCCTGCCGGATCCTCCTTCCAGGCCACGGAATGCAGGAATACCCGCATGGTATTGAACCCGATGCTCTCAGCCCAGCCCAGCTCCTTATCGATAGTGGCCGGATCAAATGTTTCCGCCTGCCACATCTCCAGCTGATTGATGGCATTGGCAGGAATATAATTGGCGCCCGTCAGCCATTTATGCTGACTGTACCATGCATTGGCCTTTTCCGCAGACCAGGCCTTACCTTGACCAAGAGTCCTTCCCACGGTCAGTGTCAGCAATAACACGCCGACACTCAAAAAAATACATTTCTTCATAATACTTATCATTAATTTTTATCGATAGCCTGTATCAATGCTACCAAATCATCATTGTTTGAAAAATCAGTGTGATGGTCCTTAACCCAGTGGTTGATAAATTCTTTTTTGGCAGGGAATATATTGTTCAGCTGGCGGGCGCTGTTCGCGGAACGGTACTGCCCGCCGGAAAGTATCAAATGTTCGCGTTTGGGAATGACCTGGACCCCATCGGGCAGCTTCAGATTGTAGGCGCCGCCGCTTTGGATCAGCGATCGTAACGAGTGTGTGGCAGTCGTATTCGACGTCATCCCATATCCTACACTGGCGCCTTCCTCCCTGATCGTGGAACGATGTTCTTCCAGCAGCGGAGACGAACACCGGCACAACAATTCATAGAATTTCTTATCTCCGGGAACAAATACTCTTTTGAGGATCACTACGGAATCCACCTTCTCAGGCTCTGCCATCGCCAGGTACTGCCCGCCCCCTTTATCAAAAACCATTTCTGCCGTCAGCGTATTGTAATTCAAGTCCACATCCTGTGTCGAGCCGTCCTTTAAAAAGACCTTCCCTTTCTCGAACTTGTCGAACAGATAATGTGCAATGGTAGTCCCTGTCGTATCCTGGGCGATCGAACGCATTCCCAGGAACATGAGGATGCATAAACAGATAAGGTTTCGCATGGAATTATTTTTTTAGTTTCTCTTCCAGCACTTTGATAAAATAGCCGCCTACGACACTACGGGCCTGGAACCCTACCTGCTTCGCATCGTCGGTCTCATGCCAGTCGCTCAACGGCACCCGGCTGGGCGTCTCGGTGGCATAGAGGTACACAGGGTCCGCGATGGTCTCGAAATCATGCCGGTCATTCGCCAGCGTCGCAGTCCACATGATCCAGTCCGACTTGGTGTATTTGCGGCGGCTGTCCAGGGGAAGGCCGTATTTATTTTGTTTCGTCAGGTAGTAGGCCACTTCCTTTTCATAAACTTCTTTAGGGAAAAGGTCCAGTCCCAATAGCTTGTCCCATACCATATTGTATTTCTGGCTCCAGGTGCCCTTGCCTCCAAATGTCAGCGCATAATGGTCGCCGTCACCAGCCATGCCCATCCACTTTATGGCCATATTCTTTGCCAGGGCGCCATACTTGTCAGCCGTATCCTTCAGTCCTATCTGAGCCGCCAGCTGGGCATAGCCGCCCAATGCTACGATGGCCTTTACGGAAAGGTTAGCGTTCCGGGCAAGATGTCCCGCAAAGTCGT
>Ga0207674_10010231_pt1 | contig 10654 bp, 8 predicted proteins | sample KBSCornC72_FD_184303 | JGI IMG/M metagenome (GOLD analysis project Ga0207674, IMG submission 184303) | Corn rhizosphere microbial communities from Kellogg Biological Station, Michigan, USA - KBS Corn C7-2 (SPAdes) (version 2) | ecosystem: Host-associated > Plants > Roots > Rhizosphere > Soil ...
GGGGGGAAAGTGGATCTGGCGAACAATCGGCTCGTCGTGGATTACCTGCCGGGTGATGGGACGCCTATTGCGTCGATTCGGGCGGCGCTGGTGTCGGGGTATGCGGGGGGCGCGTGGAATGGGCCTGGGATTGGGAGCGCGGGGATTTCGGCTACGCGGGCACTGGGTTATGCGGAGGCTTCGGAGGCGTTGGGGGCGGATGGCGGGATGTTTGGCGGGGAGGGCGTGGATGGGAGCGCCGTGCTGGTGCGGTATACGCTGGCGGGGGATGCTAACCTGGATGGCGTGGTGGATTTTAATGACCTGGTGAAGCTGGCGCAGAATTATAATACGTCGCCGGCGGGGGCGAGCACGTGGTATCGGGGGGATTTTAATTATGACGGGTCGGTGGATTTCAATGATTTGGTGAAGTTGGCTCAGAATTACAATACTGCGCTGTCGGGGGGTGTGGCGGGGGGGCCGGTGGGGTTTGAGGGGGAGGTGGCGCGGGCGTTTGCGTCGGTGCCGGAGCCGGGGGTGTGGGGGGTGGTGGGGGTCGGGGTGGTTTGGGGGATGAGGAGGAGGCGAGGGCGTTTGGCCACGGCGGGCAAATGAGAGTGAAAAAGCACTCAGTGAACGGCATCAGCGGTCATTCTGAGCGGGGCGAAGAATCTGGCATCGGGCAAGGGCGTGGCATTTCCTCCGCACGTTGAGTCCTTCGGAGTACCTCAGGATGACACTGTTTTCTGACGGTCAAATAAAAGGGTCAGGCGGGGGAGAGGTTATGGAGCCAGGCGCGGAGGAGGGGGGCTTCTTCGGGTTTGAAGATGTTTTGGGCGATGAGGGCGGTGTAGCAGGTGGTTAGGTTTTCTATAATCGCTTCCTTGCCGGGGCGGAGGGGGAGGGTGGCTAGGGTTTGGGCGATGGATTCGTTCTTGAGGTAGCCGGGGACTTCGTCTTCGAAGTCTTTTTGCAGGTCGTGGGGGTTGCGCTGCTGGATGACTTCGGGGGGGTGGAAGGTGACGCCCTGGCCGAGTTCCCAGAGGCAGCGCTGGGCGATGAGGGAGCGCCAGATGTCGGTCATGCGGAAGGTGCAGGTGCTGGGGAGGTACATGAGGGGGAAGGCGGCGCGGAACCACCAGGTGGCCTGGCTGTTGAAGGGGCACCAGGCGCCGGGGGCGAGGTGGATGCTGGCGGAGGCGCTCTCGTCGAAGGTGAAGGGTTCGTTGCCGACGGTGAGGCGCCAGGCGGCGTCGACGTCGGGGGCGTTGTCGCAGAGGAGTTGCTGGATGGGGGCGTTGACGGGCGCGAGGGGGTCGAGGTGATAGGGGCCGGCGTCGCGGGCGTGGCGGAGGGGGAGGCCGCGCGGCCAGATGTTGTCGCGGGAGAAGCAGCGGTAGACGTTGACCCAGCCGTCGTGGCGGAGGGTGTGGGCTTGGATTCTGCCATCCTTGGGGGCCCAGCGCGCGTTGGGGGCGTTGTCGTCGTCGGTGTCGAAGATGGCGATCGGGTTTGATTGGAGCGCGGCGAGGTAGCCGAGGTTTTTGCGGGCGTAGTGACCGGTGGGCAAAAGGCGGGCGAGCGTGAAAGGTGAGTTCAGTTGATCGTCGAGGGAGAGGAATGTGGTGTTGGGAAGGTCGAAGGCGGGTGGCCCTTTCTTATCGCCGACTACGACCAGGTTCATGTCCTGCGGCAGGCGTGCGTGCAGGGCGCGCAGGGAGGGGGTGGGCGGCTGGATGGTGGTGATGACGCAGGTGGCGAAGAGCCTCACGGCGCCTCCGTGTGCCGACGTTGTTTGCGGCGTTTGCGGAGCGCCGCGAGGGATTTGAAGGCGTCGATGATGGAGCTTTTGCCGACGCTGTTGCTGGGGCAGCCGTAGCGGATGGGGAGCTCGATCCAGCGGAAGTCGTGCATGCGGGCGCGGATTTCGGTCTGGAAGAAGTGGGCGCGGCTGTGGACGCCTTCTTCGACGACGCGCGTGAGGGTGGCGCGGGTGAAGCATTCGAAGCCGCTGGTCATGTCGCGCATTGTCGTGCCGAGGAGGAGGTTTGTCAGCCAGGTTCCACCGCGGGAGACGAGGTAGCGGGACCAGGGGCCGTCGAAGGCGCCGCCGGGGATGAAGCGCGAGCCGCCGGCGAAGTCGTAGCCGTTTTGCATGGCGTGGACGAATTGCGGGATCTGCTCGGGGAGGTGGGAGAGGCCGCCGTCCATTTCGAGGATCCAGTCGAAGTCGCCGGCGAGGGCCTCGCGGTAGCCGCGGAAGTAGGCGTCGACGACGGAGCGGTTCTCGGGTGCGAAGACGACGTGGAGGCGGGGTTCGGATCGGGCGAGCTCGCGGGCGCGGTCGAGGGCGCCGTCGGTGCAGACGTTGTCGAAGACGGTGATGAGGCGGTCTTGGGGTTGGAGCTGGGCGGTGACGCGGCGGACGAATTCGTCGATGGTGGCGCGCTCGTTGGCGAGGGGGGAGACGACGGCGAGGCGCTGCGGGCGACGTGGTGCGGCGGGGTCGGACATGGTCGCTGTCAGTTGCCGGTAATGCGGTTCGATGACGGACAAAAGACAGAAAGACGAGGGCAGACAAGAATGTCCGCCCCACCAATTCAGTGAGTCGTGCCGCCGACATATTCCTGCAGCGGGCGGACGGTCCAGTCGTTCTTCTGGAGGGCCTTGATGGCGCCGGCGGCGGCGCGGGCGCCGGTCAGGGTGGTGATCATGGGCACCTTGTGGAGGACGGCCATCGAGCGGATCTTGCCCTCGTCGGTGGCCGGGCCCTTTTTCGTCGGGGTGTTGATGATGAGCTGGATCTGGCCGTTCTTGATGTAGTCGGCGATGTTGGGGCGGCCTTCGGCAAGCTTGGCGAGGCGGGTGGCGGGGACGTCGTTGCGCTGGAGCTCCTTGAAGGTGCCCTCGGTGGCGACGAGTTCGAAGCCGGAATCGACGAGCGAGCGGGCGACGTCGAGGATGTTGGGCTTGTCGGCGTTGTTGACGGAGATGTAGATGCGGCCCTTGGTCGGCAGCGCGCCGCCGGCGGCGATCTGGGACTTGGCGAAGGCGAGGGGGAAGTTGGCGTCGATGCCCATGACTTCGCCGGTGGAGCGCATTTCGGGGCCGAGGATGACGTCGACGCCGGGGAATTTGCTGAAGGGGAAGACGACTTCCTTGACGGAGGTGTGGGCGGGGTCGGGTTGCTCGGTGACGTTGAGCTCGGCGAGGGATTTGCCGGCCATGACTTTGGCGGCGATCTTGGCCCAGGGGACGCCGGTCGCCTTGGAGACGAAGGGGACGGTGCGGGAGGCGCGGGGGTTGACCTCGATGACGTAGATTTCGTTGTCCTTGATGGCGTACTGGACGTTCATGAGGCCGCGGACGCGGAGGGCTTTGGCGAGGGCGCGGGTCTGATCTTTCAGTCGTCCCACGATCTCTTTGGAAAGGGAGTATGGGGGGAGGGCGCAGGCGGAATCACCGGAGTGAATCCCAGCTTCCTCGATATGCTCCATCACTCCGATGACGATGGCGCGGGGGGAGTCCTGAGTGCTGAGTGCTGAGTCCTGAGTGGGGAAGAAATCCGCGAGGCAATCGACGTCCACTTCGGTCGCGTTATCGAGGAACTTGTCGATGAGGATCGGGGCGTCGGTGATCGAGGCTTCGACGGCGTTGGCCATGTAGTAGTTGAGCTGGGCCTCGTCGGAGACGATTTCCATGGCGCGGCCGCCGAGGACGAAGCTGGGGCGGACGAGGACGGGGTAGCCGATGGCCTTGGCGATGTCGCGCGCCTGGGCGACGTTGCGGGCGATGCCGTTGGCGGGTTGCTTGAGGTTGAGCTGCTGGAGGAGGGCGCGGAATTGTTCGCGGTCTCCGGCGGCGTCGATGGATTCGACGGTGGTGCCGAGGATGGGGACGCCGGCGTCTTTTAGTCCCTTGGCGAGGTTCAAGGGGGTTTGACCGCCGAATTGGACGATGACACCTTTGACGAGGTTGCGAGTTGCGAGTTGCGAGTTGCGAGTGGATGGGTTGTCTTCACTCGCAACTCGCAACTCATCACCCGCAACTTTGAACGGTCCTCCGTTGAGGCGCTCGCAGATGTTGAGGACGTCTTCGTGGGTGAGGGGTTCGAAGAAGAGGAGGTCGCTGGTGTCGTAGTCCGTGCTGACGGTTTCGGGGTTGGAGTTGATCATCACCGATTCGAGGCCCAGTTCCTTCATGGCGAAGGCGGCGTGGACGCAGCAGTAGTCGAACTCGATGCCCTGGCCGATGCGGTTGGGGCCGCCGCCGATGATGAGGACCTTGGGGCGGTCGGAGAGGCGGATTTCGTCTTCGGTGACGGGCTTGCCGTTGACGGTGTAGGGGGTTTCGTAGGTGGAGTAGTAGTAAGGGGTGTAGGCTTCGAATTCGGCGGCGCAGGTGTCTACCAGTTTGTACACCGGCGTAATGCGCTGCGACGTTCGAAAGTCGCGAAGCTCCTTCAACGGTTGACCACAAGCGGTTGCCAATTGCACGTCGCTGTAGCCAAACTGTTTCGCTTGGACCAGGAGCTTATAAGATCGCTCCGCCGAATCGCAGTCGGAGAAGTCGAGTGTGAGAATCTGGTTCTCGAAATCGACCAGTTCGTTCATTTGCGCCAGGAACCACTTGTCGATCTTGGTGAGGTCGTAGATCTGATCGATCGTCCAGCCCATTTTCAGGGCGTAGCGGAGGTAGTAGAGGCGGCCTTGGCTGGGCACCGCCAGCTTTCGGCGGAGTTTGTCTTCGGGGATGGGCCATTCCTGATCGGCGGATTCGCCTTGGGTGGTTTTGTCGGAATCGTCCCTTGAGGTGGCATGGGCGTCTCGCCCATGATTCTCTTTCACGGGCGGGACGCCCGTGCCACCTCCGCTTTGGGCATTCAGCCACTTGTCGTACTTGTCGAGGCCGAAGCCGAAGCGTTTGACTTCCATGCTTCGGATGCCTTTTTGGAGGGCTTCCTTGAAAGTACGGCCGATGGCCATGGCTTCGCCGACGCTTTTCATCTGGGTGGTGAGGGTTTCGTCGGCGTCGGGGAATTTTTCGAAGGTCCAGCGGGGGATCTTGATGACGCAGTAGTCGATGGTGGGTTCGAAGCAGGCGGACGTGGTCGCTTCCTTCTTGCCGTCCTTGCCACGGATGCTTGTGATGTCGTTGGCGAGTTCGTCGAGGGTGTAGCCGATGGCGAGCTTGGCGGCGAGCTTGGCGATGGGGTAGCCGGTGGCCTTGGAGGCGAGGGCGGAGGAGCGGGACACGCGCGGGTTCATTTCGACGACGATCATGTCACCGTTGGTCGGGTCGATGGCAAACTGGATGTTGCTGCCGCCGGTCTCGACGCCGACGGCGCGGATGACGGCGATGCTCGCATCCCGCATCCGCTGATATTCCTTGTCGGTCAGCGTCTGGATGGGGGCGACGGTGATCGAATCGCCGGTGTGGACGCCCATGGGGTCAAGGTTCTCGATCGAGCAGATGATGACGACGTTGTCGTTCTTGTCGCGCATCACCTCCATCTCGTACTCTTTCCAGCCGAGAACGGATTGTTCGATGAGCACCTCGGTGTACGGGCTGGCGTCGAGGCCGCGCTGGACGATGGATTCGAACTCTTCCTTGTTGTAGGCGATGCCGCCCCCCGTGCCGCCGAGGGTGAATGCCGGCCGAATGATCAGCGGCAGGCCGATCTCTTCCAGCACCTTCCGCGCGTCGTCCATGTTGTGGACGACGCCAGAGCGCGGGACCTTCAGGCCGATCTCCGCCATCAGCTCCTTGAAGCGCTGGCGGTCCTCGCCGCGCCAGATGGCCTCGCGGTTGGCGCCGATCATCTGCACGCCGTACTTCTGCAAAATCCCCTTGTCGAAGCAGGCCATGCCCGTGTTCAGGCCCGTCTGTCCGCCCAGCGTCGGCAGCAGCGCGTCGATGGGGGTGCCTTTGCGCTTCTCGTTTTCCAGGATCTTTTCCACGCCTTCGGGGGTGATGGGCTCGATGTAGGTGGCGTCGGCGAACTCCGGGTCGGTCATGATGGTCGCGGGGTTGCTGTTGACCAGGACGACGCGGTAGCCCTCTTCGCGGATGGCGCGGCACGCCTGCACGCCGGAGTAGTCGAATTCGCACCCTTGGCCGATGACGATGGGGCCGGAGCCGATGATGAGGATCGTGTGGATGTCAGTACGTCGGGGCATAGTTGCAAAGGATGAGTGATGAAGGCGGAAGGATGAATCGTACCCAGCGCGGCGCGGCGGACTTATTCATCCGTCATCCTTCCGCATTCAGCCTTCATCTTCCTGTCTTCGATTTTGAGCCGCGTGAGTGTACAAGGGTCGGGTCGATTTTCAAATGAAGGAGACGGATGGTGATGGGCGCGGGTGTTTTGTCGGCTTTGATCGCGATGGACGGCCTGGAGAGCGTGCTGGATCGCGTCCGCGAGACGGTGCGGCAGACGCCGTGGACGGGGTGGCTGGCGCTGCTGATCGCGATCGGTGTCGGGTTGACGCTGGGGAAGCTCGCCGGAGCGGTCCTCGGCAAGTTCGGCAGCAAGCTGGAGACGCGCGGCTGGCGCGGGCGGGCGCTGCTCCTGACCGGCGCCGCGGGGCCGGTGTCGCTGGGGATCTTCACGTTCGGCCTGAGCGTCGGCCTGGCGTGGATCGTCATGACGACGGCGCTGCGCGACTTCGCGCTGCGGATCGTTTCGGTCCTCTATATCTTCGCGATCGCGTGGCTGCTCTATAACGCCGCCGGCCTGGTGGACGTGATCTTCCAGCGGTGGACGTCGCACCGGAAGTCGCGATTGGACGACGGCATTGTCCCGCTGGTGCGCAAGACGCTGCGGATCTTCCTGGCGGTGGTGTTCATCCTGTTTACGGCGCAGAACGTGCTGGGTGCGGACATTGGGGCGTGGCTGGCGGGGCTGGGCATCGCGGGTCTGGCGGTGTCGCTGGCGGCGCAGGATTCGATCCGCAACGTCTTCGGCTCGTTGATGATCTTCCTCGACCGGCCGTTCACGGTGGGCGACCAGATCCAGTTCGACAAGTGGGAGGGCGCCGTCGAGGAGATCGGGTTCCGCTCGACCAAGATCCGGATCACGGGCGGCGAACTGATGACCGTGCCGAACTCGCGCATCGCCGACAATCCGGTGGTCAATATCGACAAGCGGCCGCATATTCGGCGGGTGATGACGCTGACGCTGGACAAGACCACGCCGCTGGACAAAGTCGAACAGGCGCTGCGGACGATCGGCGAGGTTGTCCGCGAGCCGGAACTGGCCACGGCTTTCGACATGGAACGCCATCCCCCGCGGGTGGCGCTGGAAGACCTGACGGGCGGCAGCGCCGTCATCCGTGTCTATTACTGGTTCACGCCGCCCGATCCATGGGCCTACGCCCAGCACGCGCAGCGCGTGAACCTCCGCATCGCCCAGGCGCTATCCGCTGGCGAGGTGAGTCTCGCCTGACCTATCATCGGTCCGCCTATGAACATCCTGATCACGCCCGTCGGTTCGGCGGGCGACAACTATCCCTTCATCGGCCTGGGCGCGACCCTCGCCCGCCGCGGCCACCGGGTCACGGTCGTCACCAATGACCAGTTCGAACCGCTGGTCCGCCGATCGGGGATGGATTTCGTCTCGGTCGGGACGGCCGAGGAGTTTGACCGGATCATCAAGGACCCCGACCTCTGGCACCCCAAGCGCGGCCTTAAGACTGTCATGGGCGCGCTGAGCGAGCAATGCCGGCGGCTGTTCGACGTCGTACGGCAGCGGATCAATCCACAGACGCTGGTCATCGCCCATTCGCTCGACTTCGCGTCGCGCGCGATGGCGGAGCGGGATCCGTCGTTGAACGTGGTCACGGTGCACCTGTCGCCGTCGATCGTCCGCACGGAGTACGAGTTGGGCGTCATACAGGGGACGCGTGACCTGAGCCGCCTGCCCCGCTGGGTGAAGCGGACGGCATTCTGGCTGGCGGACCGGTTCATGATCGACCCCGCCGCCGGGCCGGTGGTGAACGAGGTGCGCGGGCGGCTGGGTTTGCCGCCGATCAAGCGGATCTTCATTCACGCGCTGCACTCACCGCTGCTGACGATCGGGATGTGGCCGGCGTGGTTCGCGCCGCCGCAACCGGATTGGCCGGCATTTTTCAGGCTGACGGGGTTTCCGCTGTTCGACGGGGGCGACGGGGTGCAGCCGGTTTCGGTGGAGGTGGAGGCCTATCTGGCTGCGGGCGAGCCGCCGATCGTCTATACGCCGGGTTCGGCGAACGTGCATGGCCACCAGTTCTTCGCCGCCGCCGTTGACGCCGCCCAGCGCCTGGGCCGGCGGACGCTGCTGCTCAGCCGCTCGGGCGATCAGGTGCCGGCGCAGCTTCCGGCCAGCGTCACGCACTTCCCGTTCGCGCCGCTATCCAAGATCCTCTCGCGGTGCGCGGCGCTGGTGCACCACGGCGGGATCGGCACGACGGCCGCGGGGCTGGCGGGCGGCGTGCCGCAACTGATCATGCCGATGAGTCACGATCAGCCCAACAACGCCCACTGGGTCCGCAAGCTCGGCGCGGGCGATCGACTGCTGCCGGGCAAGTTCACCGGCGCCAACGTCGCCGGCGTTCTGAGCCCCCTGCTTGATGACCCGCGGACCAAGGCCACGTGCGCCGACCTCGCAAGGCGCTGCGCCGGGCAGGACGCATTGGGCGAGACGGCCGATCTGGTCGAGGCCGTAATGCCTGCGGCGCATTCCGCTCGCACCGCACCGCAGGCTGTGTAGTCGTTCCACTGGGGAGTAGAATTCCCGGCATGTCGTCAGCGACCTCGACGCCGCCGCTCCCCATCGTGCTGCATCACGGTCTCTTCGGGTATGACTCGGTTGGGGTGGGGAAGTTCCGCTGGGCCTATTTTCAAGGGATCGACAAGGCGCTGCGGCGGGCGGGGCATCCGATCGTGGTGACCCGGGTGCACCCGACGGGCGGCATCGCGCGGCGGGCGGGGGAGCTCCAGGCGGCGATCGAGCGGGGGCTGGCGGAACTTAACGGCGACGGCGCGGGCAAGTTCATCATCGTCGCACATTCGATGGGCGGGCTGGACGCGCGGTACATGCTCCACCAACTCGGGCTGGCGGATCGGGTGGCGGCGCTGCTGACGATCACGACGCCGCACCGGGGCAGCCCGTACGCCGACTGGTGCGTGCGGCACCTGGGCAAGCGGCTACACGGGTTCGAACTGCTGGAGAAGCTGGGCCTGGACGTGGACGCGGCGCGGGACCTGACGACCGAGTCGTGCGCGCGGTTCAACGAGACGATCACGGACGTGCCGGGGGTGGGGTATTACTCGGTGTCGGCGGCGCGGGAGTGGCCGAAGGTCGCGCCGTTCGTGCTGCACTCGCACAAGGTGGTCTCCGACGCCGAGGGGCCCAACGACGGGCTGGTGAGCGTGAAGTCGGCGACGTGGGGCACGCACCTGGGGACGTGGCGGGCGGATCATTTTCACACGATCAACAAGCGATACGTGCTGGAAGTGCGCAACCGGACGGGCAACATCGCGCCGTACTATGTGAAGGCGGTGCGGCAGGTATGTGATCAATTGATGGGGTGATGGAGTGGTGGGGAGATGGGGAGCAAGGAGATACGCGGATGATCCGATCGTTTAAGGAACTTGAGGTCTGGAAGAATGCTATGGACGCGGCGATGGAAATATTCGTCGTGAGTAAGCGATTTCCTTCGGAGGAGCGGTACAGTCTGACAGACCAGATTCGGCGTTCTTCTCGCTCCGTTCCCTCGCAGATCGCGGAGGGTTGGCGACGTCGGCGGTATATCGCGGCGTTTCGAAACAAGTTGAACGAGGCCGAAGGGGAGGGGGCGGAAACACAGACGTCTATCGAGATCGCTCGCCGCTGCGGATACCTCAGCGACGAAGCGGCCGCAAAGCTGGACGCAAGATACGACCACATCCTCGCCCAACTGGTGCGCATGCACGAAGGAGCCGAGAGTTGGTGTGAGGGCGTCTCGGGCAGATGAGTCTTTCCCCCCATCTCCCCACCGCCCCATCTCCCCATCGGTTAACTGCTATGGCATTCCATCACCTCGATGCCCGACGGGAGACGCTCCACGGCCACTGGTCGCGCGATCTGCCGCGGGCGCTGACCATCGATCCAGGCGATACCGTGCGGTTCCGTACGCTCGAGGCGATGTGGTGCGTCGAGCGGCGGCCGGGGCGGTGGCCTTGGCGGCAACTGGAGCCGCGGGATCCGGTGCTGGATGGCGGGCACGCGCTGACAGGACCGGTGGCGGTGCGGGGGGCGCGGGCGGGGCAGACGCTGGCGGTGCGGATCGACGCGATCGTGCCGGACGACTGGGCCTGGACGTTCTCGGGGCCGGCGGGCGAGCGGGCGGCGGCGCTGGGGGTGGCGGGCGCGGCGCCGTTCGCGCAGTTCTGGGAGGTGGATGCGAACCGCGGGGTGGCGACGGATCCGAAGGGACGGGTCGTGGCGCTGCGGCCGTTCATGGGCGGCGCTGAAAAGATCGCGTGACCTTCAAACTCCCTCTCCCTGCGAACGCGGGGAGAGGGCCGGGGAGAGGGGCGAGAGCTTCTTCGCAGCCCACACCGCCAACGCTTCCCTCTCCAACTTCGCATTGTGCCGCCGATCCACCGGCAGCTTTCCGAAGTGCAGCAATGCGGCGGAGATTCCTTCGCTCCC
>Ga0207674_10010235_pt1 | contig 10652 bp, 5 predicted proteins | sample KBSCornC72_FD_184303 | JGI IMG/M metagenome (GOLD analysis project Ga0207674, IMG submission 184303) | Corn rhizosphere microbial communities from Kellogg Biological Station, Michigan, USA - KBS Corn C7-2 (SPAdes) (version 2) | ecosystem: Host-associated > Plants > Roots > Rhizosphere > Soil ...
TGTCGCGGCGGAAGCCGCGCGCATGCCGGTGTCGATGAAGATCAAGGGGATGACGGAGAAGTACGTGCTGCGCGAAGCGGCGAAGCCTGTGCTGACCGAGGCCGTGTACCGCCGGCAGAAGCACCCGTTCATGTCTCCGCCGGCGACGATGCAGCGAGACGGACGGCTGTACGCGCTGCTCCAGTACGCTGCGCGGTAGTCTCCTCGACGGGCCGGGCATCTACGATCGACGCAAGGTGGTCGCGTTGCTCGACTCGGTTCCGTCGATGGACGCCGCGACGCGAACGCGAGCGGACACGCTGCTGATGTGGGTGTTGAGCATCTGCTTGCTGCACGACCGGTTGGGAATGTCAGGCGGCGCGGTTGCAAGGGCCGCCTAACAAGCGACGGAGCCGAGCCGCTCGGGCTCGCGGCTACCGTCTCGGCGGTCGCTCGATTCAGCCGACATCCGCCGGCTCATCGCGCGCCGCCGCCTAACGCACATCCGGACGGGCGCTCGGCAGCGCAGGGACGGACCGGACGGGTGGAGAGGCGCGAGGCGCCGGCGGCGGACCCGGCGCTCGCGCCCCGCTCACGCTATCGGGGTCCGTGCCCGAAGGGCGGCTCGACCAGAAGGCACTCGCGACCAGCACCCTTGGTCGCACCTGGCGCGCGAAACTCCCGAAGTCGCTGCGTATCTGCCGGCCCGGCGCGCGACACGGATCGACCCGGCGCGCGCGCTGCGCGCCGAGTAGCCTTGCGAAGCCGATGCGAATGCCCCACCCGTCTCCCGTCCTCGCCCCCTGTCATCGTCTCGGCACCGGCTACGGGCCGCCCACGGGCCGGAGGAAGTGGTGAACGGCCTGATCGCCGATCCGGTAGCCGCGCACGATTCCCTCCTCAACCGCCTTCCGGAAGTGGAAGCCGACCAGGATGCGCGAGAGGCCGTTCTCGGCCGCCGCCTGAGAGAAGCTGAGGAAGGAGCGGAGCACGGGCGACGCGTCGCCGCACCTGCTCCCCGACGGGAGCGACAAGCTGCAGGTGGTGAAGCGGATCTCGTCCGTCCCGAAGAATCCCCTGAGGACCTGTGCCGCCGCACCTCCCTCGACAGCGTGGGCCGACTCGTAGTCGGGGATCGGCGGCGTCGGGACCAGCGGGGTCCACGTCGGGTCGGCGTCCGTACTCGGATTGCCGTCCGTGTCCGCTAATCGGATGGCGGTGACTGGGCGCCAGTAGTTGTAGTGGTACTTGGTGTCGAAGGAGGCCACGTAGCCGTCGGCCTGGGCCATGTTGAGAAGGCCGAACAGCCGCGCGCTTTCCCACAGGTCGAGTCCCCGGTCCATGGCGACCGTCCGCGCGATCCGATTCCACTGCAGCGGGGAGCTTTCGACCCAGAACAGGGCGATCTCGGTCTGCTCGGCGGTGCGCGCGCTGGGGGTGGTGACGCCGTCGCCGCCGAGCGACTTGATCTCGTTGAAGTCCGCGGCGTATTTCCGGCTCGTGACCTTGTACGGCGGGTCCGGGCGGAACTGCGAGCTCTTCCGCAGCACGAAGGGTGTGACGTCAGCCCAGCCGGGCGCGGCCACGAACGAGAACCCGGGTGTGAAGCGATACTCGCCGGGCGCGGTGCCCTGCGGGTATTCCGTATCCAAGAATGGGGTGTCCGAACCGTCTTGGGCTCTCAGGGCGAGGATCGCCGCGGCCGCGGCTCGTCCAAGGCGCAGCCCTTCCGTCTTGGCAACGCCGTCCGGGATCCCGGCCAATGCGGCCGCGTAGTCGTCTTCGGCGCTGGCGATCCCAGCTTGGATACACGCTGGGGGGAAGAGATCAGGGATCTGACCGATGAGCGTGACGAGCACGTCGCGTGCGGCCGCGGCAACGGCGGCCGCGGGCTCCACGGGCCCCTGGATTCTTGCATCCAGCGCGTAGGGACGAGACCGGCGGTCGATCGCGTTCAGGGCGTCGTGGATGGCCACGTGCATCACGGCGTAAAGCCGTGATTCGTGGAGCGGGTCGTCGTCCCACGATATGCACGCGGCGAGTGCGGCCTCGCCCGCGTTCGCGTTCCAGGTGATGACGGCGTTCGCCGAGCCGCCGACGTCCGCACGCGCCGCGCGCACCTCCACGGGTGCCGAAGCGGGCCCCAGGGGCGCCTGGTCGCAACCCTCGATGAGCAGGCCCCCGGCGACGAGCGCGAACCCCTTCAGCATCTGATTGCCGAGCATAGTCACCTCTCTGTGAAGGCCATGTACCGCACCGGACGTATGGTCAAGCGGCACCGCACCTCCGCTCGGCCTCGCCCCGCCGTTGGGGAGTGCGGAAACGGCGCGGAAAGTCCCTCACGCGTCGTGTGGCAGCGCTTGACCGCGCGCACCGCCCGGCCTATCGTCGCCTAGAGCAGCCCGGTCCCCTCGCGCCTTTCCCAGTCCGGACACGGAGGGCATGCCGATGCCTCCCTGGGAGCCCTCCACCTCGCCACCTCCGCACGCAAAATCAGCGGACGGTCCGGCGGCGACCGCCGCGTCGGCCGGCTCCGCTGCCAACGGTCCCGACGTGACCGGGCTCCTCATCGCCTGGAGCGAGGGCGACCGCGCGGCACTCGACGCGCTGCTGCCGGTCGTGTACGCCGAGCTGCGCCGCCAGGCGCGGCGCGCGCTCCGCCGCGAGACTGCAGGGCACACGCTCCAACCCACCGCACTCGTCCACGAGGCGTACTTACGGCTCGTCGACCAGCGGCCGATTCGCTGGCAGAGCCGCGCGCACTTTTTTGGCGTCGCCGCCCGGTGCATGCGGCAGGTGCTCGTTGACGCCGCGCGCACCCGACGCGCGGCCAAGCGCGGTCGTGGCGCTCACCCTGTCACGCTCGACGACGCTGACGGAGTGGCTGCCGCGCCCTCAGCGGGAGGCGAGGACGCCGGCGTCGAAGTGCTCGCGCTCGACGCGGCGCTCGAGCGGCTCGCCGCCCTGGATCCGGACCAGGCCCGGCTCGTCGAGCTGCGCTATTTCGGCGGGCTGACCCTGGATGACACCGCCGCCACGCTCGGCGTTTCGGCCGCGACCGTCTCGCGGGAGTGGACCGTCGCGCGCCGATGGCTCCGGCGCGAGTTGGCCCGGTGCGGCGCGGTGCGGCCTTCGAGTGAGGCAGCCCGTTGACGCGGCTCGCGGCGCGGAGCGCCAGGTGAGCCGTCCCGGCGACGCTCAGGGAGCGGGCGTGTCGGCGCCGATGACGCCCGAGCGCTGGCGCCTGGTGAAGGCCATCGTGCAGGCAGCGCTCTCTCGTCCCAAGGCCGCGCGCCCTTCGTTCATTGTCGAGGCGTGCGGGGATGACACCACGCTTCGGGCCGAGGTGAGCTCGCTGCTCACCGGCCCCGACACCGGCGAGGGCTCGGACGGCTTTCTCGCGTCGCCTGTGGTCGCGGGGACCATCGTCGCCGCAGCCGCGGGCGACTCCGCGACCGGCGGAGGCAGCGAAGCTGCGCTATGGTCGATGGGCACCGCTGGAGCCGCCGGAGCAGCCCAGGATGCAGACATAGCCGCCGGGCGCTCGGTGGCGCTCTCGGAGGCGCTCGGCGGCCGGTACGACCTGGAGTGCACGCTCGGGCGTGGCGGGATGGCGACCGTCTACCTCGCCCGCGACCCCCGGCACCGGCGGCGCGTTGCGCTCAAGGTCCTGCACCCCGAGCTCGGCGCGCGCCTCGGGCCGCAGCGGTTCCGGCGCGAGATCGAGACTGCGGCGAACCTGAGCCACCCGCACATCCTCCCGCTCCACGACTCGGGAGCGGCCGCCGGCCTCCTCTACTATGTGATGCCGTACGTCAGTGGGGAGTCGCTCCGCGCGCGGTTACGGCGCGAGGGGCGGCTCGCCGTGCCCGACGCGCTCCGGGTAGTGCGCGAGGTCGCCGACGCGCTGGACTACGCGCATCGGCACGGCGTGGTGCACCGCGACGTCAAGCCCGAGAACATCCTGCTCGACGAGGACGGGCACGCTCTGGTCGCCGACTTCGGCATCGCCCGCGCGGAACAGCATGACGCGGCGGGTGCGGTCGCCAGCGTGCCGGGTGTCAGCCCCGACTCCCTCACGGGGCAGGGCCGCGTCATCGGAACGCCGGCCTATATGAGCCCCGAGCAGGCGCGCGGCCGGCGCGACCTCGACGGTCGCAGCGACGAGTATAGCCTTGCCTGCGTCGCGTTCGAGCTGCTCGCCGGCGCCGCGCCCTTCACCGGGTCGAGCGCCGAGCAGCTCGCCGAGCGCCCCACCCAAGCGCCACCGTCGCTGGCGGCGCGGCGCCCTGACCTCCCGCTGGCCGCGGATGCTGTGGTCGCCCGCGCGCTGGCGCTCGCCCCGGACGCGCGTTTCGAAACGACCACCGCCTTCGCCGAGGCGCTGGCGGTTTCAATCTCGGATGCCCCAAGTCACCGCGTATCACCCGATGGTCGGACGCCCAGCGCTGAACCCGATAGCGCCAAGCCCGGATTCGTGCGGCCATTGTGGCAGCGGGCGATGGTCGTGGGGGCTGGGCTCACCGCCGCCGGCGCGCTCGTCGCCACGCTCGTCGTGCGCGACCCGCCGGTATCACGCCCGCCGCCCGCACCCCCCGGACCCCCGGTGCTCGCCGTGCTCCCGTTCGAGAACCTCGGCCCGCCGAGCGATGCGTATTTCTCGGACGGACTCACCGACGAGGTGACGGGCCGGCTGGCCGCGGTCTCGGGGCTGCGGGTGATCGCCGGGGCGAGCGCGCGGCAATATAAGGGGAGCACGAAAGGACCGCGCGAGATCGCGCGCGAGCTCGGCGCCACGCACCTGCTCATGGGCACCGTGCGCTGGGAGCGCACGGCCGGCGGTGCTGGGGGCGCCGGTGGCGTGGCTGGTACCGGGCGCGTGCGGGGGCGCCTGGAGCTGGTGCGCGCTGCCGACCATGCGACCGTGTGGACGGAGCCGTTCGAGGGGTCGCTCGAGGACGTCTTCCTTGTCCAGGCGAGCGTCGCCGAGCGCGTCACTGCGTCGCTCCACGTTGCGCTCCTCGAGCGCGAGCGGCCCGCCGCAGCCACCCCTCCGACTCGCAGTATAGCTGCGTACGACGCCTACCTCCGCGCTCTGGCCGTCATGGGGAGGTGGGTGACCTCGGTCACCGCGCGGCGGGCCGCCGTCGCGGAGCTCGAGCGCGCGGTCGTGCTAGACCCCGCGTTTACCGCGGCGCACGCGAAGCTCGCGCAGGCGTACGGCGGGATCTACTTCGTCACCGGCGACCCAGCGGTGCTCGCCCAGATGCGTGCGAGCGTTGAGCGAGCCTGGGCGCTGGACTCGACTCTCGTCGATTCGCGTCACGCCCGCATCGGGTACCTGCTCTGGGCCGGCGACCTGGAAAGCGCCCACCGCACCGCGAGCGCGCTCGTCGCGGCGGCGCCCGGCCTTGCACTGGCACACGACCAACTCGGCGCGGTGGAGGACGTGCTCGACCACGTGGACGCGTCGATCGCGAGCTACCAGCGCGCGGCGACCCTCGACCCACGTTCGCCGGGGCCGGTCGAGCGGATCGCCACCCTGAACCAGCGGGCGTATCGGTACGCCGAGAGCGTCCGGTACCGCGAGCGCGAACTCGCGCTCGACCCGGAGCAAACGGTCTCGTATTGGAATTACATGATGTCCTACCTGGGCTGGCGCGCGGACACCGCGGCCGCCCGCCGCGTGGCGGAGCGCGGCGGCCCGGCGCTCGGGGGGATGCTCGTGCGGGTGCCGAACGACGGCGGGATGGCCGTGCTCTGGCACCAAGTGCTTGGCCCCGCGGTATGGCGGGCGAGGGACACGCTCTCGCTCGCGGGCTACTCCTCCGGCGACGGTGGGTTGCCGACAGAGCTCTACTTCCTGATGAAGCTCCGCCACTTCGCGCTGACCGGCCGGCCGGAGCGCGTGCGCGCCTACGCCGACTCGGCGGTCGCGCAGCTCGAGCCGGCGCTTCGGCAGGCGCCGGACGTCACGCTGTACCAGACCTACTCCCGGCGGGTCATCCTCGCCGAGGCATACGCGCGGCTGGGGCGCGCCACTGACGCCGGGCGCGAGGTCGACCGCTACCTCGCCGAAGTGCGGACAGGGCGCCGCCCCAGCGATGTGCCTAACGCGCTCGTGAACGCTGCCTACGTCGACGTCCTCACTGGACGGCACGATCAGGCCGTGGCGCGGCTCGCGGAGGCGCTCCGGCTGCCGGCGGGGATCTTCATTTCCCGCGTGCTCCTGCGCGCCGACGCGTCATGGGCGCCGTTGCGCGGGCACCCCGGCTTCGAGCGCATGCTGGCGGGGGGATGAGGTTAGTTGATGCCTAGCCAGTAACTGATCTTGACGACGAAGATGTTGTCACCGGGAACTTTCGTCGAATTCCAGACGTCTCCAGGGCCAATGAGCTCACCGTTAGGCGTCTGAGCCTGTCGGTTCTGCTGCCAGACCAGGAACGCCGTGCTTCCCGGCAGCCACTCCCATCGAAGCACAAGGTTCGACCGAAATGACAGACGATTGAAATCGAGCGGCGGGATCGTGAAGGTCGTGGCACCGTCGGTCACCGTGCTCACGCCGTTCTCATCCTTCTCGATGGTCGTCCCCGTCCCGCTCGCGCCGTAGATCCGCAGCGCACGACTTCGCGGGGCCGGGAGTTCGCCGAGGTCGAAGTAGCGGCCGCTCGCGGCGAATGGCTCGGCGTAGCCTTCGATCGTGAAGCTCGGCGTCAGCGCAAAGTTCAGGCGAAACCGCGCCGACAGCGTGCTGCGCTCGATGTAGCCGAAGATGTAGCGGCCACCGTACGTCTCGGCGCTACCGTCTGCGCGTGTCCCGACGTACTGCCGGCTGTCCACCGAGTGCGAGTACGTCGGATCGACGGACGCCTGCCACCGCGACGCGGGACGTATCGCGACGCCGGCGCTCAGGTCCCAGCGCCAGCCGCCGAACTCGTCGTTGAAATACTGCGTCCGCGCCGTCCACGTTCTCGCCACGTTAGGCCGGCTCGTCACCTGCGTCGTGAGGACGTACGCCTTCGGCGTGCCCATGAGCGGGCCGCCACGCGTCAGGTCGTCGCTCAGGGACCGACGCTGGACCTGAACGCCACCGGTGAGTCGCCAGAAGCTGTGGAACGTGAACTGGAAGTTCTCGTTGAAGCGCAGGTACTGTTGAATCCCGCCGTAGTTGAGCCCACCCTGCACCGACGTGCCGAACTGATAGTACCGGACGTACTTGTTAGGCTTCGTGTCGCGAAGCTGGATGTCGGCGTTGTAGTCGATGTCGTCGCCGCTCCGCATCTGGCCGGCGTCGTTGATCTCGAACTCGGGCGAGCGAAACGAGATCTGCGCGCCCGCCAGCGTGAAGCGGCCGGCGTTCTTATCGAAACGGATCGACGCCGTGCCGCCACTCAGCGACGTGCGCGTGGGGTCGAACGAGATGTGGTCCTGGTCCGGCCGCTGGAAGTAGTGTGCGCTTCCCCGCTGGAGTAGCGCAATCGCCGCTGCGTCCCCATCCACCCGGCTTCCGCCTAACCAGCCCGTGATCTCGTACATGCCTTCCATGTACCGGAGGCGCCAATCCACGCCACCGGCCAGCGCGGTGCTCGGCAACACCTGCTCCAGGCCGCCCCGGTCATCGAGCCAGCGATGCACATGCGTGAGCGACGCGCCGACGTTGGACTGGCGCGTCCCGAACTCCTGCTGCAGGCGGAGAACGCCATACGACGACGGCGGCTCGACGGCTACCCTGTCGCGGACGGCGTCGGTCGTGTCGAACGTGTGCGCGTATTCGCGTGGCGTGAGCGCCGCAAGTGCCCCGATGGATAGCCCCGACGCGAGCCGCCCCGTGACCTTTGTCGCGGCGAGGATCGTCGTGTTCGCCGGCGAGTCCACGAAGTCGCCGGACGCGGAGCCACGGGGCGACGCGCCGATGCGCCGACTGTAGAACCAGCTCGGTCGACCGATGAAGCTCTGCCCTCGGCCCGTGAGCAGCTCGTCGCCTTCAATGAAGAACGGCCGGCGCTCCTCGAAGACCGTCTCGAACGCCGTGAGGTTCACGACCGCCGGATCCGCTTCGACCTGGCCAAAGTCGGGATTGATCGTCGCGTCGAGCGTGAGGTTCGGCCCGAGCCCGTACTTGAGATCGCCCCCCGCCCGACCGCCGACGCGATCATCGAACGGGTCCTTGGGGTCCACGTTCGCGCGATACGTGACGTCACCCGCCACGTACGGCATGAGCTCGAGCCGCCGCGCGCGCGGAATCCCGGCGATGCCCTCGAGCCGGCCGAAATGTGATGAAAACCCCGCGGCCGACACGGGGATGAGAGTCCATTGAAGGCGCTCGTTCTTGTCGGGAATGGCTCGCGTGAGCTCGAGCCCCCACGTCTGCTCGGCCGCGGCGTTGAAGCGGAGCTGCGAAAACGGGATGTGCATCTCCGCGGTCCAGCCTTCGGCGTCGACGCGGGCGCGCGCGTCCCACACCGGGTCGTACTGCGCCTCGCGTCCGCTGTCCTCACTGTCCTGCGAGTGATACGCGTCGCCGCGCACGCCGCCTGACGAGATGGAGAAGCTGTACGCGGTACGTCGATCGAGGTACGGGTCGAGCGAGATCGTGAACACCTCGGCGTCGCTGTCGCCGTCGCGGCGGGTGATGGACGTGCGGATGGCGTTGGGGTCGGGGCGCTTGAGTCGAGCGCCCACATAGATCCCGTGGTCGTCGTAGAGGATGCGGACTTCGGTGGGCACGCTTGGCGATGCGCCTTCGACTGGCACCTTCTGCACGAAGTCGGCGATCATGGGCGCCTGCCCCCACGCGGCATCGTCGAGGACACCGTCGATGTGCGGCGGCGCCCCAGTGAGGCGCGCGGCGCGGGCGAGCTTCGGGGTGGGAGCCTGTGCCCTGACGACGTGAGGCAGGGCTAATGTCAATGCAAAGGCAGCGTATCGAAGGAACATCCGCCAAGTATCGCAACGGAGGGCGTTATGCGGCAACCGTACGAGCTACTCGTGGAGACCAGCCCTTTCGAGACGAACGAAGATCAACTCGAACGCCCCAGGGCCCGAGAGGCAGCCGACGCGATCCGAACGACCCGCTCGTCACTGGGCGACGTATCGAGCAGGTCACCTAACGCGGACAGCAACTCGCGCTGGTCCGAGGTCAGCTCCTGTTGCGGGCAATCCAGCTCGAGGCGGATCGCATCGGCGCAGTCGGCGGCGATGCGACTGCCCGTCTCGGTCGCCAACTCCGCAGGCGCCAGTCGCGCCAGGGCGCCCAGGTTCGTCGTCAACCGCTCGATCATTCACTCCTCGCTCGACTCGCGCAGACGCTCATGTCCGCATGGTGACACGCCGCGGCTCGCGCATGGAGAACGCGGTGACGAACGCACACGCGCACATGAGCGCCACGTACCAGAAGAACCTCGCCTCGTGCCCCGCCTGCTTGAACCACAAGGCGATGTACTCGGCCGATCCACCGAAGACGGCCGCCGACACGCTGTGCCCGAGCGCCACACCCAGCGCGCGAACGTGCTGCGGGAACAGCTCCGCCTTGAAGAGACCACTGATCGACGTGTAGAACGTGAGGATCAGCATCCCGAGGGCTACCAGGGCGAGTGCCTCGGCCGGCCGCTTCACCGTCGACAGTGCGCTCAGCAGCGGCACCGCGCCAACGCTCATCAGCCCGGAGAACAGTAACAGACACTTGCGTCGTCCGATACGATCGGAGAGCGCGCCGATCGCCGGCTGGAGCAGCATGAAGAACACGATCGCTGCCGTCATCACGAAGCTCACCACTTTCACGTCCATCCCCGCTGTGTTCACGAGGAACTTCTGCATGTACGTCGTGAACGTGTACAGCGTGAGCGAGCCGCCTGCCGTCACCAACAGGACCACGACGAACGCTCGCCAATGTCGGACCAGCTCGACGAGGCTTCCGGCGTCTGTGCGCGTCGCGCCTTCCACCGTCTCGTGCATGCTGCCGCGGAGCCGCACCACCGTCACGGCCATGACCGCGCCAATGGCGAACATGAGGCGCCAGCCCCACGCGCGAATGGCCGCATCATCCAGGAAGCCCTGCACCACCAGCAGGACCGCCAGCGCGCTCAACTGACCGCCGATCAACGTCACGTACTGGAACGACGCGTAGAAGCCGCGTCGCGCGTCCGTTGCCACCTCGCTCAGATAGGTCGCCGCCGCGCCGTACTCGCCACCTAACGAGAATCCTTGAACGAGGCGAGCGACGAGCAGCAGCGCCGGCGCCGCCGCCCCGATCGAGGCGTACGTCGGCAGCACCGCGATCATGAGGGAGCCCGCCCCCATGAGCAGCACCGACACGATCATCGAGGCCCGGCGGCCGCGTCGGTCAGCCAATCGACCGAAGTACCAGCCACCGATCGGCCGAATCAGGAATCCCGCCGCGTAGACGCCCGCGACGTTGAGCAGCTGGGCGGTCCGGTCGCCCTTCGGGAAGAACGACGCCGCGAAGTAGAGCGCCGTGAATGCGTACACGTAGAAGTCGTACCATTCGACGAGATTGCCAGCGGACCCGGCAACGATCGACCGGACGCGCTGCCGCTGTGTGAGCTCGCCGTCGCGCGCCACGTCGTGCGACGCCACGCGCACCGGCTCGTCGATGATCGTCACGTTAGGCTCCATGGGTATCATCGGATGCAACGCCGTTCGAGACGAACCGG
>Ga0207674_10010236_pt1 | contig 10652 bp, 11 predicted proteins | sample KBSCornC72_FD_184303 | JGI IMG/M metagenome (GOLD analysis project Ga0207674, IMG submission 184303) | Corn rhizosphere microbial communities from Kellogg Biological Station, Michigan, USA - KBS Corn C7-2 (SPAdes) (version 2) | ecosystem: Host-associated > Plants > Roots > Rhizosphere > Soil ...
CCCGCTCACCGGTCGACCCGATGTACATGCCCGGGCGCTTGCGGACCGCCTCGAGGCCCTCGAGGACCTGGATCGCGGACGCGTCGTACTCCACGCCGTTGGGCGGCTCGGGGAGGGCGACGGAGGTGGGGGACGGGGTGGACTCGATGGTGGATTCCTCGGGACTCTCGTCGCTCACGCGCACCTCTTCGTCTGCGGCGGGACGCCCGCGGGGGGCGTCTCGACCGGGCCCGGCATGGATCAGGCCGCGTGCGGAAGAGCTCGCGGCCTCGACCTCCATGGTAGCCGTTCTGGGGCCGCATTCCACGTTGCCATCCCCAGGACGGGGGTGTCCCGTGACGGAATTCGGCCTCAGACGGCGCGGTAGGCCGTCTCGGAGCGCCGAGCGGGGGGTCAGACGGGTCCCCATACGTGCGAACGGCGCCCAGATCGGCATTTCGGCGATCCCCGGACGGCCCCCGGCTCACCCGTAGGTGTCGCGCGGTCCGCGACCGTCGCGCACCGACCGGGACCCGTGCTTCCACGACGGCGCATGGGGCCCGAGCACCTCGATCACGACCACGGTGCCGTGGCCGAGGTCGTCGTTGAGGCGGCGAACGACGGACGGCGCCAGCAGCTTGAGCTGGGTCGCCCACGCGCTCGAGTCGGTGCGCACGACGAGCTTGCCGTCGGCGAAGGACTCCGCTCGGCTGTGGGCCCCGATCTCGGGGCCCACCAGGTCGGCCCAGCGCGCGAACATGGACGCCACCTTGAGGTCGACCTGCCAGCCGCGGTCGTCGATGATCCGGGTCAGCGCGGCGTCGAGGGTCTGCGGGTCGCGGTCGTCGGGGTGCGCCCCCGACATCCGGCCGGTGCGCGGCGCGCGATCGGTGCTCCGGCGGACGGCGGTCTTCCGACCGGGGGTCGACCGGGCCGTCACCCGGGCCAGGGTGCGCGCGAGCTCCAGCCCGTCGGCTGCGTGCTCCGGCGCGGGGGTCTCCTCGTCAGGGCTCACGGGTCACCTCCCCGTCGGCCACCAGATAGCGGGTGCCGGCCAGCTTCTCGGGTACGTCGGCGGCGACGGCCGCCGTGACCAGCACCTGCTCGGCTCCGGCCACGAGCTCGGCGAGCTGACCGCGGCGTTCGGCGTCGAGCTCGGCGAACACGTCGTCCAGGATCAGGATCGGGTCGTCACCGTCCGCGCGCACCAGGTCGTACGACGCCAGCCGCAGCGCCAGCGCGTACGACCACGACTCTCCATGTGACGCGTAGCCGCGCACCGGCAGCCGGTGCTCGCCGTTGCCCAGGGTGAGCGCCAGCTCGTCGCGATGGGGCCCGACCAGGGACACGCCGCGGTCGAGCTCGTCGGGCCGTCGGCGCTCGAGCTCCTCGAGCAGCCGGTCGGTCAGCGCGGCGCGGTCGGTGAGTGCCGCGATGTCGAGGCTGGGCAGGTACTCGAGCCCGGCGTCGTCCCGGGTCGCCCCGCGGGCGACGCTCGCGTAGGCGTTCCCGACGTAGGGCCGGAGCTCGGAGACCAGGCGAAGCCGCTCGGCCAGGAGCTCGCCGCCGATGCGCGCGAGGTGGGCGTCCCAGACGCCCAGGGTCGAGAGCGCCGACCCCTCCGACGACGAGCCGCGACGTGCGCTGCCCGCGGTCTTGAGCAGGGAGTTGCGCTGCCTCAGGACGCGTTCGTAGTCCTGGCGGACGCTCGCCAACCGGGGTGCGCGCAGGACCAGGAGGTCGTCGAGGAACGCCCGGCGCCCGGCAGGGTCGCCCTTGACCAGCGCCAGGTCGTCGGGGGCGAAGACGACGGTGCGGACCAGCCCGATCAGCTCGCGGGCCCGCGGGAGGTCGGCCCGGTTGACCCTCGCCCGGTTGGTCCTCCCGGGATGGATCTCCACCTCGAGCACCGCTTCGCGCCCGTCGCGCACGACGGTGGCGCGGACCAGGGCGCGGTCGGCGCCGGCTCGCACCAGGGGTGCGTCGCCGGCGACCCGGTGGGAGCCCAGGCGCGAGAGGTAGTCGATGGCCTCGACGAGGTTGGTCTTGCCCTGGCCGTTGTGACCGATGAACGCCGTGGCCCCCGGCTCCAGCGGAACCTCGGCGGTGGCGTAGGAGCGGAAGTCGACCAGCGTCAGGTGCGCGACGTACAACGGGCCATCTCTTCGCCTCAGCTGCTCGGCGACACGTCGCCGCCGGGCGGCGGCTCGGTGCGCACCGCGTGACCACCGAACTGGTTGCGCATGGCGGCGACCGCCTTCATCGCCGGGCTGTCGTCCTGCTGCGAGACGAAGCGCGCGAACAACGACGCCGCGATGGCCGGCATGGCGACGCCGTGGTCGATGCCGGCCTCGACGGTCCACCGGCCCTCGCCCGAGTCGGCGGCGTACCCGGCGATCTTGTCGAGGTGGGTGTCCTCCTGGAGCGCGGCGACGAGCAGGTCGAGCAGCCACGAGCGGATGACGGTGCCTTCGCGCCAGGAGTTGAACACGTCGGTGACGTTCTCGACGAGGTCGACCTTGTCGAGGAGCTCCCATCCCTCGGCGTAGGCCTGCATGATCGCGTACTCGATGCCGTTGTGGACCATCTTCGCGAAGTGCCCGGCACCGGGGGCGGACCCGGCATGGACGAACCCCGAGTCCCCCTCGGGCTTGAGCGCGTCGAGCGCCGGCTGCACCTTCGCGACGTCCTGGTCGGCGCCGCCGCACATCAGGGCGTAGCCGTTCTTCAGGCCCCAGACGCCTCCCGAGACGCCGCAGTCGACGAAGCCGATCCCCTTCTGCGCCAGCAGATCGGCGTTCACCTGGTCGTCGGTCCACTTCGAGTTGCCGCCGTCGACCACGAGGTCGCCCTCGCCCAGCAGGTCGGCGAGCTCCCTGATCGTGTCGCGGGTCGGGTCACCGGCCGGCACCATCACCCAGACCACCTTGGGGCTCGGCAGCTGCCCGACCATGTCGGCCAGGCTGCCGGCGTCGGACACGTCGGGGTTCCGGTCGAAGCCGACCACGGTATGCCCGGCGTTGCGCAGCCGGGTACGCATGTTGCCACCCATCTTGCCCAGGCCGACGAGTCCGAGGTCCATGCAACGCTCCTTGCGGGAGTCGGGTCAGGAGAGCAGGCGCCTGGGCATCAACAGATAGCGGAAGCCGGTGCCGTCACCTGTGGGGTCACTGTCTCCCATCGAACCACTGATGACAACGGGCTTGGTCGACACGGTGAAGGCCAGCTCGACGACGGCCTCGTCGATGACCTGCAGACCGTCGAGCAGGAACTGCGGGTTGAAGCCGGTGGTGATGTCGTCGCCCTGGATCGTGGCCTCGATCGACTCGCTCGCCTGGGCCTCGTCGCCGGAGCCGGCGTCGAGGGTGAGGGTGCCCTCGGAGAAGGCGAGCTGGACCGCGGTGTTGCGCTCGGCGACGAGCGCGACCCGCTTGAGCGACTCGATCAGGGCGGCCTTGTCGACCGTCGCGGTGGTCTGGTGCTCGTTGGGGAACAGGCTGCGGACCTTGGGGAACTCGCCGTCCAGCAAGCGGGTCGTGGTACGTCGGGTGCCACCGGGCGCGGAGCCCTCGAAGCCGATGATGCCCTCGCCGGTGCCTCCTGCGGCCAGCGCGATCGTCACCTCGCTGCCCGCCGTCAGCGAGCGGGCGGTCTCGCCGAGCACCCGCGCCGGGACCAGGGCCGCCAACGACTCGTCGGGGCTGTTCGGCTGCCACTCGAGCTCGCGGTGGGAGAGCCGGAACCGGTCGGTGGCCAGCATCGAGATCGTCGAACCGGAGATCTCGATGCGGACGCCGGTCAGCACCGGCAGCATGTCGTCGCGGCCGGCGGCGGTGACCGCCTGCTGCACCGCGTGGGCGAACACGTCGCTGGAGACGGTGCCGGTGGCCGCCGGCATGTCCGGCAGCGCGGGGTAGTCCTCGACCGGCATCGTCTGCAGGCTGAACCTGGCCGAACCGCAGGTGAGGCTCACCCGCGCGCCCTCCAGCACCATCTCGACCGGCTTGGCCGGGAGGCTGCGACAGATGTCGGACAACAACCGGCCGCTGACCAGGGCCTTGCCCTCGTCGGAGACCTCGGCGGTCAAGGTGGCGCGGGCGGACGTCTCGTAGTCGAACGTCGACAGCACCAGGCCGTCGTCGCTCGCCTCGATCAGCAGACCCGACAGCACCGGGACGCTGGGGCGGACGGGCAGGCTGCGTGCCGCCCAGGCGACGGCATCCGCGAGTACGTCGCGGTCGACGCGGAACTTCACTTCACGGGTCCTTCGCAAGGCTGAGGAGCGGGGCGGCCGGAGGAGAACCGCACGATGATGACGCTGGATGACGCTGGACTGACGCTGTGGGGATTCTGGACTGTGCATCCTGCCACGCGGCCCCCCCACGCGGGAGTGGGGCCGGTTCGTCCCCAGGGAGGTGGGTGCGCAGGGGTTCCGGAGACTCGTGATCCATCTCTAGGTGAGTGGCAGTCGTAGCAACGGTGGAAACTGTGGAGGAAGGCCATCGGCCCAGGTCAACGGGCGAATGCGTGTGCACAGGGGGTGTGCAGCGGGCGGTGTGCAACCCGCGGCCCCTGTGGTGCGGGCCGGTCGGCGCGTCGCTCGTCGTACGCCGTTCCACACCGCCTGTGGACGACGCGCCGGACTCGCCCACACCGTCACCCACATCTTGCAGCCGTGTGGTTCGCTCACGCCGACCTGGCCTGCAGCTTCACCCGGTTGGTGAGCTCGCTGACCTGGTTGAACACCGCGCGCCGTTCGGCCAGCAGCTGGTTGATCTTGCGGTCGGCATACATCACGGTGGTGTGGTCGCGGTTGCCGAACTGGGCGCCGATCTTGGGCAGCGACAGGTCGGTGAGCTCGCGGCACAGGTACATCGCGATCTGCCGGGCCATCACCAGGTGCCGGCCACGGCTCGGACCGGTGAGCTCGTCGATGGAGAGCCCGAAGTACGCCGCGGTCTGCGCGATGATCAGCGAGGCGGTGATCTCCGGCTCGCCACCCTCGGGGATCAGGTCCTTGAGCACGATCTCGGCCAGGGTCATGTCGACCTCCTGGCGGTTCAGGTTGGCGAAGGCCGTGACCCGGATCAGGGCACCCTCGAGCTCACGGATGTTGGTCTGGATCTTGCTGGCGATGAACTCGAGCACGTCGGCCGGTGCCGACAGCCGGTCCATGGCGGCCTTCTTGCGCAGGATCGCGATCCGGGTCTCGAGGTCCGGCGGCTGGACGTCGGTGATCAGACCCCACTCGAACCGGTTGCGCAGCCGGTCCTCGAGCGCCTCGAGGCGCTTGGGGGCGCGGTCGGAGGTGAGCACGATCTGCTTGTTGGCGTTGTGGAGCGTGTTGAAGGTGTGGAAGAACTCCTCCTGGGTCTGGGTCTTGCCCTCCAGGAACTGGATGTCGTCGATGAGCAGGACGTCGACGTCGCGGTAGCGCCGCTTGAAGCGGTCCTGCCGGTCGTCGCGGATCGCGTTGATGAACTCGTTGGTGAACTCCTCGCTCGAGACGTAGCGCACCCGGGCCCCGTTGTAGAGCGAGCGGACGTAGTGGCCGATGGCATGGAGCAGATGGGTCTTGCCCAGGCCGGAGTCGCCGTACACGAGCAGCGGGTTGTAGGCCTTGCCGGGTGCCTCCGCCACGGCGACGGCCGCGGCGTGCGGGAAACGGTTGGACGAGCCGATGACGAAGGTCTCGAAGGCGTACTTCGGGTTGAGACGGGTCTCTCCCGGCGCCGGACGAACGGGCTCGTGCGGGGCAGGAGTCACCGAAGAGACATGGAGATCTGTCGACATGTCGATGGATGGACTCGTCGACTCATCGAGCGAGGAGCTTGCCCCGGGACCCTCGGAGAGCGCGGGGTTCACCGTGACCGCGAGCCGGATCTCGCGACCGAACCGCATGGTCAGTGCGTCCTCGAGCTGTCCGCGCAGCCGGCCCTCGAGCTGGGTGCGGGTGAAGTCGTCGGCCACCGCGATGATCGCGGTGTTGCCGTGCCAGCCGGCGGGCTCGCTGGCCTTGACCCAGGCCTGCTGGTTGGGCTGCAGCTCCTCGATGACGTGCTGCCAGGCCGCAGCGAGGTCGGCGTCGTTGTCCACAGGAAGTCCCGCTCTCTGCTCGTCGCGCATGCCCGATGGCCCGGCCGTCGGAGGGCCACCGGTTCCACAGGTTTGTCCACACCTTGTGAACGTGGCTGCCTCCTTGTGGAAACAACCCGTCGAGACGTCCGGGACGGACCGTCAGATGCAGGATCACCGCAGGTCAGAGGCCGTTTCAGGGCCGCTGCCGACGGTGCCGACGCAGCTGCGGGGAAGGGCCGACCGGAACGCGGGGAAACTCGACGAGGTCCGAACATAACCCCGCTCCGGACCGCCCGGCAAGGCGCTATCCACAGGTACTGGAACCCGCGGGAGCCCCTGATTTGACCTCACCGAGACCCCCCGCGTACCGTTTCTCGGTCACCCGGTGTCGACGGGTGCCGCATGTCCATGCCGCCGGCGGGCCGAACGGGCGAAACCGCTACGTTGCATGGGTGGGCGGTGCCGGCCGAAGCCACAGCCCGTGGGTCTCGACCAGCGCTGCCCGACGCAACGGGCGATCTGGCCGCACGAGCCGGCGTGACCGTCCCTGACCCCATCGGAGAAGACCGTGAGCAAGCGTACCTACCAGCCGAACAACCGCCGCCGCCACAAGGTGCACGGATTCCGGCTGCGCATGCGCACCCGCGCCGGACGCTCCATCCTGTCCGCGCGTCGCCGCAAGGGCCGCAAGAGCCTGGCCGTCTGAGCCCGGGCTCGACCGGCCTCGTGGCCTCGCGTCCGTGCTTCCGGCGCCGTACCGCCTCACCCGCGGCGACGACCTGCGCCGCGTCTCACGCGACGGCCGGCGCAGCGGGAGCGAGACCCTGGTGGTACACCTGCTCACGCCAGCTACCGCGTCGCCCGACGCCCCGGTCCGGGTCGGTTTCGTGGTCAGCAGGGCCGTCGGGAACTCCGTGCTCCGTCATCGCGTGCAGCGGCGGCTCCGCCACCTGTGCCGCGACCGCCTCGCCGAGCTCCCGTCCGGCAGCGAGCTGGTCGTGCGTGCCCTCGCGGCCTCCGGCCGGGCGACGTACCAGGAACTCGGCGCCGACCTGGACCGTTGTCTCCAGCGGGCCCTCGACCAGCGGCCCGGGACGGTGAGCTGACCAGATGCGCTACCTCCTGATCGGTCTGCTCCGCCTGTACCGCTTCTTCATCAGTCCTCTCTACGGCCAGGTGTGCCGCTACCACCCGTCCTGCTCGGCGTACGCGCTCGACGCGGTGACGGAGTACGGCGCTCTCCGCGGCTCCTGGCTGGCCGCCCGCCGACTGCTCCGCTGCCACCCGTGGGCCGCCGGCGGCTACGACCCGGTGCCCACCCGCACCCCCACGCAAGGAGCCTGACCCGTGTCCCTCGGCGAAATCGGCCACTTCATCCTGACGCCGCTCTACTACGCGATCTCGGCGGTCCTGATCGGGTGGCACTGGCTGTTCAGCCTGGTCCTGCCCTACGACGGCGGTGCGTCCTGGGTGCTGTCGATCGTCGGCCTGACCGTGGTCGTCCGCGCCGCGCTGATCCCGCTCTTCGTCAAGCAGATCAACGCGAGCCGGAACATGCAGCTGATCCAGCCGAAGGTCAAGGAGCTGCAGAAGAAGTACGGCCACGACCGGGAGAAGCTCGCCCAGGAGACGATGGCGCTCTACCGCGAGAGCGGGACCAACCCGTTCGCCTCGTGCCTGCCGCTGCTGGTCCAGTCGCCGATCTTCATCGCCCTGTTCCGCCTGCTCGACCAGGCGGCCAAGCACGGCCAGTCGAACGGCGTCCTGACCAGCAAGGCGGCCGAGAGCTTCGGCAACGCGAAGCTGTTCGGGACCATCCCGATCAGCGCCACGTTCGTCAACAGCGACATGCTCAACGTCAAGCTCCTCGCCGCCGTGCTGGTCGTGGCGATGACCGTGACCACGTTCACCACGCAGCGGCAGCTGATGACCAAGAACATGCCGCCGGACGCGATGACCGGTCCGTACGCGCAGCAGCAGAAGATGCTGCTCTACGTGCTGCCCGTGGTGTTCGCGGTCGGTGGCATCGCGTTCCCGATCGGTGTCCTCTTCTACTGGACCACCACGAACCTGTGGACCATGGGTCAGCAGTTCTACGTGATCCGCCGCAACCCCGCGCCGGGGACCCCGGCGTTCGAGGCGAAGCAGAAGCGCGACCGGGCGAAGGGGATCGTCGTGATCGACCCGGCGGAGCCGTCGGTCGAGGCCGCCGCGCCCCCCCAGCAGACACGGCCGCCGCGGCAGCAGCCGAAGCGGCAGTCGAAACAGCAGCGCAAGCGTTCCCGCGGCCCGAAGCCGGGTGGTGCGGAGAAGGATGACGGGACCAGCGAGGGGAAGACGGCATGAGCGAGACCGAGCAGAGCGAAGACACCGAGCTCCAGCAGGCGGACATGGTCGCGGAGGGGGGCGAGGCGGCGCCCGCCGACGCGGACGACGAGAACGTGTCTCTGGAGGACCGACTCGAGCGCGAGGGTGACATCGCCGCCGACTACCTCGAGGAGCTCCTCGACATCGCCGACCTCGACGGCGACCTGGACATGGACGTCGAGGGTGAGCGCGCCGTCGTGTCGATCGTCGGAGCCGAGCTCCAGCAGCTGGTCGGCGAGCACGGCGCGGTCCTCGACGCGCTCCAGGAGCTGACCCGGCTGGCCGTGTATCGCGAGACCGGGGAGCGGTCGCGACTGATGCTGGACATCTCCGGCCATCGCGCGGCGCGGCGCCGGGAGCTCGAGGAGCTGGCCGCGGACACCGCGGCCCAGGTGAAGGAGTCCGGAGAGCGGGCCGCGTTGCGTCCGATGACGCCGTTCGAACGCAAGGTCGTGCACGACGCCGTGGCCGCCGCCGGCCTCACCTCGGAGTCGGAGGGTGTGGAGCCGCGCCGGTACGTGGTGGTCCTGCCTGCCTGATGGCCGATGTTTCACGTGAAACCGTGCCGGCGCCGGATCCGACGGTGGCCGCCGAGGTCTGCCCTCCCGGCCGACTGTCGCTGCTCGAGCGGTACGCCGGGCTGCTGGCGAACGAGGGGGTCGTCCGCGGCCTGATCGGGCCGCGCGAGGTGCCGCGCCTGTGGGACCGACACCTGCTCAACTGCGGGCTCCTGGCGCCGTTGATCCCGGAGCGCGCGACGGTCGCGGATCTCGGCTCCGGGGCCGGTCTGCCCGGGATCGTGCTCGGGATCGTGCGGCCGGACCTGTCGGTCACGCTGGTCGAGCCGATGGCGCGGCGGGTGGCCTTCCTGGAGGAGGTTCGCGACGAGCTGGAGCTGTCCCATGTCGACGTGGTGCGGGCCCGGGCCGAGCAGTGGCCGCGGAGCCGGCGCTTCGACGTCGTGACCGCGCGGGCCCTGGCCGCCCTGCCTCAACTGCTGGCGTGGGGGATGCCACTGGTCGGCGACGGTGGGCAGCTGCTGGCGATGAAGGGCTCGTCCGCACCGGTCGAGATCGAGACGGCCGCCGACGAGCTCGCCCGGTGGGGAGCCCGCGCCGAGGTGGTGACCTCGTCGGTCCCGGGGTCCTCGGTGACCACCGTGGTACGGGTGGTCCGAGACCCGGGTCCGGCGATAGGTTGGCGAGCGGCGAGCGCTCGCCGGAGGCGAAGGGAACACGCGTGACTCAGGACCCGACCGCGGGGGCGGTGAGCGAGGTCGGAGCCGATCTCGGATGGCCGAAGACGGGGCAGGAGGTAGATCGGGGATCGACGTTTTCCACCGGTCTGGGGTGGCCCTCTGAGCGTGACCATCCACAGGAGGACCCGGGTTTTCCACAGTCCGCTGTGACTAGTCCGTTCGGGGTCGCGGACGGCCCGGTTTCACGTGAAACCACGGCGGACACCTCCGGCCCGGAGATCGCGGAGGCTCCGGACGGGACCCCGACCGGCCCGCCCGGCGACCCGGGACCCGACGGCGACGGTGCGCTCGCCCGGGCCCACGCGATCCGCACCGCGGCCGACTTCGTGGCGGTGTCCGCCCGGCTCGACGACGACAGCACCCCGCTCGCGCGGATGGCCGAGGACACGGTCCGAGCCCGGCAGGAGGCCGCGAACCGGCCCCCGATGCCACGCCCGGAGGCGACCCGGATCGTCGTGGTCGCGAACCAGAAGGGCGGGGTCGGCAAGACCACCACCACGGTGAACGTCGCGGCCGCCCTGGCCCAGCTCGGGCAGCGGGTGCTGGTGATCGACCTGGACCCACAGGGCAACGCGTCGACGGCGCTGGGCGTCGAGCACCGGCGTGGGGTGCCCTCGACGTACGACGCCCTCGTCGACGGCGACGAGCTCGCCGGACTCGTCTCCCCGGTGCCGGACCTGCCGCGGCTCGAGGTGGTGCCGGCCACGATCGACCTGGCCGGAGCGGAGATCGAGCTGGTCAGCCTCGTGGCCCGCGAGAACCGGCTGCGCAGGGCGGTGCTCGGCCACCCACGCATCGGCCCGGCCGAGGCCGCGGGGGAGGACCGCTACGACTACGTGTTCGTGGACTGCCCCCCGTCGCTGGGCCTGCTGACGCTCAACGCGCTGGTCGCCGGCGACGAGATGCTGATCCCGATCCAGGCGGAGTACTACGCGCTGGAGGGGCTCGGCCAGCTGCTCGAGACCGTCGA
>Ga0207674_10010238_pt1 | contig 10650 bp, 8 predicted proteins | sample KBSCornC72_FD_184303 | JGI IMG/M metagenome (GOLD analysis project Ga0207674, IMG submission 184303) | Corn rhizosphere microbial communities from Kellogg Biological Station, Michigan, USA - KBS Corn C7-2 (SPAdes) (version 2) | ecosystem: Host-associated > Plants > Roots > Rhizosphere > Soil ...
GTGTTTTGACTTCATTGTCGTACTCTTTGGAAACAGCCCGGCTGGAAGGGAACAGCCGCAAGCCGCGTTGAGAAATGGACCACAGGGAGACGATTACTTTTTACAACCAAACTTCTGGTCTATAAGGCCGCTGGCCAGGGAGACGAGGCTGCCTTGTGGCTTGTGGAACGCTAACGATGAAGACTTCTTGCGCGGTGAGACGACGTGGCCCAATTTTTCGTTGTCTGCGGGTTAAAAATTTCGATCCAAAGGGGAGGAAATTCTTCAGATTGACACTTAAAGCGCTTGCCATTTATGAATCTCTGAGATAGGTTTCTGCCTGCTTCGCCGAACCTGCCTCCGGATACAATGCTGAACGAGTGTGGTGGTTATAACTCAAGAACAATTTGACTTGTTGCTGGATTGGTTAGATCCCGATCGAGAACTCGCCGGAAAGAAATACGAAACGATCCGCGCCGGTCTCATCAGAGTCTTCGTCTCCAAAGGCTTTAATGATGCGGAGGATCTGGCCGACGAAACCATCAACCGAGTCATAATCCGCCTTCCTGAGATGAAGGATACTTATGAAGGCGCCCCGGTGCGGTTCTTTCATGGCGTAGCGCGCAACATCATCAGGGAAGCTTTACGTCGCAAGGAGGTCGCGACTGATGACATTGTAGTTTCGGTAGAGGAAAAACCCGTAACCGGGGTCGAACGTGAATGTCTTGATAAGTGTCTTGGGCTCTTGCCTGAGGAAAAATCCGATCTGATTCTGGATTATTACCTCTACGAAGGTCACGACAAAATCGAACATCACAAGCGTATGGCCGAAAAGTTGGGAATCAGCGATGGCGCTTTACGAGGCCGGGCTCACCATATCCGTAAGGACCTCGAGGAGGCCTTAAAAAGAATGATTTCGCAGAAAACAAAAATGTCTCGAAATTCATTGTAAACAGGAACGGGGGAGGAGGCGGCAAACCATCCTTTCAGAAAGAAACAACGAACTAAAACTATACGTTCTCGGTCAGCTTAGTGAAGAGGCTGAGGAAGAGGTCGAGATTCGGCTACTGTCTGAACCGCAATATGCGGAGGCGTTTGATCTTGTTGTAGACGAGATAGTCGATCGTTACGTCGCAGGTGAGTTTAAGGGCGACGAACTGGAGAGAGTTCGTAACTATTTCTTCAAATCGAAGGATAGACAAGACAAGTTACGCTTTGCCCTGACGCTGCAAGAGCGCGAGGGGAAGGAAAAACCACCAAGGCCAAACCCTAAGCCCGTCAAGCGTCGGGGTTGGCTACCCACACTCTCGTTTGCGCCGGCCCTCGCGCTGGCCGCTTCGTTTATTGTGGTCGCAGGTATTGGTTTGCTCGCCTATCGTTCCTATTCCTCCCGACCCGATCCCAGGGAAGGACTCCTCGCTCTCCAGTCAGCATTCCGGGAACGACCTGTGGAAGGGCGCCTGTCGGACTTCAGCCACGTCCCGCTGCCGAACCAGCGTGGGGCATCGGCGAAGGTCGATTACGTCCAGCGCGATCTTGCCGCAACGTTATTGCTCAAATCAGTTCGCGATAACCCCACGGCAGCCTCACATCACGCGGCCGCCAAGTACTACCTGATGACCCACCAGTTTGAGCAGGCAGAAAAAGAATTTGCGGCGGCGTTGGCACTCGAACCAAAGAACGCAAAGATCCATAACGATTATGGTTCGATGTTTCTTGAACAGGGCCGGCTACAGAACCTGGGCAGTGATAACGGAAAACAGTTTGAACTTTACGCGCGCGGCCTCGAGGAAATTCAAACCGCGCTCGATCTGGATAACTCATTGCTCGAGGCACAATTCAATCGCGCTCTTCTCTTCCAACTGATGAAGCCGTCTGACCAGGCAAAAGCAGCATGGAACGAGTATCTGCAACGCGACAACTCATCTCCATGGGCCGAAGAAGCCCGCCGCAACCTCAAGCTACTCGAGCAGACACAGCGTGGGGCGACAACCGACAACGTAAAAACATTTCTTCAGGCCCGTTACGATTCAGACGACAACGCGGCATGGAAGACAGTGAGTGAAGCCTACACCTCGACCGGTAATGAGATCACAAATCACTTAGTTGATTCACTTCTTAAATCAGCGTCAGTCAATGACACCAACTCCAACTTCGACAGGCTGTCGTACCTGGCAAGACTGGAAGAAAAACAATCAGGTGATCGATTCACTTATGATCTCGTGAACTACTATCGTCGAGCTTTGCCGGGAATGAGACCGATTTTAGCCAATGCCCGCGCTCATATGAAGACTGGGTACTCTTTGTTCAATAACTCGAGGTTCACTGACGCAATTCGTGAATACAACATAGCCAAGTCGCATTACGACCAAACAGATGATCGCGCCGGCAAAGCACTGGTCGAATATCGTCTAGCTCACTGTTATGTTTTGCGTCCCGATCCGGAGAAGGCACGGGAGGCCTTCAGCCGTCTCTTAACACTTTGTGAGCAAAATGATTATCGCTGGCTCGCGGCTCAATGTCTTTTCGGACTGGCCCATGCGAGCGCTGATTTGAGTGAATACACAAAGGCTATCGATTACAGCACTCATGCTCTCGAAAGCTTCAAAAAGACAGGCGACATCAACGGTATCTTGAAAAGTCTGAGCCAACTCGCTGATTTCAATCAGGCAGTAAGCCGAATCAGCGTCGCACTCGGTTTTCTCAGCAAAGCCTGGGCTCTGGCGAGCAGTACCCAGTCACAACCAAACGAACGCTGGCTCATACTGATTCACCTCGGTTTCAGTATGGATTCTTTGCAACTGCACCCGGCTGCTCTTTTCTATCGTAAGGAGGCCTTGAGTCTCGCGCTCGAAATGGGCGATCCACTGCGCGTTTCTCGCAGCTATGGGTATGTTGGTTCGACTTACGCAGTAATGAAGAAATATGCAGAGGCGGTGGACGAAGCAACCCGCGCCTTCGAGCTTGGCCGCGCCAATGCCGGTGACCGAACAGGAAAGGAGATCATGGCAAATGCCTCACAGCAACTGGGCGATATACAGCGCGAGGCGGGAAGATGCGATCGAGCCATTGAAAACTACGACAGCAGTCTCCGTCTGTATAAAGATTTAAAATTTGACTTCAACGCCTACGTCGCACACAAAGGCAAGCTGTACTGCTTTCTCGCTACTTCGAACAATCAGGCTGCTCATACTGAACTTGAGTCGGTACTGCGACTATCCGAGTCTTACCGTTCAAAGATAACGGTCGAAAGCCAGCGCGAGAGTTTTTTTGATGCGGAGCATGAAGTTTATGACCTGGCTATCGCGTTTGCGGATGGAGTTGAAAACGATAGTGTGACGGCGTTTCAGTATTCGGAGCAGAGCCGGGCCCGCTCATTGCTCGATGCGGTGGAGCGCGGCACGAAGATGCAGAAAAAACAGGGCGAATCCGAGCTTCACTTACCGCACGTTACCCGTTCGCTGTCATTTGAAGAAATCCAAAGAAAGATACCGCCGAATGTGCAGATTGTTCAGTACGCGGTCCTGGACGATAAGATCGTCACCTGGGTCATTACCAGGACTAAGATCAATCACGCCGTAACCATACTAACCGCACCGGCACTCACGAAAAAAGTCACCGCTTTCCTCGACACAGTCACACAACAGCCAGGCACAAACGACAACTTCCAGCGCGAACGCTCCACCGACTTATACAAGAGCTTGATCGCGCCGGTCGAAGATTACCTGGATAAGTCGTCGGTCCTCGTGATCGTACCGGATAAGATTCTTAATTTTGTGCCGTACGCCGCTCTCACCTCGCCGTCCAGTTCGCGATACTTGATCGAAGATTACGATATAGCCCTGGCTGCGAGCTCAAGTCTTTTCGTCACTTTATCAGCGACCGCAGAACGCAAACCGCACGTGGTTGAAGAACGGATCCTGAGTGTCGGTAACCCAAGTTTCAGTCGCGACACTTTCAAGTCATTACGAGACCTTCCGTCAAGCGCGCTTGAGGCCAGATCCGTTGCAGATTTTTATCCCAATCGCAAAAGCGTCCTGGTACGTGATGACGCTAAAGAATCAAAGATCGTCGATGAGTTAAAAATGGCGGACGTAGCTCACTTCGCGATGCACTTCGTGGTGAACGATGAATCCGAAATGCGTTCCGGGTTTCCCCTCGCTCCTGAGTCTTCCAATTCTTCCGCTACGTCGGATGGAATTCTCCAGTCGTACGAAATATATGGGTTGAATCTACGACGGACGCGGCTTGTCGTCCTGTCGGCCTGCCAAACCGGAATTGAAAAGCAGTATCGCGGCGAGGGCGCCGTAGGTGCAGCGCGTCCTTTTATCGTTGCGGGTGTTCCGACTGTGGTTGCGAGCCTGTGGCCCGTTGACTCTGATGCGTCAACACAGTTGATGATCGAGTTTCACAAGCACCGTCATCAATCGATGCCTGTCGTTAAGGCGCTGAAACAGTCGCAACTGGAATTGATCAACGGTCAAAACCCTCTCTATCGTCATCCGTACTACTGGGCGCCCTTTCTCACTATTGGCGGGCTCTCGTCGTACTGATGAAACAAAACACCGGGAAGTTTCATAGTAATCAAAGGAGAAACGGTCATGCCATTTACCCCGATACAAACGCTGGATTGCAAAGCAGACGTGAAAATCTTCTTTAGCGGTCTTCTGATGTTGACGCCATCTGAAAACGACTCGTGCGAAGTTTTCGTCCACACGAGTGCTCCCAGGCACTATCTCACGATCGAAGTACGACGCAAGCAAGACGGAAGACCCGACGAAGTGATGATGCGTCACCTTGGACCACTTTCATTCATTCAAACAGACGAGGATCCCGATGTGACTCCCATCCATGGGATGGCAATAAGAAAAGTCTTTAGGACTCCTCCTAGTGTTAACGGCGTGAAAAGCTTCGAACCACAAGAGCCACAGCCTGAAGGCGCGCCTGATGGACTCAGTAAGGCGATCGATCTCGCGGGTTCGAAGTTTCATGACGGAAATCCCAAGCTACATCGTGATAGTGACGTCAGAATTCTCGATGTTGATCCATTGGGCGCTCGTCCGAGCATACTCTTGACGGACGGAACTCTATATACTGCGTCCAAGACACCTCCAGAGCTCACGATAAAACTCAACGATGCAAACGGTACTAAAGTCCGCGACTTAGACCCATTTGCCAAGTTGATTGGCGCAGCAATAACTCTCGACGACAGAAGTTCCGTCATAATCTCCTGGTCCCAGCAGGGTGAGCTGGAGACTTTGCCCCTGATCAAGAAACCCGGGGTCAGCTACGAAATCTACATCGTCAACGATCCACTCTTTGAGAACGATTCGATTCCGAGTGAGGACAATCCAAAGCACGATGAGTTCAAGGAGTACTACAAAGTTCTTCAAGTGCCCAGCGATAAACAATTCAGACTTGAAGTCAAACCCAGGGAAGGCGTGGTTCCACCAGATCGCGGTTCGACCAGGGCTCCTTGCATGTCCGTAGTCATAAGCGGCGGCGGCTAAAATTCGTTCTCGTTACCGATAACTAGAAGGGAGGAGTTATGGCTAAAGGAATTTCTGTTCACGTAGGTGTTAATAACCCGAAGCCCTCATTCGGGGTTAACCCACTACTAGGCTGCGTCAACGATGCTAATACTATGTTTCAAATTGCAAAGGACAACGGATTTGAAGCTAAACCACCATTTCTAAACAAAGAAGCGACGCTTGCAAATGTGGAGGCCGCCATACTGGACGCTGCCGGCAAGCTCGTCGCCGGTGATATCTTTCTCTTCACGTTTGCTGGTCACGGCAGCACTAAGCCCACTACGTTTTCAGTGGCAGAGCCTGACTCACAAGACGAAACGATCCTTTTGTTCGACTGTATTCTGATTGATAACTATCTGCGACGTAATCTTTGGTCCGAGTTCAAGAAAGACGTTCGCATTCTCGGCATAGCGGATAGTTGTCATAGCGGAACGGCATTGTCAGAACAACCGCCCCCACCCACCGCTCCAATCGTATCTAGTGGAAAGTCAACCGCAGCAGTCTCAGTGGCACAAGCGACCCTTCCGCGAAGCTATCGCACTTTGACGGATCCTCCTTTAGTGATCCAGCGACCACCTGTGATCTGCAAATACGATAGGGCCTTTTCGGAGGCTGATAGGAAGCGAATTCTTGAAGTGAGTCCCGAAATTCACAACGAGATGAAAGCCAAGCTGAAGCCCTTATTACCGTTAAAAGCAACCCTCCTGACTCTCGGCGCTTGCGACGATCTTGAGCTGGCGCGAGATGGTGCAGACCACGGAGTCTTTACGAAGGCACTGATTCAAGTTTGGAGTAACGGCGCGTTTCAAGGCAACTATGAGGATTTTATCGAGGACATCGGAGAAAAAACCTCTCCCGAGCAACATCCCATTCTCGGCCCGATGGTCCTAAACCCGAATTTTGTCAATCAACGTCCGTTTATGATCAGTTAGCTGTGCACGGTGGGCGCGTCGGCATGAGGTACGAAGCATCTGCGGCAGCGCGCTTCGTATTTGTCTGATGCGCCAACCGCCACTCTTTCCTCGGATTCAAAAGTGCGCTGTGAATAGTTGGCCGGCTGGCCACACTTCATACAGATCGCATGAGTCTTGGTGATGTACTCGGCCATGGCAAGCAGTTGTGGCATTGGCTCCCACGGCTTACCGGTGTAATCCTGATCGAGTCCCGCGATGATCACACGCACGCCACGTTTCGCCAACTCGTTCGCCACGTTGACCAGCTCATTGTCAAAAAACTGTCCTTCGTCGATGCCCACAACTTCCGTGTCAGCTTCGACCTTCGCCAAAACCTCCGCGGCCGAACGACTATTAGCCGACTCGTGTCTCATCTCCGAGTGCGAAACTATTTGATTGTCTGAAAAGCGCGAATCCAACTCCGGCTTGAAGACCTGCACCTTCTGCCGTGCGATCTTGGCCCGGCGCAATCGCCGTATCAATTCTTCCGACTTGCCAGAAAACATCGAGCCGGCAATCACTTCCACCCAGCCAGTGTTAGATCGTGGCGGTGGTTCATCATGATTAACTTGCGCAACGAGTTCGTCCATTCTCAGATTTTAATCTCCGTCACTGGTAGTATTTAGGATTGTAAAAAGGTGCAAACGCAGCGATCAGTGCCAATTCAAAACTCAGTGAACGCGTTACGAGATCCTCCGATAACACGCCCCACGCTCCCTGCTTGCTTCTTACGTCACGCTGGCCCGTAACCTGGTCGATCACGGTGCCCAACTCTTGCCGTCCTTCGACGACGCTCTTAACAATCTGCGGCGGCACTGAAATCGATGGCGCAGCACCGAAAGCACTGCGTTCGCCGTCCGTAGCGTAAGCCCAGCCACGCAAAAACGTATGCCATTCACCGCCGATCGAGATGGAATGGAAACCACCTTCGAGCCCGACGAAAATGTCAGCCTCGAGCCGCCGGGCCCTCAGTGAGTCGCGCGTGGCGAGCGCACGTTCGCGCGCGCCCTCCATCAACTGCCAATCCGTGAGCGGCATCGCTGGCGCGCTGGTTTCGACGCGCCGCGCCACCACATTCGCATTAGCCCAGTCAGGATGGATTGTCGCGATGCGTGCAACGCTCGCGCGCACTGCCATGATTTTAGCCGCGCGATCAGAACCGAGGGCGATTGTCTTGACTGCCACAGATACTCGTTTGATTCCCAGCGTCCGGATGACTAGCAACGGGGCAAGCTGAAGTGTGAGAGAGGCTATAACAAAGTTTCGAGTTTCGTCAAAGCGTCAGCAATCGCGTTGGATTTGACTTTAGATTTCGCGGTTGTTGTAATCAATCGCTGGAGGAAGTAAGCGTGACGATCGATGAGTTAGTTTACGATTGGAATACGGTTGAACCGTCTCTCACGGCGCCCGATCGCCACATCAGTATTGACGACGAAACCCTGCGCGACGGTTTGCAGTCGCCTTCCGTTTCGGAACCAGCGGTCGAGCAGAAACTCGAGCTGCTTCACTTGATGGAAGCACTCCGAATCGACACTGCAGACATCGGTCTTCCGGGCGCTGGGGGAACACACGCGGCCGGAGTCGAACGATTAGCGCGCGAGATCGCCGACAAGAAACTAAAGATCAGACCGAACTGCGCGGCGCGAACTCATCGCAACGACATCGTCCCCATCGTCCAGATCTCGCAACGCGCCGGCATCCCAATCGAAGCGTGTACATTTATCGGTTCCTCATCCGTGCGCTTCTTTGCAGAAGACTGGACGCTGGAGAAGTTGCTGCAAATGACAGAGGAAGCGGTGACGTTTGCCGTGAGTCAGGGACTTCCGGTCATGTACGTCACTGAAGACACGACTCGCGCCAAACCGGAAACGATCCGCGCGCTCTACACAACCGCCATTCGCTGCGGAGCGAAAGCAGTTTGCGTTTGCGACACGGTCGGACATTCAACACCCGACGGCGCACGCGCAGTTGTGAGATTTGTGAAAAGCATTATCGAAGAACAGGGCGGCAATATCCGGCTCGACTGGCACGGCCATCAGGATCGTGGTCTCGGCGTCATCAATTCACTGGCGGCAATCCAGGCCGGTGCAGATCAGGTTCATGGCTCAGCACTCGGAATGGGCGAGCGCGTCGGCAACACGCCGCTCGATCAGTTGCTGGTGAATCTGAAACTGCTCGGTTGGATCGATAATGATCTGTCGCGTCTCGGTGAGTATTGCCAAACCGCGGCGCGTGCGTGCTGTTGGAGTGTGCCGGCAAACTATCCGGTGTTTGGCCGCGACGCGTTTCGCACTGCGACTGGTGTTCATGCTGCTGCTGTGATTAAGAGTTACAAGAAGGGCGATCAGCGCTTAGCCGACATTGTTTACTCGGGTGTTCCGGCGGGAGAATTTGGTTTGGAACAAGTGATCGAGATTGGTCCGATGAGCGGAAAATCAAACGTGATTTACTGGCTCGAGAAGCGTGGTCTTGAACCGAATGAGACTCGCGTGAATCGCATTTACGAGCGAGCCAAGGCGGCAAGCGGGGTGCTCGAAGAGAGCGAGATTATGAGTTTGTTGTGACCAGTGTTCATCCGCGTAAATCTGTGGCTCAACTCATGTCGTTACCTCACGTGGCGCGTGCACTCCGTTTCTTCGAGTCAAATGCTGACTCAATTACCGAGGAACAGATTGCCATCTGTTCGGTTCCCGCAACACCGTTTGGCGAACAGCAACGAGCGGAATATCTCAGCCGGAAGTTTTTGGATCTCGGACTAACTGATGTTGAGATCGATGACGAAGGAAACTGTCTTGGGCTGCTCAAAGGTTCTTCACCAACGCCACTGCTTGTCGTGAGCGCGCATCTCGATACCGTCTTCACGGCAGATACTGACTTCACCGTTACCAGACGCGGCGGAAAACTGTTCGCTCCGGGAATCGCCGACGATGGGTGTGGGCTTGCGGCTCTGATTGCGCTGGCGCAGGCAATTCAAACAGAGCAAATACCGGTCGAAGGTTCGATCTTGTTCGTGGGGACAGTCGGCGAAGAAGGCGAGGGAAACCTGCGTGGCGTGCGCCATCTTTTTACGAAAGGACGCTGGGCGTCGCAGATCGATGCGTTTCTTAGTTTTGATGGACCAGGACTCGATCGCATCACTAATCGCGCACTAGGATCTCATCGTTATCGTGTCGAGATTAGTGGACCAGGTGGACATTCGTGGGGCGACTTCGGTTTACCGAATCCGGTCCACGCAATCGGACGCGCCATCTCGAGGCTCGCTGGTTATCCGGCGCCAAAGGAACCTCGGACGACATTCAACGTCGGGCGTATTGAAGGTGGGACGAGCGTCAACTCAATTCCGAGTCACGCGAGTATGGAGGTTGATCTGCGTTCGGCTGCCGAAAGAGAGTTGCAGCGGCTGGATGCATTCTTTCGGCGCGCGATGAGAGAAGCGGTTGAAGAGCAGAATGCGACGAGACGAGCTGGCGATCCGCCGCTCAATCTCAAAGTTGATTTGATTGGTGAGAGACCAACTGGGGAGACGCGTGCTGATTCACCGCTCGTGGAAGTCGCACTCGAAGCGACGCGAGTGTTGGGCATCACACCGCGACTCGATCAATCGTCGACAGATTCCAATCTTCCGATCTCACTCGGAATACCTGCGATCACACTCGGGGCCGGCGGTAGCTCCGGCGCTTCGCACAGCCTTGATGAATGGTACGACCCACGTGAAAGAGATCTGGGACTGAAGCGTGGGCTTCTGGTGATTCTCGGCGTCGTGGGAATTAAACCGAGTATTTAGCCGCAGATGAACGCGGCTAAATATTTCTTAGTTGATCGGGATCGAGACCGTCGCGGACCCGGCTTTGCCTGGAGGGAAGCGCTTCTGGCGTGCGATTCTCAATGCGTTTGCGTCGCCGCCTGATGCCTGCGTCACGCGTCCTGATTCGTCATAAGTAACCGTAACTACAACTCTCTTCGCACCCGGTTTCGCAGCGTCAACCTGCGGAGCTACGGCTGCAGGATTCTCAGCGGCCTTAGCAGCCTCGCGAGCCTTACGTTCCTTTTCACGCTGACGTCTCGCCGCAAGCGCTGCTGGATCTTCAGTAGCTGATTCAGCCGCAGTGCTCGATGGTTGCGGTTGCGCAGGAGATTCTGTCTGACTGCTTGCTGGAACAGGCGCCTGGCTCACATTCTCTGACGGT
>Ga0207674_10010239_pt1 | contig 10649 bp, 8 predicted proteins | sample KBSCornC72_FD_184303 | JGI IMG/M metagenome (GOLD analysis project Ga0207674, IMG submission 184303) | Corn rhizosphere microbial communities from Kellogg Biological Station, Michigan, USA - KBS Corn C7-2 (SPAdes) (version 2) | ecosystem: Host-associated > Plants > Roots > Rhizosphere > Soil ...
AATTGTATTTTTTGCTTTGTCGGGTCCAGATCAGCTACAAGGATATCACCGGCTTTTACCTGCATATTTAATATTTCTTCAGCCAGCGGATCTTCGATAGCCACGATAGGATACTTGTGAATCCAGTCCAGCAAAAGTTCGCTCCAGGCCGCCGAATCGAGCTCGCGTTGTTCCAGAGCCAACCGGTAACTGCCTTTTTTGCCGAACTGCGATGCGGCAATATCCAGCGAAATGGCGATCTGTTCGCCGGGACGAAAACCGGCGCGCTCAATGGCGCGGAGCAGCATATCCAGCGCCTCGCCGTTGCCGCGAAACAGCGGCCAATAGCCGCCTTCATCCGCTACTCCGGCCAGCAGCCCGGCTTCGGCCATCAGTTCTCCGGCGCTGTGATAAACCTCGGCCGTCCAGTTGAGTGCTTCGGTGTAACTACTCGCGCCAACGGCGATTACCATGAAATCCTGAACGTCCACGCGACGCCCGGCGTGGGCGCCTCCGCCAAAAATCTGGATTTCGGGAAGCGGCAGATGCACAGCGCGGCCGCCCGCAAGATAGCGCCACAGTGGCATGCCGGTATGGCGCGCCGCGGCATGGGCGACGCTCATGGAAGCCGCCACCATCGCGTTGCCGCCGAGCCGGGATTTGTTGTGTGTCCCGTCGAGCGCGATGAGCGCGGCATCGACTGCCGCTTGATCCTCCGCGTCCATTCCGCGCAGGCGCGGGCCGATTTCAGCGTTGACTGACTGAACTGCACGCGAAACATCGTGTCCGCGAAAACGGTCTCCGCCATCGCGAAGATCGACCACCTCCCAGGTTCCAGTAGACGCGCCGGCGGGGGCCAAGGCACGGCCAACCGCGCCGGAAGCGAGATGGGTTTCCACCTCGACAGTGGGCCAGCCGCGCGAATCCCACAGCCGCCGGGCAAAAACGCGCTCAATCGTGCCGCTAGGCATTTTTCAATTCCTTCGCCCAGGCTTTCCGAATGGTCTCCAGGCGTTCCGGACCCGCCGGTATCAAGCGTCGAGCTACCCCGCGCGCACGATCCTGATCCGCCGCTGTAAGGTATTCGACGGGCGACTTGCCGTCCACGCGCGCGAGAAAAAGGGCGGGCAAGAGCGCGGCCGCGCGCGCTTCCAGAACGCCGGCCGGCTCCCATGCAACCCCTTCCAGGTAAGCTTCACGCATTGCATCGAAGCAGATCAGGAAATCGGCGGAGGCAGCGGGAGTCCACAGGCACTTCAGCAATAAATGATTCAGGCAGAAGGCGAGATCGAAAGCCGGATCGCCATACCAGGCGCACTCCGCGTCCAATAACACCGGACCTTGTGGGCCGACCAGAATATTCTTGGGACTGACATCCCCGTGGACCAGTGCGTGTTTCGAAGCCGCCGTGATTTCGACCAGCCGATGCAAGATTGGAGCGAGATCGGGGTGGCGAAGAGCAGTGGCCTCCAGGTAAGGCTCCAGGCGCAGGCTATGGAAAATCGCATCGGTGGGGAACTCAGCTGCAATAGCGGAGTTGTGCGCCGTGTTTCGATGAATCAGCGCCAGAAGCCGGCCAAGTTGCGCGGCGAATGCGGGATCAGCCCGGCCCGAGCGCAGTTCCGTTTTCCACAAAGGGTGTGACTCCGGCGCAAGAAATTCCATTACGAACAGATTCTGTTCGGCATCCTGCGCAATCATCCGGGGAACGGCGTGCGCAGCGATGCTCGACACCACGCGCAACCAGGCGACTTCATAGCGGTTACGTTCGATGGGCGCAAGCCACTCTCGTTCCACGCGCAATTTGGGCAGGGCCCGCTTGACGCATACCGGCCCGGCGCGGAGATCGACGCGCCAGATTTGGGATGAAACGCCGCCGGTGAGCACCTGGTAGAGCGGCTCTTCGTCTCTCGCAGCGAGACCTAAGCTTCGCAGGGATTCGGTGAGCGCAGTGGTTTCGGCGGTCGCGTTCATGATCTTCGGACACGAGCCCGGCGCTAGGGCCGAATGCCGGGCACCTTCAGCTTGATGCGGTAGAGTCCGGTGCGTGCCGTGATGTAGAGCGTCTTTCCGTCGGAATCACCCCAGGCGCAATTCGCCGCGATCTCCGGCACCCGGATTGTGCCCAGGTGCTTCCCTTGAGGCGAAATCACGAGCACGCCTCCGGGTCCGGTGGCGTAAAGGTTCCCTAGGCGATCGATCTTCATGCCATCCGGCACCCCGTCGGCGGAATCCTGCGTGACGTCGAGAAACTTTTTGCCGTTGGCGAGCGTGCCATCGCTCTGGACGTCGTATACCATCCAGAATTTGTCAGGCCGCGTATTGGCGACGTATAGTTTCTTCTCATCCGGCGAGAACGCGATACAGATGGGATAGGGCACGTCCTTGGTCAGCAGATCAATCTTTCCCGGGGCCGTGATGCGATAGACGCCGTTGAAACCCTGCTCGGTCTTGAAGTAATTATTCGGATCCGGCGGATTGTTGCGCGCCACGGAATTCGGGTCAGTGAAGTAGATATCGCCGTTGCGCCGGAGGACCACGTCATTGGGGCTGTTCAGCCGCTTGCCTTCGTAGCGATCAGCCAAGGTAGTGATGGAGCCGTCCTTCTCCATGCGCGATATTCGCCGGTTCCCATGCTCGCAGGCGATAAGACGGCCTTGCGAGTCGAGCGTGAGGCCGTTAGTGCCGATCTGTATTCCGCTGGGAAACTCGTGCGCAAAAATGGTCTTGCGAAACGCTGACAGACCAGCCGCGGGAGTCCACTTCATGATGGCGTTGGCCGGGATGTCGCTGAACAATAGATAACCGCCATTGCGCACCCAGACCGGACCTTCGGCGAACTGGAGATTGCCGACTACCTTCTCGACGGATGCTCCGGCGGGAACGAGTTTGTCGAGCGCGGGGTCGAGCCGCTGAACTTGTCCAGCCACTGGCAGCGCACCGGCGCACGCGAACAGAACAACCAAATAGTGACGCATCATTTCGGTCCATCCGGCAATGCGAAGCTATACAGCACATTGCCTGCGGAAACGGCTACGTATTGCTTCCCGTCGACCGAATAACTCATGGGCGAAGCCGCGATTCGGCCGCCAGTCTGGAAGCGCCATAGCAGCTTGCCCGTGCGCGCATCGAGAGCGATCAGGTTTCCGTCCGCAGCGCTCGCGAACACCACGCCGCCGCCCGTCGCCAGCACGCCGCCGCCTAGCGACGCTTGCGCGATCTTGAAGCGCCACTTCGCCTCTCCGGTTTCGACATCCAGCGCCATGACGCCCGACGATTCCATTTCTCCTGCGACGCGCGATCCACGGCCGCCCCAATACTGCTTGCCGATCTCATACTCTTCCGTCTGGCGAACATATTTTTGACCCGAGTCCGTGTAGACCAGATACATCCAGCCGCTGGCAGGATCGTAGGAAGGGGACCTCCAATTGTTGGCGCCGCCACCCGACGGATAGACTACAGTTCCTTCCGGAGTCGCGTCCGTGCCGGGGATAATTTTGGGCCGGCCGTTTTCATCAAAGCCGGCGTTCCAGGTTTGACGGGCGAAGGCTGTGCCCGAAAGAAACTTACCATCGGTTCGATCCAGCGCATAGAACATGCCGTTGCGGTTGGCTTGCAGCAACAACTTCCGGTTTAGTCCGCGATACATGCGGTCGACCAGCACGACGTCTTCGGTCGCGTCCCAATCATGGCTGTCGTTGGGCGTAAATTGATAATGCCATTTGCGCTGTCCGGTGGCTGGATCGAGCGCCACCACCGAACATGAAAACAAGTTGTCGCCCTTGCGAATCGTGTAATCGCTGTCGGGACCTGGGTTGCCGATGGGCCAATATAATACGTCCAAATCCGGATCGTAAGTGCCGGTCAGCCAACCGGGGGCGCCGCCGCGCTTCCAGCTATCGCCCGACCAGGTATCGTGCCCGAACTCACCCGGCTGCGGAACCGTATGAAAACGCCATATGCGCTTTCCGGTGGCGGGATCGTATGCATCCACGTAGCCGGGGAGGCCAAACTCGCCGCCGGTGATGCCCACAACAATCTTGTCTTTCACCGCCAAGGGCGCCGAGGTGAAACTGAAGCCCTTCATGGTGTCGTCGACCTGGACTTCCCACAGGGGCAGGCCGGTGCGGGCGTCGAGCGCGACCAGCGCGGCGTCGAGGGTGCCGAAGAAAACGCGATTGCCGAGCACTGCCACGCCGCGATTGAAAGGATTGATTTCGTATGGATTGACCTTCTTTTGCTGGCGCTGATATCTCCAGATCTGCAGCCCGGTCCGGGCATCTAGCGCGACGACCGTTCCCGGCGAACCGCTGGTGTACATGACGCCGTCGACTACCAACGGAGTCGCTTCGAGGATCGACTGCCCCGGCAACTGCGCGCTCCATTGCGCCTGCAATCGGCTGACGTTGGCAGTGTCGATCTGCTTCAGCGATGAATAGTGACGTCCCTGGTAATCGCCCCAATAGGTCAGCCAGTTTTGCGGCTCAGCCGCGGAGTTCCGGAGCCGATCGAAAGTGAGGCCACCGGGGATATCCACCCGTACGGTCTTCGCGAGATCGCGCCCGTTGAGGGTCTTCAGGTAAGCCACAATGTTCTGGATCTCGGGCGCCGAAAGGCGCTTCGCGAAATCGTTCGGCATGAGCGATTTGAACTCGTAGCGCTGGTCCTGAATGTGGGCTTTGTCCAGCAAATGCAGCTTGCCGGAGAGGTCCGTCATCTGAAGCGAAAAGGTGTCTTCGATGCGGAGCACGCCGCGAAGCTCGCTGCCGTCGCTGGTCTTCACGACTACGGCCCCGGGCGCGCGGCGCCCGCGCTCATTGGGATTCATGTCGGTATCCGGGTTCAATATCTTGGCGCGCAGCGCTGCCGCCGCAGTTCTTCCCGCCGCCGAGAGATCCGGGCCAACCAATCCGCCTTTTGCGTTCACCGCGTGACAGGAAGCACACGCCGCTTTGCCATAGAACAACTGCTCGCCGCTCGCCGGGTCCCCTGCAACCACTTCGCTCGCGCCGCCCCCGCTCAGGCTGCGAATGTAGCTGACTAACTGCCAGGTCTGATCGTTGGTTAACTTCGAAAACGACGGCATTGCCGAACCGCTAATACCGCTGCGGATATTGCGAAAGAGGTCGGCATCGTCGTTTCCGTGCGCGAAGTTATTGGTAGCCAGCGCCGGGCCTCGATCGCCGCGCGCCTGGCCGCCATGGCATGCTTGGCAAGTCTGCCGGTACAACCTCTCACCGGCGGCAACCGCAGCGGGACTTCCCGCCAGCGGATTGGTCCCGTTGGTAGCGGTATGCTCTTGCGCCACCGCGGCAGATCCACCAAAAACAAAAAAGGCTATGAAAACTCTGTTAATTCCGATTGTCATTTTTTGCCACCTGTCACTCTTCACGCCCTTACATTCTAATGCGATGCCGGGCGGCTTGGGGATGTTGGATCGCCTAACCGGCTGTTTCGGCGGTATATCGTGCGATGAGACCGGTGCGCACCGCGTGGCGGAAGACGCGCCCAAAAACCCAGCTCACCAGCAATAGATAGAGTACCGCCAGACCTGCGCCGAATAACAGAGGCGACGCGGAAAGTTCGCGGCGCGCAATCACCGCTCGCATCCCTTCAAACACGTACGACGCCGGCAATAGGCGCGCGATGAATCGCATCCAGTGGGGCAACGTGGAAAGCGGATAAAAAACACCAGCGAAGGGCGAGAGCAGCGCGGGAATGGGCCAGATGAACCACTCCGCCGCGGGACCTAGGCGGAGCACAATTGCGCTCCCTAAAATGCCCAGCGCAATGCCCAGCAGGAAGAGCACGGAGAGAAATGGAACCAGCATCGCGCCATAAATAAAAAACGACAGCCCGAATACCAGGGTCGCCAGGAGGATCATCACCACCAGGCCCACCGAACTGGTGGCGATGCTCGAAATGACCAGGCCACTGACATATTCAGGTATCGAGAGTGGGGTGGCGAAAATGTTCAGAAAGTTGCGGGTCCACACGTCTTCGAAAAAAGCCAGGGTCACGCCCTGCATAACGCGAACCATGAAGTCCCACAGCAGAACCGCGCCCAGCAGCATCGGCACAAAATTGAATCCCGCTGACGCGACTGAGTTCAGATATTTACTGATAAAGCCCCACAGGACCATGTCAATGGCCACCCATGCAAACAGCGGCAGGATGCGCGCCGGGCTGCCGCGCAGCAGATAGAACTGGCGCAAGACGACGGCCGCAATCCGATGTAGCGCCACGCTTACATCCGCTCGAGCGCCAGCGGCTCGCGCGCTACCGCGATGAATAGCTCTTCCAGGCTGGCCATTCCATGCTCGCGCGGCAGGCTCTTAGGATCGCCTTCGAGCAGGATCCTCCCGCGCGACAAAAATAGAACACGGTGACACACTTCCTGGACTTCGTACATATTGTGTGAAGTCCACAATACACCACCGGTGCTGCGCGCAGCGAAGTCCACAATCAGGCGGCGAATATCCACCGCCTTTGCCGGATCGAGCGAGGCAGTCGGCTCGTCGAGCAGCAGAAGCTGCGGCCGATTGAGCATGGCCTTGGCGAGACACACGCGGGTCTGCTCGCCCGACGATAGAACACCGCATTTGGCGTGGCGGAAGCCCTCCAGGTTGAATTGCTGCAGCAGTTCCTCGATGCGCTGCGAGAGGTGTTTGACGCCATAAAGCAGTCCGAAGATCCGCAGGTTTTGCTGAACCGTCAAGTTGCCGGGCAAGGGAGCGTAGACGGCCGCGAAATTGGTGTACTCCAGCGCGGCCGAGCGCTGCGCCGCCAAGTCCACGCCTGCGATGCGGATGCTGCCGGAAGTGGGCTGAAGCACGCCCAGGATCATGCTGATGGTGGTGGTCTTACCGGCCCCGTTCGGCCCCAGCAAGCCGACGATTTCGTTGCTTCTGACTTCAAACGAGACCCCGTCCACGGCCACGGTTGCCCCGTAGCTCTTGCACAAATCTATTACCGAAAGCACTTGGGACATGCGATGACACGGATCGGTCGGCCTTAGTTGACCCTGCCGTATCACCAGCTTAGCGCGGGAACCAAGCCGTGTGCTTCCACCCGGCATACCGCCGCGGCTTTAGTTCAATAGTTCCAAACTCGTCGGTACTTAAAGTTACTGCAAAATGTAACCCAGGTGCCTGTCTTAGGCCACTCGAAGCGCGCAAAATGTTTTTGAGTTCAGAACGCCTGGAACCAGGAGATGGCTATGGAGTCAACCCGAACTGGAATAATGTGTCGCATCTGCCCAGGGCAGCCAGTACCCGAGCGGTGGAGCGGGAGCAACAGGAACTGACATGCACTTACGGATTGAACCCAGATTCACCACTGAAACCAGCGTTGTTCTGCAACGGCTGCGCCGCGACTCGCACCAACTTTCAGCGCGCATCCTGGATGTTTCCGGAGTGGGCTTCCGCCTGATGGTTCCGGAGGCTCTCACCGTGGGGGAGCCTTTGCGAATCCTTCTCGGGGATTATAAATTGCTGGTTATGGTGCGCTATTCGATCCCGCTTGAAAATGGGCATTCGGTGGGAGTGGAGCGAATCGATGCCTGGCTGCAGGACGATAAAGCCGTCCCATCCCAGAAGCGGGATGCCGCCCCCTTGTTAGGGCGGCCGCAGTTGAAGGGGCATCTTGGCTTACTGCGGACCACGGCTCTCCACGACCTGTTCACGAAACAGGCCTTTAGGGCAGGGCGCAAACGGCTGTTTCTAGGGGGACTCGCAACCGGCCTCGGCCTCTTAGTACTAGCTATTCTGCGTCGTCCTTGGTAAGGAAAAAGTCTGTAGCCACGTTGTGTGAGCCAGATTATAGCACCTCATGTTATTGCACAGCATGTTATTGCACATCATTGCGCGTTAAAGAGAATCGTGGCATCATAACCGGAAACCGGGAGGTAGCCATGAATCGATCCCGTTCCTTTCGAGATTCAGAAGTGTCCAGGCTCATCGCGGCTGTTTTGTCCCTGAGCGCCGCCGCGACACTTGGCGCGCAGGCGCCGGGATTGCAGATGAACGTGACCTATGCGTGTCCGGCTCTGCAAGCCGCGTTGAAAGTCTATTCCTGCGCCGGTCCGGCGGCTGCCGATTGGTGCGATGTGGAGACATTCACCGCCGGGCAGCCCGCCTCGCGCGGGAAATCGACGCGCCAGCAGGTGATGACGGTGCTCACGGTCTGCCATGTGCAAACCGCCGCGGAGGCCAAGAGCGCGGCTGGCAGTGGAGGGCCGGAGGCCGCTCCCGCCAATCCTCAGACTGGTGCCGGCGGTTTCAAGGTAGGCGACAACGTGCAAGTGCTTACCGCGGGTGGTTTCATGGACGCCAAGATCCTGCAGGTTAGAGGCAATTCTTACTACGTCCATGCGGCGAATGGTGGCGAGGTCTGGAAGTCCTATCCGGCGGAGTTGCGGCGGGTGGGGAAGCTCACCATGGAGGACCACGCTAACGGGCAATACGATCTTAACGACCGGGTGCAGGTGCTGGTGGACGGCCGCTGGGTGGAGAGCGAGATCCATGGAAGCGATGGAAATGGTCAATTTGAGGTCGACGTGCCTGGAGGGCGCCGGGCATGGGTCCCGGTGCAGAGCATTCGTCCCTCCACTGCCCCGCCGCCGGGACCGCCCAAGGGAGGCGTTCCTCCGCGGCCCGGACTGACCAGTTGCGGCAGTAAATACGACGGCCGTTATGCAACCACCGGTGGGTTTGGCTCCTTCCAGGTCACCTTCCGCTCCGGCAAGGCGACTGTTAGCGGGGGACTCGGGGACGAGGAAACGTTGGAATGCTGGATGGGCGGCGGCAAGATCTATCTGCATAAACCCGGCGACGATCCCAAAGTCGATATGCCAGTTGATGTCAACGACGACGGCACGCTGCAGACCCCCCTGGGTGAGATCAAGCGGAAGGGCAACTAAACAGAGGCGCGGACGGCGCGCGCCTGTTGTCCCCGATGTGCAAGGTGGAATAAACGCATTCGGCGGCATCGCCCGCTGCTTCGCTGCCGTTGAATCGTACCTCGCTGAAAATAAAACATAACATTGCCTGAACGTTCCGGCTATGGTACTTTCGGAGGGGACACTCTGGGCCTCCCGGTACTTCCCCTCGTTTTCCTATGAATCTGCGGTCTTTATTCAGTCTATTTTCTTCAGATCTGGCCATCGACTTGGGCACGGCCAACACGCTGGTCTACGCCAAAGGCAAAGGCATCGTGGTGAACGAGCCCTCCATCGTCGCCATCAACAAGACCAACGGAGAAGTGGAGGCGGTGGGCAAGGAAGCCAAGGAGATGCTCGGCCGCACGCCCGGCAATATCGTGGCCATCCGGCCCATGAAGGACGGCGTGATCGCCGACTTCAAGGTCACCGAGCGCATGCTGAATTACTTCATTCAGAAGGCGCATGGGCGTAAGATGCTGGTGCACCCGCGTATCATTATCGGAGTCCCCAGCGAAATCACGCAGGTAGAAAAGCGCGCGGTGATCGATTCCGCCTATCACGCTAAGGCGAGTGAAGTATATCTGGTGGAGCAGGCTATGGTGGCCGCGATCGGCGCCGGATTGCCCATCACCGAGCCTTCCGGCAACATGGTTGTGGACATCGGCGGCGGCACCACTGATGTGGCCGTCATCTCACTCTCGGGCATCGTTTATTCGCGCTCGGTGCGGGTGGCCGGCAACGAGATGGACGACGCCATCATGCAGTACATGAAGCGCAAGTATAACCTGCTGATCGGCGAAACCACGGCGGAGCGCGTGAAGATCACGGTGGGCTCAGCATACGAGCTGGATAAGCCGATCACCATGGAGATTAAAGGTCGCAATTTGATCGAAGGCGTTCCCAAGACCATTACGGTGGACGATACCGAGATCCGTGAGGCGCTTTCCGAGTGCGTCGCCACCATCATGAACGCAATCCGCGTGGCGCTGGAGCGTACTCCTCCGGAGCTTTCTGCCGATATTAGCGATCGTGGCATTGTACTGACGGGCGGGGGAGCCCTGCTCAAGAATTTGGATAAGCGCATTCGCCAGGAGACGGGCTTGCCGGTGTCCATCGCCGAGGACCCGCTGGCTTCGGTGGTGCTGGGCACCGGGAAAATGCTGACGGAGTTCAGGCTGCTGCGGCGTATCGCGATCGAGTAGCATGAGGGGGCTGGGCCCCTCGGTTGGGTATGTTGGCGGCTGGGGCAGCCGCATGTAGTATGGAATTTTTCCTCAATCGATACCGCAACCTCACGGTGTTGCTGGTGGCCATTGTGGCGCAACTGTTGCTGCTGGCCTACCAGGTGAAGAGCAACGGCGAAGTGCGGCTGATTCGCGTATGGGCGGTCAGCGCAGTTACCCCGCTGGCGCGCGTGATTGAGGCCGGCCGCAGCGGCACGGTGCACTTCGTTCGCGATTACTTTGTGCTGTTGAACGTGCGCCAAGAAAACCAGCGCCTCAAGTCGGAGCTGGACCGCACCAAGATGGACAACCAGTACCTGCGGGCCGAGCTTTCGACGGCCGACCGCGCCGAGTCGCTGGCCATCTTCCAGCAGCAATCGCCCTCCAAGACCATCGCCGCGCACGTGATCGGCAACACCACGGGGGTAGGCGCCAAGGTGGTCATCGTCGACCGCGGCACCGGCAGCGGCGTCCAGAAAGGCATGGCTGTAATCACGCCGGATGGC
>Ga0207674_10010241_pt1 | contig 10648 bp, 8 predicted proteins | sample KBSCornC72_FD_184303 | JGI IMG/M metagenome (GOLD analysis project Ga0207674, IMG submission 184303) | Corn rhizosphere microbial communities from Kellogg Biological Station, Michigan, USA - KBS Corn C7-2 (SPAdes) (version 2) | ecosystem: Host-associated > Plants > Roots > Rhizosphere > Soil ...
CGCCCCTCCGAGGCGGGCTACCGCGGTGAGAGGTTCGCCGACTGGCCGAGCGACCTGCAGGGCAACAACGACCTGCTCACGCTGACCCAGCCGGACATCATCGCCGGGATCCACCGCGAGTGCGGCGGCTACCGAGTGATAGGCCTCCGGCGCCGGCTTATGACGCCGCACGGTTTCGTCGACGCTGAACCGGCGCTCGAACACGTCGATCACGCCGGCCCGTTCCAGTTGCCGCCCCGAGATGGCCAGCGTGTTGTCGGTCAGCGTGAACAGCCGGAAGCCGTGGTCACGCAGACGGCGAAGGGCCGCGGGGACCTCGGGATGAGGCGGCATCGTGGCGAACCGGTCGGTGAGCTCGGCGCCGTCGGCGTCGCTGATCGTGATGCCGCGTGTCGCGGCGAGCATCCGCAGCACGGCGCCGCCGATGTCGGTGAACGGGACGTAGACGCCGGCCAGCGTGAGCGCCTCGGAGTAGGTGATCAGCCCGGCGAACCATAGCCGCATGGCGGCGGGATCGTTGAAGATCCGGTCAAAGACCGGGCGGATCGCCTCCAGGTCGAGCAGGGTCTCGTTGACGTCAAAGACGATGATCGGTCGTTCGGGCACAAGGAACCTTCCGGTCGCGGGTGAGCAGGAGACGCCGGCCAGCCTGCCCGCCGGGGCCTGGCGGCACATCGTCAGATCGGCCATCCCTGCCGATCCCGCTCCGTCCCGCTCCGGGCCTGCCCGGCGGAGGCGCGGTCTGACAGAATGATGAGTTGTCGATCGCATGATCCGCACGTCCGCCACCGTGAGGGTCGCAGCGCTAGAGCCGCACCCTGCCTGCCTTGCGAAGGGACATGCCAACGGTCTTCGAGCCCGCCGCCGACGCCGGGGACATGGTCGCGGTGCGCACGACGTTCCGCCGCGACGCCGCCCGGGCGGCCGTGGTATCCCGTCCGGCACTGTGGGAGCGGCTAGACCAGCCGGAGCGGGTGACGGTGCTCTCCGCGCCGCCGGGCAGCGGCAAGACGGTGCTGCTGCGGTCCTGGATCGATGCGGCGGGCCTGGCCGAACGGGCGGCGTGGGTGCCGGTGGAGCGCGACGAGCGGGATCCGCAGCGGTTCTGGCTGGCGGTGCTGGACGCGCTGCGTCAGACGGCCCCGGGGTCGGGACTGATACGGGAGCTGACGCCGGCGCCGGATCTGGACGGCTGGGCGATCACAGAGCGGCTGCTGACCGACCTCGCGCCGCTGGAGGACGGGCTCTGGCTGGTGATCGACGACCTGCATGAGCTGGGTTCTGCCGAGGCGCGGCAGCAGCTGGAGCTGCTGGTGATGCGGGCCCCGGCCGGACTGCGGTTCGTGCTGGCCACCCGGCACGATCTGCGGCTGGGCCTGCACCAGCTGCGGCTGGAAGGGGAGCTGGCCGAGATTCGCGCCGATGATCTACAGTTCAGCCTGGCTGAGGCGCGCGCGTTGTTCGCCACGGCCAGGGTGCAGCTGCCTGAGCCGGCGCTGGAGATGCTGTATGACCGCACGGAGGGCTGGGCGGCCGGGTTGCGGCTGGCGGCGCTGTCGCTGGCCGGGCACCCTGATCCGGAGCGGTTCGCGGCGGAGTTCTCCGGGAGCGAGCGGACGGTGGCGGAGTACCTGCTGGCCGAGGTGCTGGACCGGCAGCCGGATCAGGTGCGGCGGCTGCTGCTGCGGACCAGCGTGCTGGAGCAGGTCAACGGGGAGCTGGCCGATCTGCTGACGGGGGGCAGCGGCGGGGAGCGGGTGCTGCAGGATCTGGAGGAGGCGGGCGCGTTCGTGGTGGCGGTGGACGCGGCGCGGTCCTGGTTCCGCTACCACCGGCTGTTCGCCGGCCTGCTGCAGCTGGAGCTGCGCCGCATCGAGCCGGGTGAGGTGGCCGGGCTGCACGAGCGGGCCGCGACCTGGCTGGCCGGGCACGGGTTCGGCGTGGAGGCGATCCGGCAGGCTCAGGCGTCCCAGAACTGGCAGCGGGCCGCCCGGCTGCTGGCGGACTACTGGCCCGGCTTGTACCTGGACGGCCAGGCGGCCACCATCCATGAGCTCGTGGCCGGGTTCCCCGCCGGGGCTCGCGCGGACGATGCCGACCTGGCGGCGGTGGCGGCGGCCGATGAGCTGGCGCAGGGGTCGCTGGAGGCGGCCGGGCGGTACCTGGGACTCGCGGAGCGCGGGCTCGAAGGGGTCTTCGGGTCGGCGTCGGCCGCCCGGCGCGGGCAGGCGATGGTGCTGCTCGGAGTGGTCCGGCTGCTGCTGGCCGGGCAGCGCGGCAACCTGCTGGCGGTGGCCGAGGAGGCGCAGCGGCTGCAGATCCTGGCTGAGGCGCGAGCGGGCCTGAGCGACGAACTGCGCGCGCTGGCCCTGATCATCCTCGGCGACACCGAGATCTGGGGAGCCCGGCTCGACCAGGCCGAGCCGCACCTGGAACAGGCGGCCGCGCTGGCGCGCCGGATCGGCCGGCCCTATCTCGAGTTCATCGCCTTGGCCCACCAGTCGGCGGGCGAGGTCACCCGGTCGTTGCCGCGCGCGGCGGAGCTGAGCAGGCGGGCGATCGACCTGGCCGAGCGGCACGGCTGGACCGACGAGACGGCCGCCGGCATCGCTTACATGGCGCTCGGATCCGTGCTGGCCTGGCAGGGGCGGCTGGGCGAGGCCGATGCCTGGTTGCGGCGCGCCGAGCGTACCGTCAGAGCGGAAGCCGATCCCGCGGTGGCGCTGGCGGTTCACCACATCCGCGCCCAGCTCGAGCTGGCGCGCGGCCGGGATGCCGACGCGCTGGCCGCGTTCCGGGCCGCCGAACGCCTGGCCGGGCACCTGGCCGCGCCGAGCGCGCTGGCCACGCCGATGCGGGCACTGCTGCTGCTCGCCCTGGTCCGTCTCGGCGAGACCGAACGGGCCGAGCAGGTCGTGGACGGCCTCGGCGAGGAGGAGCGCGACCGGGGCGAGATAGGCGTCGCCACCGCGATGCTGCGGCTCGCTCAGGACGACCCGCACGCGGCCACCGTGGCGCTCGCGCCGGTGCTGGACGAATCCGCCCCCCTGGGCTGGCGGTCCTGGCTGGTTGAGGCGTTCTTGCTCGAGGCGATCGCGCGGAACGCGCTGGGCGACCCGGCCGCCGCCGGGCGCGCCCTGGAGCAGGCGTTCGACCAGGCCGAACCCGAGGGTGCGCTGTTGTGGTTCCTGCTGCACCCAGCGCCGGCCCTGCTCGAGCGCCACGCCCGGCAGGGCACCGCGCACGCCGCCCTGATCGCCCGGATCATGGACCTGCAGGCCGGCAACACGCCCGCGCCGCAGGCCGCGCCGCGGCCGCTGCTTGATCCGCTCAGCGGCAGCGAGATCCGGGTGCTGCGCTACCTGCCCACCCACCTGTCGGCGCCGGAGATCGCCGGCGAGCTGTCCGTCTCGACGAGCACCGTCAAGACCCACCTGCGCAACCTGTACGCCAAGCTCGGAGTCCACAGCCGGGCCGAAGCGGTCGAGTCTGCCCGCGCCCTTGGCCTGCTCGCACCCTCCGCACGTTCACGCTGAGTCAGTTCTCCAGTCACACCCGCTCCGCCAGCACCGGATCCTACGGCGTGAATGCCAGCTCGGTCCGCGGCTGCACGTCCTGGAACCGGACCTTCATGGCGCTATAACGCACTGGATCCGGGGTTTCATGGCGGCCCGGCGGGTCATGCCCGACAATTTGAGCCTAACGGGCCGTGGTTTACTGCCCTCGCACCGGTGTAACCGCCGGCGGACCGGGGAGCGGACCTGGGCCTGTGCAGGGAAGGATCGGCATGAGCAAGGTTGGCTGGCCGACAGGCCGGCGGGCGAGGCGCCTGGTGTGGACCTGTGGCGTGTCACTAACCGTGGTGGCCGTGGGCCTGGTGATCTTCCTGCCGGACTCGCACACCCGGGTATCCGCGCCGGCCCCGACACCGCATCCGAGTACCGTGCGCGAATCGCCTGCCCGTTCGGTGTCGAGTCCGGCCGTAACCTGGCCGGTGGCGGGCCCGGTCGCGGACCTGTCGGTGCCGCTGCCGGGGATGCCCCCGGTCCCGGACCCGGCGAACATCTACGCCGATGCCGGGGCGAACATGCTCAGCCCGGCCGTGCGCGGCGCGCCGTACCGCATCTACGTGCCGGACAGCGGCGGCTCCACGGTGACCGTCATCAACCCGGCTAACCTCCGGGCGATCGCGACCTACCACACCGGGCTCAACCCCCAGCACGTCGTGCCCGGCTACGACCTGCGCACGCTGTACGTGACCAACGACCTGGCCAACAGCCTGACCCCGATCAATCCCATGACCGGCCGGCCCGCCGGCCGGAACATCCCGGTCGACGACCCGTACAACATGTACTTCACCCCCGACGGACGCTACGCCATCGTGGTGGCGGAGGCCCGCCAGAACCTGGACTTCCGCGACCCGCACACCTTCGCCCTCAGGCACCGGATCCACGTCAATTGCGCGGGCGTCGATCACATCGACTTCGCGGCCACCGGCGCCTACCTGATCGCCACGTGCGAGTTCGGCGGCCGCCTGGTCCGGATCGACCTGCACACGCTGAAGGTGGTCGGCTACCTGAACCTGCCCGGCTCCGCGCCGCAGGACATCAAGCTCGACCCGGCCGGGCGCATCTTCTACGTGGCCGACAAGAACCACGGCGGAGTCTGGCTGGTCAACGCCGCGACCTTCCGGCTGGCCGGGTTCATCCCCACCGGCCCGGACGCGCACGGCCTGTACCCGAACCGCGACGCCCGGCTGCTCTACGTGACCAACCGCGGCAACGGCTCGATCACCGTGATCAGCTTCGCAACCAGGAAGATCCTCACCACCTGGCGGATCCCGGGCGGAGGCAGCCCGGACATGGGCAACCTGTCCCCGGACGGCACGGTGTTCTGGGTGTCCGGGCGCTATAACAACGTCGTGTACGCCATCGCCACCGCGACCGGTCACCTGCTGGCGAAGATCCCGGTGGGCCTGCAACCGCACGGGCTGTGCGTCTGGCCCCAGCCAGGCCGCTACTCCCTGGGCCACACCGGGATCACCCGGTGAGCATCCCTGGTCTGCGGCCCGAACGCGCCGGCCGCCGCGCGGGATGGATGCTGGCGGGCCTGGCCCTGGTGCTGACCGGGCTGGCGGGCGCGGCCCCGGCCTCCGGGTCCGGCACCGTGCTCGCCCGGCTGGGCCCTATTTCGGTCAGCGCCACCGCGCTGCGCCCGGGGCCAGCCGGGACGCTGACGACTAGCCTGCAGGTCAGTACCGGCGGGCAGCCCTCCGACCAGCTCGACGCCGCGATCGCCGCCGACGGCGTCGCGGTCGCGGTCTATCACCAGCGGGTCAACGTCGGGGAGCTTCCGGACCTGTCCGGCTGTGGTGCTGAGACCCCGTCGCCCGGCGTGGTGGACCGCTGGCTGCACTACGGGCCGCTGCTGATCCCGGGGCGGACCGGCGGCTCGTCCCCGCCCGCGACCGCGACCCTGACCGTGGCGCCGGGCTCCTCCCGGCCGCCCGGTACGACCCTGGCCATCACCTTGTACTTCGCCCACGCCGGCTCGGTTCTGATGCGCCTGCCCGTCAGCCCGGCGTGATCGGCCGTCCGGTCAGCCAGGCGATCGGGGTGAGCGCGTCGGCCGCGGTCCAGGTGCTCGCGTCGGGGTGGGCGAGGTTGGCCTGGCCCTGGGCGTTGAGGAAGCGACGCAAGGCCGGCGCGACGGGCGCCCCGGAGGCGTTCGGCGCGCCGGCCACGACGAAGCGCAGCCGCCCGGAGGCGTCGATATAGAGCAGGTCATCGGCGTGGTCGATGTCGTAGCTGAGCGTCCGGCCGGTCAGCCAGTCGGTCCCGGGCGGCCTGTCCTCGCCGACCCGCTGGTACCAGACCCCGAAATAGCGCCAGATCCGCTCGATCACCGCCGGGCGGCCGGTGAGCAGCAGCCAGTTCGACGGCGCCCCGGTCAGCGTCCGGTACGCGCGCAGCCGGGACGGCGTGTCCCGGCCCGGGTCGACGGTCAGCTCCGCGAAGCGCACCCGGCGGCCCAGCCCGGCCGCGGTGACCGCGCGGTCCATCATCAGCAGGTTGCCGGTGGTCAGCGGGCAGGTCTCCTGGCACAAGGTGAGGAAGTCCGCGAGCACCACCACCTGGCCGCGCCAGGCGCCTAGGCTCGTCGGCCGGCCGGCGTCCGTGGTCAGCGGCAGGTTCGCGATCCCGGCCGGCACCGGCCTGTCCACCACGGTGCCGAGGTAAGCCGACGGCGGGCCCGGAGTGCCTGTGCTCCCGCCGCACGCCGTTGCGGCCACCGCCGTCATGGCCAGCGCACCTGCCAGCCGGGCGGCCCGGCCCCGCAGCACAGCCCGAGTGGTCACGGGGACAGCAGGCCGGTTAGGGTGACGGGGCGCAGCCGCCGCCTGGCCAGGCCACGCAGGATCGCGGGCAGCGCCGTCACGGTGCCGGAATGCCCGAGATGCAGGCTAACTATCGACCCCGGCCGCGTCTTGCCGAGCACGGTGGATACGACCGCGTCCGGTCCGGGATCGGTGTAGTCGAGCGAGTCCACGTCGTAGGACACGCAGGTCCGGTAGCCGGCCTTGCGGGCCTCCCGCTCGATCAGCGGGGTCGAGTACTGCGTCTGCGAGGGCCGGAACCAGCGGCCGGCCGATCCGGTCAGGGCGCGCAGTCGCCGCGCGCACCCGGCGATCTCCGCGTAGGCGTCAGCGGCGTCCATGGCCGCGATGTCCAGGTGATGCATGGTGTGATTGCCCAGGTCGTGGCCCCCGCCCAGGATCCGCTGCGCGATCTGCGGGTACTGCTCGAGCCAGGTTCCGACGGCGAGCACCGAGACGTGGGCTCCCGCGCGCTCGGCTTCGGCGAGCAGCGCCTCGGCCATCGATACCGGTCCTTGGCCATGGAAGGTGAGCGCCACCTGGGACCGGTCTCGTGGCCCGTGCACGACCTGCGGGCCGAGTTGCTTAGCCGGCTGGTTACCCGGCTGGCTGCTCGCGCTGCCGCGCGGGCTGGCTGTCGGCGACGGCACGGCGGCGGATGATCCAGGAGCGTGGCCGGCCGACGGCTCGCCGGCCCGGCTCGCGCTCGTGCAGCCGGCCAGTCCGGCTCCAGCGGCGGCCGCGCTGGCGAGCAGCAAGAATTCCCGCCGCTCGATAGGCACCTCCAGAACAATACCCACCCCTGGACGACCTCGACCGCGCTTCGAGCGGACCGGGACCGTCTGGGGTGTCAGGCCCGTCCGAAGCGGACCCGCAGGCCGCAGCGGCGGAGCATCCGGATGAACCACAGGACGGATGCCAGGGTGCCGGCGGCCACGCCGGCGACAGTCACCAGCGTGGTGAGCAGGAGGAAGACCGGGGTCGGCACGGCCGTGAGCAGGACCGCCAGGCCAATGGCCGAGGCCGCGAAGATCCCGGCCCACAGCCAGGTCACCCTGCGGAAGAAGCGGTCAAGGCCGGGGTGCGCGGCGGACGGCTGGCGCAGCGCTATCACCTCGGCGGCCAGTTGCGCCACCAGCGGCCTGCCGGTGGGCGCGGTCCAGGCGAACGCGATGCACAGAGCCAGGTTGGCCACCGGGAACTGGAGCAGGAACAGCAGGACGCTGCCGGTGGCTAGCACCAGCACGGCCTGCAGCGTGAGCACGAGGCCCGAGATCACCAGCAGGCCGGGGATGCTGCCCGTCAGCACCTTGCGGATGGCAGCGGTCAGCCACGCCATCGCCGCCGCCGCGGCCATGCCCGGTCCCTGCCCGCCCAGCCGCGCGCCCACGGCGTACGCGAGGAGGGGGAGACCGAGGGACTCGGCGAGGTTCCAGCCCGCGGTCAGCGCGAGCCGGCCCGGCGCGGGCAGCTCGACGTCCCCGGCCACCGGGACATCTGCGGTCCTGTCCGGCCGGACACGCCTTCGCACCCTCATCTGGCTCCTCACTCGTCCCCAGCGAGCCGGGCGGCGGACCGCCGCCGGCCCCAGCCAGGGGACCTCCTGCCTTCCCGCCTTGCCGCGGGCTATGCATAAAGGCCGTCGGTCTTTCGGCCGATCTGCGGCAGGTTCAGGGAGATGCGTGACGACGTCCGCCGCGGCGTCCGCTCGAGTTGAGCTGAGCCGCGGCGGCGTGCCTAACCGGTCAGCGAGGCTGGATCTCACCCATCGGGCCGAAGCCGTCGTGCGGGGTGTCGATGTAGATAATCTGCGGCTGCGTGGCCACCAAGCCGGGTGCGGTGTCGAAGAACCTCTTCACGTAGGGCTGCTTGACGTGCGTGGCGCCCGCCTCGGCATCGGTGAAGCCCTCGATGCAGACGAACTCGTTGTCGTTGGTGAGACTCCGGGCGAACTGGAAGAACAAGCAGCCGTCCTCAGAGTTGACGTCCTTGGCGTAGGAGTCGGCCAGCGCCAGCCACTCGTCCATCTTCTCGGGCCGGATCTGCATCTTGATGTTGATCAGGATCATGGGTCCCCTCCTGCTCGGTGACAGTCACAATCGTGGTGCGATCGGCAGCGACCGTCAACTGCGGCCGCCCGCCGGGTGCCTGCCATGAGGCGGAAAACCAGTTGCCCGGCGCTCACCGCCCCGGACACGATGGCCCGCATGGATCTGTGAGCGCTGCCACATACCCGCAGTCGGCCTATTGCACGGTCGGCCCCGGGGCCTGACGACCCGGCCCGGGGCTGCGACCAGCCCTGTTGTGCATCCGCCAGATCCCAGGAGCCGCGGCCTCGCCCGCGAGAGCTCCCGCTGAACCCTGAAAGCAGCCACATCGGTGAATACCGACCGGAAGGCTCTGTGGGTCGTGCGCGAGTCCGGCCTGCCCGCCGTCGTGAAACCCTGCCCGGACTGCTCCGGCACGCGTCACCACACCTCGGGCAAGTTCCGCGTCAACGCGAACGGCAAGCTACTCGACGTCTGGCTGCTGCTGTGCTGCGCGGCATGCGGCCGGACCTCGAAGGTACCCGTCTGCGAACGCGTCCGTGTCCAGTCGCTGGAGCCCGCACGCCGGCTGGCATACCAGGCCAACGACCCGGCCATGGTGCGCGAGCTGATCATGAGCGCGTCGCTCGCCGCGAAGAACGGATACCGCCTCGACTGGACCGGCACCTGGGAACTCGAGACGGACACGCCCCTCTGCCCGCCGGACGGTCCCGCACCCCTGAGGGTCCTGATCAGCTTCGACCTGCCGGTGCCGGTCCGCGTCGAACGGCTGCTCACGCTCGGGCTCGGCCTGAGCCGCGCCGAGGTGCGACGCATGGTCGCGGACGGACGCGTCCGCCTGCCGCTGGCACTGGACGCCAAGGCACATCAGGACTTCGAGTTCACCGTGGACGGGTTCGGTGTGCCAGCGAGTCGGTCTGGCTCAGGCCTCGTGCACGTAGTCGATGACGAACAGCGGCACATGGTCGGCCTCCGCGGCCGGCGACGGCCTCATGGGGAAATCGAAGACGCCGATCATCATTTGCACGGGGTAATCCGGCGCCTGCGCCACGGTGCGCACGTGGTCGCCGTCGACGAAGAAGTCCACGCCGCCCGGGCGCCAGTCGGCGGCGTAGACGTGGAAGCCGGTCACGTCGACCGGTAGCCGCGGTGCGGCGAAGTCGTCGCGCAGGGCGGGGTCGCGGAACGGGTGGATGCCCATGCCGACCGCCGGCCCGGCCCGGCTGATCGCGTCGCCGAACACCTCGAAGACGCAGATCTCCCCCGAGCGCTGGGGCTCGTCCTCGATGCCCACCATCCAGACCGACGCCATCGAGCGCGCGGTCAGCTCCATGCGCGCGCGGACCTCCAGGACGCCATAGCGCGGCGTCCAGCCCCATTGCGTCGGCTGCGCCTCCCGGACGCGGAGCCCATCGCGGAACGGCTGCTGGCCAACTGTGCTGCCAACCGCACCGGAGAACACGCCAGACTGGATGCCCGAGACGCGCAGCGGCCCTTCATGCTCGACGGGGCACCACAGGCCCTGCCCGGGCGGGATCGACAGCCGCAACTCCGACCCGGTGACCTCGTACGTTGCCGCGCTCTCAGCACGCGAACTCCACTGCGGCAGATAGTGCGGGATCCATACCGAGCGATCGAGGTCGTGGCCTTCGAAGTCGTCTCGGAAGCTCACGACGCGAGCATACCGAGCGCCCGCGCAACACATGGTTCGTGCCGCGCGGGCGCCGGGCGGTCGTTCCTAGGTGTTGACGATGCCGGAGGACGAGGTGGCCCCGGCGGGCAGCGGGGTCGGTGAGCTGGGTACTTCGGTGAGGTTGCCGCCGTTGACGGCGAAGACGGAGACGAAATGCGGGCCAGAGCCGTTGACCAGCAGGTACTTGCCGTCGGGGGACAGGCGCGCGTCGATGTTCGCTCCGCCGCCCTTGATCGCGAAGCTGCCGATCAGGACGAGGGAGCCGTTCCGCTTGATGGCGTAGCTGGAGACGGTGCCCGAGCCGGTGTTGACGGTGAAGAGGTACGTGCCGTCGTGGCTGATCTCGACCCAGCACGGTGCGGTCTGCCCGTCAGCGAAGGGCGAGGATCCGACGGAGGTGAGATGACCAGAAAAGGCGTCCCGGTAGGCCGAGATCGTACCGAGGCCGACTGGTCCGCCGCTGAACTTCTCGATGATGGTCAACAGCAGTTTGCGATCCATTTCGTCGAGGCCGTACGTGTCGACTTCCAT
>Ga0207674_10010243_pt1 | contig 10648 bp, 10 predicted proteins | sample KBSCornC72_FD_184303 | JGI IMG/M metagenome (GOLD analysis project Ga0207674, IMG submission 184303) | Corn rhizosphere microbial communities from Kellogg Biological Station, Michigan, USA - KBS Corn C7-2 (SPAdes) (version 2) | ecosystem: Host-associated > Plants > Roots > Rhizosphere > Soil ...
CGCTACACCGATCCGGCTAACCAGAAACGGATCCTCTCCGTAGGTCTCCTCAGTCCTGCCCCAACGCGGGTCGCGCGCAAGGTCGAGCACCGGCGAGAACACCTGGCCCGCTCCCCGCGATCCAGCCTCATCCCCAATCTCCGTGAAAATCTCTTTCACTAGTGCTGGATCCCATGTTGCCGCGAGCCCCAGAGCTTGCGGAAAGCTCGTACTGCCATACTCCATGTAGCCGTGCAGCGCTTCTCCTGGAAAAATCACCGGAATCCCCAGCCGTGTCTTCTCCAACTGATATCGCTGGATTGCGTTGCGCAGAATCGCCGCCTTTCGCGGCGTGAACTTCAGCTCTTCTCCCCACTCGGCCTGCAGTGTCTTCCTCGCAGATTCGTTCGTGAACGTTCCAGTAGGATCCACGACCTGAACCTTCGCCTGCCATCCCCAACTCAGCTGATCCACCTTCTCTTGCAGAGTCATTCGCGCCAGCAGATCGGCAACGCGATCTGAAACCGAAAACTTCGCGTCCTTATAGCGGGGCGCTTGCCCGTTCGCGTCAGTCTTCTGCTGACTCTTCGCGACCGCTGTGAACACAAGAACCCCTGGCAAGGCCAAAAGCAGCACCCTTGAAAAATGGCGTACGTAGGCGTTCATGGCAATTTGCAGACCTGCAACCCTTTCCTGATTTGAAGGCGGTGGCCATTCTAAATCGGTTAGGCATGTCGGGTATGTGCGGTACACACGATGCACAGGTAGCTCCCAAGCTCATATCCGCCAGCCGCAACCCTCAACCCGCTCGGAGCCCACATGCATCTAACCAGGCAGGCCGACCTCCCGGACCGGTCTGTAGAATCAAGAAACCACCCACGTTAGGGCATATAGAACGAGAGTAGAGACCGTGCATGCGTCGTGTCGCGCTTATTTACAACCCAGCTTCGGGCCAGCACTCTGCACGGCGTGCATCCTCCATCGAGAGCATCAAAGCCATCCTCCACAAAGAGGGAATTGAAGCCGACTCGCTCGAGACTCATGCACCGGGCTCCGCAAAAGCACTTGCGATCGCGGCTGTTCGTCAAGGCCATGACACGGTGCTCGCCTGTGGCGGTGACGGCACAGTGCACGAAGTCCTTCAGGGCATGGTCGGCACCGACGTTGCTCTGGGCGTCGTTCCTCTCGGCACCGCAAATGCTCTGGCACAAAACCTCGGGCTCGGTCGCAATCCCATCAAAGCTGTTCATGCGCTGCTCAAGGCAACGCCGCAGCAGATTCCCGTCGGCCGCATCTCCTTCCAGGAGCCGAACGGCACTGAAGCGTGGCGGTACTTCACCGTTGCTGCCGGTATCGGCGCAGATGCGCTGCTGATGTCGAGTATGGATCCGGAACTGAAGCGCCGCTACGGGTATGCGCTCTACATCGTCGAGGCTGTCAAGATCTGGGCTACCAACCCCTTCCCGCTCTTCGACGCGCGTTTCTCAATGAACGGAAATGGTTCCGCGCGTGTCGAACAGGTTTCTCAACTCCTTGCTGTTCGCATTCGCTCCTTCGGCGGAGCACTCGGCGTCCTTGCACCGGGCGCTACGCTCCACAAGAACAGTCTCAGCGTCGTGGCCTTCAAAACCCGCAGCCGAATCCACTACCTGCGTTTTCTTCTCGCTACAGTCATTGGCCGCCAGACATTTTCCAGCTCCGTCGAATTATTGGACGCTGATTCCGTCGATTGCCGCCCGCTCAACGGATCCAAATCAAGCGTCTTCGTTGAAGCAGATGGCGAAGTTCTTGGCGCGCTCCCAGCCCGTCTTGAACTCGCTCGCGAAAAGCTGACCGTCCTTGTACCTCCGGGCGCTCAGCCGTGATCGCGACCTGAATATCCGCTTCAGCCGCACCTATTTGCATTTCTGCCGCTCGCCTGCAATCATCGCTGCGACAAAAAACAGGTGAGGAAAACTGCATTGAATCGATCCGCTTTCTTACTTTGTGTCGTAGCCGCCAGTCTCAGCCTCGTTGCTCAAAAACCAGCGTGGGAACCCGCGCCGGGACATCCGACCATCCCCCTCTGGCCACAAGGCGCGCCGGGTGCAGCCGCCAATTTGCCTGCTGAGGCAGACATGACAAAACCGACCGACAATCTGATTGCCGGCCGGCCCCTCATTCGTCTTGGCAATGTGTCCACTCCGACGCTCACCTGGTACGCTCCACACCCTCTGGGCGGAGCGACGCCGTCCGCTCCGGCTCCGGCCGTTGTTGTCTTCCCGGGCGGCGGGTACCAGATCCTCGCCATTGATCTCGAAGGCACCGAAGTTTGTGACTGGCTCAACGGAATTGGCGTCGGCTGCGTGCTGGTGAAATACCGCGTTCCGAATACCGGTCCGCATCCAAAATCTCCCGCGGCTTTGCAGGATGCGCAGCGGGCTCTCGGCCTTGCCCGCGAACATGCAGCCGAGTGGCACATCGATCCGAAACGCATCGGCGTGCTGGGATTCTCGGCAGGTGCGCATCTCTCCGCAGCCCTCAGCACCCACTTCGACAAGCGACTCTACGATCGGGTCGATGCGGCCGATGAGCTGAGTTGCCGTCCTGACTTTGCGCTCATCATCTATCCCGGCTATCTGGCCAACGCATCCGTGAACATGGCCACCAACTCTGAAATCAAGCCCACAGCGGAGACTCCCCCCACATTCATCGTGCAGGCTGAGGACGATCCGGTGCACGTCGAAAACGCGACTAACTACTTCTTGCAGCTCAAAGCCGCCAAGGTTCCGGCCGAACTACATATCTATGCTGAAGGGGGTCACGGGTACGGGCTTCGCAGGACCAATCTCCCCGTTACGTCCTGGCCGGCGCTGGTGCAGATCTGGCTCGATACAATCAAGGTGCTGCCGACGACTTCGAAGTAAGCCCATATGCTCCTCTGCATCCTTACCGTTTCCGACCGCTGTTCGCAGGGCCTGATGACTGACACCGCAGGCCCCGCTGTGGCCGACGTGCTTCGCCTGCACTGGCCCACCGCTCGAATCGCCAATGCCCTCGTCCCCGACAAAGAGGACGAGATCATCGCTCGTCTGCTCGAGTGGTCAAGCATGCACGCTTCGCTCGTCCTCACCGTCGGGGGCACAGGATTGAGCCCGCGCGATCGCACGCCTGAAGCAACCGTCCGCGTTATCGATCGGCTCGTTCCAGGCCTCAGCGAAGCAATGCGTGCCCGCGGATCAGAGAAGAATCCGTTCGCCTGGCTCTCTCGCGGCATTGCCGGACTGCGCGGCAGCACCCTCATTCTCAATCTTCCCGGCAGTAAGCGCGGTGCGGAAGAAAGCCTTTCGTCGCTCGTCGATCTGCTGAATCACGCCATCGAGATCGCCGGGGGAGGCCAGAACCACCCATAACGCACCCGCCCAAACTTCAGCGGAAACGTTTGCCTGCCTTAGCTCCCCGCCTACGGACGACCGACCCCCTATTTGCGCAAAGCACGTCGCTAACCTGCTCAGCCATTTTCACTTCGGCACCCGCTCCCGGCGCAACGCCCTGAAAATCACACCCCTGTAACACGAGAAAATGACGTAAAATTGCACCATCCGTGGGTGGCCCTAGAAAAAATACGAATCGCCTCCGGGCGCCGAGCGCCAGCATTCGCGATGTCGCCGAGCGCGCCGGTGTTTCCATTGCCACCGTTTCGCGCGCGGTGAACGGCATCTCAACCGTTGCTCCCGAACTGGCTGAGCGCGTTTGGAGCGCCATCAAGGAAGTTGGCTACGTGCCCAACACGCAAGCGCGTGCTCTTGTCTCCGGCCGCAGTCGCCTCCTGGGATTGGTCGTCTCCGAAATTACCAACCCGTTCTTCCCCGAGCTCGTACAGGAATTTGAGAATCTAGCCGTCGAGCAGGGGTACGAAGTATTCATCGGCTCTACGAACTACGATCCGGTCCGCACTGAATCGCTAGTCCGGCGCATGCTGCAGCGCAGCGTTGATGGAGTTGCTCTGATGACATTCGGGATCGAGCAGGAGCTGATCCAGAAGCTCGTCGACCGCGCATTCCCGCTGGTCTTCGTTGACTCCGGACCCGACATGCCGAACATCCGCGTTCTCAAGGTCGATTATGCTGAGGGCATCCGGGAAGCGGTGCAGCACCTGGCCGCACTTGGGCATCGCAGGATGGCCTTCATCAGCGGCCCTCTGCATATGCGTTCGGCTGTCGCACGGCGCGATTCTTTCCTGAAATCCATGTCCGAACTCGGCCTGACCGTTCCCCGCGAACACATCGTCGAAGGCACACACACCATGGAAGGCGGCATCAAGGCCACCGAGAATCTGCTGCAACTGCCCGAGATGCCCACGGCCATCGTCTGCTCCAACGACATGACCGCGATCGGCGTTCTTCACGGGCTGCATCGCACCACCCACCAGGTACCCGACGATGTCTCAGTCATCGGGTTCGATGACATTCATCTCACCAAGTTCGTGCTTCCGCCACTGACGACGGTGCAGATGTCCTGCAAGCATCTTGCTGCCGCAGCCATACAGGCCTTGCGGGCGGGTATCGAGCCAGGCTTCCCGCAAGCCCAGCAGACGGAGTGGCCTATTCCCACCCATCTTGTGGTGCGCCAGTCCACCTCATTCCCCCGTGGCAGCCTGCCCGCCCTCGCAAACACTCGGCCCACCCCCCGTCGTGCTGCCACCAAACATTAGCCCTGCGTTTTCCTTCTCATCGAACTACTTCCGGCAGCCCTGTAACTTGTGCACCCCGCCGGGTGTCTAATAAATGCTGTAGACATTTTCCCCAGGCGAGGTCACCGATGCTCATCCGCAAGCCTTCCGACGTTCCATCGTCGGAAATCACCTCTGAAGCGAGCTACAAGCAGTTCCTGAGCCGCCGGCGTTTTCTGCGGACTGCCGTCACCGGTGCTGCGGTAGCAGGAGGCGCCATCGCCGGAGCTGAGCGCATTGCGGACCTGCTCTCGCCGGGAACCAGCGTCCTGGCAGACGCTGCCAAGCTGCAAACGGTGAAGAGCCCGCTCTCCACCACCGGCGAACAACTCACCAGCTTCGAAGACATCACGCATTACAACAACTACTACGAGTTCGGCGTCCAGAAAGGCGATCCCGCCAAAAACGCTGCCGTCCTTCCCACCCGCCCGTGGACTGTGAAGGTGGATGGACTCGTGAAGCAGCCCAAGACCTTCGACATCGAAAGCCTGCTTAAGCTTCGCCCGCTTGAAGATCGCGTCTATCGTCATCGCTGCGTAGAAGCGTGGAGCATGGTCATCCCCTGGATCGGCTATTCGCTCTCTGAACTGATCAAACAGTGCGACCCGCTGCCCAGCGCGAAATACGTTCAGTTCCTCTCCTACTACGACAAGAAGATCGAGAAGTGGACCGACGAAAGCAGCATCTTCTGGCCTTATAGCGAGGGCCTGCGCATGGACGAAGCCATGCATCCGCTCACGCTCCTCACATTCGGCCTCTACGGCCAGGTGCTCCCCAATCAGGATGGTGCTCCCGTTCGCATCGTGGTGCCATGGAAGTACGGCTTCAAATCAGCCAAATCGATCGTCACCATCCGCTTCGTGGAGAAGATGCCCGAGACCACCTGGTACCAGCAGAATCCGCGTGAGTACGGCTTCTACTCCAACGTCAACCCCAATCATGACCACCCGCGGTGGAGCCAGAAATCCGAACGCCGCATCGGCCTTCCGTTCTATGCCCAACGCCGCACTACGCTCATGTTCAACGGCTATGCCGAACAGGTCGCATCCCTCTACAACGGCATGAACCTCGACAAGAACTACTAGCGCAGTTCGCCACGTTAGCCCATTCGCCTTTTCGCGAACTTGTCAGCTGAGTTAGGAAAGGTCTACTAGCTCAGCTGACCCCGCTAAGGGTGCGAACCACCGCGTACACCGCAAAAGACTATGTCCCGCAAGACCCTCATCACGCTCAAGTCGCTCACCTGGATCGCCTGCCTCGGCCCCTTCGCCCTGCTCGTCTACCAGGCGGTTACCAATACCCTAGGACCTGACCCCACGTCCACCATTGCCCTTACCACTGGTTACAACGCGCTCCTGCTTCTGATTCTCTCGCTCGGCGTAACGCCTCTGCGCCTGCTCTCGCCGCGTCTCTCCTGGCTGATCAAGTTCCGCCGTCTCCTTGGGCTCTTCGCCTTTTTCTACGCGAGCGTCCATCTGGCAACGTACCTCGTGCTCTATCTCAACTTCGATTTGAGCGTCTTCAAGACCGACATCACCAAGCGCCGCTTTATCATCGCCGGCTTCGCAGCATACACGCTGCTCGTGCCGCTGGCCGCCACATCCACCACCTGGGCGATCCGCAAACTCGGCGGCAAGGGCTGGAACCGCCTTCACAAGCTCGTCTATCTCGCCGCAATCTGCGGAATCATTCACTACTGGTGGCAAGTCAAACCCGGCGTCCTCAGCCCGATGAACCTGACCATCACGCTGACGGTCCTGCTGCTGGCGCGCCCAGTCCTGACCTACATTCAGAAACGAAGAACCCACCGCGCCGTCGCAGCCTGATCAGATCCAGATAAGGCCGGTGAACGTGAACCAGTGAGCTCCCTCGGATCTTCAGCTCTCTCGATGATGTACATCTTGAGCCTAAGAGACCTGCTGGGGCACGGTCCCCTGACGTTGCACCCTGATTTCTGACGACTGATCCCGACTACTGCTTCATCGCCTTCGAGATTCCCGCCTCCACCAGCGGCGCCATGATCTCGTATCCGGCCTCCGTGGGGTGAACTCCGTCTTTGCTCAGGTTCGCCGGCAACCCGTCGCGCGCGTCCTTCATGGCCGAATGGTAGTCAACATAAACGTAGTTATGCTGCGCGGCATAGTCCTTGATCCACGCATTCAGCGCATCAATCTTCGGCGCAGGCGTCAGCCCCGGCTGCCATGGATAGTCATACGCCGGCAAAATTGAACACAGCACTAATGCAATGTGATTCTGCGTCGCTATCTCAGCCATCGCGGCGAGATTGTTCTCCGTCTCCTCCGGCGTCATTGGGCCGGTGTTGCCGGCGATATCGTTGGTGCCTGCAAGAATGACGACCACCTTGGGCTGCAGATTGATGACGTCCTGGTGGAAGCGCAGCACCATCTGCGGCGTGGTCTGCCCGCTGATGCCGCGATTGATGTACGGCTTCGCCGCAAACACGCCGGCCGGCTTGTTCGCAGCGGCAGGTGCATCGAAGTGCCAGCCCTCGGTGATTGAATCGCCCATGAAGACGACACGCTTCTCGCCCGGTGCTGGAGGTCCGAGTTTCACATCATCCTCCTTGAACCGCGCCAGCCACGGAAAGTCTGTCAGCAATTGCTGATCGTGCTTCCGCCAGTAGTCGTTGTCCGGATGCTTCGGCGCAACCTGCGTAGGTGCGGGCGCCTTAGTCTCCGGTACGTTGCCCGGCTCCTGCGCGGGCTGGGCCAGGGGTGTCTGTTGCAACGCAAAAATGGGACCGGCAGCAACGGCCAGTATGGCAACAGCGATGCGCGAGGAAATTCGATTCATGACGGCAAGCCTCTCGAAGCAGATGAAATCAGCGAACTCCCAATCTTACTGCCAGCGACGTCTATGTAGATGATCCGTTGTTGTGTCCCTCGACAGATGAGAATATTCCAATATGCCCACCTACTACAGGCCGAGCGAATTTCGTGGCAAGCGCATGGTCTACAAGTCCACTGACCCGGACGAGCCAAAGAGATATCGCAGAAAAATGATGGTGTTCCTTGGTGTTGTGACCTTTTTCGTTCTGGTCGCAGGTGCGATAGCCTTGTTCATGAGATAGCTCGGCAACAGATCGCCTTTTCCACGATCAGCCCCGTCTTTCCCACCGCAACGCGCCCGCGCCGATTGCGCTAGGCTGATGAGAGCAATGAGCACATGCCCCATCTGTGACGGCATCGGCCTGATCCGGGTCAAATCCGACGCCGGACTCTGGATCTCGCGCCCCTGCGAGTGCCAGCAGCCCCAGCGCGAAGAGCGCCGCGTTTCCGCTGCTCACATCCCTGAGCGCTATCGTCACTACACGCTCGATGGCTATGAAACTGATTTCCGCGGAGCCAACCCGTCACTCGGTAAAGCCCTGCTCACAGCCCGCCGCTTTGTCGACGAATTCCCGCACGACACCGGCGGAAAAGGCCTTCTTTTCACGGGTTCCATCGGCGTCGGCAAGACGCATCTCGCCGTAGGCGTCCTTCGCCGCCTGGTCCAGGAGAAGGGCTGCAAAGGCCTCTTCTGCGACTACCGCGAACTGCTTAAAAACATTCAGAACAGCTACAACCCCCAGGTCAACACCACCGAACTCGAACTGCTGAAGCCGGTCTTCTCCGCCGACGTCCTCGTGCTCGATGACCTCGGCGCGCAGAAGCCAAACGAGTGGGTATGGGACACCGTCGCGCTCATCCTCAACTCGCGCTACAACGACAAGCAGACCACCATCATCACCACTAACTACCTCGACCTCGCTGCTGGTGGTGGAACGCTCAGCAGCGTAGAACGCGCAGCGCGCGAGCAAACGCTCGGCGATCGCATCGGCGACCGCATGCGCTCGCGCCTCGCCGAAATGTGCGTCAAGGTTGAAATGAGCGGCGAAGACTTCCGCCAGACCGTCAAGCGCGCCCGCTTCGGCTGAAGCGAGCACAACTGGAGCCCGCATCGTGGTTGGCAAACTCGAAATGATCGTCGGCCCCATGCGCAGCAACAAGACTGCTGAACTCCTCCGCCGCATCGAGATCCGCCGCCAATACGCACATCAGTACGTGTTGTTGCTCAAGCCCAGTGCCGATACCAAAGCCGCCGCCGGCTGGGTCGAGAGCCGCAATCGCAACGGCTGCGGAAAAATGGAAGCCGTCGAGTTTCCAGCATCCGATCCGTGGTCAATCTTGCCAATCCTCGAAGCAACCGAGCAGCAGATCGGAAAACGCGTCGAGTGCATCGCCATCGACGAAGGTCAGTTCGTCAGCGACCTCTTCCTCTTCACCAAGCGCCTTCTTCAATGGGGCCACGACGTAATCGTCTCAGGCCTCGAGCTCGACTTCCGCGGCATGCCTTTTGGCGAGATGCTTCAGCTCTCGTGGCTCGTCCGCACTTACGCAGGCAATCTCACCGAACTGGTTGCTTATTGCAGTTGCGGTGCAAAGGCGCTTTATCCCCAACGCCTCGTCGACGGCAAACCCGCACCGTACGAGAGCCCCGTGATTATGGCCGGCGACAACTACGAGCCGCGCTGCGACGAGCACTTCATCCTGCCCGGCCGCCCGCACTGAGCCTTACTCCGCGTCGTCCTTCTTCTGCTCCGGAGCCTTCTCCGGCGTAGTCAGCGGCTTGATGATGTCGTCCAGATATCCAGCCGTTCCATCCACGCGCTCAAGCGCCGGATACCGCTCTCCATCGTGATAGTCGATCTGCATTGTCGAAACAAATGAATCCGCCTGCACAATCACGCGTATCGACTTCGACGAATCCTTCGCCTCGCGGATAGCCTCGCGCAGCGCGTCGCCCGAGTAGACCTTGTCGTTCACGGCCATGATCTTCTCGCCCGGCGCCAGCCCAGCCTTATCCGCGGGCCCATTCCAAAGCACATCGCCGATGGTTCCATCCGCGCCGACGCTCAATCCAATCGAATACCAGCAATTCACGCCGCCGCCGCGACGTCCCTCAGCCGCCTGAATCATCCGCTCCGACTTCGACGGCTTGTCACGATAGACCAGCTTGTAGCCGCCCTGTTCCAGCCCCGCTACGTCCGCTCGGGGATTGATCCGGTCCACGCGGTCATGCAGGAACTTCGCCCAGTCATAGGACACAACCTGGTTCAAATCTTGCACCAGTTCGTCGAAGGTATACGTCACGATCAGCGGCCCCGTGTTACCGCCCTTCCCCAGAAAGAGCTTCGCGAAATCATTCAGCGACTTCTTGTTGTCGCTCATCTTGCGGATAAGCGTGTCCGCATCCAGCCACAGCAGTTCGCCTTCAAAGTAGTAGTCCTGGCTGCGCCGCCAGTTCTCCCATGCACGGTTTCCACCGCGCAGAATGCTTGCGGCAACCGCTGTATCAACCGTCGGCCGCCACTCGCGTCCACGCGTGTAGTCAAGCTCGGCTGCGACCATCGCCAGACCGTCCTTGTACTCATCGGCATTCTTCAATCCCGAACGGGCCGCCAGCACATCGCCCCAATACTGCGTCATTCCTTCATAAACCCACAGCAACGCGCCCTGCATCGGAGTGGCAAAGTCCGGCTGATAGAGTCCGACGGGCCGTCGATACTTGCCATTCCAAGAGTGCGTGAACTCGTGCGAGAGCAGGTCTGACTCCGGCAGTTGATGTACGTCATCCGCGAACCCTTTCTCGCCCACGCCGTTATCCGACGACTGCCCGTGCTCCAGCCCCATTCCTCCTGCTACGTCCGAGAGCGTCAGGAGAAAGTGATACTCGTTGTAGTGATGCGAGGCGTACAGCGCATCGGCCTCACGTACAAGATTGGCAACTTCAGCCAGCACGGCGGGCCGCATGTTTGCATCTTCTGGCGCGTCGGCAGCAACGTCGAGAAAGTGCTTCGGCGAGATCGAGGGCGCGAGAGGATACTCGTGGAAGTAGAGCCCGGTCAAAATCGGGGAATCCTCAAGCTGCTCCACATTCGTGGCGGCAAACTTCGTG
>Ga0207674_10010244_pt1 | contig 10647 bp, 9 predicted proteins | sample KBSCornC72_FD_184303 | JGI IMG/M metagenome (GOLD analysis project Ga0207674, IMG submission 184303) | Corn rhizosphere microbial communities from Kellogg Biological Station, Michigan, USA - KBS Corn C7-2 (SPAdes) (version 2) | ecosystem: Host-associated > Plants > Roots > Rhizosphere > Soil ...
AATAGACGAGCATCGACTGGAGGTCTTCGAGGTCGAGGAGCAGCAGGCCCTGCTCGTCCGCATATTTGAAGGCGATGGCGAGCACGCCCTCCTGCGTCTCGTTGAGGCCCATCAGCCGGGCGAGCAACAACGGCCCCATTTCGGAAATCGTGGTGCGGATCGGATGGCCCTGCTCGCCATAGAGATCCCACAGGATGGCGGGGTTGTCGGCGAAGCTGTAATCCTCGATGCCGATCTCCTTCGCGCGGGCGACGAGCCTGTCGGCATTCTTCGCGGTGGGCGATCCGGCCATGGCGATGCCGGCAAGGTCGCCCTTCACGTCCGCCAGGAAGACGGGGACGCCGCGCGCGGAGAAACTCTCGGCGATGCCCTGAAGCGTCACCGTCTTTCCGGTGCCGGTCGCGCCCGCGATCAGGCCATGCCGGTTGGCCCGGCGCAGGACCAGCCGCTGCGGCTCGCCCTTGCCCTGATCAACGGCGCCAAGGCCGATGTAGATGTCCGTCTCGCTCATGCCGCCCGTCCCTCAAGAGAGACGGGCAGACTAATGGCTCGCCAACCCAGCGGCAACCGTCACGCGCGCGTTTATGATGCGAGCGCGCCTCCCGCGATCAGTTGCCGCGCAGGCGGATCGGCACGAAGGCAGCCGGCTGGCCGCGCCGCAGCACTTGCAGCAGGATCGCGGCGCGCCCCTGGCTCGTCGCCGCCTTGACCGCGGCGTTCAGTTCCGCTTCCGTCGTCACCGGCGTGCCGCTGGCGGTCAGGATCACGTCGCCCCGGCGCAGGCCCTTCTGCCCCGCGTCGGTCGAGGGATCGACACCGGTGATGACGATGCCCTTCGTCGTGCCCGGAATGCCGAGTTGCTGCGCGATAGTCGCCGTCAGCGGCGTCACGGCGAAGCCGAGTTGCTGCTGCCCGGCCTGCTCGTTGCTCTTGGGGTCCTGATCGGAGAAATCATCGTCGTCCTGCTGACCGAACTTGGCGAGCTGTTCCTCGGGCGGGCGCTCGCCGATCGTGGCGGTCTGCGTCAGGCGCTTGCCGTTGCGGATGATCTCGATCGGGACGGCGGTGCCGATCGGCAGGCCGGAAACGATATAGGACAGCGTGTCGTCCGGCGTCACTTCGCGGTTGTTGACGCGCACGATCACGTCGCCCGGCTTGATCCCGGCCTTGTCCGCGCCCTTGCCCGGCTCCACGCCCTGCACGAACTCGCCCCGGTTCTTGGGCAGGCCGAGCGAATCCGCCATGTCGTCCGACAACTGGCTGATCTGGATGCCCAGATAGCCGCGCTTGATCGCCTGACCCTTGCGCAGCGTGTCGATGATCGCGCTCGCCTGTTCCGAGGGAATGGCGAAGCCGATGCCGACATTGCCGCCCGAGGGCGACAGTATCTGCGAGTTGATGCCGATGACATTGCCGGCCATGTCGAACATCGGGCCGCCGCTATTGCCCTGGTTGATCGAGGCGTCGGTCTGGATGAAGCGATCCGACCCGCCGCCGGTGTTGCGGTGGAGCGCGGAGATGATTCCCGCCGTCACCGTGCTGCCGAGGCCAAAGGGATTGCCGATCGCGACCACCCAGTCCCCCACCCGCGCCCGCGTCGAATCGCCGAACTTCACGAAGGGCAGCGTCTTCTTGGGTGTGATCTTGAGGACGGCGAGGTCGCTGTTGGCGTCGCGGCCGACCAGCGTTGCGGCATATTCGGTGCGGTCCGGCAGGATCACGGTGATGCTCTCGACCGTCGCGCCCGCCGCGCCGGGGGCGACGACATGGTTGTTGGTGACGATATAGCCGTCGGCGGAAATGATGAAGCCCGAACCGAGCGACTGCGCCTGGCGCGTCTGCGGCTTGCCGCTGCCGCCTTCATCGCCCATGCCGAACATATTGCCGAACGGCGTGCCGGCGAAGGGATTGCTGGTTTCCACCTTCACCCGCTGCTTGGTGGAGATGTTGACCACGGCGGGCTGGAGCCGTTCGACCATGTCCGCGAAACTGCCCGGCGCGCCGCGCGGCGCCGCTGCCAGTCCCTCGTTCTGCGCCGTCTGCGCCACGACGTTGGACCCGGTGGTGAGGCTCAGGGCGGTGCCGCCCAGCAACAGGGCGGCGGTAATGGCATAGGCGTAACGCACGATAATCCTTCCTCTCAAACGCAGGGCCGGAGGGACATCAGCCCCTATGACCGGCGATCATGCGCGGCAAACGCATGACCAGAGCCGGATTAACCGGCATTGAATGAACCGGGGCCGGATCAGCGCCCGCCCTTGAACTCGCGCAGGAAATCATTGTCCGCCGACAGGATGACGGACGTCTGGCCGCGCGCATTGGGGCTGAACGTCGTGCTGTAGGCCTGCATCGCCCGGTAGAAATCGTAGAATTTCGGGTCCTGGCCATAGGCCGCGGCATAGACCTTCGCGGCGGACGCGTCGGCGTCGGCACGGATCAACTGCGCCTGCTTGGCGCCTTCGGCGCGAATCGTCCGGGCCTCCTGGTCACGCGCAGTGCGCATCCGCTCGAACGCGCTCTGGAGCGGCGTGCCGTCGGGCAGGTCGGCCTTCTTGATGCGCACGTCGATGACCTGCGCGCCATATTGCCGCGCGACGCGGTTCAGGCTCGTCTCGATATTCTGCATCACCTCGCCACGTTCCGGGCTGAGCAGCGAAGCGAAGGGCCGCTTGCCCAGTTCGTTGCGCAGCGACGAGCCGAGGATGGGCTTGAGCGCATCCGATACCCGCTCCTCGCTGCCCGCCGCGATATACATGCGCAGGGGATCGGTGATGCGGTAGCGCGCGAAAGCATCGACCTGCAACCGGAGCTGGTCGGTGGACAGCACCTGCTGGCGCTCCATCTCGACCGACTGGATGCGCTTGTCGATCCAGACCATCTGGTCGGTGAAGGGGATGCGGCCGTAGAGACCGGCGCCGGTGTTGCCGAACGTCTCGTTGGGCTTGTAGGCGTTGACGATATAGACCGGCTCGCCGAAGCGCACGACGACCCCCTGCTTGGTCTCCGGCACGATGGAGAAGGTCGATCCGATCAGGATCAGCAGGACGATCGCGACGATGGCGAGCATAATCGCGTTGCGGGGAATGAAGGCGTTCATGGCTGCGCCTCCACCTCGGGCCGCGCGGGCTGGGGCCGGCGATTCACCTCCGACAGGGGCAGATAGGGAGTCACGCCATTGGCCTCCACGATCGTCTTGTCGATGCCGGACAGAACCTGCTCCATCGTCTCATAATACATACGTCGCCGCGTCACTTCGGGCGCCAGCTTATACTGGACATAGACCTTGTCGAAGGCAGCCGCCTCGCCCTGCGCCTTGCTGTTCAGCTGCTGCGCATAGGCGCGCGCCTCGTTGAGATAGGTTTGCGCGGTCTGCTGCGCGGCGGACACTTCCTTGAACGCGTCGTTGACCGCGTCCGGCGGATCGGCCTGCTTGATCGCCACACCCTGCACGCTGACGCCAGCGCGGTAGCCGTCGAGGATTTCCTGCATCCGCGCCCGCACATTTTCCTCGATGCCGGTGCGGCCCGCACCCAGCGCCTCGTTGAGGGTCACCGTCGCGATGACGGCGCGCATCGCCGATTCGGCGACCTCCGCGATGGTCTTGTCGGGATCGGCGATCTGGAAGGCGTAAAGTTCGGAGTTCTTGACGTTCCAGCGCACGGAATAGGCCAGGTCGATGATATTCTGGTCGCCGGTAAGGACGAGCTTCTCCGCGTCCCCGGTCGAACCGATATCGACGACGCGGATTTCCTCCACGTCGATGACCTTCACGCTTTCCAGCGGTTCGGGCAGGGTGAGGCCGATACCCGGCGTCAGCGTCCGGCTGAAGCTGCCGAAGAAGGTCACGATGCCCCGCTCCTGCGGGCCGATGCGGTGAACGCAGGTCGTGGCAAGCCAGATCGCGGCGACGCCAAGGGCGACGTAGACCCAGATCGTGCGGCCATCCGGCCCGCCGGGCAGGCCGTCGCCGAAGATGGTGCGCGCACGGCGGATCAGTTCCTCCACGGCCGACGGACCACGCGGGTCGCGACCGGGGGGTTCTTCACCGGACGGTCGGCTCCACGGATTGCGCGGACCGTTGCCGCCGCCGCTATTGCCGCCGCCACGGCCGCCACCGTCCGAGCCTCCCGATCCGCCCCAGGGACTATTCTCGTTCATGGCAAGGCGCGAGCCGCGCCGCCAGCGTTCCACAAGCGTCATGGAACCACTATAGGGACCGGTTCCCGTCAAGAACAGGTGCAAGCGCCGATTTAGACCGGAAAAGTGCCCGGACACCCGCGCAAGAGGGGCAGACGGACGATCATGGGGACGCTAAGAGGCGCGCCATGACCGACGAAAAGCCCCAACCCGTTTCACCAGAGATGCTCGAAAGCCTGCGCGCCGCGAGCAATAATCGCGTCCAGTCGGCGAAGATCCGCGACGCCGTGCTGACGATCATCGTCGATGCGAGCGGTCTCGATCCGGATGCGCGCGCCGGCGTGGAGCGATCGCTGCGGGCGGCGACGCTCAGCCTGCGCGACGTGAGGGACGTGCGGATCGCAATGACCGCCGAGAAGGCCGTAAAGCCTGCCGGGCCGCGCATCATCGCGGTCGGATCGGGCAAGGGCGGCGTGGGCAAGTCCACCCTGTCGGTCAATCTGGCGGTGGCGCTGGCGAAGGCGGGCTTGCGCGTCGGCATGGTGGACGCCGACGTCTATGGCCCGTCCCTCCCCCGGCTGCTGTCCAGCGAGGATGTGAAGCCCCGCGCGGAAGACAACAAGCTCATCCCGGTGCCCAACGGCTATGGCGTGCCGATGTTGTCGATGGGCCATCTGATCGCACCGGGGCAGGCAATCGCCTGGCGCGGGCCGATGGCGGGCAATGCGCTGGGCCAGCTCGTCGACGCTGACTGGCGGGGAACGGACATTCTGGTCATCGACCTGCCGCCGGGCACGGGCGACGTGCAACTGACGATGATTTCCAAGCACAAGCCCTTCGGCGCGGTCATCGTATCGACGCCGCAGGACCTGGCGCTGATGGACGCGACCCGCGCGATCAACCTGTTCGAAACGGCCGGGGTGCCGATCATCGGCCTGGTCGAGAATATGTCCGGCTATGCCTGCCCCCATTGCGGCGAGGTGAGCGAACCGTTCGGTCAGGGCGGCGCGGAGGCGGCGGCGGCGGCGATGAAGCTGGATTTCCTCGGCCGGGTGCCGCTCGACATCGCCGTACGGCGCGCATCGGACGCCGGCACGCCGCCCGCGGCGGGGACCGACGCGGAGGCCGCTCCCTTCGCGGCCATCGCCGAACGGGTGGCCGCGTGGATCAGGGCGCGGGACTGAGCGTCCATCCGGGGGGATGACAGGCGCGGTGCGGCTTCCCACATCGGGCGGGAAGGAGATTTCCATGCCGCTGACCGCTGACGCCGACATCGCCCGGCTGCTTGCCACGACCCGCACCATCGCGCTGGTGGGCGCGTCGGCCAAACCCGAGCGCGCGAGCAATCGCGTGATGAGCTTCCTGCTGCGGCAGGGCTATCATGTCATCCCGGTCAATCCGGGACTCGCCGGGCAGGAAATCCATGGCCAGCCGGTGGTCGCCCGCCTCTCCGACATCGGCGAGCCGGTCGACATGGTCGACATCTTCCGCGAGAGCGAAGCGGCTGGCGCGGTGATCGACGAAGCGGTGGCGATCGGCGCGAAGGCGGTGTGGACGCAGCTGGGCGTGATCAACCACGCGGCGGCGGAGCGCGCGGAAGCGGCGGGGCTGGAGGTGGTCATGGACCGGTGCCCCGCGATCGACATCCCGAGGCTGGGAGTCAGCGAGGTCGCCTGAGCCTTCCCCGTATTTTTCCGTTGTTCGCGCATTCCCAACCAGCCCTTTCCACCCGCCGCCGCCCCGTCTAAACGCTGGGGCGATGAGAACGCGGCGCATCGGTTCAGTTTCCGGGGATTCCGGCAGTGCACCGCGCGGTTCGTCCCGCCGCGCCTTCCTGATCGGGGCGGTGGCCACGGGGGGGCTTGGCCTTGCCTGGGCCTTGTGGCCGCGCAGCTACACGCCGCGCCTCAACCTCGCGCCCGGCGAACAGGGTTTCGGCGCCTTTCTCAAGATCGACCGTGCGGGACAGATCATCGTCTTGGTGCCGCAGGCGGAGATGGGACAGGGCGTCTACACCGTGCTGCCGCAAATCCTCGCCGATGAACTGGGCGCTGACTGGCGCACCGTCGCGGTGCAGCCCGCCGTGCCGGGACCGCTCTACGCCAACACGCTGCTGGCGCGCGAATGGCTGGAGGGAACGGTGCTGCGCCGCACGGGCGCCATCGCGGACCGGATGATCGACGAATATGCGCGGCGCAACACACTGGTCCTGACCGGCGGATCGACATCGCTCGCGATGTTCCGGGACAGCTATCGGGATGCGGGCGCGGCGGCTCGGGTGCTGTTGTGCAAGGCGGCGGCGGCGCGGTGGGACGTGGCGTGGGAAGGCTGCGACATCGTGGACGGCCTCGTCACCGACGGGACGCGGACGCTGCGGATCGGCGAACTGGCGGACGAGGCCACCGGATTCGACGTGCCCGCCATCCTGCCGCTGCGGCAGAAAAGCGATGCCGAGACGCGGCTGATCGGGACCGACGCGCCGCGCCTCGACATTCCCTCGAAGATCGACGGGTCCGCCAACTATGCGGCCGACATTCGCCTGCCCGACATGGTCTACGCCTCCATCCGGCAAGGCCCGGTGGGAGCGTTGCGGCTGAAGTCCTGCAATGAAGCGGCCGCGCGCAAGGTGACCGGCGTCGTCGATGTCATCCGTACGGACGCATGGGTCGCGGTGACGGGCACCAACTGGTGGGCGGCGAATCAGGGGCTGGGGCGGCTCGATCCGGTGTTCGAAACGCTCGGTCCTCCGCTGACCGATGCCGCGATCGAGCGGGCCCTGAAAGCCGCCATCGACGGTGGCGAAGGCGAGCGATTCTTCGCGCGCGGCGACCTGGGCCCGGTATTCGACAAGGCGCGCGTCCATACCGCCACCTACAGCGTCGCGCCCGCGCTGCACCTCGCGATGGAGCCGATGGCGGTGACCGCCCGCGTCGACGACGCCCGCGCGGAACTGTGGATGCCGAGCCAGGCGCCGGGCCTTGCGATCAGCGCCGTGGCAAGCGCGCTGGGTTTCGCGGAGGATCGCGTCACGCTCTATCCGCTCGTCGCGGGCGGCTCCTTCGGGCGCAAGATGGAGGCGGACGCCGCCGTGCAGGCCGCGCTGATCGCACGACAGGCGAAGGCGCCGGTGCAACTGCAATGGTCGCGGTCGGAGGATATCATCCACGACCGCCCCCGTGCCCCCGCCCGCGCGAAGATGATCGCGAAACTGGGGCCGGGAGGCCGGATCGAGGGTATGCAGGCCAAGGTCGCCGCCCCGCCCGCGCTGGCGCAACTGTGGCGGCGCATCGGCCATGGCGAGGATGCGGCGACCGCAATCGAGGCGACCGCGACCACCGCCGACCGGCTGGCGGTGTCCGGCCTCGACATCCCCTATTCGATCGCCCATTATGCGGTGGACCATCATCCGGCGCGCATCGCCCTGCCGACCGGGCGCTGGCGCTCCAATGCCGATCATTATGGCGCCTTCTTCCGCGAAAGCTTCCTCAACGAGCTGGCCGAGCTGTCCGGCGTCGAGCCGATGTCCTTCCGCATCCCGATGCTGGCCGGCCAGCCCCGCCTCGCGCATTGCCTGACCACCGTCGCCGCGCTGGGCGAATGGCAGGGCGGCGTGGCGGGCAGCGGACAGGGCATCGCGGCGCATGTGATGGGCGACGCCGCCATCGCGGTCATGGTCACCGCCGCGCTGGACGGCGGGCGCATCCGGGTGGCGAAGATCGTCGCCGCCGTGGATTGTGGCGATCCGGTCAATCCGGACATCGTGCGCCAGCAGATCGAGGGCGGGCTGATCTTCGGCGTCGCGGCGGCTCTGGGCGGCGCGGGCCATTATAAGGACGGTATGCCGACCGCATTGCAACTGGGCGAGATGCGGCTGCCCCGCATGGCGGACATCGGCGAGATCATCGTCGAGATCATCGCCAGCCGGGCGGAGCAGGCCGGCGTGGGCGAAATCGGGGTGCCCGCCGTCGCGCCGGCGCTGGCGGGGGCGCTGCATTCGCTCACCGGGCGGCGCTGGCGGCGGCTGCCCTTTGATGGGGAACAGGGATGAACGAGAGAATGCGACCCGCCGACCATCCGCCCGTGGCGCGTCCGCGCGTCGGCGTGCTGCTGGTCAACCTCGGCACGCCCGACGCGCCGACGGCGGCGGCGGTGAAGACCTATCTGCGCGAATTCCTGTCCGACCGCCGCGTCGTGGAAATCCCGCAGATCCTCTGGCAGCCGATCCTGCGCGGAATCATCCTCAACACGCGGCCGAAAAAGTCGGCCCATGCCTATCGCCAGATATGGACGGAGCAAGGATCGCCGCTCGCCGTCCATACGCGCGCGATCGCCACGGCGCTGGCAGGACAGTGGGGTGAGGATGTGATGGTCGACTGGGCGATGCGCTATGGCGCGCCCGCGATCGGCACGCGGCTGACCGCGTTGAAAGCCGCCGGGTGCGAGCGCATCCTGATCGTTCCGCTCTATCCCCAATATTCCGGCGCGACGACGGCGAGCGTGATGGACGCGGTGGGCGGCGCGCTGGCGGGAATGCGTTGGCAGCCCGCCATCCGGACCCTGCCGCCCTATTACGACGACCCCGCCTATATTGACGCTCTTGCGGCGTCGGCGACTTCGCAACTTCGCGAGACGAATGGCACGCCCCAGGCCATCGTCGCGAGCTTCCACGGGATGCCGGAAAGGACGCTGCATCTGGGCGATCCCTATCATTGCCAATGCCAGAAAAGCGCGCGCCTGCTGGCGCAAGCGCTCGGCCGTCCGGTCGAGACCAGCTTTCAGTCGCGCTTCGGCCGGGCCAAATGGCTGGGGCCGGACACCGAAAGCGTCTTGCGCCGTCTCGCCCGCGACGGAGTGCGCGACATCGCGGTCATCACCCCCGGCTTCGCCGCCGACTGCCTCGAAACACTGGAGGAAATCGGCCTGCGCGGAAAAGAAGTTTTTCTGGCCGCCGGAGGGCAGAATTTCGCACTTTTACGCTGTCTCAACGCGAATCCTGACGCTATTCATCTGTATCGGACGCTCATCAACCGCGAGCTGGCGGGATGGGTCGACAACTGAAGATCGGCACCCTGCCGGTCGTGGTAGTGGAGGATGCGAGATGAGCAGGATAGCGGTCGTTACGGGCGGAACGCGCGGCATCGGTAAAGCAATCAGTCTTGCTCTCAAGGAGACGGGCGTCACCGTCGTCGCCAACTATGGCGGTGACGAGGCGAAGGCAGCCGCCTTTACCGAGGCGACCGGCATCCCCTCCTACAAATGGGACGTGGGCGACCATCAGGCCTGCCTCGACAATATCGCGAAGATCGAGGGCGAAGTCGGCGGGGTCGATATCGTTGTCAACAATGCCGGCATCACCCGTGACGGCGTGCTTGCGCGGATGAGCTTCGACGACTGGAACGAGGTTATGCGCATCAACCTCGGCGGCTGCTTCAACATGGCCAAGGCGACATTCGGCAGCATGCGCGAACGCGGGTTCGGCCGCATCGTCAACATCGGCTCGATCAATGGACAGGCCGGCCAATATGGCCAGGTCAACTATGCCGCCGCGAAATCGGGCATCCATGGCTTCACCAAGGCGCTGGCGCAGGAGGGCGCAAAGTTCGGGATCACCGTCAACGCGATCGCGCCCGGCTATATCGACACCGACATGGTCGCCGCCGTGCCCCCCGCCGTGCTGGAGAAGATTGTCGCCAAGATTCCGGTCGGCCGTCTGGGCCAGGCGGAGGAAATCGCGCGCGGCGTCGCCTTCCTGGTCAGCGAGGATGCAGGCTTCGTCACCGGCTCGACGCTGTCGCTGAACGGTGGTCAGCACATGTACTGACGGGGGATCGGCGGTGGCCGTTCCTTCCGATCCGCTCGCCCGCCCCGACCTGTTCGTCGGGCCGGTCAAGCGGAGCATGACCATCGCCGGCCATCCGAGTTCGATCAGCCTGGAGCCGCCTTTCTGGGCGGCGCTGGAAGACGCTGCCCGCGAAGCGAAAATCCCCCTCAACGCGCTCGTCGCGCGGATCGATGCCGCGCGCGTCGATGCCGGCGCCAGCGCGAATCTCGCCAGCGTGCTGCGCTGCTGGCTGCTGGCGCGTGCGTCCCCGCCAGCGGATACAAATCGCGACAGTTTGTGACAAAGAAGTAAGATAATAAGAACGAGTCTCATTAGCGATTGACTCTGCGAATGCATCGCAATAGCGAACGCCCAGTTTTAACCACTGGGGGCTTCCATAAACATGTCCAAAATCAGCAACATTCCGTCGTTTCTCGCGCTTGGCTGCGTGGGATCGGTCGTCTTCGCTGGCGCCGCCCAGGCCCAGAACCAACCCGAACATGGCCGTGCGCTCGGCAGCATGACCGTCACCGACACCGCGCTGGACGAGCCGACCGTCAAGGTGGAGCGCGCGGAATCGCCCAAATATACTCGCCCGTTGCTCGACACGCCGCAGACGATCACCGTCATCGGCAAGCAGACGCTACAGCAACAGAATCTGCTCACCCTGCGCGACGTGCTCAGCACGG
>Ga0207674_10010246_pt1 | contig 10645 bp, 8 predicted proteins | sample KBSCornC72_FD_184303 | JGI IMG/M metagenome (GOLD analysis project Ga0207674, IMG submission 184303) | Corn rhizosphere microbial communities from Kellogg Biological Station, Michigan, USA - KBS Corn C7-2 (SPAdes) (version 2) | ecosystem: Host-associated > Plants > Roots > Rhizosphere > Soil ...
TAAGAAGACTTGCTGGAATTCCTTTTGTCGCGTATAATAACAGCAACAATCAGCAAGCGAGAGAAAATGCAGCAAGGAGCGCTCCACTATGTCTGACCTACGTAACCCCTCAAAAGAGCATCCTAAAACGTCACAAGATCATGCCAATCAAGAAGAACTGGCCCGTTTGAAACTGCTCCAGGTTGCCTCAATGGATCGCTGCCACAGCCATTGAGGCCCTGAAAGGCAGTGCTTTTGCCTTCTGACATCTGCGTGTCAAGTCAAGTTGAGAAAGAGAAACAACGATGACCAGTAAGCTTATCCAGTTAGAAGACGGCACATTTGTCCAGGTTGATGCCACCGAACAGGAAGTCCAGCAAATTGCTGGGAGTATCGCAAAGAGAGTTGATGCGGCTTTTGATAAGATAAAGCCGACACTCCTCACCGTTTGCCATCCGGTTGTGGCAGTGGTGAAAGAATTGCGCGAGGAGGTAGACCTGGAGCAGGTGGAGGTTGAAGTGGGCCTGAGCTTTGATTTTGAAGGCAACGTCTATGTCGCCAAAACGACTCTGGGAACGAATGTGCTGGTAAGGATGGTCTTGAAGAAGAGGGAAGGAGCGAGCGAAGATGAGTGACTCCTGGCTGAGTTCAGTCGTGCTCATCAGGAGCAGCGATCCTGCTCGCAAAAACGACTTTGGCACAGGATTTCCTCTCTTTTGGGATGGACGGGCCATGTATTTTGCAACCTGCGCACATGTGGTTAAGGCGATTGGGAATCGGAACAACATACTGGTCACCTATATGTCAGATGGAGGGAGCAGCGGGATAGACCTTATGAGAGATTCTCGGGCGGAAGTGTATGTATCTGGTGAGACAGATGGTATAGACCTGGCCATTTTGCGTGTTGAAGATTCAAACGCTTCACCCTTTGAGGGATTGCGAACCCTGCCAATCCTTCCTCTTCGTACTCCTCCAGATGAGAAAGAGAATCCTTTCAAAACGGCTGGTTTTGCCCGCTGGGAAATGCAGGCTTTTGATTTCAGCATACTCCAGGGCTTTTTTGGCAAACAAAGACGAATAGGTATAAATAAGTATGCCGCTGTTTGGGATTTGATCTTGAATAAAGATGATCAGTTACGTCCGGGAAATAGCGGTTCACCGGTCATTGATAAGGATGGGTATGTTGTTGCTATTGTCTCCACAGCTCAATCTACAGGCCAACGAGGAACCGCCATCTCCGTCGAAGCGTTGAAAGCGATCTGGTCAAATATTCCTCCGGGCCTCTTCCTGCCCTGGCAAATCGAAAGTCGAGCACACTATTGCCGCGTTGGTGCGGTTATACAAAGGGGAGAAGAAGCGGTGGTCTGTGAGGGATGGTATCGCAATACGGAGGAGAAAAAAGAAGAGCGAGTCGCGCTTAAATTTCTGCCGATCCACCAGTCAAATGAAGCATTTTTACGGTATTTCACGCCAAATGTGCGAAGATTTCAAGATTGGCTCTCCAGGCAGACAAACATCGTCGATATCAAAGCCTCCGGGATATTGCAAGAATATGCGTATCTCATTCTGGAATATGCTGCCGACGGATCGATAGCCGATTTTGTGAAGCAAGGCCGACAGATCCCGTTTGATACCGCCCTGGACTATCTTCTGGCAACAGCGGAGGCGTTGAGTTATGCGCACGGCAGACAGATTACGCACGGAAATGTGAAGCCCAGTAACATCCTGGTGGGAAATGCGGGCGTTCTACTCACTGATTTTGAGGCGCTCACCAGGCACTCCAAAGGGGTTCTCGGGGGTACGCAGGAGCAACCGGCGGATCAGCGAACAAGGGAGGCCGGGGACCAGTATGCCCTGGCCGTAGTCGCATGCCGACTCCTTACCGGAGACCTTTCTCCGCAAAATGGGCTGAAAAGATTAGGCACAACCCATCAAGAGATCGCGGAGGTTCTCAGGCGGGCATTGGCAGCGAATCCGGCAGATCGCTACCCATCTATGAGACATTTTCGGACAGCGCTGGAGCAGGCTCGTCCCACTGGAGGAACGCCAGGACAGGATCTTGTTGTGCCGCCTCCGCCAGACCGGACGTCACTGCCTGATAATCCCCCTCTCATTCCAGAGGCAAAGCCGCTTCCGCCGCTTTCCTCTTTCCCGTCCGAGCGCCGGGAAGCTCGATGGGTGCCTCAGAAATGGCTTCTCGTGTATGCCTTCGTCATGACCCTCCTCTTCCTGGGCCTGGGTATCTGGTCGCTTGCACTGCACTTTGCCGCACCGCAGTCTCTCCAGCCAGTATACGCGACGCAACTGGGCGGCTTAGACCTGAATGGATATTGCACCTCTCTGACCTATGCTGAGCTTGTTGGCGATTCATCCTGCTCTTCGCCTGTCGATATGAATCTGGCCTGCAACTGGCAATGGGATGGGACAGACCTGCACAACCGCTTTAGCAGTCCCACCAATTCCTACAGCGGACTTTGCTATGATTCCCAGGGAAAAAGGGTTGGGGGAATAAATGACATGGAGGGATACTGCAAACACCTCGTTCACTACGGAGCGCCTGTGGATATCGCCGACAAGTCTGGGACTCTCGCCGGCTGGACATGTCAGCAACAGATAAATCCCACGCTCGCGTGTATGTGGCAGTACGGCACAACGAATATAGAAGCGCGTAATACGCAGGGCAATTGGTACTGCTATGGTCCTGCCTAACCTGGCTCTGAAGGGGCTCAGGGTCAGTTTTTGTTCGCTCGTTGAAGAGATAAAAGCTATATATGTGATGAAAGTGCGCGTCAAAAAGTAGAAACGTGGGCTTGAGATGGTCAACATTCTACTTTTTGACGCATTGACTCTTCGAGTAAGCCGTTAAGCTTACACTCTATTTGACCGTTAAACCGAAACGCCCATATTTAAAATAGGCCTTTTCAATGTCGATACCTCTCACTTTTAAGCGAGAAAGCGCACTCTCAACCATGGGTTTAAGTTTTTCGTAATACGCTCCCTTTTTTGAATTTTTCTTCACGCCGGAAGCATGTCTCGCGGCATGTAACTTGGCCCAATAGTTTACTAATGCTTCACCTCGACCCTCTAAAAAATCCAGAGGTACATCGGTATCCGATGCGTGCTCGATTTCCCAACAATGCGTTTCTACCTCCTGAGCTGCTTCGATATACTTGCTTGAAGAGCTACTTCCCTCCTTTGCATACCCATACACACGATTACTCCCTTTTATATCTTCTGGAGCTTCTGATTTTTTTGTATGCTGTTCCGCGTGGATAAACTCGTGTTGCAAGGTCGATACCAGAATAGAAATATTTTTGCAAGCTGGTGGGCCTATTCTAATATCGACCTCATTATGCGTTTTAGGGTCATTTCTATCTTGCTCTGCAACGCCATAATCTGTAAAACTGCTGTCGAAGGTGATAGAGCGAACATTTGCGGGTTTTGCCTGCGTGAAATGGGTTGTAGCCGCCAGTTTATCAAGCGCATCTTGAAAATTCTTGTTGGTGATATCCGTCTCTATTTGTGCCTCTTCGGTCGCATCGAGGAGACGTACCTTTGGCAGACGTTGGATCGTGGCATTCCTGCCTGAAGGTGCGAATGGCCTGGAAGTGGTTCCAGACTGCTGTCCCTTTTGCGAAAGGAATTCTCGGCTTGCGCTCTGGAAGCGCAGCGCTCTTTCACCCATCACGTCCGCTTCTTTTTCCAACGCTCGATCACCATTGATTGCCATCCCTCTGATCTGTGTCGTTGATCCCACGTGACCCTGCTTTTGCTGCACCACGTGCCAGGCTTCATGCGCCAGGTGTTTCTCCTGCCCAGAACCCATATAGATGTCTCGCCCCTGTGTATAGGCCAGCGCGTTCACTCGATCTGGTTCAGAGGAATTGTAGTGGACCTGTACATCATCTAGAGGCAGGCCAGAGAGGTTCTCAATCTCCATTTTGAGGCGATCGGGCAGACCGGTGTTGTTTTTCCCCTGGTAAGCAGGTTCAACGGATCTTTGCTGGCGAAGACTGTTCTCCTGCGTTCTGTAATCTTGCGGGGCTGCCGCCTCTGGTTGCGTTTGTGGCACAGGTGCGCGACCTGGAGATAGAATAGAGATATGTTTGAGGCTATGTCCAGGAGCCGTTGTTGGCTCCAATCCAGCGTGGAAGCCAGAGCGCTTGTTGTTTTGTTGTGCCTGGTTTTCAACGGCAGAGAAGTGCTGTGGGGTCTCGGGAACGTGAGACAGGAATTGAACACTTCTGGCGGGCATATGAGCTTTCAAGGGCGGCTCCTTTTCTCTCTATCTGGTTGTATTCAGTCCAGTTAGAGTGTACTGCGATGCAAACGGCTTTCGTTATTCTACCACATTTCTTTTGCTTCCTCGCCGCGCAGAAAAAGTTTGGTGGAACAGTTATTGTTTGCTTTTAACATTGAACGTTATCGATATATGCAGAGCACTTCAGTACGGAGAGTGTCCAACTTGCGGCGAAGGATGTCGCCATTTTGCTCAATAAGGCTGAAGAGCTTTAGATTTAGGAAAGGTGTTACAAGTACAATGCTTCATTGGGGAATTCTAGGGACAGGGCGTATTGCCCATATTTTTGCCGAAGGACTTGCGGAATCGCAAACCGGCACCTTGCTCGCGGTCGGCAGCCGTACGCAAGCAGCAGCCGATGCCTTTGGCGACGTTTGGAAGGTCCCGCGCTGTTATGGAAGCTACGAAGATCTCCTGGCAGACCCGGAGGTTCAGGTAATCTATATCTCGGCTCCTCATCCCTTCCACGCGGAGTGGGCGATCAAAGCCGCTGAGGCCGGGAAACATATTTTGTGTGAGAAGCCTTTTACGCTCAATCACGCGGAAGCGATGGCCGTCGTCGAAGCTGCGGTGCGCAATGATGTGTTTCTGATGGAAGCCTTCATGTATCGCTGCCATCCTCAGACGGCCAGACTGATCGAGTTGCTGCGTGCAGGCACGATTGGCCAGGTTCGGGTTATTCAGGCCACCTTTAGCTTTCACGCCGAATCTCAACCCGAAAGTCGCCTGTTCAAGAATGCGCTCGGCGGCGGGGGAATCCTGGACGTGGGCTGTTATTGTGCCTCGCTCGCTCGGCTTGTGGCAGGTGTCGCGCAGGGACAGCACTTTGCCGAGCCGACGCAGGTGGTCGGAACTGCTCACATTGGCGAAACCGGGGTTGATGAGTATGCAGTGGCATCGCTCACATTCCCTGGCGGCATTCTCGCGAATCTGTTTGCCGGCGTGAGCGTCAATGGAGGGAGTGAAGTCCAGATCTTCGGCTCGGAGGGTTCCATCGTTGTGCCTTCACCCTTTACGCCGCGCTCTGGTGAGGCCACGGCTCTGCTTGTCAGGCGGAATGACGACCCGGAGGTGCAAAAGATTGTGATTGAGAATGGGACCGGATTGTATACGCTTGAGGCCGACATGGTTGCTCAGTCCCTTGATGAGCGCCAGGCTTCTGCGATGACCTGGGAAGATACGCTCGGGAATATGCAGACCCTTGATCGGTGGCGCGCCGCGATTGACGTTGTCTATGAGGCTGAGCGCCCCGAAGGGAAAATCGTGCCAGTCTCCGGGCACCCGCTCATCGTGCGGAGTGGAAGCATGATGAAGTATGGCCGCATCGCAGGTGTTGAAAAGCCGGTTTCGCGCCTGGTTATGGGGGTCGATAACCAGGTTGCGTGGCCGCACGCATCCGTCATGTTTGATGATTTTTTCGAGCGAGGCGGAAACTGCTTTGATTCGGCGTATATCTATGGTGGTGGTCGCTGTGAAAAAATCCTGGGGCAATGGATCAAAAACCGTAATATTCGTGAGCGGGTGGTGCTTCTGAGTAAAGGAGCACATACACCGTATTGTTATCCAGAGGCACTCAAGCGCCAATTGCTCGAAAGTCTTGAACGTTTACAGGTGGATGAAGTGGACATCTATATGATGCATCGGGATAATCCAGAGGTCCCCGTGGGTGAGTTTATCACGGTCCTGAACGAATTGAAGCATGCCGGGCGTTTGCGCGTCTTCGGCGGCTCCAACTGGTCACTAGAACGCATCATCGAGGCAAACACGTGGGCGGCAGAACATGGGATGGAGGGTTTTTCCGCCGTCAGTAACAACCTGAGTTTGGCACGAATGGTTGATCCCGTCTGGGCTGGTTGCCTTTCTGTCTCGGATGAGCGATCGCGGGCCTGGTTCACGGCTACGCAAATGCCACTTTTCCCCTGGTCCAGTCAGGCACGAGGATTCTTTACAGGCCGCGCGCATCCCGCTGATTTCTCGGACCCCGAACTGGTGCGCTGCTGGTATAGCAAAGACAACTTTCAGCGCTTAGAACGCGTGAATAGTCTGGCGAAGGAGCGTGGCGTCCTGCCCATCACGATCGCTCTGGCATATGTCCTGTGCCAGCCATTTCCAACGTTCCCGTTGATTGGACCCAGGGCGCTCTCTGAAACGCGCACCTCGTTTCCCTCGCTCACCATCGAGTTGACGCCAGAAGAGCTGCGTTGGCTCAATCTGGAAGACTAGACGCGCATCGGTGGTGCTCACTTCTTGAGATATCCGTGCCAGATGGCAAGAAGAAAAGGCTCAAAAAAGGGTAAAGGAACGAATGCCTCCAGAGTGACTGGAAGCATTCGTTCCTAACCCGTTTTTTCATTGCACCTCTTCGATCATTTGCGTCAACCACTCCAGTTCCACGTGTATGCGTTGATCATTGAATGTATGTAATTTTACGACATAGGGCTGTATTGGGCAAGACTCGCTAAAAATCTGCAAGCAGAATATTGAGCATCAATGAGGTTGCGAGAGATCCCTGCCGGACTCTGCCTCCGGTGTGAGATTTCCATCGGCCAGAGAAGACTTGTGAGCCTCGCCAGATAGGCTCTCTCTGGTGGGTGCGTTACCGCCTACCGAGCGCGCGAAGATGGCGGCACACAGGCTGAGCAGGACAACGAAGCCCAGTGCTATGCGCAGGTTCAGGGCATTCGCGACGAAGCCAATTACAGGCGGTCCGACCAGAAAGCCAGCATACCCACAGGTCGCAACCGCCGCCAGGGCTGTTCCGGCAGCCTGTTTTGTGGTACGACCGGCAGCGCTTAAGGTCAGGGGAAAAATCACTGAAAATCCCGCCCCAACCAAGGCAAACCCCAGGATGGCAAGTGGGGCCCAGGAGACGACAAGCGCCAGCGTGAGTCCTGCTGCGGCAATCAGTCCTCCCAGGCGCACCATCAATGCAGGTCCCAGGCGAGCTGTAATACTATCCCCCACGCCCCTACCGAGAGCCATGATGATGGAAAACGCCGCGAAGCCAGCAGCCGCGAGTCCCGCACCCGTGCGCAGCGTACCGTTGAGATACAGCGCGCTCCAATCGCCGATAGCTCCTTCGCCTACCAGGGCACAAAAAGCGATCAGCCCCAGGGCCAGAACCGTGCGCGTCGGCCAGACAAACTTGGTCTCCGTTTTCTGTGCGTCCTCACGCCCCGGTAGCAGGAAACGCGCCGAGCCAAGGATCAGGAGAGCACAGATCAGAGCCACTCCCAGAAAGTGAAGTAGGAGAGCAACGTTCAGTGAGGCTACAAACCCACCTATCAGCGCCCCGAAGAGCGCGCCGAGGCTATAACAGGCATGAAATGAATTGAAAATAGTCTTGCCGTATCTGCGCTCAACGGCGACTCCCTGCGTATTCATAGCGACATCCATCGATCCATTGCAGGCACCAAAAAGCACGAGCGCGACCACCAGGGCAGGCAGGGATGGCACCAACGCCAGCAGCGGCAGGATCAGGAAGAGGCACAGTCCAGCGATTGTCGTCACGGAGCGGCTGCCAAAACGCGCCGCCAGATATCCAGACAGGTTTAGTCCCACCAGCGCGCCGATAGACGCTCCCAACAAGGCAAGCCCCAGTTCACCTGGATTAATGCCGAGTTTTGCCTGGATGGCTGGAATACGTGTTGCCCAGGTGCCCATAACCGTTCCGTTGAGAAAAAAGATCAGGGACACACATACCCTGGCCAGGTGCGGCACGGGCGCTTCTATCCCCGGATGGTTTTTTGACATAGGTGCTTCTTCCATTGTTGGCTCCATTTGACATTCAGTGTAAATACGCGTAAAACTGCATTATACAACGAACTGACCTATTTAGTCACGGACAATTCAAGCGAACAACACGTGCTGGAGCCTTACCGGGAGCGGGGCATTATCATTGTACACGGCATAGACTGAAAGGCGGCTGCCCTGGCAAGTGGGGGAACCTGCCAGGGCAGCCAGAAAAACAAAAATCAGGAGGTTGTACGTACTGAATGTGAGCATCAAATATGAGTTAAAATTCTCAGATGTGTTCTGTGACGCGGAGGTACTGCAGGCTGAACCACTGCTGCGGGTCCATCCACACCTGTTCGACGGAAAAGCCCGCAGCTCTTGCCAGGTGAGCAAACTCTTCAAGGGTATATTTGTATGAACTCTCTGTCCATATGCTCTCGCCCAGCTTGAATTCGATCTCAACCTCTCCGATCCGCACCGTCTGGTCTTTCAAACTCACCAGGTGCATCTCGACGCGGCTTTGCTCTGGATGATAGAAGGCATAGTGTCCAAATTGGTTGAGTTGAAAATTGGCCCCCAGTTCCTGGTTGATGCGCACCAGCAGGTGCTTATTGAACTGAGCAGTCACCTCCTGGAAATCGTTGTAGGCTCGATGCAAGGTGGTGCAATCCTTCTTCAAATCTACGCCAATGAGCAGTCCACCACCCTGACAGACCCTGGCAATCTGGCGCAGAAAGTGCCTGGCGGGTTCGCGATCAAAGTTGCCGATGGTCGATCCTGGAAAGTAGGCAACCCTGCGCAAGACGGGTGTTCCTGGCATGGGTAGCTCGAACGGGCTCGTGTAGTCGGCGCAGACTGGCAGCACTTCCAGGTTGGGATATGCCAGGGTCAGGGATGCCGCTGAGCGCAGAAGCTGTTCTTTCGCAATGTCAATGGGGACGTAGCCCGCTGGCTTTTGCAGGGCATCCAGCAGGAGGCGCGTCTTGGTACTGCTCCCGCTGCCGTACTCGATGAGCAAGCACTGCGGTCCGAGCAACGCCGCTATCTCCGTCAGATGTTCCTGCATAATCTTGAGTTCGGTACGCATGACGTAATATTCGTCCAACGCGCAAATCTGCTCGAAGAGCTGCGAACCGATTGCATCGTAGAAGTATTTACTCGGTAGTTCTTTCCTCGTATCTTGTAGACCTTGTAGTACCTCGTCGCGGAAGGTCTTGCGCTGGGGTTCAAAGTCGTAGAATCCCAGTGAACTCAACTTCGATGGTTGCATCTTATATCCCCCTTGCTAACCGAATCCCCATAAACTGCCATTGAGCGTGAGCGGGAAAGAAGTTGCGGTAGGTGGAACGGATATGCGACCGAGAAGTCGCGCAGGAACCACCGCGCAGAACATACTGGTTACACATAAACTTTCCATTGTACTCTCCGACCGCCCCCGAACCCGGCTTGAAGTTTGGATAGGGCGCGTAGGAGCTTTGCGTCCATTGCCAGACGTCACCGTACATTTGTGCCAGTTTCCCTTTGGTGTTGGAAGTGTTGAGGGGAGCAGGATGGTACAGGCCATGCTCCACGAAATTGCCTTCCACAGGCACATCATGTGCTGCCACTTCCCACTCGGCCTCCGTGGGTAGTCGCGTACCTGCCCAGCGCGCATAGGCATCGGCTTCGTAGTAGCTTACATGACAGACCGGTTCAGCCAACTCAACTTCACGCATGCCCGATAATGTCATCATCCACCAGCGCCCATCGCGTTTTTCCCAGTACAAAGGAGCCTGCCATTCCTCCCGCTGCACCGTGGCCCATCCTTCCGAAAGCCATAAGAGCGGTTTCTTATAGCCGTCATCTTCCAGAAAGGCCAGGTACTCTCCATTTGTCACCAGGCGTGAAGCCAGTTGGAACGCCTGCACAAACTGCTGGTGTCGCGGTCCCTCGTTGTCAAAGGCAAACCCCTCTCCTTCATGTCCGATCCAGTACACCCCTTCAGGAAAGGCTACCCATTCCACCGGCGGGATGCTCGTGCTCTGGATGGGTGCGCGCGCGACATAGGTCGGGGAGAGGGGATTGCAAGAGAGCACATGCTTGATGTCGGTGAGCATCAGTTCCTGGTGCTGCTGTTCATGATGCAGGCCAAGCGTGATAATCGGCGCGAACTTTGCCAGTTGTCTCTCATCAAGTTTCTCCAGGAGGTTAAGGACGTGCTCGTCAACGTATTGGCGGTAGGCATAGGTTTCCTGGACGGTAGGCCGAGAAATCAAGCCGCGCTTTGGTCGGCAGTGTCGTGCTCCCAGCGTGTTGTAGTAGGAGTTAAAGAGGTACGCATACTGTGGATGCAGCGACTGGTAATCAGGAATTGCCGGAAAGAGCAGGAAGGTCTCAAAAAACCAGCTGACATGGGCGAGATGCCACTTGGTCGGACTGACATCTGGCATGGATTGAATGACGTAATCTTCGGTGACCAGCGGCTCGCATAACTGCTCAGAAAAGCGGCGAACGCGACTATATTGCTCGACGAAATAGTCGCGTGATGCCGTCTGCGGGCTGGGCAGACCTGCTCGGATGGACTGTGCCATAGTCTTTCTCCTCTCTCGCCGGTGTATCCGGCCTCATAGGATGCTTGAGCCAACATCGTGC
>Ga0207674_10010248_pt1 | contig 10643 bp, 9 predicted proteins | sample KBSCornC72_FD_184303 | JGI IMG/M metagenome (GOLD analysis project Ga0207674, IMG submission 184303) | Corn rhizosphere microbial communities from Kellogg Biological Station, Michigan, USA - KBS Corn C7-2 (SPAdes) (version 2) | ecosystem: Host-associated > Plants > Roots > Rhizosphere > Soil ...
GCGCGCCGTCGTCCGCGACGGTGGCGGTCACATCGGGCGACCGCAGCAGCGCCGCCAGCCCGGGCTGATCCGAGCTGCGCACCCGCACCGAGGCGGGCGCGGCCGAGGCGATGAAGTCCGCCACGCTGGTGTCCGCGATCAGCCGTCCCTTGCCGATCACGATCAGGCGGGTGGCGGTCTGCGCGATCTCGCTCATCAGGTGCGAGGAGACGAAGACCGTCTTGCCCTGGCTGGCCAGCTCGGTCAGCATCCCGCGCATCCACCGGATGCCCTCGACGTCAAGGCCGTTGACCGGCTCGTCCAGGACCACGGTGGCCGGGTCGCCGAGCAGCGCGGCGGCGATGCCGAGCCGCTGCGCCATGCCGAGGGAGAACTTGCCGGCCGGCCGGCCCGCCACCGAGCGCAGCCCGACCGCGTCGATGACCTCGTCCACCCGGGACCGGCGGATGCCGGTGGTCTGGGCGAGCGCGAGCAGGTGGTGGTAGGCGCTGCGGGACGGGTGCACCGCCCGCGGGTCCAGCATGCCGCCGACCTCGTGCAGCGGCGCGGCGTGCGCCTGCGGCGGCCGCCCGTTGACCGTGACCGAGCCGCTGGTCGGCTCGTCCAGGCCGAGGATCATCCGCATCGTGGTGGACTTCCCGGCGCCGTTCGGCCCGAGGAAGCCGGTGACCGTACCGGGCCGGACGGTGAACGTCAGGTCCGAGACGGCGGTGGTAGGCCCGTACCGCTTGGTGAGTTCGTGGATCTCGATCATGAAATCCACACTGCCGAACGGGCGGGTTTCTGTAAGTGGGGCGCCCAGCCTGCCCCGCCTGGGGAAAACCCCACCCGTCCGGCAGGAGCGCCCCATAGTGGCCGGCCGGAAGCCCTTATACCGTGACCTCATGACCTGGCGCGCGATAAGGAACGCCCTGGCCGGCTTGCTCGCCGGCCTGGCCGGCGGCGTCCTGCTCGGTGCGCTCATCCTGATCTGGGGCGTGGCCCTGTTCACCCTGGCGACCGGCACGGATGACTGGGAGCACGTCGCCGTGTACGTCGGGATCGTCCTGCTGATCATGGCGCTGACCCCGTGGCTGGTGCACGGGCTCAGCGCCATGCAACGATCCCGGCTCCGCGTGACGCTGGGGGCGGAGATCCCCGCGCCCGTTCGGCCCCTCGGGCGCACCTGGCACCAGCTCGGCTACCACCTGCTCGCGGTGCCCGCCGGCCTGGCCGGGGGCCTGCTGGCGGTCCTGTTCCCGGTCGCGCCGTGGCTGGCGCGGTGGTTCACCGAGACCGACGAGGGCCTGGCCCGGGCGCTGCTCGGGCCCGGGCGCCGCGAGAGCCTGGCCCAGCGGGTCGAGACGCTGGCCCGCAGCCGCGCCGACGTGGTCGCCGCGGCCGACGCCGAACGCCGCCGGATCGAACGCGACCTGCACGACGGCGCGCAGCAGCGGCTGGTATCCCTGGCCATGAACCTCGGCATGGCGCGGGAGCGGTTCGAGGCCGAACCCGAACCCGTCCGCCAGGCCCTGGCCGCGGCCCACGACGAGGCCGTGCTGGCCCTGACCGAGCTGCGCGAGTTCATCCGCGGCCTGCACCCGGCGGTGCTCAACGACCGCGGCCTCGACGCGGCCCTGTCCGGCCTGGCCGCCCGCGCCCCGCTGCCGGTCCGGCTGCGGGTGGACGTGCCGGAGCCCGCCGCGCCCGGCGTCGAGGCGGTGGCCTACTTCATCGTCTCCGAGGCGATAGCCAACGTGGTCAAGCACGCCCAGGCCACCCGGGCCGAGGTGACCGTGACCAGGTCCGGCGACCTGCTCCGCATCACCGTCACCGACGACGGCCGCGGCGGCGCCACGCCTGCCGCGGGCGACGGCACCGGTTTGCGCGGCCTGGCCCAGCGGGCCGCCGCGGTGGATGGCACGCTGAGCATCGACAGCCCGCCCGGCGGGCCCACCATCATCACCGCGGAGCTGCCATGCGAATCGTGATCGCCGAGGATTCGGTGCTGCTGCGGGACGGGCTCACCCGGATGCTCACCGACGGCGGCTTCGAGGTCGTCGCGGCCGTGCCGGACGCCGCCCAGCTGCTCAAGGCGGTGGCCGAGCACCGGCCGGAGCTGGCCGTCATCGACGTCCGGATGCCGCCCACGCACACCGACGAGGGCATCAAGGCCGCCCTGGTCATCCGCCGCCAGTTCCCGGACGTGGCGCTGCTGGTGCTGTCCCAGTACGTGGAGGAGAGCTACGCCACCGACCTGCTGTCGGAGGCGAGCAGCTCGGTCGGCTACCTGCTCAAGGACCGCGTCGCGCACGTCCGCGACTTCCTCGACGCGCTGCGCCGGGTGGCGGCCGGCGGCACCGCCCTGGACCCCGAGGTCGTCGCGCAGCTCCTGGTCCGCCGGCGCGACGACCCCCTGGACCGCCTCACCCCGCGCGAGCAGCAGGTCCTCAAGCTGATGGCCGAGGGCCGCTCCAACACCGGCATCATGGAAACCCTGAAGGTCAGCCCCAGCGCGGTAGAGAAGTACGTCACCAACATCTTCCTCAAGCTCGACCTCCCCCCGACCAACACCGACCACCGCCGCGTCCTGGCCGTCCTCAAATACCTGGGCAGCTAACCCAAGCCGCACGCGGCCACGACGTCGGCGGCGCAGCCCCAGGACCAGAACACGCCGGTGCCGTCGTGGCCGTAGTTATGGACAACCGTCATGCCGGCCGCCTGCTCGGCTTCGAGCCTGACCTGCGGACGGCCCGGGCGCAGCCCGACCTCGACGCCCAGCACCGGCGCCGAGGCCAGCTCCGGGATGGCGACCGCCGCCCGGTCGATGGTCTCGGCCGCGATCTGCCCGTCGGGCATCAGCAGGTGGCGACCGGGCCGCCGGACGCCGCCGAGCAGCACGCCGCGGCGGTGCGGCACGATGCTGATGCCGTCCGCCGACGCGCCGCCCTCGAACACGAACTCGTCCACGAACGGCGCTCTGACCAGCACGTGCTGGCCCCAGACCGGTTCCACGGTGTCGTCGCCGGCCAGTTGCCTGGCGCCGAGGCCGGAGCAGTTGACGACGACATCAGCGCCGGCCTCGCCTAGGTCCCTGACGACGCGCTGCTCGATTCGCCCGCCCAGGGCCTGAACCCGTCCGGCCAGCCAGCTGAGGTAGACCGGCATGTCGGCGAACGGCAGCTCGGCCGCGAAGCCGGAGACGAAGCCCGGCGGCAGCTGCGAGCCGGTCAGCGCCGAACGGTAGCCGGGCACCTGCTCGACCCAGGGTGGCAAGCCGGGACCGAGCTCCGGCGCGGCCAGCAGTCGCCCCGCCAGCAGCCGCACCCCGGTCGCCGGATCGCGCGCTAGCTCGCGGAAGACGAGATCGGAGCGCCGTTCCCAGGCCAGGCTGCGCGCGTCGCCGGACCCGAACACCGGGCCCACCATCGCCCCGGCCACCGCGGAAACGGTCCCGGCCGGCGCCCCGGCGGTCAGCACGACCACCTCGGCGCCGACCCGAGAACCCCGAGAAGCCTCGAGCAGCGCCACCGCGCAGGTCAGCCCGCTCACCCCGGCGCCCACCACGACGATCTTCATGCCTGGCACGCTACCCAGGCTCAGCCGGCGGCAAGCGCCGGCTCGCGGCGCGACATCGCATAGAACGGGATCATGACGGCCCCCGCGACCAGGGCGCCCACGCCGAGGACGAGCCCGGCCGCCGGAGCCAGCGGGATGAACGGCACCCAGCTCCCGGTAGCCGCCTTGGTCACCGCGACCAGGGTCACCGCGCCCGCTGCCGCGCCCGCGACCAGGCCGGTGACGGTGACGAACAGCGCGTGCCAGCCGAACGCCGCGGCCACCTGGCCGCGGCTCGCGCCGACCCGGCCGAGCAGCCGCAGCGCGCGCCGCCGCTCCACGGTGGCCACGGCCAGCGTGTTCACCAGGGCCACCGCGGCCAGCGCGGCGACCAGCCCGAGGATCAGGTTGTTGGCGAAGCCGTCCTGCGCGGCCGCCCGCTCGGCCGCCGCGTTCGCCACGCTACGGCTGGCCACGTGCCAGCCGGGGTGGCCCGCGGCCAGCGCGGCCAGGCCACCCGCCGTGCCCCCGCTGACCAGGACCTGCGCGAACCCAGGTGCCGCGCCGGTGTGCCCGTCGACCGCAGAAGCCGGGATCAGCACGTCGCCGGACGCCAGCGACCTGGTGTACAGCGCGCTGACCGTGGCCCGGTACGGCGTGCCGTCCGGCAGGTAGACGGTGAGCCGCGATCCGACGTGCACGCCCATCGCGCCCGGGGCGGCTTCCAAGGCGCTCACCGCGATCTGCCCGGGCCGCAGCGCGCCCAGGCTGCCGGACGTCACGCCCAGGTCCAGCACGCGGTTCAGCGGCCCGTCCGACACCGCCTCGCCGTAGACCGGCTCCAGGTCGGGGTCGGTGGCGGCCACGCTGACCGGTGCCACGCCCGCCGCGGCGCGCACCCCGGGCAGCGCCCGGACCTGCCGCAGCGCCCCGGCATCAAGACCGGGCCCGGAGATCACCCGGTCGGCGGTCACGGTGCTTCCGGCCTGCGCCGCGGTGGCGTGCGCGATCGAGGCGTCGGCGAAGTAGACGCTGCCGACCAGGGCGACGGCCAGGGCCACCGGGATGACCGCTGAGGCGGTGCGGCGCGGCTGCGCCGAGATCGCGGCCAGCGCCAGCCGGGCCGACGGGCCGCCCACGGCCCGGGCCGGCCGGGCCAGCCAGGCCGCGAAGGCCACCAGCACCGGGCCGAGCAAGGCCACCGCCACCATGCATGTCAGCAGCAGCGGAAGCGCCAGCGCGAGCTGCCCCGCCGCGCTCTTCTGGCCGAACGTGAAGGCCATCAGGGTCCCGGCGCCGCCGGCCGCTCCCAGGCCAAGCAGGATCCGAACGGGGCTGGGCCATGTGCCCTCGGCTACGGTCTCCCGCAGCGCCTGGGCCGGCGAAGTCCGGCCCGCCCGGCGCGCCGCGATCTGCCCGCTCAGCACGGCGACGATCACGCTGACGCCGCACGCCGCGAGCAGCAGCCACGGGCTCCGCCACGCGGCCGAATCCGCGGGCAGCATCTGGTGCGCGGCGAGCGCGTGCACGCCGAGCCCGCCCAGCGCCACGCCGGGCAGCCAGCCGAGCGCGCCGCCGGCCACCCCGCACACCGCCAGCTCGGCCAGGATCGCCCGCCGGACCTGGCCGCGGGTAGCGCCGACCGTGCGCAGCAGCGCGAACCGGCGCCGCCGCAGGCTGACGGCCAGCCCGGTCGTGGCGGCCAGCACGAACAGCGAGATCGTCACGATCGGCGGGATGAGCGCCGCGCCCAGCACCTGGCCGTCGGACCGCTCGACCGCCGCGGTCAGGTCCGCCACGTCCCCGCGGGCCGGACCGGTCGCGATCGTGTAGCCCCGGCCCCCGTGCCCTGCTGACGATAGGGCCGCGCGGATCCGCCCGGCCAGCACGCCCGGGGAAACCCCGGGCTTCGCCGTCACCGCGACCAGGTCCACGTCACCCGGCCGGACCACCCCGCCGGGGAAACCGGACTCGCCCGTAGCCGCCGCCACGCCCGGCACCCGGGCCAGCTGACCGGCCAACCCGGCGGATACGCCCCGGTAGGCCGGCAGCGGCAGGCTCTGCCGCGCGTCGTCGCCGTGGCCCACGGTGACGCGAAGGCTCGTGTCGCCGGCCACCACGACGCTCGCGCCGGCCAGCCGCCCCGCCGGAGCCGAGGTATCCGCGATCGCCACCGACAGCGCCGCGACCGTCAGCGCGGCCGCGGCGGCCGAGGCGACCACCGTGCCGATCAGCGGGCCAGGGCTGCGCCGCACCCCGGCGAGCATCCAGCCGCGCATCAGGAACGCTCGCCCAGCTCGTGCAGCACCCGCGCCACCACGGCGGGCTCAGGATCGGGTAGCACCCGGTCCACCCGGCCGTCGTGCAGGAACACGGCCCGGTCGCAGAACCGCGTCACCTGCGGGTCGTGCGTGACGATCACCACCGTCGTCCCGTCCGCGGCCTCGCGTAGCAGCCGCAGCACGCCGACGGCCGTGTGCGGGTCCAGCGCCCCGGTCGGCTCGTCGGCGAAGATCACCTCCGGCCGGGTGATCAGCGCCCGGGCGATCGCTACCCGCTGCTGCTGGCCGCCGGAGAGTTCGGCGGGCCGGCGCCGCAGCTGGCCGCCGCCCAGCCCCACCCGCGCCGCGGCCAGCTCGATGTCGGCCCGCCCCGCCCGGCGGTGGTCCAGCCGGAGCGGCAGCGCGATGTTCTCCTCCACCGTCAGCTCGGGCAGCAGGTTGAGGTCCTGGAAGACGAAGCCGACGCGCTGCCGTCGCAGCACCGCCTGCCGGCGCTGGGAGAGCCCGGCCAGGTCGGTTCCGCACAGCCGGACCGTGCCGGCCGAGGGCCGCTCGAGTCCGGCCGCGCACTGCAGCAGCGTCGACTTGCCCGACCCGGAGACGCCGAGCACCGCGGTGAACGAACCCGCGCCGAACGACAGCGACACCCGGTCAAGAGCGGGAACCCCGCGCCGCCGTCGTCCGTAGCGCTTCGTCACGTCGGTCAGCTCCACGGGGGCGTGTACAGCGGAAACCGGGCTCTGTTCAACCGTGTCAGCGGTGGCAGTAAGCATGTATCCCAGCGTGCCGGCCCCGCCCGTTCGGCCCAATGGTGCCGCCCGCCAGGTTCGCGGTGGGGCTAACCCCCGCGACCTCAGCCGAGGCTCATCCGGTCCGGCCGCCTGCTCCCGCTCATCACGTACCTGACCAGGCTGACCAGCACGTGCTTGACCGAGTCCCGGTCGCGCGCGTCGCACATCACGATCGGTACCCCGGGGCCCAGGCTGAGCGCGATCCTGATGTCATCCGGGTCGAACCGGGGCGCGCCGTCGAAGCAGTTGACCGCGACGATGAACGGCATCCCGTGGTGCTCGAAATAGTCGATCGAGGCGAAGCAGTCGGCCACCCGCTGCGTGTCGGCCAGCACCACGGCGCCGATCGCGCCGATGGACAGCTCGTCCCACATGAACCAGAACCGCTCCTGGCCCGGCGTGCCGAACAGGTAGAGCACGAGCCCCGACGGGAAGCTGATCCGGCCGAAGTCCATCGCCACCGTGGTGGTGGTCTTGGCGCCCACGCGCCGGGTGTCGTCGATGCCGACGCTGCGGTCGCTCATCGGTTCCTCGGTCCGCAGCGGCCTGATCTCGCTGATCGCGCCGACCAGAGTGGTCTTTCCCACGCCGAAGCCGCCGGAGATGAGGATCTTGGCGGTCGACGGCACGCCGTCAGAGTGATTCAAGGCCATCGAGCACCATCCTCAGCAGTCGCTGGTCGGTTGCCGGCTGCTTCTGCGTGGCCAGGACCCCGACCAGTCCCTCGCTGATGAGGTCGCCAAGCAGGACTCGCACCACCCCGAGCGGGAGGTCGATTTCCGACGTCAGGTCGACGATGGGCGTGGGCCGGCGGCACAGGCTCAGGAGCCGCCGGTGCTCGGGTCCAGGCCGGAAGTGCTCCGGCATCCGGCCGCTGGTCGCGACCACCACGTCGATCAGGTCGAACGACTCCCCGCCGCTCGGCAGCGTCCGCCCCATGGTCAGGGCATAGGGCCGGACCACCGGGCCGGCGTCCCGGTCGAACCAGCGGTCCTCAGGACCGTCGTGCCTGGTCACTCCGCGGCGATTTCCTGGTCAGGAAACCTCGACTCGGTGGCGAGGTACTTGCCCATCCGCCGCACCAGCATCGCCATCTCATAAGCGATCAGGCCCACGTTCGCGTCCGCGCCGGTCAGCACGGCCAGGCAGGTCCCCCGGCCGGCCGCCATCACGAACAGGAAGGCGGAGTCCATCTCGATGATGGTCTGCCGCACCTGCCCGGTCCGGAAGTGCTGGCCGGCCCCCCGGGCCAGGCTCTGCAGCCCCGCGGCCAGCGCGGACAGGTGCTCGCTGTCCTCGGGCGATAGGCCCCGTGACGCCGCCACTACCAGTCCGTCCCGGGACAGGATCAGCGCCTGCTGGACGTGCTCGACCTGATCGACGAGGTTATCCAGCAGCCAGCTCAGCTGCCCGGTCGTATCGGTCTGTGCCATTCCCAGCCTCGCTATCAGTCAGTCCCCGTACCCGAAGTCCCCGTACCCGGCACGCCTTCGGGATCGTCGAGATCATCCATTCGCCCGCGCCGCCACCCCTGCTGCATCATCGTCAGCATGTTGCGGGTCGCCTCGGGCGACCGCGCGGTGAACCAGGGCTCATCGTCCTGGGGCTCCTGAGGGTCCGCGTCGCGCTGGGCGCGCAGCTGCGGCGCCATGTTGGCCTGCGGAACCCGGATCGGCATCCCGAGATGGCTATCCGACGGGGGCGCCGCCGGCGCCGGGAACGCTGAGGGCGCCGGGGGCGCCGGGAACGGTGAGGGCGCCGGGAACGCTGAGGGCGCCGGGAACGCCGGGGGTGCCGGGAACGCCGGGGGTGCCGGCGGCGCTGAGGGCGCCGGCGGCGCGAACAGCGCCGGGCCGGCCGGCGCGGCCTCGGCCGGCATCGTGATCGGCCGGGTCTCCCACGGTGCCGTCGGCCATTCCGCCTCCCCGGTCCGCGCACCCGGGCCGGGACCCGCCAGCCCCGTCGGCCCCGCCTCGACAGCGGGCGGCGGCAGCCGGTGCCGTCCGGTCAGCGACCGCGGCCCGCTCTCGGCCGGCTGGCCGGCCCAGGGAGGAGCCGCCCGGCTGGCCTCTTCCTGCCGTACCACCACGCCGAACGGCATCAGCACCACGGCCATGGTGCCGCCGTACACCGACCGGCGGAGCGAGACCTTGATGGCGTGCCGGGCCGCCAGCCGGCTGACCACGAACAGCCCGAGCTGGTCGCTGTGCGCGAGGTCGAACTCGGGCAGGCTGGCCAGCCGCGCGTTGATGTCGTCGAGCTCGTCGGGCGACATTCCCAGGCCGCGGTCCTCCACCTCGGCGACCAGGCCGGTGCCCACCCGTTCGGCCCGGACCTCGATCCTGGTGTTGGGCGGGGAGAACGCCGCGGCGTTCTCGATCAGCTCGGCGATCAGGTGGATCACGTCGCTGACCGCGTTCCCCGCGACCAGGTCGTCCGACTCGCTGGTCACGTCGACCCGGACGTAGTCCTCGACCTCGGCCACCGCGGCGCGCAGGATGTCCACCACCGGCACCGGGTCGCGCCAGCCGCGGCCGGGCACCGCGCCCGACAAGATGATCAGGCCCTCCGCGTGCCGGCGCATGCGGGTGGTGAGGTGGTCGAGGCGGAACAGGTCGGCGAGCGCGCCCGGCTCGCTGGTCCGCCGCTCCATCGAGTCCAGCATCGCCAGCTGCCGGTGCAGCAGGGACTGGTTGCGCATGGAGATGTTCAGGAAGACCTCGTTGACTCCCTTGCGCAGCCGGGCCTGGTCGACGGCGGCCTCGACGGCCGCGGCCTGCACGGTGCCGAACGACTCCGCGATCCGCGAGACCTCCTGGATGGTGCTGGTGGCCGGCGGCGGCGACTCGGCGTCCACGTCCACGTCGTCGCCTCGCCGCAGCCGCTCGACGACCCGCGGGAGCCGTTCGTCGGCCATGCCGCGGACGCTGTCGTTCAGCCCGCCCAGGTCCCTGGTCACCTTGCGGCCGAACCACACCAGCAGGAACACCGAGGCCGCCACGGCCACCAGCCCCAGCCCTCCGGCCAGGACAGCCTCGGTGACCAGCCGATCGCTCCGCGAGGCGCTCAACGCCGTCAGCTGGTTACCGTTGTCGAGCTGGGCCTTCTCCATGGCGCCCACCAGAGCCGTCGAGACCGACTGCAATTGACCGGCAGTCACCGGCACGGCGCGGCCCGGGCTGGCCAGGATCCGGTTTTCCATGGCCTGGAACTGCCGGTAGGGCGGCGAGTTCTCCATGCTGACGTACCCGGCGCTCAGGTCGGGCGTCATCAGGGCCAGGGCCTCGTTCATGAGCTGGCGCCGGGTCGCCACGTTGCTGGCGAACAGGGTCCGGGCGGCCTCGCTCATCTGGCCGTGGTTGAGCAGCGCGCCACCCATCAGCGCGAGCTCCCGGGTGGTCACCTCGAACGCGTACCCCGAGTCCGAGGCGCCGACCGAGATCGCCGTCAGCGAAGCCCCCCGGTCCTGGACCGACGTGTCGAAGTAGAGGAAGAGGTGGTCGACGATGGTGTCGTAGACGGCGAACGCGTCCGTCGGGCTCATCGCGCCGGAATCGATGGCCGTCCGGGTCTTCCCGAGCCGTCCGAGCTCGGTGAATAGGGTGTTCAGCTCCGACCTGGATTGAGCGGAGAGCAGGCTCTGCTGGGTGTTCAGGGCGGCCCGGACCGCCGGGATCTCGCTGTCCACCTTCTTCCTGGCCTCGAGCATGGACGTCTTGGGGGCCGTCCCGCCGCTGATCAGCCAGAGGTAGGACTGCACCCGCTCCTGGGGCAGCCCGACGATCAGCCCTTCGACCCCCGAGGCGATGGCCTTGGCGGCCACGTTGTACTGGTGATCGCTGACCGCGTTGCTGACCGTGATGCTGGCCGCGAAGCCATACAGCGCCAGCAGGGAGACAAGGGGCACGGCGAACATGCTGATCAGGAAGACCCTGATGGGCCGTGAGCGAACGTGACGCTTGACCGCCATTGCGCCTCACACAAGAGATGAGTAGAGAGGCACGGAGGGAGGCGCCTGTCCGTCCGCCTGCGA
>Ga0207674_10010249_pt1 | contig 10642 bp, 9 predicted proteins | sample KBSCornC72_FD_184303 | JGI IMG/M metagenome (GOLD analysis project Ga0207674, IMG submission 184303) | Corn rhizosphere microbial communities from Kellogg Biological Station, Michigan, USA - KBS Corn C7-2 (SPAdes) (version 2) | ecosystem: Host-associated > Plants > Roots > Rhizosphere > Soil ...
CCGCTCTGGGGACCCGGACCCGCCGGGGAGCACCGCCGCTGGGCCGCGGAGGCCTGGGCCGCCGGACCCGTCCGTCGCGTCTCGGGTCCCCCGGCGGTCGACCTTCCGGATCTGCGGACCGACCGAGCGGTCTCCTCGCTGGACGACGTGCGAGACGCGCTCGCGGAGCTGCGGTACCAGGGTCCGCGCTGGCTGGAGCGGCGCGCGCCACTCGCCTTCGATCGTCTCCGCGGCCTCTACCACCGCCTTTGGGACCAGTCTCGCTAGCTGGTCGGCTCGATCGACCACGTGTGCACTGGCGCCAGCAGCCCCGACGAGTCCTGCGCCCGCACCGCGAAGCCGTGCAGCCCCCGGTGCACGTCGTACACGGCGCCGCCGGCGGTTCCGAGCGACAGGTCCACCAGGTAGTTCCCGTCACCGAGGCCGAGCCTTGGCATCTCCAGCGTGAGTGTCGCCGCCTCCGCGTCCGGCAGCTTCTCGCTCGTGCTCCACACCAGGGTTCCGCCGTCGGTGCGAAGGTTCAGCTCGAGCTGGGGCGCCTCCACCGCTCCGTACCGCCGGTAGCGAGCCAGCAGCCGGAACGGCGCGTCCGCCGAGAACACGTGCTGGGGACCGTCCCGGCCATGGATCTCCACCCCGCTCAGCTCGGCCTCGAAGCTCCCCCACCGCCGCCCGGCCTCCGCCGGCGGGCCGGAGCGCGGCTGCACCGCAACGGGCGCGCGGGGCGCGTGCTGCTCCATCGCCGCCATCTCGGCCTCCGCCACCGCCGCCCGGTACGCCGCCACCACGTCCACCGGGTTTCCCGAGACCTTGAGCTGCCCCGCATCGAGCCACGCCGCCTGGTCGCACTGGCGCTGCAGCGTCCCCAGATCATGGGTGACCAGGAGGATGGTCTTCCCCGCCTTCCGGAACTCCTCCATCTTCGCCGCGCTCTTCCGGCCGAAGTGCTCGTCTCCCACGCTGAGGATCTCGTCGATGAGGAGGATTTCCGGATCCACGTGGGTCGCCACGGCGAAGGCCAGGCGGGCGTACATCCCGCTGGAATAGGTGCGCACCGGCTCGTCGATGAAGTCGGCGAGCTCGGAGAACGCGATGATCTCGTCCATCCGGCCGCGGATCTCCCGCCGGGACATCCCGAGGATGATCCCGTTCACGAAGATATTCTCCCGCCCCGAGAAGTCGGGGTGAAAGCCCGCTCCCAGCTCCAGCAGCGCGGAGATCCGGCCGTGGACCTCCACCGTCCCGCTGGTGGGGGCGTAGATGCCCGTCACCAGCTTGAGCAGGGTCGACTTCCCCGAGCCGTTCCGGCCCACCAGCCCGAAGGTCTTTCCCCGCGGGACCGACAGCGAGACGCTGCGCAGCGCGGGGATGATCGAGGACGGGGCCTCGGGCTGCCTCTGCCGCTTCAGCCAGCGGACCAGCTCGCTCTTGAGGGTGGTGTGTTCCCGCCGGATGGTGCTCTTGCGGAAGCTCTTGCTCACCCCGGTGAGCACGATGGCGTCGGTGGTGGACATCAGACGAGCTCCGCGAACTCCTCGCGCCGCCGCTCGAACACCCGCGCCGCGATGGCCAGCAGCACCACCGAGCCCAGCGCGACGGCTGCCAGCCCCCGGGGGTGCGGCCAGCGGTGCTCGTAGAAGATGCCCTGGTAGGAGGTGATGATCACCGCCATCGGATTGACGATGAGGTACAGGCGTCGAAACGGCTCGGGCACGGCGTTGGGCACGTAGAGCACCGGGGTCACGAAGAACCAGAGGGTCAGCACGTTGGCCACGATGTGCTGCAGGTCCCGGAAGCGCACGTTGAGCGCCGAGATGACGAACGTCACGCCGAGCGTGAACACCAGCTGGACCAGCAGCACCACCGGGAACGCCAGGGCGTGAAAGTCCGGCCAGATCCCCACCAGGCCTCCCAGCCCCACCATCAGCGGGAGGGAAAGCAGATAGTTCACCAGGTTCGTGGCCACCACCGTGGTGGGAAGCACCTGGGCGGGGAAGCGAACCTTGGTCAGCAGATCCCGACGGTCGCTGATGGTGCTCGCGCCACTCCCCACCGAGGTGGAGAACCAGAGCCAGGGGAGCAGCCCCACGAAGATGAAGTAGGTGTAGTGGGGGATGTTGCTCCGCTGGATGATGCCGAAGACCAGCCCGTACACAGCCATCAGGAGCAGCGGGTTGACGAAGGTCCACAGAAATCCCAGCGCCGACCCCCGGTAGCGAGCCTTGAGCTCGCGCTGGGTGAGGTTCCAGAGCAGCGCCCGGTACTGCCAGAGCTCCCGCAGGTTGCGGATCATCCGCGGCGATTCCTCCGCGGTTTCCGTGGAGCAGGCCGGGCGGCCCGCTTGCCCTTCCGCTGCGAGCCCTCCAGCGTCTCCAGCCGGGCGCGGAGCTGGATCAGCTCCGCCGACAGCTGGGCATCCGCCTCGCGGACCCGGGCATTGAAGCGCCGCTGGCGCTCCAGCGCCTCGTCGATGAGCGACTGGCAGGCGAGCCGGAACATCCGGCGGACCAGGGACGCCGGCGCGCCGCGCTCCGCGGCCGGGACGGGCACCGTGGGGTCCTCGTCCTCCTCCAGGGCGCGGACCAGGAAGGAGAGCGGCTCCAGCACCGGCTCGGGCTCGGTCTCCACGCTCAGCGCCTCGTCGCGGATGCCGCGGGCGTCGAGCCGCTCGCGCGCGGCCCGGAGCAGCGCACCGGCGTCGATGTGGCGTCCGAGCAGCTTCATCGCCTCACCATCGCATCCATCTCCTCGCGATAGGCGTCTACCACCCGTTCCCATCGGTACCGGGACGCGTACCGCCGGGCTGCTCGTGCCATCACGCTGCGCTCCCTCCGCACCCGACCCACCGCCTCGACGAACGACGCCGCGTCCTGGAAGGTCACGCCGGCCCGGCTCCGCTTCGCGTGGCCCACCAGCACCTCACTCACCGCGTTGCCCACCATCGGCGTTCCCACCGCGAAGGCCTCCAGCGCGAGGAGGGACAGGCTCTCCTTCGGCGAGGGGATCACCGCCGCCAGCGCCCCCGCCAGCCCGTCCCACTTGTCCGCCTCGCTCACCCGACCCAGCATCCGCACTCCCTCGGCCCGCACGTCCATGCTCGCATCACCGGCCAGCACCAGGGTCGGCGCATCCGGCACCGCTGCCCGGAGGCGTCGGTACCCCTCCAGCAGCCCCGGAATTCCCTTTCCGCGCTCCACCCGGCCCACGTACAGCAGGTAGTCCCCCCGAAGCTCGAAGCGGGTCCGGAAGCGCCCGGGCTCCACCACCGGTGGCTCCACTCCCACGCCTACCACGCGTGCCCGGGCGTGCCGCGGGAATCGTCGATCGATGAGCTCCAGCTCCTCGGGCGTGAGCGCGAGCACCGCCCGGGGCCGCTCGAACACCTCGGCATAGGCGTCGAATCTCAGCGGCTCCTCGTCATGCGCCGTCGGAACCAGCAGCGTTCGATCGGCCACCAGGGGAACCGACCAGGCCGTGGAGACGAAGAGGTAGGTGAAAGCGACGAAGCCGTCGTACTCCGCACCGTGCTCGGACAGATGGCGCCACAGCCCGGGCAGGAGCGGTCCCTGGAGCGCCATCCAGGCCTCCTCCTCGCCCAGATCGAGCGAGTGTCCGAAGACTCGCCGCGAGCGCGCGTTCAGCTCCCCCATCGGTCGCGGGCGGAGGTTGGTGAAGCGCAGGACGGACACCCCGTCGACCCGCGACTCCCCGGCGGGCAGCTCGTTGGCCCAGGTCAGGTGGTCGGTCGCGCAGCTGGTCAGCACCTGGATGTCCCAGTGGGGCCGCAGTCGCGCCACCAGCTGCGCGGCGAGCGCCTCGGCACCGCCGGTGATGCCGGGCCCGTAACGCTGCACCACGATGCCCACCCGCGGTCTGCGGCGTACCGGACGACGCGGGCGGGGTGGCCTCCCGAGCCCGACGCTCTCCAGCGCCGCCGCGAGACGTTCCTCGGAGCGTTCCGGGCCCAGCGCACGGAGCCTCTTCCGCTGCCCGGCCAGGACCCGCCCCCGGAGTCGCGCGTCCGTTCCGAGCTGCACCGCCACCTCGGCGAGGAGAGCGAACCGCTTCTCGTCGAACGCGACTCCGGCGCCGTCCAGCGTCTCCGCTGCGGCGCCCGCCGAGTAGGCCAGCACCGGGACGTCCGAGGCCATCGCCTCCATCAGCCTCACCCCCGAGCCGTCCTGCTCGCCCATGGACACCAGGACCGAGCCGCTCCGGTACACCGCGACCTGCTGGCCGTGACTCACCTGGCCGAGCATCGTCACTCCCGGCGTGCGCGCGGCCTCGGACTCGAGCCCGCCGAGAGTCGGGTCGACCGCGCCGGCCACCACCAGCCGGGCATCGGGACGGATGCGGAGCACCTCGCGGTGGAGCGCGAGCAGGTCCTCGAGATGGGCCTCGCGGGTGACCGGACCCACGCTCACCAGGGTCTGCGCCCCCGAGCCGAGGCGAGCCCGGAGCGCGGGCTCCGCCCGGTCTTCCGAAAATCGCTCGGCCTCGACGAAGAGCGGGACGGTGTGCGCCTCTCCGTAGCCGGAGCGGGACAGCTCGGAGGACGCGAATCCGGAGAGCCCGATGGCCAGCGAGACGTGAGCGGCCATTCCGGAGAGCTGGGCCCTCCCCGCGAGCACGGCGCGCTCCGCTGGAGTGCCGCGGTTCAGCCGCACGGAGGGCAGGCCGTGGAACACCACCCCGCGCCTCCCCGGCGTGTGGAGCAGCCGCGCGGGAAGGCTGCTTCCCATCGCGTGGTGAAGGAGCACCCAGTCCCCCGGCTGCACCCGCAGGGCCCGGAGCGGCTGCACCAGCGCCTCGGTCCCCGGCTCCCGGCTCGCTGCGTACAGGCCGCCCCAGTGACCCAGGCGCCGGAGCAGGGCCCGGAACTGCACCGCCGCCTGCGCGGTCGGCTCACCGAGGTGAAAGTGGGGGACCAGCTGGTGGACGGCCATGAAGCTCGCGGGGGCTCTAGCACATGTGTCAGCGTGCGCCGCCCGTGGAGCTCACCGTGGCCCTCGACGCGACCCTGTGGGACGAGCCGACGACTGGCATCGCCCGGTACGCACACGCGGTGGCCGGCGCGCTCGAGGCCCGCGGCGTCCGCGTGCTCCGCGTGGGCGCCCGCAGCTCCGGAGAGCTGCCCCGCCGCGTTCGCAGCCGCACGCTCCACACGCTGGCCGAGCTCCCGCGGATGCTTCCCCGCAGTGGCGCGTCGGTGTTCCACGCGGTGGGCAACGTCGACCTTCCGCTGCTCCCGGTGCCGGGCGTGCCGTTCGTGCTCACCGTGCACGACCTCATTCCTCTCACCTCGCCGGGGAGCGTCTCCTGGGCCTTCCACTGGCAGTTCCGGCTGTGGCTCCAGCGGAGCCTCCAGGTCGCGGATCACGTCGTCTGCGTGAGCGCGTGGACGCGCGACCAGCTGCTCCGCCGATATCCGGAGCTGGACCCCGCGCGCGTTTCCATGGTCCACAACGGGGTGGATCACGTGCAGCCGCGGCCGCTCGATGCGGTGTCGCAGGCGTGGCTGCGCAGCCTGGGCCTGCCGGACCGGTGGATCCTCTTCGCCGGCGCGCTCGACGCCCGGAAGAATCTGGAGCTGGTGCTCGATGCGCTGCAGCGGCTCGGCCCGCGTGCGCCCACGCTGGTCCTGGCCGGGCAGCGCTGGTACGGCTCGGGTCCGATCGAGACACGCATCGCGGCGCTTCGGGCGAACGGACTCGACATCCGCCCGCTCGGCTACCTCGCCGAGCCTCTCCTGTGGGCGCTCATGGCCGCCGCTCCGGTGTTCGTCTTTCCCTCGCAGGACGAGGGATTCGGGCTGCCGCCGCTCGAGGCGATGGCGCTCGGAGCCCCGGTCGTGGTCAGCACCGCTGCGGCGCTTCCCGAGGTGTGCGGCGACGCCGCGGTCCAGGTCGGGCCAGACGACGCCGCCGGTCTTGCCTCCGCGGTGCGACGGCTCCTGGAAGACCCCTCGGAGCGCTCGCGCCGCTCCGAGGCAGGTCTCGAGCGTGCACGCACGTTCCGGTGGGCAGAGGTCGCGGCGCACCTGCTCGAGGTCTACCGATCCGTCTCCAGGAACTGAGCCGGTCTCGGGACTTCGTCACCGCGGATGGTAGGCTACCGGGCTCACCGGTGCCCCGCCTCGTCCTCGCCGCCGCCGTCCTGTTCGGGTCCGTCGCTGCCGCCCAGCCGGTCACCTACTTCGTTCCCATTGCCAGCCGGACCACGCCGGCCCTCCCCGGGACCGGTGCGGTCGACGTGGCGCTCTGGTACTCGGACCCCGGCACTGACGTCGGAGGCTCGCTTCTCTTCGCCACCACGGGGACCGCCCCCTTTCCCTTCACCCTGTCGACGGCAAACGCGGCCGCGGTCGTCAACTTTCCGGCCAGCACGGCCGGCGTGGCCAGCACCCCCCGCGTCCTGGTCCAGGGCATCCGGAGGAGTCTCGTCGCGGTGGCGGCCTCGGGGAGCGTCGTCCTGGGCATCATCGACAATGGCCAGTGGACCCCGCTGTCCACGACCCAGGCCATCAACGGTGGGCCGCCGCTGGCCCTCGCCGCCGTGCCCGACGGGGGGGCGGTGCTCCTGGTCTCCGACGCCACCGCAACGCAGCTCACCCGCTTCGACCTGGGGCTCTCCGGCGCGCAGGTCCAGGTGCTCCAAGGCCTCACCGCGGCGCCCCTGACTGAACCGATGCGCGCGCTGGCCCTCGACGGAGCTCGGGACCAGGTCCTGGTCGGCGGAAACACGCTGGGGAACCTGTACATCCTCAACGCCGGGCTCGATGCCGGCCCGGCCGCGTTCGACATTGCCCAGGTCAGCCAGGGACGGCTGTCGCCACCGGTGACCGGCCTCGCGGTCTACCAGGGGATCAACGCCGCATACCTGCTCGTCACCAGCAGCGCGGGCCTGACCATCTACGACCTTCTTCAGCTGGACCCACTTCCCGGCGCCTTCCGGGTCATCGCCCAGGACGTGCTGGGGCCGCTCACCGGTCCCACCGGCGTCGCGGTCACCAACCTGGGCGCCGGCAGCGCCTTTCCCGCAGGGGTCATCGCGCTCGGCGATGCGACGAACCGGGGCCTCGCGCTCGTGCGCTGGGACGACATCCCCCCCGATGCCGGGCTGGTCATCGACCCCGCCACCGATCCGCGCGGCCCTCCCACGGATGGCGGCCCGTCTGACGGAGGGTGCGATGGCGGGTCCTGCCCTCCACCCCCCAGCAATCCGACCATCCCACCTGACACCGGGCCCTTCGTTCCCGCTCCGGAGAGCTCGAGCTGCTCCAGCGCCTCGGGAGGGATGGGGGGCCTGGCGGGGCTGGTGGGACTGCTCGCCGTCCTGGGTTTGCGCCGCCAACGCCGCTGATCCACTCGGCTCCTTCGGCGGGTGTCAGGGGCTCCTGATTGATCCAGAGGCACCATGCTCTACAAGGTGACGCCCGCCCTCGTGCCGCCGGCGCGCCGGTCCCGCACTGCGGATGGCACCCGCCCGAAGAAGCGCCGGGCGAGCGCGGTGTTCGACGCTGACGGGCACGAGGTGCTGATCACCCTGATGTGCCTGAAGTGTCGGCGGATCCGCCCCCTGGCGCAGTTCGGGCTTCGCAAGATGCCGGACGGTGCCATCCGCAACCAGCCGTGGTGCCGCGGCTGCCGAGGCTCCGCGACTCCGAAGAAGCGCCCCGAGGCCATGGAGACGCCGCCCGAGGCGCCGAAGGACATGGCTGTCTCCGCACCCGACGTCGCGGCGGTCCCCGGAGCGCCTCAGCTCGCCTCGCTTCCCGGCGACGGCGAGGGCTGACCCGAGCGAACGTCCGCGGAACGCGCCCCCCGGATCGAATCCCGAGACGTGGCGCACCTTTCGTGCACCCGTTTTGACTAGTTTACAGGGGGCCCACGTGCCCAGGTGCTCTGCCGGCCAGGCGTCCGCACCATGGCGCTGAAACGACAGGGGCACTTGCCGACGGTCCGGAGCGGATTCAGCTTTACAGCGCGGTACGTCATTCGATAAACAGATTGACACCTGAAGCGCTGTCACTGGTCGCGAACGTGTCTCACCCGCCCCAAGGAGGGGAGAAGATGAGCATCGGGATGGTGATGAAGGAAGGGTCGGGCACGCCGCCCACCCCTGCCGGACGCAGCACCGAGTCACTGCACGCCCGTCGGTTCGAGGGCGTCGTCCGGCCGTACCCGCAGGCCGACGTCGAACGTCTCCGCGGGTCGATCCGCATCTCGTACACGCTCGCCGAGATGGGCGCGAGGCGCCTCTGGGAGCTGCTCCACAGCGAGGACTACGTCAACGCGCTCGGCGCCCTCACCGGCAATCAGGCGGTGCAGATGGTGCGCGCCGGCCTGCAGGCCATCTACCTCTCGGGCTGGCAGGTGGCCGCGGATGCCAACACCGCCGGCCAGATGTACCCCGACCAGAGCCTGTACCCGGTGGACTCGGTGCCCAACGTGGTGCGCAAGGTGAACCAGGCGCTCCGGCGTGCCGATCAGATCGAGCACGCTGAGGGCAAGTCGGGTCGCTACTGGATGGCGCCCATCGTCGCCGACGCCGAGGCCGGGTTCGGCGGACCCCTGAACGCCTTCGAGCTGATGAAGTCGATGATCGAGGCGGGTGCCGCCGGCGTTCACTTCGAGGACCAGCTCGCCTCGGAGAAGAAGTGCGGTCACATGGGCGGCAAGGTGCTGGTGCCGACCTCGCACTTCATCCGCACGCTCATCGCCGCGCGGCTGGCAGCGGACGTCTGCGACGTGCCCACCCTGGTCATCGCGCGCACCGACGCCGACAGCGCCAAGCTCCTCCTGTCGGATGTGGACCCGCGGGACCGCGAGTTCATCGTCCCCGGTGACCGGACTCCCGAGGGCTTCTTCCGCATCAAGGGCGGTCTGGAGTGCGCCATCGCCCGCGGGCTCGCCTATGCACCTTATGCGGATCTCTTGTGGTGCGAGACATCGCACCCCGACCTCGCCGAGGCCCGGGCATTCGCCGAGGGGATCCGCGCCAAGTTCCCGAACAAGCTGCTCGCCTACAACTGCTCGCCGTCGTTCAACTGGAAGAAGCACCTCGACGATGCGACCATCGCCAAGTTCCAGCGCGAGCTCGGGGCCATGGGCTACAAGTTCCAGTTCGTCACCCTCGCCGGGTTCCACGCGCTCAACTTCTCCATGTTCAGCCTGGCCCGCGACTACGCGAAGGAGGGGATGGCGGCGTACAGCCGGATGCAGCAGGCCGAGTTCGGCGCCGAGTCCACCGGCTACACCGCGACCAAGCACCAGCGTGAGGTCGGGACCGGTTACTTCGACGAGGTGGCGCAGGTCATCGCCGGTGGCGCCGCGTCCACCCTGGCCCTGAACGAGTCGACGGAGAACGAGCAGTTCTACGAGAAGGCCACCGCGGCCGCGAAGGTGGCCTGAGTCCTGGATTGACGACGCATCCGTGACCGACACTCGGCACCGGCATGGCCCGACGAGTGGCAGGCCTGAGGCTCAGCCCCGAACGAGCCGGACCCGCGGCCGCACGGCGCCGGTGACCGGCGCTGGCGGAGGCCGCGCGACGACGTACTTGTACCCGGTCCGTGCGCTTGCGCTCGCTCCGCGGGGTCCGATGCGTACGTCCTTCGGCACGTAGAGGACCTGGCCCTCCTCCAGGAGCCGCGCCCCGCGGACCTGGAGGTGGCAGCCGAAGAGGAGGGCCGACTCGGCGCTGTCCAGCTCCACCTCGCTGCCGGAGTGGACGATGTCGATCTCGAGATCGTCACCGCCCGCCACCGCCATCCCCAGCGTCCGGTACCGGCTCCGGTCGGGCGTGAGCGCCCAGTCGATGAAGGCTCCGAACGGGCGCGACTCGGCGTCCTCCGGATCGCCCAGCCGACTCCTCGCCTCGTCGGCCGCGAGGAGAAGCCGCCCCGCGTGCCCGAGCACCAGGTACGTTCCGCCCGCGTCCAGCGCCGCGCGCAGCACCCGGACCAGCAGGCGTGTCGGGCCCGCCGGGGCCCAGGGGTCGCCCGCCTCGGGACCCAGCAACCGGCGCTCCTCGACGGGGAGCACGCCCGCGGGAAGCACCTCCCACAGGACGGGTGGGAGCGGCCCGGCGACCGGCGCGAGCCGTCGCTCCAGCCCGCCGAGATCCTCGGCGCGCCGCTCGCGGATCAGCAGATGCGCTCCGGGCCAGCGTGCCTCGACGAGCGTGCCGCCCTCGGGCAGGGCCCGGGCCGTGAGCCGCGCGCCCTGCGGGAGCCCTCGCGCCAGCGCCGCCTGCCAGCGAGGCCCGCTCGGCCCGATCCCGGCATCGACCAGAACGCTCGCCCATCCGAAGGGTCGTCTTTCCGGAGGCTCCGCGCGGACTGGATGGCCGGGCAGGGTGAGGCGCACCAGGCTCCCCTGCGGATCGAGCTCCGCCACCACCGAGAGTCCGGCCGCGGGATGGAAGCCCACCGCGTCGGAGCGGGTGAAGGGAAAGGTCCGACCCCCGCCGTCGAGGATCCCGCGCGCACCGTCCCACTGGACAATCTGGACCGGCAGCAGGGTGGGGGAGGAGCCGGTCGCGGGGCCCGGGGGACTCCCGGGCCCCGTCACGGCATCACGACGAGGTGAGTGGAGGTGGACGGGATCGAACCGACGACCTTCGCATTGCGAACGCGACG
>Ga0207674_10010252_pt1 | contig 10638 bp, 6 predicted proteins | sample KBSCornC72_FD_184303 | JGI IMG/M metagenome (GOLD analysis project Ga0207674, IMG submission 184303) | Corn rhizosphere microbial communities from Kellogg Biological Station, Michigan, USA - KBS Corn C7-2 (SPAdes) (version 2) | ecosystem: Host-associated > Plants > Roots > Rhizosphere > Soil ...
GAAGGCCCGCCAGGTCGCTGACCTGGCGGGCCTTCTGACTGGAAGCGCGATCCGCGATCCGAGGCTTTGGACGATCTTGCGCTTTCGTGCGTTCGGCACAGCTTGGTACCTCACGTCGCACGGATGAATCCGATCGCCTGAGCACACGCGGCCGTCCCTACCAACGCAGCTCTGTTTCGATCCGCCTCAGCGCCCGCCGTCGGGCGCAGCCGGAGCAGTGCGTTCGTTCCCGTTGCCTCACCGGTTGACTTCGTTCGCGGAGGAATACCTCATGGTCGGGTTCCGTTCTCTTCTATTCTGCACGGCGATGCTGGCGCTCTCCGCGCCACTCCCGGCGCAGAGAAGTACCGGCACGGTCGCGGGCCGTGTGATCGACCGACAGACGACGCGCCCCCTCGTCGGCGCCCAGATCCGCGTCGCCGGTACCGACCGCGGAGCATTGACCGACGAGACGGGTGCGTACCGGATCGCGGGGCTTCAGGCCGGAAGCGCCACCGTCGTCGCGCAGCGCATCGGCTACGCTGCCGTCTCGCGGGCGGTCACCGTCACCCCCGACGGCACGACCACGGCCGACTTCGGCCTCACCGTGTCGGTCACGACGCTGGATCAGGTCATCGTGACGGCGACGGGACAGTCCGAGCGGAAGCGCGAGAGCGGCGTGTCCACGGCGACGATCGACGGCTCGCAGGTCGTCAAGGCGGCGGTGAGCACCTTCGCCGACGTGCTCAGCTCCCGCTCCCCCGGTGTCGTGGTGCAGCAGGCCGCCGGCGAGTCGGGCGCGGGAGCGCGAATCCGGATCCGTGGGTCCAACTCGATCTCGTTGTCGAACGACCCGTTGATCATCGTGGACGGCGTCCGCGTCGACAACAGCGCGAACTCGACGGCGATCGGGACCGGCGGCCAGCAGCCGTCGCGCTACAACGACATCAACCCAGAGAACATCGCGAGCATCGAGATCATCAAGGGGCCCGCGGCGGCGTCGCTCTACGGCACGGCTGCGTCGAACGGCGTCATCCAGATCACCACCAAGAAGGGCCGGGCGGGCCGCACCCGGTGGGACACGTTCGCCGAGTACGGCAAGCTGCGCGACGTCAACGACTATCCCATCAACTACCGCTCCTACGGGCACACGGCCGCGAACGCGCTCGTGACCAACTGCAGCCTGTTCTCGCGCGTGTCCACGGCGGCGACGAAGTGCGTCGCGGTGGATTCGACGATCACCAATTTCCCCCTCGACGCCGCGAACATGACGGACGAGGGCAACCGTCGCATCGCCGGCCTCAGCGCCAGCGGCGGCTCCGACGTCGCGACGTACTTCATCTCCGGCGAGTACCGGAAGGAACAGAACGTCATCTCGGTGAACGGCGAGCAGCGCCTCAACGTTCGCACCAACCTGCGCGGTCAGCTGGCGAAGAACCTCGACGCCCAGGTGAGCATCGGCTACACCAACAGCGACCTGCGCCGTCCGCAGAACGACAACAACGCGTTCGGTGTGATCTCCGGCTCGCTGCTCGGCAAGGCGGCTGATTGCGGTCCGGGAGGGCTCGCGGCGCAGCACCCGGGACTGTGTGGCACGGACACCCTGAGCCGCGGCTACTTCAACGCCGGCCTCGACCCGAAGGCGTTCTTCAACATCAACACGCGCCAGGGCGTGCAGCGTCTGACGGGCGGCTTGACGAGCAACTGGAACCCCAACTCCTGGCTGAGCTTCAACGGCACCTTCGGCGCCGACATCGACAACCGCACCGACACCGAGACGCTGCAGCCCGCGGTGCTCGCGTACAGCCAGAACACACTCGACGGCAGCCGCGGCGTCTATCGCGCCCAGGTCTACAACTACACCTCCGGCCTGAACGGGCAGGCGGTGTATTCGCTGTCGCCGAGCATCAAGCTCACGACGACGCTGGGCACGCAGTACACGGACGTCTACTTCGCGCGCACCGATGCCTTCGGCGCCAAGCTCCTCGCCGGCACGGGCTCGCTGGCCGGCACGAACGCGCGCTTCTCGATCAGCGAGCAGACGCAGGACGTCCGCACGCTCGGCTTCATTGGCCGCGAGCAGCTCGCGTGGCGCGACCGCGTCTTCCTCATCGCCGCCGCGCGCACCGATCGGAACAGCGCCTTCGGCACGAACTACCCGCGGATCTACTATCCCTCGCTCAGCGCGTCCTGGGTGCTCAGCGAGGAAGGATTCTTCCCGAAGGTCGACGCGATCTCGTCGCTGCGGCTGCGCGCGGCGGCAGGGTCGGCGGGTCAGAATCCCGGCTACCTCGCGGCCGAGCGGACGTACAGCCCCGTGGCCGTGGTCGCCGCCGGCGCGGACTTCCCGGGCTTCACCGTCGGTGGCGCGGGCAATCCGAACCTCAAGCCGGAGAAGAGCACCGAGATGGAATTTGGATTCGACCTCGGCCTCCTGCGCGACCGGGCGTATCTCGAGTACACGCACTACGACAAGGTCACCAAGAACGCGCTCGTCAACGTGAACCTCGCGCCGTCTCTCGGCTCCAGCCCCACCCGCTTCCAGAATCTCGGCCAGGTGCGGAACTACGGCGACGAGGCGCAGGCGCGGGTCACGGTCGTGGATCGGGGAAGCGTGAAGTTCGACTTCAGCGCGAACGGATCGTGGAACACCAACCACCTCGACGACCTCGGCGTCGACGTGCTCGGAAATCCGATCCCGCCGGTCTTCTTCAACAACAGCACGCAGGTCTTCAAGACCGGATTCCCGCTTGGCGCCTACTTCGTCAAGCCGATCACGTCGTTCACCGACAAGAACAACGATGGACTCATCGGCTGTCCGGCCGGCCCCGGATCGGCGGACTGCGAAGTCACCCTCGGCGACTCGGCCGGATTCCGCGGGACACCGTTCCCGACGGTGGAGTTCTCGTTCACGCCGCAGCTGGCGCTCGGCAATCTCGTTCGCGTGTCGGCGACGTTCGATCGCCGGAGTGGGCAGAAGCTGTTCAACAACACCGCCTATTTCCGCGAAGTGAGCATCGGCAACGGTGCTGCGGCGCAGACGCCGACGTCGTCCAACCTCCGGACACAGGCCGCCGCGACGGCGGGGCGCTTCTCCGGAGCGAACTTCACGTACGACGGCTTCATCGAAGACGCGTCGTTCACCAAGCTGCGCGAAGTTGCGGTCATCCTGTCCCTGCCCCGGCGGTTCGCCGCGCGTGCGGGTGCCGCCTCGGCGGAGCTCACGCTGGCGGGGCGCAATCTCAAGACGTGGACGAACTACAGCGGCGTCGACCCGGAATTGAACGCCATCGCCCAGGCGCAGTTCTCCACTCAGGACTTCCTCACCTTGCCGCAGGTGCGCTACTTCACCGCGCGTCTCGCGCTGAGCTTCTGACGCGACGATGCAAATGCCAACGAGGAACTCAATGCGTCACATTCGCATCGGTGCTCGCCTGCTCTGCGCCTTCGTCGCGATCTCCGGCGTCGGCGGTCTGGCGGCGTGCAATCAGGACAAGCTGCTGACGGTGCCCACGCCCGACGTGGTCCTGCCCAAGGATCTGACGGGTGCCGCGGTGCTTCCGAACGCCTACGCGGCGGCGCTGGGCGATTTTCAGGTTGCCTACGGCGGAAGCGGAGGCAACGTGACCGGGACCTTCGGCTCGACCGAGGGGCTGGTTCTCATGTCGGGACTGCTCTCGGATGAACTGCTGGACGCCGAGACGTTCCCGACGCGTCTCGAGCTCGATCGCCGCGCGACCAACCCGGTCAACAACACCATGCTCGCGATCTTCCAGCTCGCGCAGCGCGCTCGCGCGAGCGCGGAGCTCGTCGCGGCCAGCTACGCGCAATACGAGCCGGCCAATCCGAACCGCGCGGAGGTGCTGGCCCTCGGCGGCTTCACGTACATCCTCTTCGCCGAGAACTACTGCAACGGCGTGCCGAACAGCACCGTGAACGCCGACGGGACGTTCACGTACGGCGATCCCAAGACGGGCACCCAGCTCCTCAACAGCGCCATCGCGAAGTTCGACTCCGCGATCACCCTCGCGACGGCGGCTGGCGCGGGCGGCACGACGGCGCTCAATCTCGCCCGCATCGGCAAGGGACGGGCGCTGCTCGATCTGGACAACCCGACCGCCGCCGCGGCGGCGGTCGCGGCGGTGCCGACGACGTACGTGTACAACATTCTGCACAACGAGAACACGACCCGGCAGTACAACGGCGTGTACACCTTCACCGTGTCGAGCAAGCGGTTCACCGTCGCCGAGAAGGAAGGCGGCAACGGGATCCCGTTCGTGTCGACGAACGATCCGCGTGTACCGGTCGTTCGCACCGCGAACGGCTTCGACGGCGCCACGCCGTTCTACCGGACGCCGAAGTACACCTCGCTCGCGCTGTCCCCGCCGCGCGGCGCGCCGACGCCCCTCGCACTGGGAACCGAGGCGCGGCTGATCGAGGCGGAGAACGCGCTGCGCGCGGGAGACGCCGTGACCTTCCTCGCCAAGCTCAACGACGCTCGCGTGAACGCGAAGACGTACGGGGACGCTGCGCTGCCACCGCCGGCGCTCACCGCCCTGCTGGCCACCGATGTGCCGGCGGATGCCGTCGGAAGACAGAACCTGCTGTTCAGGGAGCGCGCGTACGATCTCTATCTGACGTCGCACCGGTTGGGCGATCTGCGGCGCCTCATCCGGCAGTATGGTCGCAACGCCGAAACCGTCTTCCCGACGGGCGTCTATAATCCACTCGGCGCCGCGGCCGGCAACAGCTACGGCCCGGACGTCAATCTTCCGATCCCGTTCGAGGAAACGAACAACCCGCAGTACAAGGCCTGCATCGATCGCAACCCGTAGGGGTTGCGGGTCGGGTTGTGACAGCGCGGGCCGCGAGCTTCAGTCGCTCGCGGCCCGTGCGCGCATCCGGCCGCCGATCGCTGCGGCCGGCGCCATGCACACGAGCGCCGCGACCTGGGTCCACACCGCGCCGTGACCGAGCGTCATCCATAGCGACACTGCGGCGCCGAGCGCGATCAGCACCCCCACCGCCGCCCCGTGTGCGAATGACCGCCGGCGCGCGAGCCAACCGGCGACGTAGCCTCCGATCAGGGCGAACACGATCCCGAGGACCGTGCTGAGCACGATGAACCAGACCGGCGCCGGGGCGTGCGGCGCTCGTGCGGCGATGCGGAAGATCGCGAACGACGATACGGCGAAGATGACGTAGCCGGCGAGCACCGCGCCGATCGACCGAAGCAGCATCACCGTGAGAACACCGTCCCGTGCGGGACCGCCGTGCCGGTGAACCCGTGCGGCCACTTCCGCTGCGTGAAGCTGACGCCGGCGCGCGTCGCCCCGGCGTCCCGGAAGCGCTCGTCCAGCGTCAGCCCGCCCGTCGCCGGATCGAGGTCCACGACGTAGAGCCGATTTCCGCTCGCTCCACTCGCGGAGTTCAGGACGACACGCCGGCCCGTCCGGTCGATCGCGATCCAGTGCGGGTACTCGTTGTCGGCGAACTTCAGCGTCGACACCGTGCGCGGATGCTCGGGGTCGGCGATGTCGAGCGTGACGAGCGCGTGCGCATCGGGCACCGTCTGCAGCCAGTAGTGTCCCGTGAGCACCGGCACTCCGCAGTTCTTTCCCTCGAACGCCGTGACGAACGTCGACGTCGGCCGGTCGCCGTCCACGCCGCGCACCAGATACAGGCCGCAATTGAACGTGTGGATGTAGACGCTCTTGCCGTCGGGCAGGAGGCGAGGCTCGCCGGTGAACCGCTGCTCGTCGCCGCGCGGACCGGGAGCGAGCGCGATGCTGCGGAGCAGCGTCAGGTCGGAGAGGCGCCAGAGCTGGATCCACTCCGACGTCGCCAGTGTGTCCGTCTCGTCCATGTCGGTCGACGTCGACACGGCGCGATCGAGCGCGGCGATGGGGAGAACGGAGTACGGGTAGATGCGCCGGTAGGCGATCGCGCTGTCGATCGCGCCGCGGCTCCGGATCATGACGCCTCGCTCGTCCATCTCGACCAGACCACCGGTCCGATGCTCGACGTGCGTCGTCATCGCGCCATGTCCGGCCGCCGGTGCCGTCGAGGAGTCCGCCGCGTACTGGAACGTCGCGAGGACGTTGCCGTTGGCCAGTCTCGCATAGCTGTGCGGATGACTGAATCCGGCGACGTCGCCGAACGACGCAAGGATCTTCGGCTCGCTCGGCGCGGAGAGATCGTAGAGCCAGGTGCGTCCGGCGTGAAATCCGTTCGCCAGCAGGTGTCTGTTGCCGGTGGGCTCGTTCTCGGTGTGGTGGGGATGCGTCCCGCTCATTCCCGTCGGCAGCGCCGACACGACGGCGCCGTACCGCGCCGACGACGGCGATGCGTCGATGACGGCGAGGAAATCGCTCGCCTTGCCCGCGGAGTCGCCGGCCCAGGCGTACAGATATTCGTGCGATGCCGGCGGCGTCTCGGTTCGACAGGCGGCGCACAGGACTACGGCAGCGGCGAGCAGCTCTCTTCGCATCTGTTCTCCACCGCCCAGGTTGGCGCGAACGAGTCGAACTACGGTGAGCGAGGCGAGCCGCTCGAAGGAGGGAGGACAGAAGGTCGCTCTCGGCCTCTCGGCCGTCCAGTGACATGGCCGTGAGGCGCATTCTACGCGCCGCCGAGACCAGCTCGTGTCGCGGAGCGTCTATACTCCAACGGGCAGCGAACGTCTCGACGACGATCGCCGCCCGCCCTGTGTGCCGGGCCTTTCCCACCGTGGTTCCCCTGAGGTGATAGATGAAACGATCCAACCGCATCGCAGCGGTGGCCGCGACGTCGGTGACGGTCGTGCTCGTGCTGCTCGCCGTCCTGCCGCTCTTCTTCAGCGATCGGATCGCGCGGCGCGTGCAGGTGGAGGTGAACCGCAACGTGAACGCGCGCGTGAGCTGGCGGCACGCCGGCCTCTCGTTCTTCCGGAGCTTCCCCGATCTTGGCCTCACGCTCGACGACCTCTCGATCGCGGGCGTGGGCCGCTTCCAGAACGACACGCTCGCGACGATGCCCCACCTCCGCGTGACCCTGGACCTGGGAAGCGTGCTCCGGAACGTGACGGGCAATGCGCCGCTCGTGATCCGGGCCGTTCAGCTCGACCGTCCGCGAATCGCCCTCATCACGCTCGAGGACGGCGCCGTGAACTGGGACATCGCGAAGAAGCTCGAGACGGCGCCCTCGCAGTCGAAGGCCTCGTTCGCCGTGAGCCTCCAGCATCTCGAGATCGACGACGCCCGGATCCTGTTCGACAATCGACAATCGAGGCTCAGAGCGACACTGGCCGGCTACGACCAGTCGCTCAGCGGCGATTTCAGTCAGGACCGTGTCACGCTGCGGAGTCGAGGCAGCGTCGACACCGCAAACGTCGTCTTCGCCGGCGTGCCTTACCTGACAAGAGCGAAAGTAGCGCTCACCGCCGACGTGAACGCCGACTTCGTCGCGAGGACGTATGCCTTCGCGAACACCGAGCTGAATCTCAACGACCTGAAGCTCGCCGTCACCGGATCCGCGAAGGCCATTGGTAAACGGCTTGGACTCGACGTCGCGCTCCACGCGCCCAGCACGAGCTTCCGGAGCATCCTGTCGCTCGTGCCGGCCGTGTACGCCCACGACTTCGACAAGGTGAAGACCGCGGGGACCATCGCCGTGGACGGCCGGGTGAAGGGAGCGTACGGCGACGGCGCCTTCCCGTCGTTCGCGATCAACGCGAAGGTGAACGACGCGGCCTTCAAGTACACGGATCTCCCACTGGCGGCACGCTCGATCTTCCTGGACCTCTCACTCACCAATCCCGGCGGCAGCGCCGACAGCACCGTCGCACGGGTCGATCGCTTCCGGGTCGTCGTGGGCCGGAATCCGATCGAGGCGCGCATGTCGATGCGAACCCCGGTATCCGACCCCGACGTGGACGTGCGCGTCGCGGGCACACTGGACCTCACCGACCTCAAACGCACCATCAAGCTCGATGGGATCGACGAGCTCACCGGGACGGTCGTCGCCAACGCCGCCGTGCGGACGCGCATGTCGTCGGTGCAGAAGAAGCAGTACGACAGGGTCGCCGCCAGCGGCGCCCTCGACGTGACCGGTCTCACCGTGAAGGGGAAGGCGCTGCCGCATCCGCTCGCGATCCGGCAGGCGTCGCTCGCGCTGGCGCCGGAGCGCGCGCAGCTCAGAACGTTCGCCGGCACCATCGGCAGCAGCGACATCCAGGCGTCGGGCTCGCTCGACAATCTGTTCGCATTCGTCTTTCGCGACGACACCCTTCGCGGCAGTGCGACGGTCCGAAGCAATCACTTCGATCTGAACGAGTGGAAGTCGAGTGACAGCGATCTCGAGGTCATCCCGGTGCCCGCGAAGATCGACCTCACACTCGACGCGACGGTGAGCGACCTGTTGTACGACAAGCTGAAGATGTCCGACGCGCACGGACGTCTGCGCCTCAAAGACCAGCGTGCGACCCTCGAGGCGTTCCAGGTGAATGCCATGGGCGGGCGAGTCGGAGTGGACGGCTACTACGAGACGACGCACCTCGACAAGCCCACCTTCGACGTCGCGCTGAAGCTGACGAAGGTGGACATCCCCTCCGCGTTCCAGGCGCTGGTGTCCGTGCAGAAGCTGGCCCCCGCCGCGAAGTACGCGACGGGGAGCGTGACGACCGACATGCGGGTGACCGGCGGACTCGGGAAGGACATGATGCCGCTGTTCCCCACCCTCGCCGGCGGCGGAACGCTCGCGACCTCGAAGCTCGGCATGCGGGGCTTCCCGGTGCTGAAGAGCATCGCCGACAAGACCAGGTTGCAGTTCCTGAACGATCCGACGGTCGAGTCGCTCGAGGCGACTTTCAAGATCGCGAACGGCCGCCTGTCCGTGCAGCCGTTCGACGTGAAGCTGGGTGGTGCCACGATGAGGGTGGCCGGCTCCAACGGGCTCGATCAGTCGCTCGAGTACCACCTCGATCTCCGAGTCCCGCGCGCGCTGGCCGGCGGCGCGGCGAATCAGGCGATCGCCGGCCTCGTGTCGCAGGCGGGAAGGGCGCGCGTCGATCTCGAAGCGGCGCCGGAGATCCCGCTGTCCATCGAGCTACTGGGGACCGTGACGAATCCGTCGGTGAAGGCGAATGTCGGAACGCTCGCGACGTCGGCCGCGTCGACCGTGACGAAGGCGGTGGAGAAGACCGTGTCCGCGAAGGCATCAGCCGAGGCGACGCGATTGGTGCAGGAAGCGGAGCAGCAGGCGGCGACCATCAGGCAGGATGCCCAGGCGCTGGCGGACAGGGTGAAGGCGGAAGGCTACGCCCGAGCGGATTCGCTGGTCGCGCGAGCCGCCGGCAACCCATTGCTCAAGGCGGCGGCGAAGCCGGCGGGGGACAAGCTGCGAAGAGAGGCCGACGACAAGGCGGCGAAGATCGTTCGCGAGGCCGATCAGCGCGCGCAGGGTCTGGTCGATGGAGCGAAGGAACGGGCGGGCAAGTTGGGCGCGGGGGAGTGACGACGGTGGACACGTATTGAAGCATCGCCCGCTCAATCGAAGCTTCCGAGGAGAGCAACCATCGCCGCGACGCTGACCACCGCCAAGAGGCCGAGCAGACCACCGGCGCCAGCTCCGATCGACCGTATCGCACTCACCTTGCGCGCCTCGACGAAGGCGACGCTGTCGCGGGTCACTGCGTAGCGCGCCCCATTCAGCCGATCCCCAATGAGGCTGTCACGTGTCGTGCGCCCCTCCTCGATCTGGACGCGCTCTCCGCCCATCAGCACGACGGTGCTGTGCCGCGGCAGCGGGCCCGACGCGTCACGCGACAGCGGCACCGTACTCCAGGTATGACAGGCGCCCAGTAGCAGGGGCACGACGATCAGTCTTGCACGCGACAGTCCGAGCATGAGAGCACCTTGGGAGGGGGAGGTGCGAATCTCGCTCGTGGCTACCTCCGCGACCATACGTCATCTGACGTAGGAGGACGCGGCTTCTGAGGAAATGAGCGTCGTTGCGAAGGCACGGCAGCCGGCCAGCACACATCTCGTCCGACGACGGACCTCAACGCCCCGAGATCTTCGCCGCCGCGGCCGTGCGATTGGTGACGTCGAGCTTGGCCAGGATCCTCTCCACGTGCCGACGCGCGGTGTTGAGCGAGATCCCGAGCTCGGACGCGATCTCGCGCGTGGGAAGTCCGTGTCGCACGAGCATCGCCGTCTCGATCTCCCGACGCGTGAGGAGGAACCGCGCGCTGAGCTCCCGTCCAGTCAGCGGTCTGTCGTCGAGTCGCTCCACCAGCGCGACGGTCAGCATGGACTGCCGAGAAGCCACCTCCACCAGAAAGGTTGCCGACACCCGATAGCGCGCCGACGCGGTGCGGACTTCGGCGCTCGCAGGCCGCGACCGTACCAATCCCATCGAAGTCTTGAGACTCGACGCACCTCGCACCGCGCGGATCACCTCGGCACGCACGCGATCACGCTCTGGCTCGCACGCCATCAACTGTCGAAAGAACTCGTTCTCGCGTGCGTGCACGCCTGCCGGGTCGAAGACCAGGACGCCGATGCCGGCGTCTTCGACCAGCGCCGTCAGAGCAGCGGAGTTGCGCCGGAAGGAGAGAAAGACGTCGAGACCGGTGCGGAAGGCGGCGAGGGCGAGGGCGACGCCGCGGCCGCAGCTGCG
>Ga0207674_10010253_pt1 | contig 10638 bp, 9 predicted proteins | sample KBSCornC72_FD_184303 | JGI IMG/M metagenome (GOLD analysis project Ga0207674, IMG submission 184303) | Corn rhizosphere microbial communities from Kellogg Biological Station, Michigan, USA - KBS Corn C7-2 (SPAdes) (version 2) | ecosystem: Host-associated > Plants > Roots > Rhizosphere > Soil ...
GGCGGGCGATCTCCTCGTCCGTCGCGCCCCACCGCTGATACCAGGGGCGCACGACGAGGAAGAACGCGACGACGATCACGGCGAACGTCGCACCCAGTGCGATCAGGCGCGTTCGCACTTCTCTGCGTGTCATCGGTCCCTCCCTCACATCGTCGTGAGCGCTTCGTCGGCGAGCAGCTCGATCGCGTGAACTTCCTGCTGCGTTTCCTGTCCGGCCTCCCGTTCGTTCTCTCGCGCGAGCGCCTCGGCGCGAGACTTGATGCCGAGCAGCATCCGGCGCGTCATCACGAACGCCGCCGGATCGATGACGGCCATCATGACGCGCTCGAGCAGCGACTCGGGTGGCGCGCAGCGTACACGCGTGACGAGCCGCGTCTTGCCGTGCGGATCGGGCAACAGGTAGAACGACCAGGTGATGCGCCCCGCCACCGGCTCGAGCACGAGCGCGCGATCCGGCTCGGCGACACGCACTGGCCAGCTCGGCCCGCGGCCGACGGGAATGGTGTCTCCCGCCTTCAGGTTCTGGAACTCGGGAAGCACGTGCCTGGCACTCGGCGCGTCGAGGTAGCCGAACAGGCGGTCGAGCCAATCGTAGCTGTACAGCCCACCGCGCCTGTAGCCCATCTGCGCGAGCCAGGGCCACACGGCTTCGCGCGGAGCATCGATCGTGACCGCGCGTGTCGACACATAAGTCGCGTCGGGGACCAGCTCGTCGCCGGGGAAGAAGCGTGCGATTTCCTGGGATGTCGCGCCCCAGTCGCGGAGTCCGCCGCGGGCGATCTCGTAACCGACGACTCCGGCTGCGCAAACGATGGCGTTGCCGCCCGCGATCCGCTTTGTCGTGAGGCTCTTCATCGTTGCCTCCAGTGTGAGAGCCACTGGATGCAAGGTGCACCTGTCAGGAAGCGCTGTCTGTCGGAGGATGGCGGACAAGATCCGTCAGCGCCTGATTCACGCCGGCGCGAGGTCGACTCGCCGAGCCGCGGGAACGCGTATCGCGCTCCACGCCATCAGCGCGAGGCCGAGCAGTCCGGCAAGCCAGGCGAACACGTCGCCGATCCGCACGTACGGCGTTCCGCCCGCCCCACGCGGCACGTCGACGACGACCGACGTGTACGCGCCCCTGACGGTCGGCCTGGCCGCGAGCACGCGACCTCGCGCATCGCTCACCGTGACGAGCCCGTTCGCCGCTGCGCGGACGATCGCGTAGCCTCCTTCCACGCCGCGCATCACCGCCATGCGCGCGTGCAGCCACCCGTCGGCGTCGAAGTCCCACGCCGGCACGAGCATCAGGCCGAGCGATCCCGCGCGCGCGCCGGCGGCCGCGTCGCCGCGCAGGGTGCCCTGGAAATCCATGTCCTTGCAGATCGCCACCGCCTCGCCGCCGTCGAGCAGGCCCGGTGCGGCGCCGATCGAGTAGCCGGACTCCAGCCCCGGGATGTGGTGACGCTTCGTGTACGTCGAAACGCGTCCGTCCTCGCCGATCGTGAACGCCGCGTTGCGACGCTCGGCGCCCGTCTCGTCGAAGCCGGCGACGATGCGCGTTCGCGTCTCGCGCGCCGCGGCGACGAGCGGCGCGAGCACGACGTCGCGCTGTTCGGCGGGCAGCAGCGCGGCCTTCTCGTCGAGCACGACGACGCGCGCGCCGAGCGCGGCGAGCCTGCGTGCCTCTGCCGCCTCGTCGTCGGCGACCGCGCTCGCGGAACGGGAGCCATCGTGATTGCGCGCCGCGGCAGCGACGCGAAGTGTCGGGCCGTCCGTCGTGTGCAGCCGCCACGTGCCGAACGCCACGTTCACCAGCGCGAGCACGCAGGGGAGCGCGAGCGGCGAGAGCGTGCGTCCCCCCAGCGCGAGCGCGATGGCAGCGGCGACCCACGCGACGAGGAAGCTCACCATCCAGAGGCCGAGCAGGGACGCACTCTGGATCATCGCCGGCGCCGAGAGCTGGCTGTACGCCCACGCGCCGAAGGTGCCGTGCGGCGAGAGCGTGGCCGACAGCCACTCGAACCCTGTCCACAGCGCGGGGAACACGAGCGTCGCCGCGAGCATCGGAAGCCGGCGCGCCGCCCAGCGCGTCGCGAGCACGATGAGCGCGAAGGCGAACGCCGGGCCGAGCGCGGCGACGAGCACGCGGGCGCCCATCGCGTGGAGGTACGGCCAGAGCATCCCCAGCTCGCCAAGTGCGTAGCCCGCCAGCGACGCGAGCGCCACGCGATGCCAGGCATCGTCGCGGAGCGCCAGCCAGAGGAGAGGAACGGGGGCGACCCACGCGAGCGGCCAGACGTCCGGCGTACCGAGCGCGAGGAAGAACGCGATCGCGCTGGCGAGCGCGCAGGCGAGCGCGGTCATCGCGTACGTGGCCGCGCGTCGCGCGGGCCGGTGCGAGTGCGCTGTCGCACTGGCGGGTCGACGACGAACGACGCCAGGCACCGTCGCATCGAGCGCCGGTACAGCGCGCGGAACTCGGCCACGCCGCCGGCGAGCCGTCCCGCGCGATGGAGCGTCACCAACCCCTGCGCCAGGGCCCAGAAGGTGATCACCACCTCGAGCGGCTCCGCGTCGGGGACGATGCGGCCGTTCCGATGCAGCTCCTCCAGCCGAGGGAGAAACTGCCGGCCGGCGGGCGAACGGCCGGCGGCGAAGTCGTCGGGGAAGCGCCGCGCGCTGCTCGAGCGCACGAGGAACGCCGCCTCGAACCGGCGCGGCTCGTCGAGCGCGAACTCGAGGAACTCGTCGCCCGCCGCGGTGAGCCACGCGAGCGGCTCTGCATGATCGATCGCCGCGAGCCGCTCGCTCCACCGGTCGAGCGCATCGATCACCAGCGCATCGATCAGCGCATCCTTGTTGGCGAAGTGCCGGTAGATCGCCATCGGCGTGACGCCGACCTTCACCGCGACCCGCCGGAGCGAGACCGCGTCGATGCCGCCCGCCGCGAAGAGCTTCCACGCGGCGGCGAGGATCCGCTGATCGGTCGGCGCGGGTGTCATGTATACACTGTATACTAAATCTGCCGCCGTCTGGCAATAGCGGGGGCCGCCGAGCGCCCGCCCGTCCGCAAGCGCGCGCGTCCGCCGAGTCCGCGTCGGGTGCGTCCCGCGTCCAGCCGCGGAGCGATCTCCCAACTGAAAGCCAGGCCCCCTGCTAGATTTCGAGGTTCCTCACCTCACCAACCCGTCGCACCGGACCATGGCCCCACAGTTCATCTACGTAATGAAGGCTCTGCGGAAAGTCGTTCCGCCGAGCCGAGTGATTCTCGACGACATCTGGCTCTCGTTCTATCCCGGCGCGAAGATCGGCGTCCTCGGCGCCAACGGCGCGGGGAAGTCGAGCCTGCTGCGCATCATGGCCGGTGTCGACCAGGACTTTCAGGGCGAGGCGTGGGCGGCGAAGGGGACGAAGATCGGCTACCTGCCGCAGGAGCCGCAGCTCGACGAGACCACCGACGTGCGCGGCAACGTGGAGAAGGCCGTCGCCGGGCAGCGCAGGCTGCTCGACCGCTTCAACGAGATCAGCGCCGAATTCGCCGAGCCGGACGCCGACTTCGACAAGCTCATGGACGAGCAGGCGCGCGTGCAGGAGCGGATCGACACGCTCGACCTCTGGAACCTCGACAACAAGATCCAGATCGCCATGGAGGCGCTGCGTCTGCCGCCCGACGATGCGGACGTGAAGAAGCTTTCCGGCGGCGAGAAGAGACGCGTCGCGCTGTGCAGAGTGCTGCTCGAGCAGCCCGACATGCTGCTGCTCGACGAGCCCACGAACCATCTCGACGCCGAGAGCGTGGAGTGGCTGGAGCGGTTCCTCTCCGAGTTTCCGGGGACCGTCGTCGCGATCACCCACGATCGCTACTTCCTCGACAACGTCGCGAAGTGGATCCTCGAGCTCGACCGCGGGAAGGGGATTCCGTGGGAAGGAAACTATTCGTCGTGGCTCGACCAGAAGCGCACTCGGCTCGCGCAGGAAGAGAAGCAGGAGAGCGCGCGGCAGCGTGCGTTGCAGCGTGAGCTCGAGTGGGTGCGGATGGCGCCGCGTGCTCGGCAGGCGAAGAGCAAGTCGCGCATCCAGAAGTACGAGGAGCTCGTCGCCGAGGACACGGGCGAGCAGGTGTTGAAGCAGGAGATCACCATCCCGCCGCCGCCGCGGCTCGGCAACGACGTCGTGATCGCGAAGGGGTTGAAGAAGGCGTACGGCGACAAGGTGCTGTTCGACGATCTGACGTTCTCGCTGCCGCGCGGTGGGATCGTCGGCGTGATCGGGCCGAACGGGGCGGGGAAGACGACGACGTTCCGGCTGATCCTCGGCGAGGAGCAGCCGGACGGCGGCGAGCTCAAAGTCGGCGAGACGGTGACGCTGGCGTACGTCGACCAGGGGCGTGTGCTCGATCCGAACAAGACGGCGTATCAGGAAGTGAGCGAGGGGCGCGACGAGATCCAGGTCGGCAACCGCGAGATCAACGCGCGGGCATATCTGTCACAGTTCAACTTCCGCGGCACCGATCAGCAGAAGAAGGTAGGAGATCTCTCGGGTGGGGAGAGAAATCGCCTGCATCTGGCGAAGCTGCTGAAGAGTGGCGGCAACGTGCTGCTGCTCGACGAGCCGACGAACGATCTCGACGTCGACACGCTGCGCGCGCTCGAGGAAGCGTTGCTCGGCTTCGCGGGATGCGCCGTCGTCATCTCGCACGATCGCTGGTTCCTCGATCGGATCGCGACGCACATCCTGGCGTTCGAGGGGAACAGCGAGGTGGTGTGGTTCGAGGGGAACTTCAAGGAGTACGACGCGGACTTCCGGCGGCGGAAGGGTACGGAGGCGGACACCCCGCACCGGGTGGCGTACAGGAAGCTGGTGCGGACGTAACGAGAAATCATCCGATGAGCGACGCGCAGCCGCGGCGGCGTGCGGTATTCGTTGGCCTGACACTGCTCGCGCTGCGCATCATCTCGGCGCTCGTGCTCCTCGAACACGCGACTGCCCAGGCGTTCGGTGTGCCCAACAACCCTGCCCGGCCGTTCGAGGGTGCACCGGCGATCCTCTCGCGCACCTGGGTCGCGTCGGTGATCGAGCTCGTCGGCGGGCCGCTGATCATCCTCGGGCTGTTCACCCGCCCCATCGCGTTCGTGCTCTCGGGCCTGATGGCGTTCGCGTACTTCCTCGTCCACGCACCGGTGAACTTCTTCCCGGTCGTCAACCGCGGCGAGCCGGCGGTGCTGCTCTGCTTCGTCTTTCTCTACCTGTCCGCCGCAGGCGCGGGCCCGTATTCGCTCGACGCAGTGTGGACGGCGCGTCGTGAGAAGCGCGCCGTCGGCTTGGAAGACTGATCAGGCACCCCGCGAGCCATGTCGATGCTGGATGAAGGGCCACGGCCGGAACGCGGCCGTCGTATTCGCGGGTCTGCCGGCTTCACGGCGAACGGCGGAATGCGCCTGTCGTTCTAGCGGGACTCGGCGGCACGGTCCGCGCGCTAGATTCCAAGGGTGCTGGCGGGCGCCGGTTTCGACGCCCCTCTGGCGCCCTGCCGCAACGTCGCGCAGCGCCCCAGATCCGCGCTCCGGGTCAGCGTGCTCCGACGTTTCAGGAGGCACCATGGACCGGTTCCCGCCCGCCCGCGCGGCCACGCGTACCCTCGCCCAGCATCACGATGCGCGCGACCTCCGCTCCGTGATCGTCGAAGCGCTCGCCGCCGTACCCGTCGACGAGCAGAAGCTGCGCGATGGTGTCTGGACGTACGTGCGCGGCGAGCGCGAGGTCGGCGTCGCGCCCGGTGTCGTCATCCTGGCACTCACCGACATGGTGGAGCGCGCGCAGATCGTCCCGGACACCGCCCGGGCCGCGCGGACGCGCGACGTGATCCTCTGGTGCGTCGAGGCGTACTTCGGCCATCTCGGGCACAGCTCGGCGTGACTCGCTGAGCTCTCGCGTCGCGACGAGCAGGTCGGGACGCTCACGTCACGCGGCATCGACGATCGATCGCGACGGCCGAAATCCCTCCGGCAACGAGAGGACGAACGTGCTCCCGCTTCCCGGCTCGCTCGTGGAGATCACGACCTCACCGCCCAACAAGCGGGCGAGCTGCCTGGCCACGGCAAGGCCAAGACCGGTGCCCTGCTGCTCCTGCGACGACGTCGGGCTCACTCGCCAGAACGGCTCGAACACCCGGTCGTGGTACTCCGTCGCGATGCCCGTCCCGCAATCCGATACCGAGACGAGCACCCGCATCTCCCCGTCCAGCAGCTCCGTGCGGACGGCGAGCGTGATGTCGCCGTCGTCGGAGAACTTCACGGCGTTCGCCAGGAGGTTGACGAGAATCTGTCGGACCTTGAGCGCGTCGGTGTGCAGGCGCACCGGCTCCCACGGTCCAGACACTCGAAGGTTCAGCCCCTTCTTCTCGGCCAGGGGACGCACGAGCATCAGGCTCTGCTCGACCACATCGCTCAACGCGACATCGGTCAGCGCGAGCGCCTCCTCACCCGCCTCGATGCGCGCATGGCTCAGGAGCTGCTCGACGAGGCCGAGCAGATGCTTGCCCGATGCACTCACCCGCCCGAGGTGATCGCGCTGCAACGGCGTGACGGGCCCACACATCTCGTCGGCGATGAGCTGGGCGTACCCAATCACGGCGTTCATCGGCGTGCGAAGCTCGTGGCTGATCATCGCGACGAAGTCGGCCTTCGCCTTGTTCGCGAGCTCGGCGACCTTCTGCGCCACGAGCGCGGCCGCGTTCGCCGTCTTCTCCGCGGCGCGAAGATGTGCGCGCATGATGGCCTGTGCGCACATCACGCCGAGCGTGAGCACGAACGCGCGCTCGTCCTCGTCGAAGACGCGCGGGTCTGCCCACGCGAGCCCGAGCACACCACGCAGCTCTCCGTTCGCCCACACCGGGACGATGGCGGCGGCGCGAGCGCCGGCACTGATCATCGCCGCACCCCAGGCGGGATAGTGAAGCAGATCCGGCTCCGCGGCGAGGAAGAGGGGCGCACCCTCGCGCGCCACCTCGGCGAGCGGCACCGGTGCCTCGAGCGGAAGCTGGTCGATCAACGCGCGGAGCTCGGCGGCCAGGCCGATCGCGTGGATGACCTGCAGCACCGGCGTGGCCGGAGCAGACGTCGGCCCAGCGGGCGGGTGCGGCGGAAAGGGTCCCAGCGTGACGACGACCGCGCTCGTGGCGCCGAGTGCCGAGAGCGCCTGCATCTCGACGAGATGCGCTGCTTCCTCCGGGTCGAGCGCGTCGGTGAGCGAGCCGCTGAGCGCCGAGAGGGCACGCAGCCGATGGCTCGCGCCCGAGATGCCGACGGACGAGGGCAGCGGAGGCGCGAGGGTAAGTGCTGGAAGGCCGGTCGCGGAGGCGACGGACGGCAGTTCATCGGGCGACGAGTGCACGGCACGCCTCACGAGAGGGCGTCGCCAGAAGCGCCGAAGATCCGATGCAGGAGAAGGGCACTGCATCCGAGCTGCGCTGGTGAACGTCTCGCAGTGCACCAAAGATACTCGACGGAGCCGCGAATAGCGAGCGGAGCACATCTTGCATGCTCCATCGAGGCGACGCCGTGCCTTCGGGCGAACCTCCCTCCTCCGTCGCCGAGCCGCACCTGTCGACCCGGAGAGCGCGACCACCTCGCGGTGCGGTCGCGGTCGAGCGTCCCACCGCAGTGATTCCGATGCCGACCCTGCGGAGCAGGCAGACCGACCCGATCACCCCGGGTGCCGAAGTAGGGCACATCGCACCGCTGCTCCGTGCGCGCGCGCTCCAGAGCGCGATCTTCAACAGCGCGCACTTCTCGAGCATCGCGACGGACGCGGCGGGGGTGATCCAGATCTTCAACGTCGGCGCCGAGCGGATGCTCGGCTACGAGGCGGCGGATCTCGTGAATCAGAACACGCCCGCGGACATCTCGGATCCCCAGGAGATCGTCGTGCGCGCGACGGCGCTGAGCCAGGAGTTCGGTACGCCCATCGCACCGGGCTTCGAGGCGCTCGTCTTCAAGGCCTCGCGGACGATCGAGGACATCTACGAGCTGACGTACATCCGCAAGGACGGCAGCCGGCTGCCCGCCGTCGTCTCCGTCACCGCGCTGCGCGACGAAGCAGAGATCATCATCGGCTATCTGCTCATCGGCACCGACAACACGGCGCGGAAGAAGGTGGAAGACGAGCGCATGCGGCTCGACCAGCGGCTGCGCGATCAGCACTTCTACACGCGCTCGTTGATCGAATCCAACATCGACGCGCTGATGACGACCGACCCGCGCGGCATCATCACCGACGTCAACAAGCAGACGGAGGCGTTGACGGGGTGTACGCGGGACGAGCTGATCGGCGCGCCATTCCGGGACTATTTCACCGACCCCAATCACGCCGAGCTAGGGATCAAGCGTGTGCTGACCGAGGGGAAGGTGACGAACTACGAGCTCACCGCGCGGGCGCGGGACGGGAAGCTCACCGTCGTGTCCTACAACGCGACGACGTTTCACGACCGCGACCGGCGCCTGCAGGGCGTGTTCGCCGCGGCGCGCGACGTGACGGAGCTCAAGCGGATCGAGCGCGCGCTCCAGCAGAAGAACGCCGAGCTGGAAGACGCGAGCCGGATGAAGTCGGAGTTCCTCGCCAACATGTCACACGAGCTGCGAACCCCGTTGAACGCGATCATCGGCTTCTCGGAGATCCTGCGCGACGGGCTCGTCGGCGAGATGAGCGACAAGCAGCGCAACTTCACCGGCGACATCCTCCGCAGCGGCCAGCATCTGCTTTCGCTGATCAACGACATCCTCGACCTGTCCAAGGTCGAGGCAGGGAAGATGCTGCTCGATCTGGATCCGGTGGAGGTCTCGTCGTTGTTCGTCAACAGCCTGACGATCGTGCGGGAGAAGGCGGCGTCGCGGAACATCCGGCTGGCGCTCGAGGCCGAGGACGGCCTCGGCTCGATGATGGTGGACGCGCGCAAGGTGAAGCAGATCGTCTACAACCTGCTGTCGAACGCGGTGAAGTTCACGGCCGACGGCGGGCAGGTGACGCTGCGTGCCGCGAAGGTGCCGCGTGCGTGCGTGGGTCATCTCGAGGAGCGTGAAGGCGGATCGGGGCGCGCGTTCATGCCGAGCGAGAATACATTCGGCGAGTTCCTCGAGATCAGTGTCACCGACACCGGGATCGGGATCGCGGCGGAGGATCTCGACGATCTCTTCAAGCCGTTCAGCCAGATCGACAGTGGGCTGGCGCGGAAGTTCGAGGGGACCGGGTTGGGGCTGGCGATGGTCAAGCTGCTCGCCGACCTGCATGGCGGGTCGGTCGCGGTCGAGAGCGAGCCGGATGCCGGCTCGCGGTTCACCGTCTGGCTGCCGTTGCGGCGCATGGAACACAGCGCGGCCGCCGCGACGTCGGCACCAGAGGTCGCTCCGGCGCCGATCCCGGCGTCGGACGCGCGCACCGCGCTCGTCGTCGACGACGACGTCACGTCGGCGGGCCTGATCCGGATCCAGCTCGAGGCGGAAGGCTTCACGGTGCTGCACGCGGTGTCGGCCGAGGAGGGACTGCGCCTCGCGGTGCAGCAGCCGCTGTCGCTCATCACGCTCGACGTCGCGCTTCCGAAGATGGACGGCTGGGATCTTCTCACGCGGATCAAGCAGGTGCCGGCGCTGCGGCACGTGCCCGTGGTGATCATCTCGATCCTCGCGGACTTCACGAAGGGATTCGCGCTCGGCGCCGCCGCCGTGATGCAGAAGCCCGTCACGCGGAAGGAGCTGTACGAGGCGCTGGCGCAGCTGGGGCTGTTCGTCCCGGCGGACGGTCAGCCGCTCACCGCGCTGGTGGTGGACGACGACCCCAAAGCCGTGGAGCTCGTCGCCGTTCGGCTCGCGGCGATCGGCGCGACGGTGCTTCGGGCGCATGGCGGCCAGGAGGCGATCGACCTCGCGCGCGAGATGCAGCCGGGGCTCATCGTGCTCGACCTGATGATGCCCTCCGTCAACGGCTTCGACGTGGTGGAGGCGTTGCGCGAGCGCGAGGAGACGGCGCGGATCCCGATCATCGTGATGACGGCCAAGCGCATCACGGCGGAAGATCATCAACGACTCGACGGCGCCGTCACCACGATCATGGAGAAGGGCCAGTTCGATCGCGCGCGCTTCACCACGGAGGTCCGGCGCGCGATGTCGGGTCGGCCGATGGCGCACTGAGATGGCGACGATCCTGATCGTGGAAGACAACCCGACGAACATGAGGCTCGCCGTCCACGTGCTCGAGTCGGCGGGTCACGCGGTGCTCACGGCGACGGACGCGGAAGCGGGTCTCGCCCTGGCGCGGAGCGCGCTTCCCCAGCTGATCCTGATGGACATCCAGCTGCCCGGGATGGACGGGCTCGCCGCCACGGCGCAGCTCAAGGGCGACGACGCGACGCGGCCGATCCCCGTGATCGCGTTGACGGCACTCGCGATGAAGGGGGACGAGGAGCGCATCCGCGCGGCGGGATGCGATGGCTACATCGGAAAGCCGATGCGCTACAAGGACCTGCTCGCGACCGTCACGGCGCATCTCGCGGGCTGACGGCTTCGCCTGCTCCTCACCGCGTCACGCGTTGATGACGTGCCAGCGAAAGGCGACGTCGGGGACCTCGGTGTACACCGGAGTCTCCTTGCGCTTGCAGACGAC
>Ga0207674_10010254_pt1 | contig 10638 bp, 8 predicted proteins | sample KBSCornC72_FD_184303 | JGI IMG/M metagenome (GOLD analysis project Ga0207674, IMG submission 184303) | Corn rhizosphere microbial communities from Kellogg Biological Station, Michigan, USA - KBS Corn C7-2 (SPAdes) (version 2) | ecosystem: Host-associated > Plants > Roots > Rhizosphere > Soil ...
AAGCCTACGGTGCTGGGCGGGATCTCTGGAGCGGTAGCCGGCCTGGTCTGCATAACGCCGGCCTCAGGTTTTGTCACGCCGATGTCCGGGCTGATTATCGGTCTGATCGCTGGTGTCGGATGTTTCCTTGCGGTGACCGAGGTGAAGAAGCGATTCGGCTATGACGATTCGCTCGACGTCTTCGGCGTGCACGGCGTGGGCGGAACGCTCGGTGCACTGTTGACCGGCGTTTTTGCGACGAATGTAATCAATCCGATCTTCAAGGATGGAGCCGGCAAAGTACTTCCCGTGGGAATGGTGGACGGCAACGGCGGGCAGATACTCAATCAACTGATCGGCGTGGGTACGACGGTAGGAATCGCAGTGGTCGCTTCCCTGGTAATCCTCAAAGCGGTCGACATGGCGATCGGGTTGAGAGTCAAGGAAGAGGATGAGGTGCAGGGATTGGACCTCAGCCAGCACGGCGAAGAGGGTTACAACCTGGATCTCGATCTGGTCTCGATGGAGAGAGTGGAGCCCGCCAGGTCTGCACAGGCGTTCGCAAGAACCGCGAGCGCCATCAAGGAGTAGAGTCAGATTTCAAACCCGGGATTGCCCGATAAAGGAGAGCCAAGCATGAAGAAGATCGAAGCGATCGTTCGACCCCACCTCCTCGAGAGCGTCAAAGACTCGCTGCAGACCCTCGGCGTGGAGGGTATGACAATCAGCGAAGTGAAAGGCTTCGGCCGGCAGAAGGGCCACACCGAAGTCTATCGCGGCAGTGAGTACAAGGTCGAGTTCGTTCCGAAAGTAAAGGTCGAGGTTGTCATCGACGAAGAGATACTGGAAGGCGCAGTGAACGCGATCATCAAGGCAGCTCGCACAGGAAAATTCGGAGACGGGAAGATCTTTGTCTTTCCGGTCGAAGAATCGATTCGTATTCGAACTGGAGAACACGGCGAAAACGCGGTGTAAGAAGAAGAAGGAGCCCTCCGTTTAGTCGTTGATGCTGACACATCATCGCGAAGGGCTCCGGCACGAACCACACAGATAATCATTAGACGTTACCTGCGGGGCTGCGGCAGCGAGTGTAGAACGCTGATGGCAGCGTTTTCAAGTGCCTCGCCGGTAATGAAAGGAGGCACTTAGATGCTGCACAGGACAAGTACTCTCAGCCATTTGTTACGGTCAATGGGAGCGCGGCTCGCCACTGCGCTCGTCGTTGGACTCTTCCTTCACCCCGTTTACGCACAGCAGCAACCTAAGATGCAGCTTGCGCGCGAAGACACTGTCAAAGCCGCAACCGATGTGCCGAAGACGGCCGACGGCAAGGTGGACACCGTGGAACTGGCGCGGATTATTGCCGGGCTTGAAGAGCGTATCCGCGAGCTCGAGACAAAGCTTGGCAAACTCAGCTCTGCTGCGGCGGCAAGCTCCAGCGCTGAAACTGCCGGTGCAATATCAAAGCCCGACGACGTCGCAGAGCTCAAAAAGGAAATCGCCGCGATTCAGGAGGAGACAAAAAAGAACTCCAGCTTCCTCGGCTTCTTCCGCGATGTCGAAGTTAACGGACTGGTGGATGGCTACTATAGCTTCAACTTCAACCGGCCGGATAACAATTTCAACACAGGACGTAACTTCGACTTCCGGCACAATAGTCTCACGCTCAATTATGCTGAGATTGCCTTCGAGAAGAAGAACGACCTTGCGAACCCCCTGGGCTTTCGGTTAGACCTCGGTTTTGGGCCGACTGCGGACTGGGTCCACGGTGGGGATCCTACCGGCGGTGAGACTGTAAAACATATCCAGCAGGCCTATGTAAGTTATGTAGCACCCATCGGTAACGGTCTCACAATAGACTTCGGCAAGTTTGTGACACCGAACGGCGCCGAAGTTATTGAAACCAAGGATAACTTCAATTACTCGCGTTCATTCCTCTTCTCATACGCGATTCCCTACTACCACACGGGACTACGCGCTAAATACAGCTTTAATGGAAAGGTGGCTCTGACCGGGTTTCTTGTAAACGGCTGGGACAACCTCACCGACAACAACAGCGGGAAGACCTCAGGTCTCAGCCTGGCGTTAACTCCAAGTTCGCGGCTTTCGATCATACAGACTTATATGGCGGGGCCGGAGCAATTGGGTGACAGCAAACACTGGCGCCACCTGAGTGACACCGTAGTCAGCTATATTGCGACCGACAAGTTGACACTTATGGCTAACGTAGACTACGGAGCCGATCAACTAACCAGCGGACAAAAGGGTCACTGGAAGGGTGTTGCGGGATACTTTCGCTACGCGTTCGACAAGCGTCTTGCCTTCTCGCCCCGCTTCGAGGTCTTTAATGACCACGACGGCTTTCGAACCGGACTGAATCAGACACTCAAGAGCATGACGCTCACCCAGGAATTGAAGCTCGCAAATAATCTTCTCACGCGCTTCGAATACCGTCGTGACTGGTCCGATTCGGACTTCTTCAGCAAGTCGGTTGGGCGACTGGTTCGTGGTCAAAACACAGTGCTCATCGGATTGAGCTATTCGATCAGTTCACGCGGGCAATGAAACGACGCTGGGAGCGAAACCTGGAAGCGCAGGCATCCTTGCCTGCTCCGCTTGGGTAGGGAGCGATTACTCGAGAATGGACACCTTGGAAGCCAGGCAGGCAAGGATGCCTGCGCTCCCAGGGACGATCTCTAACGAAATACCTCCGTTGCTGGTGCTTAGTTGATGGACTCTTTGAAGCGGTGGATCCTCCGATCCACCGCCTTTTTTTCGCCCCAGAGGATTGTCGGGGCAGGGCTTATCCCTGCCCGTTCCCCACGAAAAAACGCCCGGGGACAAGCCCGCCGACGGCCCGACTAGAAAAATTCCGCGGCATAGCGCAAAATGGAACATTCGGGCGGTAGGTCGCGTTTGGCTTGCGAGGAAGCAGTCTATGATCGGAGAGACGATCTCACACTATCGGATTCTGGAGCGCCTCGGCATTGGCGGCATGGGCGAGGTCTACAAGGCCGAAGACCTCAAGCTGCATCGCCCTGTCGCGCTCAAACTGATGCTTGCCGAAGCGCAGGAGAACGAACTGGCGCGACAGCGATTCCTGCGCGAGGCGCGCGCTGCCTCTTCGCTCAACCATCCGAACATAGCGACTATCTACGAAATCGATGAGGTAGAACGCAACGGCGCGCGTTACAGCTTCATCGTTATGGAATACGTCGCAGGTCGAACTCTCAAGGATCAATCGAATTTTGATCTGGCTGAGGCGGTCGACATCGTTCTCCAGATCGCTGACGCTCTTGGAGAGGCGCACGAGCGCGGGGTTGTTCATCGCGACGTCAAGCCCTCCAACGTGATGGTCGACGAAGACCGGCGCGTAAAGATGCTCGACTTCGGAGTCGCGAAGTTCCAGCCTACCCCGCTGACGACCCAGGTTACCGAGAGCCTATACTCGACGGATCTCATGAAGACGGCGCCCGGCATTGTCGTTGGCACCTTCGCCTATATGTCGCCGGAGCAGGCGCTCGGGCAGGAAGTAGACGGCCGGAGCGATATCTTTTCGCTGGGCGTTCTCTTCTACGAGTTGCTTACCGGACGGCTGCCTTTCGAAGGGCGGACGACGCTCGCACTGGTCGATGCGATCCTTCATTCCGATCCGCCGCCAATCATCAGCCTCAACGCGCGTGTCAGCCCCGAACTCGAAATGATCTGCCTTCACATGCTCGCGAAGGACCGAGAGCGGCGCTACCACAGTCTCCGCGAGGTCGTTAGCGACCTCGAGCGCATCCGCCGGGATATATCAACCGTCGAGGGGGTCGATCCTTTCCGGACAAGCATCGGCGGATCTTCCGAACCGGCGGGGACTGCAGGCCAGTTTTCTCTGAGCTCCCGTATGGGCAAGAGCCTTGCGGTGATGAACTTCGCGAACATCACGCAAGGGGAGGCCGACAACTGGCTTGGAGTGGGGATCGCCGAAACAGTCACTGCCGACCTCAAAAACATTGAAGGCCTGACGATCATCGGTCGCGAACGGGTTCACGAAGTTCTTCGCCGACGGAATGTCGAGCAAGCGAGCGAAATGGATACGGGCTTTGCAACACTCGTCGGCCGGGACGTGGGCGCGCGCTGGATCATTTCGGGCGGTTACCAGCGCCTCGGTGAAATGCTCCGGATCACAGCGCGGTTCGTCGAAGTCGAAACAGGTGAGGTGATCAGGACGGTAAAGATCGACGGGGAAATGAGTCAGATTTTCGAGCTTCAGGACAAGATCGTGTACGAGTTATCGCAAGGGCTCGACTTCAACCTGAACAGCGGAGAGCGCGAGGTGATCGCGAAGGACGAAACGAACGTTATTGAAGCGTATGAGACGTTCACGAAGGGAATGATCGCATTGCGCTCGATGAGTCACGAAGCGATCGACAATGCGCTCGGGCTTTTTGAACGGGCGATCGAACTGGATCCAAGGTACGCACGGGCCCACGGTATGCGCGGCTATGTCCTCGGCATGAAGGGACAATTCATTTCGCGAACGGACCTGATCGATGAAGGAATTGCGAGTCTGCAGAAGGCGATCGAGTTGCAACCTCACACCGCTGAGTCTTACGGCGCGCTAGGCATCCTTTTCATTGCTTTGGATCGGATCGACGAGGCGATCGGGGCCATTCGTCGCGCGCTCTCTTTTGCACCGGATGATGGAACGAGTCGTACCGCTCTCGGCCGGGCATTTTTTCTTGGCAAGGGGATGTTTCGCGAGGCGGCCGCCGAATTCGAGCGGGCGCTTACATCCAATCCATTTGCGGGCTGGGTCGCCCTGCAACTGGCGCATTGCTACGCATATCTGGGTGATTACGTTCGCGGCGAGCATATTGCTCGCGAGGCGGTTGCGCAGCAGGAGCAGTTTCAGTCGGGGCAGGAAGGGATGCAGATTGTCGGCGCGCACACACGCCTCGGCCACATCTTCGCTCTCCAGGGACGCTATGACGATGCGATCTCTGAGTATTATCAGGAGCTCGTCTACCTGCGCAGCGCCGACCACGTGCTACGGGCGCGAGCGACGATTGAAGTACAAGGGAAACTTGTGAGCGCCTACGTGCTTCAGGGCAACCTCGAGGACGCGAGAACGTCGTACGAGGCAGTTCGCACCGACTTCGCGCGCCTCCTGGAGAGCGGTATTGACGAGCCCTTCACGCGCTACTACGTCGCCTGCGCGGCAGCGATGATGGGCGAACAGCAGGAGGCGCTCCAGAATCTCGAGCAGGCAATCCAAATGCGACGCCACTTCAACGTCGCGCGAGCCCGCCTGGAATCCGATTTCATCGGCCTGCGGGACAACGCGCGTTTCCGGACGCTCATCGAGGCGACCCAGTAGTTCGACAGCCACACATATGCCAAAGATGATCGAGGGGGCGCTCGACCGCTTGAGGGAGATCCCGCATCTCGATTGGGGCCATTACCCGACTCCGCTCGAAGAACTACCTCGACTGCGCGCGTCGATTGGAACCTCGTGCCCGCATCTGCTCATCAAGCGTGACGATCTCACCGGACCGGGTTTCGGCGGCAACAAGGTGCGTAAACTCGAATACTTATTCGCGCAGGCGATCGCTGACGACGCGGAGGTCGCGATCACGGTTGGAGGTGAGAAGTCGAACCACGCTCGCATTACGGCAGCGCTCGCGGCGCGACTTGGAATTCGCGCGATCCTGGTGCTCAATTCTGCTGCTCCAGATGACTCTGAGAATCAGTGGACACCCGCGAGCCTGGCTTTGGACCGGCTCTTTGGCGCCGAGGTCCATTTAGTCAAGACTCGCGAAGAGCGTTTGCCGACGATGCAGGCGATCGCGCGCGAACTGCGTTCTCAGGGGCGTCGCGTGATCGAAATCCCGCTTGGTGCCTCCGTGCCGCTGGGCGCACTTGGTTATGTTCGAGCAGCGCAGGAATTGGCCGCGCAGCTTGCGGCGCGAAGTGTTTCGCTCGATTACATTTTCCATGCGAGCTCGTCGGGCGGAACGCAGGCTGGGCTCCAGGTTGGTTGCCAGCTCGCCGGCATCGACGCGCAGATCATCGGCGTCAGCCCGGACGATCCCTCGGGGACGATCGCCGCTGAAGTAAGGACAATCATGCGCGGCCTGGCCGAAATGCTTGGGTTGTCCAACGACAGCTTGAAGGATGACGTGACCGTGATCGATGACTTCATCGGGCCCGGCTATGGCCTGGCCTCCGCCGAATCTGATGCCGCGCTCAGCCTCCTCGCGCGGACTGAAGGGATCGTCCTCGACCCGGTCTACACGGCCAAGGCCATGACTGCACTCCTCGCATGGATTAGCGAGGGCAGGCTGTCGAAGCGTGAGACGGCGCTGTTTTGGCATACGGGTGGGCAAATGGCATTGTTCTATACAGAAAAATCAAAAGGCAAAAGGCAAAAGGCAAAAGGCAAAAATGAAGAGTGAAGAAGACGTCCTTTCTTATTTTTGCCTTTTGCCTTTTGCCTTTTGATTTTCTTATCTCATGAGTAATCTATCATTCGACCAGCAATGGATCACTGCGAGGAACTACGCGGTGGACCACCCCAATAAGATCCACAGCGACGACACGGCGCTCCGATTTGGATTCGCGGGCGCGCTGGTGCCAGGCGTCGCGCTCTTTGCCTATCTGATCGAACCGGTGCTTAAGATACTTGGGCCCGACTGGCTGGAGCGGGGTACGGTGTCGGTTAAGTTCATCAAGCCGGTGTACGATGGCGCCGAGGTTTGTGTGCGTGCTCATGTCGATAAGGCTTCACCATCCACCTTGAGCCTTGGGCTCTTCGATTCCGAGAACGCTACTTGCGCCGTCGCTGACGCGAGCCTTCCTCCGTCGCCCGGAGCGATCTCTGCAGCCGATTATCCCTTCCGCGATATGCCCGCTTTGGAAATGCGCAGAGTAGCCAGGTCGGATGGAGTTCCGGTTGGAGAGGTTCTCGGATCTCTGGATGTGACGCTCGACCTGGGTGCACTGGAGGAGACGTTCCTCGATGAGATGGGTTCCGCCCTTCCCATCTTCCGCGGTCCGGAAGCGATGTGCCATCCTGCTTACCTGCTGGTGCAGGCCAACGAACTCCTCGCTCGCAATGTCAAGCTCGGTCCCTGGATTCACACTGCGAGTGTCATACAAAACTTCGCTCTTCCAAAGAATGGCGAGCAGCTTTCACTGCGTGGCCGGGTTTTGGACTCCGGGCAAAAGCGTGGTCACGAATTCATCATCGTGGACCTGGCGATGTTTGGCCGCGAGGACCGTCCCATAGCCTCGATCAGACATTCAGCTCTGATTCAACTACGCGAACAGGTCTCTTCCAGCGAGGCATGAACCCTCAACGCAAGCGACAATCAGGATGGCTGGTTGCTTTGGGAGCAGCCGCAGTCACGCTTTATTTTCTCACGCCGCTGGCACTGACGGCCGCCGCGCGAAGGCTGATGCTCACCGATCCCCTGGTACCCGCAGATGTTGTCATCGCGCTTGGCGGCGATGCGCGCTGCATGCGCGAGCGGGGCGCGGCGGATCTGTACAAGCGCGGATTTGCGCCGCGAGTGATTGTCAGCGGTGTGCCGTGTGCCTGGGGCATTCATACGGGCGACGCAGCGAAAAGATACGTAACGAGCCTGGGGGTACCACCGGATGACATTCTCGTTTTACGAAAGTCGTGGAATACACGTTTGGAGGCGATCGACGTTGCCGGTGTGATGCGACAGAATGGCTGGCACTCAGCGATCATTGTCACGTCGCCGTTTCACTCGCGCCGTGCGCTGTACACATTTCGGCGATATGCGAGCGAGTTCACGTTCTATTCGGCGCCGCTACCGACCGAACCGCCGGAGTGGCAGCCCGAACGCTGGTGGTCACGGCGCGGAGACATGGGCTTCACCGTACGTGAGTTCTTTGCCTGGATCAACACGCTCGTCGGGGGATTGAGATGAACGAGCGCAAGAAGCGTGTCCTCCGCCGCGCCCTGATCACGCTCGCCGGGTTGATACTTTTTTTGGTCGGACTATTCCTCAGTCTACCGCTTCTCTTTGCCCCACCGGATGTCGCACCTGCTGACGTCATAATGCATCTCGCCATCGAAGCGCGCCTGCATGGAGATGAATATGTCGCGCGACTTTACGCCGAGGGCGTGGCTCGGAAAGTCATCTGCGCGAGCTCGCAAGCGTCCTGGGAGGTCTATCCCGCGGATTACGCGCGCGCGCATCTCATCGAACTGGGCGTACGAGCCGATGATATCTCTGTCCTGCACTTCCCAATCACAGACTGCGGCGGGGAGGTAATGCCGGTGTTGATCAGCAGACTGAAGGAGCAGGGAGCAAAAAGCGTGTTGCTTGTTGTCGATCCCACAGTGACCCGTTTCGGTCGATGGCGCACTCGCAGCAGGTTTCAGGAGGCCGGTATCAACGCGACCATCACTTTTGCCTCCGAAGACCGGCGCGCGATGCTCGACCGGTGGTGGCGTACGCATTGGAAGGCGCAGCGCATCGTCCTCACGCTCATGAATTCGTCGCTCGATCTGTTGTATGCTCCTTGCCGGTAGCGGCTCGATCGCAATGCGCAAGTACATCATCAAATCCGATGGCCCCCACCAGGGACTGATCAACTATCACGATGAGCTCAACGGCGAGCAACGAGCAGTCGTGTTTGCCGGGCGCGGTCCGATCCTCGTGATCGCCGGGGCGGGCTCGGGTAAGACTCGTACAGTAACCTACCGTGTGGCACGGCTCATCGAGGCCGGTGTAGCCCCGGCGCGCATTCTGCTGGTCACATTCACTAACCGAGCGGCTCGCGAAATGCTTGGCCGCGTCGAACCGCTGCTTGCGGCTGATGTACGCCGCGTCTGGGGCGGCACCTTCCACTCGATCGCCAACCGGCTGCTGCGTCGCCACGCGACGACTCTTGGTTATGAGAGCAATTACACCATACTTGATTCTGAGGACATGAAAGCGCTGATCGACTCGTGCGTCGAAGAAGCGGAGATTGACACCGTGGCGCGACGTTTCCCAAAGGGTGAAGTGCTTCGCGAAATGTTCAGTTTCGCAACCCAGACAGACACACCGCTTGCTGAGCTCATTGTGAGGCGATTTCCGCACTTCGAGCCGCTGACTACGCAGATCATGTGCGTTGAACGCCTCTATCAGGACCGGAAGCTCGCACGGAATGCAATGGATTACGACGACCTGCTCGTAAACTGGAAGCGGGTGCTCATCCAGAAACCCGAGATTGCGGCGATCTATCAGGATCAGTTTGAACACATCCTTGTCGATGAATATCAGGACACGAACACTCTGCAGGCAGAGATTGTCGATCTGCTTGCCGCCAGGCATCGCAACCTGATGGTTGTCGGCGACGATGCGCAGAGCATATTCGCCTGGCGCGGCGCCAATTTCGAGAACATATTCCGCTTCAAAGATCGGTACCCTGATGCCCAGGTCTTCCGTCTCGAGACCAACTACCGGTCGACTCCTGAAATACTAATGCTCGCGAATGCTTCGGTCGCGAATAACCGGCGTCAGTTTCCAAAGGAACTCTCCGCGGTGCGACCGACTCGCGAGTTTATGCCGGCGTTGATTCCGGCGCGCGATGTAGAGCAGCAGGCGAAGTTCGTGGCCTCGCGTGTGCTGGAACAGCGCGACGATGGCGTCAGACTGGATGAGATTGCGGTCCTTTACCGCTCGCACTTTCACGCCATGGAACTCCAGCTTGAGTTGACACGGCGTGGGATACCGTACGAGGTGCGTTCGGGGATGCGTTTTTTCGAGCTGGCGCACATCAAAGACGTGACTTCATACCTGCGCCTGCTCGTTAACCCGCGTGATGAAGTGGCATGGAGACGCGTTCTCAGATTGATTCCCAGGATTGGCAGTACGACAGCCACACGTATCTGGGAGCAGCTCGCAAGCGTAAGGGAGCCGATGTCTCTTGTGCGTCCGGAGACCTCGTATAGGGATTCGATCGCGGAATTCTTGCCAAAGGGAGCAATGAGCGGCTGGCGTGAGTTTGCCGAACTGATTGGCGACCTCATTGCGCCGGAGACGATTGATGATCCATCAAGCCAGATCGAACTCATTCTCGACCGGAGTTACCTGGGGTACCTGAAGGCAAATTACGAGAACGCTGAAAGTCGCGCTGAGGACCTACATCAGCTGGCGAACTTCGCAGGACGATTTCAGACGACCTCGGAATTCCTGAGTGAACTCGCATTGATCAATACGGAACGATTCGCGCCCCCGGGACGAACGGCGGGTGTTGATGTCGTCACGGGCGGCGACGAGGACGAACGCCTGACGCTGTCCTCAGTGCACCAGGCGAAGGGTCTTGAATGGCGTGTCGTCTTCGTGATATGGGCGGCAGAGGGACGCTTCCCCTCGGCGCGCAGCATGCGTGATCCGGAGGGCGAAGAGGAGGAGCGCCGGCTCTTCTATGTCGCCGTAACGCGGGCTAAGGATGAGCTGTATGTCTGCTATCCGCTCATTGAGAGTGAGCGAGGGCGATATACGCTTGTCCAACGACCGTCGCGGTTTGTGATGGGGGTTCCGCGTGCGTTATTCGAGGAGTGGGGAGTCGACGAAGAATCGACGTTGTTGAATTGAAGAACTTAACGCAAAGACGCTGCCGATTTTGGATTTTAGATTTTGGATTTTG
>Ga0207674_10010256_pt1 | contig 10635 bp, 10 predicted proteins | sample KBSCornC72_FD_184303 | JGI IMG/M metagenome (GOLD analysis project Ga0207674, IMG submission 184303) | Corn rhizosphere microbial communities from Kellogg Biological Station, Michigan, USA - KBS Corn C7-2 (SPAdes) (version 2) | ecosystem: Host-associated > Plants > Roots > Rhizosphere > Soil ...
TCAGGGTCCCGCCGCTGGCCATGATCTTGATGACGTCGACGCCGCGCTCTACGTGCTCGCGTACCGCGGCCCGCACCCCCGCCTCGGTCGGCTCCGCGGCCCCGCCCAGGTAGTGGCAGTGCCCGGCCGGCGCGGTGGTGACCGGCGGCCCGGCCGCGAGGATGGTCGGCAGCCCGGGCTGGCCGCGCAGCCCGAGCGACAGGTAGTCCCGGTCGCCCAGGTCCCGGACCGTGGTGACGCCGCCACGCAGGGCCGCCTGCCCGGCCCGGATCATCGCCGCTGTCGTCTCCTCATCGGACCGCGCCGCCAATGCGGCGATTGGGTCCGCGCTGGCGTCGAAGGCCAGGTGGACGTGGGTGTCGACCAATCCCGGCAGCAGCGCCGCGCCGCCCAGGTCGACCACGTCTGCGCCGTCCGGCGCGGGCGCCCCGGAGCCGACGGCGACGATGATGCCGCCGTCGATCACCACCAGCGGGTCAGGGATCAGGGCGGAGCCTGTGCCGTCGAACAGCCACGCGGCCCGCAGGGCGGTCAGCCGCCCGCGTTCGGTTACGGTCGGTGTCGGTATAGTCATGGTCCCCCGCCCTCGTCCCAGGGCGGCCCAGGCGTCACCCGCAGTAGTACCTGCTTACGGTACTCATTTTCCCGCCGCCGCCCGGCTGAACCGGGCGCCCCAGTCCCGCATCCACTCGATCAGCTCGGGCGGCGAGATGACCTGGAACTCGGCGCCGGTCATGCCCAGCCCCATGACCGGCCACTCCAGCATGTCGGCGGTCATCCGGACCCGGCACCGGCCGGCGTCGATCTCGGCCACCGAAGACCACCGGCCGATCCGCTCGCGTACCACGGAGGCGGGCGCCTCGACGATGACCTCGATGTCGTATCCGGTCCTGGTGCTCTGGACGCCGGCCCGGACGAACGCGGCGGCGTCGCCGCCGGGCAGCTCGCGGGCCCGGAACCTGACGCCGGTCCCGTTCGGCGCGGCGAGCCGGTCCAGCCGGTAGCTCCGCCAGTCCTGCCGGTCCAGGTCGTAGCCGACCAGGTACCAGCGGCGGCCGAGCAGCACGAGGCGATGCGGTTCTACCTCTCGGCCGGCCTGCTCGCCGCCGGCCGCGGTGTACGAGAACCGGACCCGTTCGGTATCCCGGCAGGCGAGGGCCAGGGTGGTGAGGACCTCGGGGTCGACGGTCTCCCGGGCGGCGCCGCCCACGGCCTCCCAGCCGGCCGGCACCGTCACCGCGCCCAGTGCCTGCACCCGGCGGCGCAGCCGGGCCGGCATCACCTGCACCACCTTGGCCAGCGCGCGCACGGACGCCTCGGCGATGCCCTCGACCGCGCCCGGCGCGCCCGCGCCCTGCGCGGCCGCCTGCAGGCCGACGGCGAGGGCGACCGCCTCCTCGTCGTCGACCACCAGCGGCGGCAAGGCCGAACCCGCCGCCAGCTGGTAGCCGCCCGCCACGCCGCGCTGCGCCTGGATGGGGTAGCCGAGCTCCCGGAGCCGGTCGATGTCCCGGCGCAGCGTGCGCGGCGAGACCCGCAGCTGCCCGGCTAGTTCCTCGCCCGGCCAGTACCGGCGCGTCTGCAGCAGGGACAGCAGGCGCAGCGTCCGGGAGCTCGTGTTCGCCACATTTTCCATTCTCGCCCAATTCAGGTCAGGAACCGGCCGCTATTCCTCGTAACGTGAGATCAGAGCCAAGAAAACGACGAGAGGGGACGACCATGACGAGCAACCTCGACGGCGAGCGCACCGACATCCTGGCCGGGCTGGCCTCGGCCCGCCACTTCCTGCGCTTCGCCGCCCGGGACCTGACCGACGACCAGGCCCGGCAGCGGACCACCGTGAGCGAGCTGTCCCTGGGCGGGCTGATCAAGCACGTCGCGGCGACCGAGCAGGGCTGGGCGACCTTCACCCTGGAGGGCCCGTCGGCGCTGGGTAACTACGACGACATGTCCGAGGCCGACATGACCGGGTGGACCGACGGGTTCCGGCTGCTGCCGGACGAGACGCTGGCCGGCGTCCTGGCCGACTACGAGAAGGTCGCCCAGCGGACCGACGAGCTGGTCGCCAGCCTGCCCGACCTGGACGTCAGCCACCCGCTGCCGAGCGCTCCCTGGTTCCCGCCCGGCGAAACGCGGTCGGCCCGCCGGGTGTTCCTGCACATCATCGCCGAGACCGCGCAGCACGCCGGCCACGCCGACATCATCCGCGAGTCCCTCGACGGCGCCAAGTCCATGGGCTGACGGCGGGGAGGGTCAGGGCTGGAGGACCATCCGGCCGGGGATGCCTCCAGCCGCCTTCGCGCGGTACGCCTCGACCGCCTGGGCGAGCGGGTACACGCCGCCGACCTGGGGGCGCAGGTGGCCCGCGTCGACCAGGCGGGCGAGCTCAGTCAGCTGAACCTGCTTGGCCTCCTGGATGAAGAAGACCTTCTTGATGTCGTCGCGGTCGGCGGGCAGCTCCCAGGAGACCACCGAGACCAGCGTTCCGCCTGGCTTGAGCAGGACGGACGACCGGGCGAGCACGTCGCCGCCGACCAGGTCGAACACCACGTCAGCAATGCCGGCGGCGTCCTCGAGCCGGTCCTCGTCGAGCGCGATGAAGCGGTCGGCGCCCAGCTCCTTGACCAGCTGCCGGGAGTGGGCGCGCCCGGTCCCGATCACCTCAGCGCCGGCCCAGCGGGCCAGCTGGACCGCCGTCGACCCGACCGCGCCGGCCGCGCCGTGGATGACCACCGTCTGCCCCTGGGCCAGCTTCCCGTGGTCGAACAGGGCCTGCCACGCGGTCAGGCCGGCCCGCGGCACCGACGCGGCGTGGACATGGTCCACGGTCTTTGGCTTCCGGGCCAGGTTGCGGGCCTCGACGGCGACGTACTCGGCGGCCGCCGCGTCCCGGTAGGGGTCGGTCAGCCCGAACACCTCGTCGCCGACGGCGATCCCGGCCGTGCCCGTGCCCAGCGCGGTGACCACCCCGGACACCTCCTGGCCGGGGATGATCGCATCCCGCGGGTGACCGTTCCGGTCGGTCCGCAGCGGCCAGTCCAGCTCGTTGTGGGTGATGCCGACCGCGGCGACCTTGACCAGCACGTCGCCGATCGTGGGCGTGGGGTCCGGTGCGTCTTCGAAGCTGAGCCCGCTGATGCCGGCTTGCTCGTGAACGCGGATGGCCTTCATGGCTAGTTCCTTTCGTACGGAGATGATGTGTTCCTCTCAGTAGGGGGACGACGCAGCACCCCGGACTGTCAGGCGACGGCTGGCCTGACAGTCGGGCGCGCTGTCTCGTCGAACTGGTGTGGGCCGATGCGACCAGGGAAGGGACGGCACCATGAGCGCGGTCATGGCCGAACGGCGCCGGCTGATCAACCTCGCTTACCGGATGCTGGGGTCCCTGGCCGATGCCGAGGACGCGGTGCAGGAGACCTACGCCCGGTGGTACGCGCTGTCCGCGGAGCAGCAGGAAGCCATCGATTCTCCCGGCGCCTGGCTGACCACGGTCGCCAGCCGCATCTGCCTGGATCTGCTCGGCTCGGCCCGGGCCCGGCGGGAACGCTACGTGGGCGAATGGATTCCCGAGCCGCTGCCCGAACCGGGCGAGTGGGCCAGCGTGCCGCCCGGCGCCAGGGCCGAGCTGGCCGACCCGGCCGACCGGGTCACCCTCGACGAGTCGGTCAGCATGGCGTTCCTCGTCGTGCTCGAGTCGATGACCCCGGCCGAGCGCGTCGCGTTCGTCCTGCACGACGTCTTCCGCTACTCCTTCCCCGAGATAGCCGAGATCACCGGGCGTACCCCGGCGGCCTGCCGCCAGCTGGCTTCATCGGCCCGCGGGCGCATCCGCGCCGCGCAGCCTCCCCCGTCCCCGCCGGCCCGGCAGGCCGGCCTGGTCAGGGACTTCAAGCAGGCCTGGGAGGCCAAGGACATCGAGGCCCTCGTCGGCCTGCTGGACCCCGGCGCCACCGTGGTCGCCGACGGCGGCGGCCTGGTCACCGCCGCGCTCCACCCCATCGAAGGCCGCGAGCAGGTGGCCCGCTACCTGGCCGACATCGCCGGCCGGGTACCCGGCAGCCTGACGATCCTGGAGCGCACGGTCAACGGCCAGCCCGGCCTGGTGGCCCAGGAAGACGGCGTCACCGTGACCGTGTTCGCGTTCGAGGTCGTGGGTGACAAGATCACGCACATCTGGGCGGTACGCAACCCCGATAAGCTCCGGCCCTGGACGGCGAGCTGACGCGGGCCCCGGACGTGTCCTGTAGCGGCCCGCTCGTTCGACTAGAAGGGGAAGCCGGACCGGCCGGCGGGGAAGGAACCAGGTTATGAAGTACTTGCTGTTGCTGAACCGGGCCACCGATGCCCTGCCCGAGCCGGGCACGCCGGCCGGGCAGGCCATGCTGCGGGACTACACCGCCGCGGTGCAGGCCATGGCCGAGGCCGGGGTGCTGGTGGACTGCGCTCCGCTGACGGCGGTTTCGGCCGCGACCACCGTGCGGGTGCGCGACGGGCAGCCGCTGCTGACCGACGGGCCCGCCGCGGAGCTGCGCGAGCAGGTTGGCGGGTACGCGATCATCGACTGCCCGGACCTGGACGACGCGCTCAAGTGGGCGGTGGCCATGCCCGCGGCCGGGGACTGTTCGGTCGAGGTCCGCGCGATCGTCGATACCGGGGGCGGACACACCGGGAGCGGGCGCTGAGGCCCGACCTCGAGGAGCTGCTGCGCCGCTGCTGGTGGGGGGCCATGGCCGAGGTGGCCCGGGCCACCGGGCGGCTCGACGTGGCCGAGGACAGCGTGCAGGACGCGTGCGTGGTCGCGGTCCAGCAGTGGGCCGCCGACAGGGTGCCGCGTGATCCGCAGGCGTGGCTGATCGGTGTGGCCCGGCATAAGGCGCTGGACCGGCTGCGGCGGGAGGCGCGGCGCCCGGCCAAGGAGGCGACCGGAGCCGCCGAGGCCACCGGGCCGGCGGGAGGGGCGATCGGCCCGGCCCGTTCGGCCGATGAGGACCTGTGGCTCATCTACCTGTGCTGTCACCCCGCGCTCAGCCCGGAGGCGCGGATCGCCCTGACGCTGCGGGCGGTCGGCGGACTGACCACGGCGGAGATCGCGGCCGCCTTCCTGGTGCCGGAAGCCACCATGGCCAAGCGCCTGACCCGGGCGAAGAACAAGATCCGCGATTCCGGCCTGGCCCTGGCCATGCCCCAGGCCGACCTGCTCCAGACCAGGACGGCCGATGTCCTGCGGGTCGTGTACCTCATCTTCAGCGAGGGCCACCAGGCCTCCTCGGGCGACGACCTGCTCCGGCCCGACCTGTGCGTGGCCGGCGTCAACCTGGCCCGCGGCCTGGCGGCCCGGCTGCCCCGGGATCCCGAGGTGATGGGGCTGCTCGCCCTGCTGCTGCTGACCGACGCCCGCCGGGCGGCCCGCACGGACGACGCCGGGGACCTGGTCCTGCTCGAGGAGCAGGACCGGACCCGCTGGGACCCGGACATGATCGCCGACGGCGAGGGCATCCTGGTCGAGGCGCTGCGGAGGAGGCAGCCCGGCCCGTACCAGCTCTGGGCGGCGATCGCTGCCTGCCACTCGACCGCCGCCAGCGCCGCCGCCACCGACTGGAGGCAGATCTCGGTCCTGTACGGCGAGCTGCTGAAGTACGACCCGAGCCCGGTCACCGAGGCCAACCGGGCGATCGCGGTCGCCATGGCGGAAGGGCCCGCCGCGGGCCTGACCATCCTCGACGTGGTCCTCGGTCACCCCCAGCTCGCGACGTGGCCCCGGATTCATGTCGCCCGCGCCGACCTGCTGGCCCGGATGGGCCGTGACGAGGAGGCGGCGCGGGCGTACCGCACCGCGCTGGAACTAGAGCCGCCCGCGGCCGAGCGGCGCTACATTCAGCGCCGCCTGGCCACCCGGGACCCTGATTAGGCCGTCCGCTCCTTTCCCGGGGCGAGCACCGCGGCGATCACGCCCGCCGCGGCCAGCGCCGCCGCCGTTGCCTCGGCCGGCCGGAACCCGGCGATGAACGCATCCGGCGAGCCGTAGCTCCCGTGCGCCGCGAACACGGCGGCCAGGATCGCGATCCCGAACACCCCGCCCAGCGCGTTCAGCGCGTTGTTGGTCCCGGCCGCCAGCCCGGCATCGGCCAGCGGCACCGACCCGGTCACCAGGTTGGCCACGGTCGGGAAGCACATCGCGATCCCCACCCCGGCGAGCACCAGCGGCACGACCAGCGTCCCGTAGCTCACCCCGGGCGAGACCACCGCCGCCAGCCACCCCAATCCGGCGGCCTGCAGGACCAGCCCGGCCACCATGAACGGCCGGTTCCCGACCCGGTCGGCCAGCGCGCCGGCCACCGGCGCCACCAGCATGGGCATGGCCATCCAGACCAGGATCCGCAGGCCGGCCGCCAGCGGTGAGTAGCCGAACCCGATCTGGAACAGCTGCGTGATGAAGAACAGCGATCCGATCACGGACATGAACTGGAAGAAGATCACCGCGTTGGCGGTGGAGAACCCGCGCCGCCGGAAGTAGGCCAGCGGCAGCATCGGGTACGGCGTCCGCCGCTCCCAGGCGATGAACGCCGCCATCAGCGCGGTGCCGGCCACGAGCGCTCCGATCACCTCGGCGCTGTCCCAGCCCACCGAGGGCGCCCGCACCGGGCCCCAGGTCAGCGCGAACAGGCCGGCCCCGGCCAGCGCCATCCCGGCCAGGTCCAGCCGGACCTGGCGTCCGCGGCTTTCCCGCAGCCGGACCGCGGACAGCGCGGCGACGGCCAGCCCCACCGGCACGTTGATCCAGAAGATCCACTGCCAGGAGATGCCCTGGACCACCGCGCCGCCGACGATCGGGCCCGCGGCGACCCCGAGGCCGGTGATGCCGCCCCAGATCCCGATCGCGGCGCCGCGCTTGTCCGGCGGGAACGCGTCGCTGATCAGCGCCAGCGTCAGCGGCAGCAGCACGGCCGCGCCCGAGCCCTGGATCACCCGCCCGGCGATCAGCACGCCGGCCGACGGCGCCAGCGCCGCCACCGCCGAGCCGGCCACGAACGTGACCAGCCCGGCCACGTACATCTTGCGGCGGCCGAACCGGTCGCCGAGCGCCGCCCCGGTCAGCATCAGGCAGCCGAAGGCGAGGCTGTACGCGTTGATCGTCCATTCCAGGTCGGCCAGGCTCGCGCCCAGGTGCGCCTGCATGGTCGGCAGGGCGGTGGCCACCACCACGATGTCCAGCGCCGAGATGAACGCCCCCATCCCGGCCAGCGCGAGCGTCCAGCCCGGCCGCCCCCGCGCCGGGCCAGCGTCCGGCGGGCGGCCCGTTGTGACAACAGTAGAAAGATCAGTCATTGTGTCCCTCCGTAAGATCAGCCCACCGGGCGCAGTCCCGCGCCGGTGAGCAGGTAGGCAGGCTGGTCCAGGCCGGGGTCGGTGGCGAGCGAGGCCACCGCCTGGCCGGCCAGCTCCGGCGTGGGCGTCGCCCCGAGGGACGCCGCGTAGCTCCGCTCGTCCGCCCCGGCCCGGGCGGCGTAGGCCGCGACGGCCGCCGCCCCCAGCGCGGTGGCCGGGGTCAGCTGCGGCAGCACCGAGACGAACCGGATGTCCAGCCCGTCCCGTTCGGCCTCGGAGGCCGCGTACGCCGTGAGGAAGCGGATGGCCGCCTTGGCCCCGGCGTAGCCGCCGGACAGCGGCGACCCGGCCAGCGCGGCCCCGCTGGACATCGTGATCACGGTGCTGCCGGGCGCCAGCGGGGCGAGCAGCGCCTCGCGGACCCAGCCGAAGGCGTGCCGGACGTCCACGTCCCAGGTCCGGCCGAACGTCTCCCACGTATGCCGCTGGATCGGCCGCAGCAGCGGCGTGGCGCCGGCGTTCAGCACGAGCAGGTCCGGCCGGTACGCGTCGATGAGCTGCCCGGCCAGCGCCGGGTCGGCCGCGTCGCCCGTCACCGGGGTGAACGACTCGCCGAGCTCGGCCCGCACCTCGGCGAGCTGGCCGCCGTCCCGGGCGACGCCGGTCACCCGCGCCCCGGCCTTGGTGAGCGCGGCGGCGATGCCGCGGCCGAACCCCCGGCTGGCCCCGGTCACGATCGCGGTCGCGCCGCTGATCTCGTTTCTGGGCATGACAATCTCCCTGTACGTGTCGGGTGTGCTTCGCCCGCGGGCGGCGGCTCCTGCGGCCGCCCGGTCAAGGCGTCTCGTATAGGTAGACCAGTGGCTCTCGTCCGAGTCGCCGGGTCACGGCGAGGTTTCCCGGGGCTGGCAGACTGTCGTACGCGCGTCACCGGTGAGTCGAGATCGGAGCCAATGGTGAAGGCAGCCCGTTTCAGCCGGTTCGGGGGCCCGGAGGTCCTCGAGATCGTGGATCTGCCCGATCCGCACCCGGGTCCCGGCCAGGTCCGGATCGCGGTGCGCGCGGCCGGCGTGAACCCGAGCGACTGGAAGAAGCGCGAGGGCCTGATGGATCCGGAGCTCCCGCAGACCATGGGCTACGAGGCGGCGGGCGTCGTCGACGAGCTCGGCGAGGGCGTGGCGGACGTGGCCGTCGGCGATCGCGTGTTCGGCTTGTCCGCCGAGGGGGCGGCCCAGGCCGAGCTGGCGGTGCTGTCGTTCTACGCGCCCATCCCGCCGTCGCTCACTTTCGCTGGCGCGGCCGCGCTGCCGGCCGCCGTCGAGACGGCCACCCGCGCATTGGACCAGCTCGGCGTCGGTGCGCGCGTCGGCAGGGGCAGCACGCTGCTCATCAACGGCGCCTCCGGAAGCGTCGGCAGCGCCGCGGTTCAGCTCGCCCTAGCGCGCGGCGTGCGCGTGATCGGCACCGCCAGCCCGGCCAACCACGACTACCTTCGCGCGCTGGGGGCCGAGCCTGTCGCCTACGGCGAGGGCCTGGCCGGGCGGGTTCGCGCGCTCGCGCCGGACGGCGTCGACGCCGCGCTCGACGTCGCCGGGAGCGGCGTCCTGCCCGAGCTCATCGAGCTCGCCGGCGGCCCGGAGGACGTCGTGACGATCGCCGACTTCGGCGGCGCGCGGGAGCACGGGGTGAGGTTCAGCCGCGGGGACGCCGGCCGCGCGGTCCACGCGCTCGCCGAGATCGGCGAGCTGATCGAGTCCGGGGGCTTCTCGCTCCCGGTCGCGCGGACCTTCCCGCTCGCCGAGATCGCGCAGGCGCACCGCGCCGGCGAGGCCGGTCACGTGCGCGGGAAGCTCGTGCTGGTGGTCGGCCCTGGTCCGGCAGACACGCTCTAACCCGCGGCGGCCTCCGGCAGCCCGAACCGGCCGAACAACCCGGGCTCGAGGAAGATGTCGACCCGCGCGATCCCGGTGGGGGAGAGCGCCAGGACCAGCACCGCATGCGCCCGGAACACCCCGCCGGCGTCGCGCTGGTAGGCCGCGAACGCCGGCTGCCCGTTGGCCGCCGTCGGCACCAGCCGGAACATCCCGGGCTCGGTCAGCACCTGCGCGGCGAAGAACGCCCGGATCGCGTCCCGCCCGGCGAACCACCCGAGCAGCGGCGGCATCTCCAGCACGGCGTCCTTGCGCAGCAGTTCGGCCAGCGCCTCCGCGTCGGCGTTCTCGAAGGCGGCCGCGAACCGGTCGAGCGCCGCGCGCTGCCCCGGATCGTTCGGCTCGGCCGTGTCCTCCTCGGCCGGCAGGGCCCGGGCGAGCTGGGCGCGGGCCCGCCGCAGCCCGCTGTTGACGGCGGTCGTGGTGGTCCCCAGCAGCCCGGCGACCTCGGCCGCGGGCCACCCCAGCACGTCCCGCAGGATCAGCATGGCCCGCTGCCGGGCCGGCAGGTACTGCTGCGCCGCGACCAGCGCCAGCCGGATCCCGGCCCGCGCCGCCACCGCGCTGGCCGGATCCTCACCCGCCCCGGCCAGCAGCGCGTCCGGCACCGGCTGCAGCCACGGCACCTCCGGCGCCGGCACCAGGGCGATGTCCGGGTCCGCGGCCGGCCCGGCGAGCCCGGACGGCAGCGGCCGCCGCCCGCGTCGTTCCAGCGCGGTCAGGCACGCGTTGGTGGCGATCCGGTACAGCCAGGTCCGCACCGAGGACCGCCCCTCGAACCGGCCGAACGACCGCCACGCCCGCAGGTACGTCTCCTGCACCAGGTCCTCGGCCTCGTCCGCCGACCCGAGCATCCGGTAGCAGTGCGCCAGCAGCTCCCCCCGGAACGGGCTGGTCAGATCCGTGAAATCGGTGCTGGCGGTCATCGTCACCTCGCGCTCGCAGGCCTGCGGCCCGCACACATGCGGCCCTCACATATACAGACCCATCGGCGCCGCCAGACTCACCGCTAGCCGCGGATCCCGGATGGCCGGGCGGACGGCGCGGCTGCGATGCCGGCGTACGGGCTGGGCCGGATCCAGGTCATGAAGGCGCTGGTGAGCTGGGGCGGACCGTCCAGGACCAGGCGGCCGCTGCGCAGCGCCTCGCGGTAGCTGGTCCGCCTCAGGTGGATGTCGATCAGGCAGGCCGCGTCGGTGCGGGCGACGATGTCCTCGACGTACCCGGTTCCCCGGGTGCACAGCTCCGGCTGCGGCTTGCGCAGCAGGAGCCAGTAGCTGTCCGCGGGCTCGTCGCGCAGCTCGAACCGCACGACGACCGTCCGGTCGGGCAGCCTGGCGGGGTCGACCAGCTTAGTCGTCGCCCAGAGCACGTAGGC
>Ga0207674_10010259_pt1 | contig 10629 bp, 10 predicted proteins | sample KBSCornC72_FD_184303 | JGI IMG/M metagenome (GOLD analysis project Ga0207674, IMG submission 184303) | Corn rhizosphere microbial communities from Kellogg Biological Station, Michigan, USA - KBS Corn C7-2 (SPAdes) (version 2) | ecosystem: Host-associated > Plants > Roots > Rhizosphere > Soil ...
GGTTACACGCTGCGCGGGAACTGGGGCTATCTCGAGCATGATTGGGTGGCCGGGCCAGGCACCTTCATTTACGAACCTGCCGGAGAGGCACATACGCTGGTGATCTCCGAGGACTCGCCGGAGCCCGCGCTGATCTTGTTCATCGTCGAAGGCGGACTCATCTTCCTCGACAAGCCGCAAGCCGGCGGGTTCGCCGCCTATGAGGACGGCTTTTCGATGCTCGAGCTGGCTCGCAACCATTATCGCCAGGCGGGCCTCGACGTCAGCCAGCTGGATGATCGGATCCGCTAGCTAGCGACATCCGCGGGTCGAACGGCGAGATCGCTGCAATGCTGCGTTTCGCGGCATGCCGCCCGAGCTTTCCGTGACCGCCGCGCTCGTCTAGTCCGCCGCCATGCTCAAGCCTCTCACCACCGATATCGAAGCGCTAAAGGTCCTCGACGAGCGGCTGCGGTGGCTCAGCGCCTGGACGATCCACCACGCCAATCACGTCCGCGACAATTCCGACGGGCTGAAGGTCGGCGGTCACCAGGCGAGCTGCGCCTCGATGACGGCCATCATGGCGGCGCTCTATTTCCACGCGCTCCGCCCCAACGACCGGGTCGCGGTGAAGCCGCACGCGGGGCCGGTGCTGCACGCGATCCATTATCTGCTCGGCTCGCAGTCGCTCGAGGCGCTGGAGAATTTCCGCGGCTTCGGCGGCGCGCAATCCTATCCCAGCCGCACCAAGGACAGGATCCCGGTCGACTTCTCGACGGGCTCGGTTGGGCTCGGAGTCGCGGTGACACTCTTCGCCAGCCTGGTGCAGGATTATCTCACCGCCCACGGCTGGATGGACGATGCCGAACGCGGCCGCTTCGTCGCGTTAATCGGCGATGCCGAGCTCGACGAGGGCAATATCTACGAGGCGATCATCGAGGGCGCGAAGCACGACGTGCGCAACCTGTGGTGGATCGTCGACTACAACCGTCAGAGCCTCGACGCGATCAGCGCCGACCGCATGTTCGAGCGCTTCGACGAGATTTTCCGGAGCTGCGGCTGGCGCGTGGTCGAGCTGCGCTACGGCAAGCGCCTGCAGGCGGCGCTCGACGCCGATCCCAAGCTCAAGAGCTGGTTCGAGCAGTTGTCGAACGCCGAGCTGTCCGCGCTCCATTATCAGGGCGGCGCTGCGTGGCGGACGCGCATCGAGGCGGAAGTCGGAAAAGCCGCGGCTTCGTTCCTCAACGAACATGACGACACTGCGCTCGCGCGCGTGTTCACCGACCTCGGCGGCCATTGCATGGAGACTCTGGTCGAGGCCTTCGACGCGGCGCAGGACGATGTCCCCACCCTGTTCATCGCCTGGACGATCAAGGGCTTCGGCCTGCCGTTCGCGGGCCACAAGGACAATCACGCGGGCCTGATGAATCCGACCCAGGCGGCCGCGCTGCGCGAGAGCATGGGCGTGCGCGAGGGCCATGAATGGGAGCCGCTCGAGGGCATCGGCGACAATGCGCGCACCGGTGTCGAGGCGCTCCTCGACCGCAGCCGGATCGCGCGCAAGAAGCGCAGCCGTAGCTTCGGACAGATCAGCGTGCCCGCCATTCCCGCACCTGCCGGCGAAGAGCAATCCACGCAGGCCGCATTCGGCCGGATCCTGCTCGACCTCAGCAAGGCCGGCGGCGAGCTTGCAGATCGCATCCTCACCACGTCGCCCGACGTGACGGTCTCGACCAACCTCGGCGCGTGGGTGAACCAGCGCGACCTCTTCCGCCGCAGCGAAATGGCCGATGTGCTTGCACAGGCAAAAATTGCATCAGCACAAAAGTGGGGTGGCGGCAATAAAGGCCAGCACGTCGAGCTCGGGATCGCCGAGAGCAACCTGTTCCTGATGCTCGCCGCGGCCGGCCTCTCGGGCGACCTGTTCGGAACGCGGCTGTTCCCGATCGGCACGCTCTACGACCCGTTCATCGCCCGCGGCCTCGATGCGCTCAACTACGCCTGTTACCAGGACGCGCGCTTCCTGCTCGTCGCCACGCCGAGCGGGATCACGCTCGGTCCCGAAGGCGGCGCGCACCAGTCGATCAACCCGCCGCTGATCGCGCTCGGCCAGCCCGGCCTCCGCCATTACGAACCGGCTTTTGCCGACGAGCTCGCGGCGATGATGGAGGAAGCCTTCCGCCTGATCGACGCGCCGGATGGCGAGAGCACCTACCTCCGCCTCTCCACCCGCAGCATCCGCCAGGTCGGACGCGCCGACGACAGCTGGCGCGAGGGCGCGCTCGCCGGCGGCTATTGGCTGCGCGAACCTGCGCCCGGCGCCGAAGCCGCGATCGTCGCCATGGGCGCGGTCATGCCCGAGGCGCTCGCCGCCTGGGAGGAGCTCAAGGAGGACGTTCCCGGCCTCGGCCTTCTCGCAATCACTTCGCCCGACCTGCTCCACCGCGGCTGGACTGCGGCGCAGGCGGCGCGCTGGAATGGTGAACGCCGCCCGAGCCACGTCGAGAAACTTCTCTCCGCTCTTGCGCCATCCGCCGGCCTCGTCACCATCGCCGACGCGGCGCCCGCCAGCCTCTCCTGGCTCGGCGGTGTCCTCGGCCAGCGCGTCGCTCCCTTGGGAGTCGAGAAGTTCGGGCAGACCGGCAACCTCGCCGATCTCTACGCCGCCTATCGCCTCGACGGTGACGCGATCACCGAGTCAATCGCGGAGATTTTACTACCATTTCGGATGTAAAATCATTTGTTTACCGCTCGCGTTTAGCCACGAGCCCGGCAGTGGATCGGGACAAAATCGGTGTCATCATATTATGGCGCGCCCGCGCATTTGAAGAAGGCGCACACGGCTCCGCGCGCGCCTTCGGCGCAGGAGCGCTGCGACGCGATCCAGGCCGAGTTTCGCGCCGAGCAGGAGGACGGGCGTCCGTCGATCCGGCGTGAGCCCGAGCCACGCAAGTCGATCCGACGCGACCCGCCGCCGCTTCCAAAGGCGCTGGTTCCGACTGACGACCCACTGAAGCTCCGCCTGGCCGAAGAGCTGGAATATGCCCGGCGCATGCTCGACGCGATGGGCGATGCGCTTGCCGCGGATCCGATCGTCGTCGGCCGGCATATGACATCGCTTCAGACGGTGGACATTGCCGGGCAAATATTGGAGCACATCGCCAATGTCATTCGGTCCAGCGACCGCGCAGCCGCTGTCGAACAGATCGGAATGTGTGACCTCAAGGGACGGCTGAAGCGGCTCGGTGGGGTTTGAGCGCTCTCTCCGCTCATCCTGAGTAGGCACGAAGTGCCGTATCGAAGGACCGCGCTTCGATACGCGGCTTCGCCGCTACTCAGCATGAGCGGTTGAGGTTTGGTCGTTTGTTGCTCTAGGGCTGAACCATGCCCGGGCGCTATTTCGACGAGTGGCAGGTTGGCGATACGGTCGCGCACGCGATCACTCGCACCGTTACCGAGACCGACAACGTCCTCATCTCGACCCTGACCCACAATCCGCAACCGCTTCACCTCGATCACGAGGCGGCCGCCAAGACCGAGTTCGGAAAGCCGCTGGTCAACAGCTGCTTCACCTTCAGCCTGATGATCGGGGTCAGCGTCGCCGACACCACGCTCGGCACGCTCGTCGCCAATCTCGGCTACGACCAGCTGAGATTCCCGCACCCGGTGTTCGTCGGCGACACCTTGCGCAGCGAGACCGAGTGCATTGCGGTGCGCGAAAGCAAGTCGCGCCCCAACGCTGGCATCGTCACCTGGGCGCACCGCAGCTTCAACCAGCGTGACGAGCTGGTATGCGAATGCACGCGCAGCGCGCTTCTGCTCAAGAAACCCAATGCTTGAGCCCCGCTCCTGGCTCTTCGTTCCCGCGGACAGCGAGAAGAAGATCACCAAGGCACTCGACAGCGAAGCCGACGCGATCATCTTCGACCTCGAGGACAGCGTCGCTCCGGCGCTGAAGCCGGTCGCGCGCGACATCCTCAAGGCGCTCCTCAAGCGCAGCGGCGGCCCGCAATGGTGGGTGCGCATCAATCCGCTCGGCTCCGAATTCCAAAAGGACGACCTCGAGCTGATCGGGATCGCCGACATCCACGGCATCGTCCTGCCCAAGTCGGAAAGCGGCGCCGACGTCACCCAGCTCGCGCACCGCACCGGCACCATCCCCATCCACGCGATCGTCACCGAGACCGCCGCAAGCTTGTTCAACCTGCTCTCCTATGGCGACCCCAATTCGCCGCTCGCGGCGATGAGCTGGGGCGCGGAGGATCTCTCGGCCGCGCTCGGCGCAGCGTCGAAATATGATTCCGACGGAAGCCTCAGCTTCACCTACAAGCTAGCCCGTTCGCTGTGCCTCGCGGGCGCCGTGGCAGCGGGTGTTCAGCCGGTCGACGGCGTCTTCGCCGACTTCCGCGACGCCGAAGGTCTTCGCGCCGAAGCCGAAGCCGCAGCGCACGAAGGCTTCACCGGAAAGCTCGCCATCCACCCCGCGCAGGTGCCGGTGATCAACGCCGCCTTCACGCCATCGGGCGACGACGTCCGCCACGCCGAGGCAATCGTCGCCGCGTTCGAGGCACATCCCGACGCAGGCGTGCTTTCGGTCAGCGGAAGGATGGTCGACCGGCCACATTTGGTTCAGGCGCGGCGCGTACTGGAAAGGGCAGCCAGGGAGTAGATTTCAGTGGCCGAAGCCGTGCACCCCGTTCCCGAAGGTTTCAATGCCCACATCGGCCCGACCGAGCTCGCCGAGCTTAACGACCTCGCCGATTCCGCTCCCGACCGCTTCTGGCTCGACCAGGCGCGGCGGCTCACCTGGAATACATTCCCTCAGAAAGCCGGAGACTGGTCCTTCAACGAAGACGACTTCCACATCCGCTGGTACGCCGACGGCGAGCTGAACCTGTCGGTCAATTGCCTCGACCGGCACCTGGCCGAGCACGGCGACCGGACGGCGATCATCTTCGAAGCGGACGAGCCGGGCGAGGGCCAGCGTTGGACCTATCACGAGCTGTACGAGGAGACCTGCCGCTTCGCGAACCTGTTGAAGCAGCGCGGCGTCGGGCGCGGCGACCGGGTGATGATCTACATGCCGATGATCCCCGAAGCGGCGGCGGCGATGCTCGCCTGCGCGCGGATCGGCGCGATCCATTCGGTGATCTTCGGCGGCTTCTCGCCCGAGAGCGTGGCCGGCCGTGTCGCCGACTGCGGCGCCTCCGCGGTCATCACCGCCGACGAAGGCGTTCGCGGCGGCAAGACGATCCCCTTGAAGCGCAACGTCGACACCGCGCTCGAGCAGCGCGACGTGCCCACCGTCATCGTCGTCACCCGCACCGGCGCGGACGTTCCGATGAAGGAAGGCCGCGACATCCGTTATTCGGACCACCGCGACCAGCTTCCCACGGAATGCGAGCCCGCGATAATGAACGCGGAAGACCCTTTGTTCATCCTCTACACTTCCGGTTCGACCGGAAAGCCGAAGGGCGTCGTGCACACCGTCGGCGGCTATTCGGTCTGGGCGGCGACCACCTTCGACTGGATCTTCGATTGCCGCGAGGACGACATCTTCTGGTGCACCGCCGATATCGGCTGGATCACCGGCCATTCCTACGTCGTCTACGGTCCGCTCGCGATGCGCGCCACGACGGTGATGTTCGACGGCGTTCCCAACTATCCCGACTTCAGCCGCTTCTGGGAAACGGTCGACCGGCTCGGGGTGACCATCTTCTACACCGCGCCGACCGCGATCCGCGCGCTGATGCGCGAGGGCGAGGAGCCGGTTAAGCGCTACAGCCGCCAGTCGCTGCGTCTGCTCGGCACCGTCGGCGAGCCAATCAACCCCGAAGCGTGGGAATGGTACTGGCGTGTCGTCGGCGACGAGCGCTGCCCGGTGGTCGATACGTGGTGGCAGACCGAGACCGGCGGAATCCTCATCTCGCCCTTCCCCGGCGCGACCGAGATGAAACCGGGATCGGCGACCAAGCCACTACCGGGCGTGAAGCCGCTCCTCGTCGACCCGAGCCACAATGTGCTGGAAGGCCCCGCGAGCGGGAACCTGTGCCTCGCCGCGTCCTGGCCGGGGCAGATGAGGACCGTCTGGGGCGACGACGCGCGCTTCTTCGAAACTTACTTCAAGACCTACCCCGGCCTTTATTTCACCGGCGATGGCTGCCGCCGCGACGAGGACGGCTATTACTGGATCACCGGCCGGGTCGACGACGTGATCAACGTCTCCGGCCATCGCATCGGCACCGCCGAGGTCGAAAGCTCGCTCGTTTCACACCCTAAGGTCGCCGAGGCCGCGGTCGTGCCGTACCCCCACGACATCAAGGGCAATGCGATCTACGCCTTCGTCACATTGAACGCCGGCGAGGAAGGCGACGACGCTCTGCGCAGCGAGCTCGTGCAGGAAGTACGGCACGACATCGGAGCGCTCGCCGCCCCCGAGAGAATCCAGTTCACGCCGGCGCTTCCCAAGACCCGTTCGGGCAAGATCATGCGCCGCATCCTGCGCAAGATCGCCGAAGGCGCGACCAGCGGGTTCGGTGACATCTCAACCCTTGCCGACCCGACCATCGTCGACGCTCTGCTCGCGGGTCGCCAGTGAGGCCCGCAGCGGCGGCGCTGCTCTGCGCGCTCGCCGCGCCCGCTTCCGCCACGCCCGAGCCGAAGCTCGACATGCTCGCCTTCTTCACCGGCAAGACCCACGCGGACAATGTCATCAAGATCGCTCTGCACGGCCCGCACAAGCTGATTGTCGACAGCATCGGCGGGCACAATAAGGAAGGCGAGTTCGTCCTGGTCGATACGGTGCAGGAGGAAGGCAAGCCTGTGCGCAAGCGCACCTGGGTGATGCGGCCCGCCGGCGCCAATCACTTCACCGGCGTGCTGAGCGACGCCAAGGGCCCCGTCGACGTCACGGTGAGCGGCGGCAGCGCGCTCATCCGCTACACGATGCAAGAAGGCGGGCTGAAGGTGGAGCAGCGCGTGAAGCTCCAGCGCGACGGATCGCTGTCCAATACCGTCGTCGCGAAGAAGTTCGGTCTCAAGGTCGCGAGCGTCGACGGCACCATTCGCAAGGTCGATTAGTCGCTAGCTCGACCGCGCCACGAACAGCATGTGGAACTGGCGCAGCTCCGCCGCCGGAATGTCGGAGACTGCCGCAAAGCGCAGCCCGCCGTTGCTCCATTCCTCGATCGCGAAGCCGTCCTTCACCGTCTCGCGCGATCGCGCGTTCGTGGACGGCCAAACGTAGACGTTCACCGTGTGCAGCCGCCGCTTGTAGACGATCGCCGGAACGGTCTTTCCGCCAATCGAATCGAGCCGCCCGCCGACAAGCGGGAAGCCGCGGTCGGCAAGTTCCGGGACCGGCGGGGAGAAGTCGATCTTTCCGTTGAACCAAGGCTTTACGACATGGCGGTTGCTGGTCTGTACGTCGATCAGATGGCCGGGCTGGAGCGAACGCACATGGCTGGAAATGATCTGCTGGTCGAGCGCCGACTGCTGCTGGAGCGGGCCGGTGAAGGCCACCATCGCGAGCGCAGCCGCAAGCGCTCCGCCCACGCCGGGTGCAAGCCAGCCCGGGAGCCGCCGCGGCGCGCGTGCGGGCGACAGCTCGGGAAGCTCGGCAATGCGTCGCCGCAGCCCATCCGGCGCTTCGTGGCGAACGCCGTCGCTCGCGAGCAGGCTACGCACGGCCTGCAACCGCTCGAGCGCCTCGCGGCAGGCTTCGCAGCGCGCCACGTGCGCTTCGACCAGCGCAACGTTCGCCGCATCGAGCTCGCCGTCGACGAGCCCACCGAGCAGCAGTTCCTGGTCAACGCACGCGGGCATCTACTTCACGCTCCTTGATTGGTCGTCCTCTTCCCCACGGGCGGGCAGCAGCTCCTTGGCAAGCATCGCGCGCCCTCGCGAGAGCCGGGACATCACTGTCCCGACCGGCACACCCGTGACTTCCGCGATCTCGGCATAAGACAGGTCCTCGAGGTCCCTCAGCACGACCGCCTCGCGGAACGGCTCGGGAATGGCTTCGACCGCCGCACGCACCCGGTCCACGTCCGCCTTGCGGAATACTTCTTCTTCGGGCGTCGGCGCAGGATCGGGATGCTCGCCGAGCTGCGCCGCCGCATCTTCCCCCAGCGCGCTTTCGTGGACCACCAGCGAGACCGTTCCGCCGGCGCCCGACATCGCCGTCCGGCAGCAGTTGCGGACGATCGCGAACAGCCAGGCGCGCGGCGAGCCGCCGCGGAACTGGCCGAAGGCGCGGAAGGCGCGGAGCACCGCGTCCTGCACCAGGTCCTCGCTCAGCACCGGATCGCGAGTCAGGTAGCGCGCGAGATTATAGGCGCCGTCGAGATGCGGCAGGATGACCTGTCTGAACCGTTCGACATGGCCGGCGGCGAGATTGTTCGCCGCCGGCCGGTTGCCGGCCGCAAAGGGTCGCGTGAAGCGGGGAGGGGCTGACGTCTTCACGAGTTCACGGCCGGATTCCCCCACCTCACGCTTTCACGACGATGGTTCCCGTCATGTGCGGGTGAAGGGAACAGAAATAGCCGAATTGCCCCGGCTTGGCGAAGGTGAAGGAGAAGCGGTCGCCGGTATCGAGCACCTTCGACTTGAACGACCCGTCCTTGGCCACGACGGTGTGCGGGATGTCGTCGCCATTGGTCCAGGTGACGGTCGTCCCCGGCTTCACCGTCACCACCGGGTCCTTGAAGGTGAAATTGTCGATGCGCACCGCGGCGACGGCCGCTGGCGGAGCAGCCCTGGTCATGGTGGCGACCGCCATCATCATGGCGGCGCTGGTGGCGAGCACGGCCGCCTGGAACGAGAGTATCCTGAAAGCGCGAGTCATTGGGGATTTCCTTCGGTCAGGCGGCGAGGGTTGAATCGATCAGCGCGATGCGGTCGCGGCCGCGTACGAACATCGCGTCGGTGATCCCGAGCATGGAGTGGAGCTGTTCGGACGGGACCTTGAGCGGCCCCGGCGAGGGCGCCGTTCCCGGCGCCGGCTGCGGAAAGGCCGTCGAGCGCGCGGTGTGGAAGGCGATCCGCCCCTCCACCTTCTGCGTAATCTGGTGGATGTGCCCGTTGAGGACCGTCACCGACCCGAACCGCGCGAGCAGCTTCAGCGCCTCGGCAGAATCGTCGGTGCCCCAGCCCCAGTCGGCGTAGACCGTCCACAGCGGAATATGCGCGAAGACCACGATCGGCGTGGACGATGACCTTCCGGCGAGGTCTGCCTTCAGCCACTTGAGCTGCTCGGCACCGAGATTGCCCATTCCGCCGGGCTTGAGGTCGGCGACGTTCACCAGCGCAACGAAATGCACTCCGCGATGGTCGAAGCTGTACCAGCCGGCGCCCTTCGACCCTTTGCCGAAGCGGTCGAGGAACGCCTTGCCTCCGTCGGGATCGAGCATGTCGTGCTCGCCGGGGATGAAGAACACCGGCAGGCCCGCGGCTTTGAGCATCTGCTCCGCGTCATCGAACTCCTCGTCGCGCGAGAGCTGTGACACGTCCCCCGTGTGGATGATGAAATCGGGCTGCACCGGCAGCGCCTTCACCTTCGCGATGGCTTCGCGGAAAGTCGCGCGCGCGTCCGCGTTGGGCGGCTTGTTGAAGCCGATATGGCTGTCGCTCAGCTGCACGAAGGTGAAGGGCTTCGAGGCGCTGTGACGCACCGGCGCGGCCAGCGCGCTGTCGAGCCCGACCGACATTCCGATGCCGCCGTCGAACGCGAACAGCGCACCCGTTCCCGCCCACGCCATGCACTTCAGAAAGTCGCGGCGGCTCTCGTCATTTCCATCGAACATCGATCGTCCTTTGCGCGAGTGATCGATGCCATGACCGGTGGTGCTGCCGGTTTATTCCCGACGCTTCGAATTTTTCTGTGCCTTGCCTGCGGCGGAGCGGCCGTTATCCGTTGCCGCAGGGGGAGAGACGATGGCGACGACAGCCGAAAAGGCTCACAGGCCCTGGTCGATGAAGCGCGTGGTGATCGCGTCTTCGACCGGCACCGCGTTCGAATGGTACGACTTCTTCATCTTCGGAAGCCTCGCGCCCGTCATCGGCAAGGCCTTCTTCTCCGCGCTCGATCCGACGCCGGCGCTGATCGCCGCGCTGAGCCTGTTCGCCGCCGGTTTCGCCTTCCGCCCGCTCGGCGCGCTGATCTTCGGGATCGTCGGCGACCGCGTCGGCCGCAAGGGTGCGTTCCTCGCCACGGTCAGCCTGATGGGCGGAGCGACCTTCCTAATCGGCCTGCTTCCGACCTACGCGGTTGCGGGCGCCCTCGCGCCGACGCTTCTGATCCTCCTCAGGATTTTCCAGGGCATCGCGCTCGGCGGAGAATATGGCGGGGCCGCCATCTATGTCGCCGAACATGCGGACGAGGACAATCGCGGCAGCGCGACAGGATGGATACAGTCGTCCGCCTCGTTCGGGCTGCTCGCCGCGATGCTGGTCATCTTCGTCTCGCGTGGCTGGCTCGGCGAGACGGCGTTCGATGCGTGGGGCTGGCGGATTCCCTTCCTGCTTTCGGTCTTCCTGCTCGGTGTTTCCCTATGGATGCGGCTCAAGCTGTCGGAGAGCCCTGAATTCGCCAAACTGGTCGCCGAGAACCGCGTGACCAAGGCCCCGCTGCGTGAAGCCTTCGGCGAGCGC
>Ga0207674_10010261_pt1 | contig 10629 bp, 9 predicted proteins | sample KBSCornC72_FD_184303 | JGI IMG/M metagenome (GOLD analysis project Ga0207674, IMG submission 184303) | Corn rhizosphere microbial communities from Kellogg Biological Station, Michigan, USA - KBS Corn C7-2 (SPAdes) (version 2) | ecosystem: Host-associated > Plants > Roots > Rhizosphere > Soil ...
GAGGAGGCTCACCTTCGGATCGGCGAGCATGTCGCCGGTGTGGGCCGCGAGCGCGCTCACGTGGATCACGAAGTCGGGCCCGCGCGGCAGCAGGGCGAAGGGCACCATGGAGACGAACGGCTCGCCGTCGTGCAACGTGCCGAGGGAGGCGATGCGCTGGGTGGCGAGAAGGCTTTTGATCGCCGGCGCGATCGAGGGATCCATGCGCGAAGTATTACACTTGGCGCGATGCGATCGTACTTCATGCAGGGCGTCGAGGGCCGCGCGACGCTCGAAAGCCGCGAAACCGACATTCCCGAGCCCGCCGCCGGACAAATCCTCGTCAAGATGCGCGCCGCGAGCCTCAACCGCGGCGAGTTCATCGTCGGCCACGGCCTGCTGAAGCCCGGCGCCGCGAAGCCCGCCGGCATGGAAGGCTCCGGGGAGATCGCGAAGCTCGGACCCGGCGTCACGGGCCATCGCGTCGGTGACCGGGTGATGGGACGCTGCGCGGGCGCCTTCTCCGAGTACGCCGTGATGGACGTGCGCGAGGCGATGCCGATGCCCGCCAACCTTTCATGGGAGGAAGCGGCGTCGATTCCGCTCACCTTCCTCGTCGTCTACGACATGCTCGTGCTGCAGGGACGGTTGAAGGCCGGCGAATGGCTCCTCGTGGCGGGAATCTCCTCGGGTGTAGGCGCCGCGGCGCTCGCGCTCGGCAAGGAGCTCGGCGCGAAAGTGATCGGCACCTCCGGATCGCAGGCGAAGATCGACGCGCTGAAATCGCAGGGGCTGGACCTGGGCATCGTCACGCGCAAGCCCGACTTCCACGACGCCGTCATGCAGGCGACCGGCGGAAAGGGCGTGAACCTCGTCGTCGAGACGGTCGGCGGCTCGGTGTTCGCCGAATGCATCCGCTGCCTGGCGTTCGAAGGCCGGCTCGCGATGGTGGGCTACGTCGACAACCAGCTCAAGGCGGAGATCGACCTGCAGGCGTTGCACGCGAAGCGCCTCACGCTCTTCGGCGTGTCGAACAAGATGCGCACGCCGGAGCAGCGCGCTTCGGGCGTCCCGCCCTTCATGAAGGACGTGATGCCCGCCATCGCCGCCGGCCGCATCCGTCCCGTGATCGACAAGGTGTTCGCGTTCTCGCAGCTCGCCGAAGCGCGGGAGCGCATGGAAGGCAACCAGCAGACCGGCAAGATCGTGGTGACGATGGAAGGATCGCAGCGATGAAATGGATGGCATGGATCGCGATGGCCCTGGCCTCGATCGCGACGGACGCGCCGGCCCAGGGTTGGCCGAACAAACCCATTCGCCTCGTCGTGGGGTTCGCGCCCGGCGGCGCGGCGGACACGGTCGCACGCGCGTACAGCGATTACATCGGCCGCGCGCTGGGCCAGCCCGTCATCATCGAGAACCGCGCCGGCGCGGGATCCTCGATCGCCGCGGAGAACGTCGCGCACTCGCCGCCCGACGGCTACAGCGTGCTCATCGCGAGTCCCGCCAGCATCTCCGTCAATCCCGCGCTCAACCCGAAGATCAACTACAAGCCGTCGGACCTGATGCCGGTGACGAAAGTCTCGGCCTCGCCGCTGCTGCTGGTGGTGAATCCTGGAACTGGCATCAACTCGGTGAAGGAGCTCGTCGCCGCCGCGAAGAAGGATCCGGGGAAGCTCAACTACGCGACCTCCGGCGTCGGTTCCGCGCCGCACTTCGGCGCCGTGCTCTTCAGCCAGGTCACCGGCATCAGGATGGAGCATGTGCCGTTCAAGGGCGGCGCACCGGCCGTGGTCTCCACCGTCGCGGGCGACACGCAGGTGACGTTCGCGACGCCGCCCTCGGTGCTGCCGATGGTGAAGGCGGGAAGGCTGCGCGCCTTGGCCGTCACCAATCGCGAGCGCTCCCCGCTCATGCCCGACATCCCGGGCATGGAAGAAGCGGGCTTCCCCGATTACGCGCTGTCCTTCTGGTACGGCCTCTTCGTCCCCGCGGGCACGCCCAACGAGATCGTCTGGAAGCTCTACGAGGCGACCCTCCAGGCCTCGCAACGTCCCGAGGTGAAGGCGGCGCTCGCGCGCGAAGGCACCGAGATCTCCGTCTCGAAATCGCCGAACGACTTCGCCGCGTTCCTCGCCGAGGATTCGAAATTCTGGGTGAAGCTCGTGAAGGAATCGGGCGCCACGGCCGATTGACGGCCACGCGGTAAGATTCCCCGAGACCAGAAAATCCCGGAGGACACACAGTGCACAAGAACATTCGCGCCGGCATCGCGGCGGCGGCCACGCTCGCGATGGTATCGAGCGGCGCAATGGCGGACACCGTCACCGTCGTCACGTCGTTCCCGAAGGAACTGACCGAGGCCTACAAGAAGGCCTACGAGAAGAAATATCCCGCCGACAAGGTGGAGATCCTCAACAAAGGGACACCCGCCGGGATGGCCTACGTGCGCGAACAGCCCGCCGGGAGCCGCGCGGAGATCTTCTGGGCCTCGGCCCCGGATGCCTTCGAAGTGCTCGCGCAGGAGAAGCTGCTCGCGAAGGTGGACGTCGCGACCGGGAACATTCCCGCCAAGGTGGGCGACTATCCCATCAACGACCCGGAGGGCTTCTACCGCGGGCAGGCGCTCGCCGGTTACGGCCTCATGTGGAACACGCGCTACATGCAGGCGCACAAGCTGCCGGTGCCCAAGGAGTGGGTCGATCTCACCAAGCCCGTCTATTTCGGCCACGTCGCGACGTCGTCTCCTTCGCGCTCCGGGACCACCCACCTCACCTTCGAGACGATCCTGCAGGGCGAAGGCTGGGACAAGGGCTGGACGCAGATCCTGCAGATCGCGGGCAACTCGGCGCAGATCACCGAGCGCAGCTTCGGCGTGCCCGACGGCGTGCAGAACGGGCAGTTCGGCATCGGCCTCGTGGTGGACTTCTTCGGCCTCGCGGCCAAGTCGTCGGGCTTTCCCACGGATTTCGCGTACCCGAGCGTGACCGCGATCGTGCCTGCGAACATCGCCGTGGTCGCCGGTGCGAAGAGCCCGGAAGCCGCCAAGCGTTTCATGCAGTACACGCTCTCCGACGAAGGCCAGGCGTTGCTCCTCGACCCGAAGATCTCGCGGCTGCCGGTGCTGAAGGAAACCTACGCGAAGGCGCCGAAGGGCTATCCGAACCCGTTCGACGGTTCGATCACGGCGAAGGTGAAGTTCGACTCGGACCTCTCGCAGAACCGCTACTACGTGGTGTCGTCGCTCTTCGACCAGGTCATCACCTTCCGGCACAAGGAGCTCGCCGCGGCGACGCAGGCGATCCACGAGGCGCAGAAGCGCCTGGGCACGCGTGCCAGCCCGCAGCTGGAGGAAGCGAAGAAGCTCGCGTGGACCGTGCCGGTGACCGAGCAGCAGGCGAAGGATGCCGAGCTCCTCAGGACGTTCGCCGCGAAGAAGGGCGATGACGCCGCGGTGAAGCGCAAGACGCAGATCGAGGAGGAGTGGAGCACCCGGGCGAAGGCCAACTACACCCGCGCCGCGGAGCTGGCCGCCGCCGCGAAATGACCGTCGCGATCGCGCTCGCGATCGCGGCCTTCCTCGTCGCGTTTCTCGTCGTCCCCGTCGCGAGCGTCGTCTACACGGCGTTCGCGAGCGGCGACGGCGGCTTCACGCTGTCGCACGTGATGGCGTTCTTCCAGATCTCGCTCATGCGCGAGTCGTTCTGGAACAGCCTCTACGTCGCGGGCGCCTCGGTGGTGGCCGCCTCGATCCTCGCCGTCCCGCTCGCCTACTTCACGGTGCGCTTCCGCTTCCGCGGCGCGGCGCTGATCCAGACGCTGGGCGTGCTGCCGCTCATCATGCCGCCCTTCGTGGGCGCGGTCGCGATGCAGCTCCTCTTCGGCCGCTCGGGCTCGGTGAACCTGCTGCTGCAGGAGCACGCGGGATTCACGATCCCGTTCATGCAGGGCCTGAACGGCGTCATCTTCGTGGAGAGCGTGCATTACTTCCCGTTCATCCTCCTGAACCTGGTCGTCGCGTTGCGCAACATCGACGCATCCATGGAGGAGTCGGCGCAGAACCTGGGCGCGCACGGCGCGCGCCTCTTCCGGCGCATCGTCTTCCCGCTGGCGATGCCCGGCTACGTCGCGGGCGCGTCGCTCGTGTTCGTGAAGGTCTTCGACGACCTCGGCACGCCGCTCGTGCTCGGGCAGACCAACATGCTGGCGCCGCAGGCGTACCTGCGCATCACGTCGGTGGGCATCGAGGATCCGATCGGCTACGTGATCAGCGTGATCATGGTGGTGTTCTCGGTGTGCGCGCTGTGGGCTTCGGCGCGGATCCTGAAGGGGCGCGACTACGCGACGCTCCAGCGTGGCGGCGGCGGGCTGCATCGGCGAAGGCTGAAGCCCTGGCAGGCGGTCGCTGCGTATGCCTGGATCGCGCTGGTGCTCCTGCTCGTGCTGGCGCCGCACCTGGGCATCCTCATGATGTCGCTGTCGAAGGTGTGGAGCTTCAGCGTGCTGCCGGAGGGCTTCACGCTGGACCATTACGCGACGGTGTTCACCCAGTCGCCGCACATGATCGGCAACACGCTGCTCTACTGCGGCATCGCCGCCACGCTCGACGTGGCCATCGGCGCGGCGATCGCGTACATCATCCTGCGCACCCGGCTGCCGGGGCGCGAATGGCTCGACTTCACCGCTTCCGCGGCGCTCGCCATTCCCGGCGTGGTGCTCGCCATCGGCTACCTGCGCGCGTTCAAGGGGCTGGAGCTGCCTTTCGCCGACAGCGCGTTCACCGCGTCGTGGATCGCGTTGACGCTGGCATACGCCGTGCGCCGGCTGCCCTACGCGCTGCGTTCGTGCATGGCGGCGTTGCAGCAGATGCACGTGTCGCTCGAGGAGGCGGCGGAGAACCTGGGCGCCTCGAAAGCGCGCAGCGTGCGACGCGTCGTGATCCCGCTCATGATGGGCGGCATCCTTGCCGGGTTCGTCACGAGCTTCATCACCGCGGCGGTGGAGCTCTCGGCTACGATCGTCCTGTCGTCGTCGGCCAGCACCGCGCCCATGTCCTATGGCATCTACCTCTACATGCAGAGCATCGCCGGGCGCGGCCCCGGCGCGGCACTCGGCGTGATCGCCGTGGCCATCGTCGGCGTCGGGACCTACATCTCGTATCGACTCACGGATCGGAGCGCGGAATGGACAAGGTAAGGGTCGAGGCACGCCGCATCGGGCTCGCCTACGGCGCGACGAAGGTGCTGCGCGACGTGTCGCTCGCGGTCGAGCCCGGCGAGTTCTTCGCGCTCCTGGGGCCGTCGGGCTCGGGCAAGTCGACTTTGCTGCGGCTCATCGCGGGATTCAACCGGCAGGACGCGGGCGAGCTGTTCATCGGCGATCGCGAGGTCACGGGGCTCGAGCCCTGGAAGCGCAACGTCGGCATGGTGTTCCAGAACTACGCGCTGTGGCCGCACATGACGGTGGCGCGCAACGTGGCCTTCGGCCTCGAGGAACGGCACCTGCCGCGCGACGAGATCCGGCGCAAGGTGGATGCCGCGTTGGAGCTCGTGGGCCTCACCGGTTATGGCGAGCGCCGCCCCGGCCAGCTCTCCGGCGGGCAGCAGCAGCGCGTCGCATTGGCGCGCACGCTCGCCATCGAGCCGCAGGTGCTGCTCCTCGACGAGCCGCTTTCCAACCTCGACGCGAAATTGCGCGTGCAGATGCGCCGCGAGCTGCAGCGCCTTCATCGGCGCCTGGGCGTCACCACCATCTTCGTGACCCACGACCAGGAAGAGGCGCTCACCATCTGCGACCGCATCGCCGTGCTCGACCAGGGCGTGATCCAGCAGATCGGCACGCCCGTCGAGCTCTTCGACCGGCCCGCCAACCGGTTCGTCGCGCAGTTCGTGGGCTCGGTGAACCTCTTCGCCGGCACGCTCGAGCGCGCCGGCTCCGGCATGCGGCTGCATTCACCGCTCGGCGAGACGCCGTGGCCCACGGGCGTGGAGGCCGCGCCCGGCCCGGTCGAGATCGGCTTTCGACCGCACGCGGTCGAGTTCGTCGCCGCCAGCGATCCGTCGTACCTGCACCTCGACGGCGTCGTGGAAGGCGGCGAATTCCTCGGCGAGTTCGTGCGCTACGACGTGAAGGTCGGCGCCGCCCTCGTGGTCGCCGATCGCCCGCACCTGCGCGGCCTGGCACCCATCGAACGGGGCACGCGTGTGCGCTTGTCGGTGGCGCCTCACGAGATCAGCGTGATCTCGCAGTGACGCGATGATCTACGCCGGCGGCTGCCACTGCGGCGCGGTGCGCTTCGAGGTCGAGGCGCCGGAGCGCGTCGTGGCGCAGGACTGCAACTGCAGCCTCTGCGCGATGACGGGCTTCATCCACCTCATCGTGCCGAAGTCGAGATTCCGGCTGCTGAAGGGCGAGGAAAACCTCGCGACCTATACGTTCAACACCGGTGTGGCGAAGCATCGCTTCTGCAGGACCTGCGGGATCAAGTCGTTCTACGTCCCGCGCTCGAACCCCGACGGCTTCGACGTGAACGTGCGCTGCCTGGACAACCCGCCCAAGGACCTGGTGATCGAGCCCTTCGACGGCCGCGAGTGGGAAAAGCACGGCGCCGGGCTCGCGCACCTCAGCAAGGAATAGCTCCTAGGGGACCTTGACCCAGGTGAGGTTGAGCGAGTTGTTGGGCCGGTGCACGACGCTCACGCCCGCGCGCGAGGCCCACGGGATCACCTGGCGGTGCAGCGGGATCACCAGCACCTCGTCCTGCACGATCGAGACCGCGCGATTGATCATCTGCTGGCGCTTCGCCGCGTCCATCTCGTTGGCGCAGCGGTCGATGAGGTCGTCGAGCTCCGCATTCCTGTAGTCGCCCACGTTGTTCGTCCCCAGGCCCTTCGCCTGGTCGCGGCTGTGCAGCACCGGCTTCAAGGTGAAGATGGCATCCGGCGCGTCGCTGCCCCAGCCCCAGATGAACGCGCTCACGTCGAGCTTCAGCGCTTTCGGGAAGAACTGGGCGCGCGGCATCGCCTCGACCTTCACGTCCAGGCCCACGCGCGCCCACATGGCGGCCAATGCCGTGCAGATTTTCTCGTCGTTGATGTAGCGGTTGTTGGGGCACGTGATGGTGAAGCCGAATCCCGATGGATATCCCGACTCGCCGAGGAGCCGCTTCGACGCGGCCACGTCGTACGGCGGGCGCTTTTCCATCGACGCGGGCAATCCGCTTCCCGTCGGATCGGGCAGCGGCACGCCGGAGGGGACCGAGAGGCCGCGCATCACCTGCGTCTTCAGCGCCTGCGTGTCGATGGCCTGGTAGAGCGCGAGGCGCACGCGCCGGTCCTTGAAGGGATTCTTTCCCTTCACCGTCGAGTAGAGGAGCTCGTCGCGGGCCTGGTCGAAGCCGATGAAGATGACGCGCGTCTCCTGCCCTTCCCAGACCTTGATGGCGCGGTCCTCCTTCAGGCTCGCGATGTCCTGCACCGGCGGATCGAGGACGAAGTCGAGCTCGCCCGAGCGCAGGGCCGCGTTGCGCGTGGCGCCGTTGGCGACCTGGCGGTATTCCGCCGTGTCCACGTTGCCCTCGAAGCGCCCTTCCTTCACGCCCCACCATTCCGGGTTGCGCTTGTGCGTGGTCTTCACGCCCGGCTCGCGGCTCACCAGGATGAAGGGGCCGGTGCCGTTTGAATTCAGCGCCGCGAACGTTTCCTCCCGGTTGGTGATGTCCTGCGGCTTCGCGGACTTGTTCTTCTCGCTCCACGCGCGGCTCATGATGAAGATCTGCGAGATGGTGTTGAGCTCGACCGGGTTCGGGGCGGCCGTCACGAACTCCACCGTGTGGTCGTCGATCCTGCGCGCGGCGCCGGATTCGAACGTATAGAGCTTGAAGGATGCCGTGGTGAACTTGGCGCGCTCGAAGGAGAACACGACGTCGTCCGCCGTGAACGGCGTGCCGTCGTGGAACTTCACGCCCTGGCGCAGCTTGAAGATCCAGCGGTTCGGCTCCGGGTTTTCCCATGACGTGGCGAGCACCGGCACCAGCTGCATCTTCTTGTCGTAGTCCACGAGCCTCTCGTACACCATGCCGTTCACCTGGTTGGTGACGTTCTCGTTCTGCGCGTGCGGATCGAGCGAGGCGGCGTCGCCCTGCGAGGCCCAGCGGAAGTGCTTCGCCGGCACCGGAAGTGAAAGGATCAGGGCGGCGAAAAAGAAAAGGGCTCTCATGCGATCATCCTGCCATGGCTGAAAAAATTCCGCCGGGCTCCAGCGCCTACGAACTGGGCGACGTCACGGTGAACCTGCACCGACCGGAGGCGTACACCCCGAACAGCCCGATCCTCATGGTGATCCACGGGCGCAACCGCAACGGCGACGAGTACCGCGACTACTTCGTCGAGCAGTCCGAAGCCCGCGGTTTCCTGGTGGTGGCGCCGAATTTCGCGGAGACCCATTACCCGCATCCCGAGGCGTACAACTACGGCCGGATGATCGACGCCGCGGGCCGCACGCAGCCCAGGAAGCGATGGATCTTCCCGATCCTGCAGGACGTGTTCCGCGACGTGCGCGCGCGGACGGAGTCGACCCGTGCCCGGTTCTTCCTCTTCGGCCACTCGGCCGGATCGCAGCTCGTTCACCGCATGGCGACGTTCCACTGGATCGATCCCATCGAGCGCGCCGTCGCGGCCAATGCGGGCTCGTACACCATGCCGGTGCGCGGCGTGCCGTTCCCGTTCGGCATCGACGGGATCGACGTTTCCGACGACCACCTTCGCTCGCTTTTCGCGCGCCCGCTCGTGATCCTCCTGGGTGACAAGGACGTGGACACGAACGACGAGCACCTGCCGCGAGAGCCGGAAGCGATGGCGCAGGGACCGCACCGCTTCGCACGCGGGCAGCGCTATTTCGAGACCGCGCGGAAGGAAGCGCAGCGACTGCACACGCCCTTCATCTGGCGGCTCGCGATCGCGCCCGGCGTTGCGCACTCCGGGAAGGACATGGCGCCCTTCGCGGTGAAGGAGCTGGGAATCTAGCCCTTCTGCGTCACGAATTTCGTGACGAGGTAGCCGTCGAAGGTCTCGGACCCGCCCTCGGAGCCGTAGCCGCTGTCCTTCACGCCGCCGAAAGGCACTTCGGCGAGCGCGAAGCCCAGGTGGTTGATGGTGACCATCCCGGATTCCAGCCCGTCGCCGATCTTCGTGGCGTTGCGCGACGAGGTGGTGAACGCATAGGCGGCGAGACCGAACGGCAGGCTGTTCGCGCGCTCGATCGCCTCGTCGAGCGTCTTGAAGGGTTTCACGCCGAGGATCGGTCCGAACGGCTCCTGGGTCATGAGCTTGGAGTCGTCGGGTGGATCGGCGACGACGGTGGGCTCGAAGAAGTTGCCCTTCTCGCCGATCGTGTGGCCGCCGGCGACGATCTTCGCGCCGCGCGCATCCGCGTCCTCGACGAAACCGGCGATGGCCGGCACGCGGCGCTTGTGCGCGAGCGGTCCCATCCTGGTCTCCGCCTCGAGGCCGGGCCCGACCTTGAGCTTCTTCACCTTCTCGAGGAAGCGCGCGAGGAAGCGGTCGTACGCCTTCTCCTGCACGTAGAAGCGCGTGGGCGACACGCACACCTGTCCGGCATTGCGGAATTTCGCGGACGCCATCGTGTCCGCGGCGCTTTCCACGTCCGCGTCGTCCATCACGATCACCGGCGAGTGGCCGCCCAGCTCCATGGTGCACGGCTTCATGAGCGAGCCGGCCATCGCGGCCAGTTGCTTGCCGACCGGCACGGAGCCGGTGAAGGAGATCTTGCGGATCACGGGAGAATTGATGAGGTAGGTCGAGATTTCGCTCGGCACGCCCCAGACGACGTTCAGGCACCCGGGCGGCAATCCCGCCTCGTGGAACATGCGCGCGATCGCGACCACGGCGCTCGGCGAATCCTCGGGACCCTTGATGATGATGGTGCAGCCCGCGCCCAGCGCCGAGACGATCTTGCGGATCGCCTGGTTGAACGGAAAATTCCACGGCGAGAACGCGGCGACCACGCCGATCGGTTCCTTGACGACGAATTGCCGCACGCCCTCGCTGCGCGACGGGATCACGCGCCCGTAGATGCGGCGGCATTCCTCGGCGGCCCACTCGGCGTGCTCGGCGCACACCGTGACTTCACCGACGGCTTCGGCGAGCGGCTTGCCCTGGTCCAGCGTGATGTTGCGGCCGATCTCGTTGGCGCGGGCGCGCGAGAGCTCGGCGACCTTGCGAAGGATCCTGCTGCGCTCCATCGGGGAGGATTTCTTCCACGACTGGAACGCCTTGTGCGCGCTTTCCAGCGCGAGGTCGAGGTCGGCCTTCGTCGCGTGCGGAAGCTTGCCGACGACCTCGTCGGTCGCGGGGTTGACGATGTCCTGTTCCTTGCGGCCGTCGCCTTTCAGGAACTGGCCGTTGATGTAGAGCGACAGATCTTCGTACATGGAATTCCTACTTGCGGCGGCTGGATTGGCGGATGTTCGGATTCAGCCGGTCGATGTCGGCCTGCACCTGCTCGCGGCTGCGTTCGTAGATGATCTCGCGGCCCATCACGCTGCCCACGTAGGCGAGGCCGTTGCGCGACGGCATGAGGTCGGCCTTCACGCTGTGCACGCCGGCGCCGAGCACCACGACGATGCGCTCC
>Ga0207674_10010262_pt1 | contig 10627 bp, 13 predicted proteins | sample KBSCornC72_FD_184303 | JGI IMG/M metagenome (GOLD analysis project Ga0207674, IMG submission 184303) | Corn rhizosphere microbial communities from Kellogg Biological Station, Michigan, USA - KBS Corn C7-2 (SPAdes) (version 2) | ecosystem: Host-associated > Plants > Roots > Rhizosphere > Soil ...
TCCGCTGATGGCGGAGGGCCTGGTCCTTCCGTATCTCGACATTCCGTTCCAGCATGCGAGCCCGAACGTGCTCCGCCGCATGCGGCGGCCGGCAAACGACGCAAAGGTGCTGGAGCGGATCCGCAATTGGCGAGCAGAGGTGCCGGACCTCGCGATCCGCTCGAGCTTCGTCGTGGGTTTCCCCGGCGAGACCGAGGAAGACTTCGCCTATCTCCTCGCCTGGCTCGAGGAAGCGCAGCTCGACCGCGTGGGCGCGTTCAAGTTCGAGGCGGTCGAAGGCGCCCCCGCGACCGCGATGGACGATCAGGTGCCGGAAGACCTGAAGCAGGAACGCTACGACGCGGTGATGGCGCTCTCCGCCCGCATCTCGGAGGAGAAGCTTGCCACGAAGGTCGGCTCAACCATCGACGTCCTGATCGACGCTGTCGACCAGGAGACCGGCGGCGCGACGGGTCGTTCGAAGGCCGATGCGCCCGAGATCGACGGCGAGGTCCACCTGCGCGATGCCGCCGGGCTGAGGCCGGGCGACATCGCGTCAGTGCGGGTCGAGGACGCCGACGAGCACGACCTCTACGGCGTCCCCGTCTGAACCTAGGCGAGCTGCGCGATCGGATTTGCGCGATTGCGCCGGAAGCGCATCGCGCCGCCAATCAGTCCAAAGCCCAGCAGCATCATTCCCCAGGTGCCAGGCTCCGGAACCGCGCTCCGCAAGCCATTGGCGCTGAGCAGCGCATTGTCGGGCGCGAAATCGGAGATCTGGGCATTGCCGGTCACCGTGGTGCCGAACCGCGGCCAGATGTTGAAGCCGTAGTCCGCCGCCGCGGCACCCGTCGAAGGCAGAAGGGAGACCGGCACCGAGACGATGAACTGATTGCCCGTAAGCAGCGTCATCAGCGTATTCGCGCCGAGCGTCGCGGTGCCGTTCTTCTGGACGACGATCACCTGGTCGAAAATGACGTTCGGCTCTCCGATCGAGGCAAAGGGCTTGATCGCGCCCGCGCCCGTGTCGACCCCGATTACGTAGAAGCCCGGCAGAGCCGGGTTGATGTCGCCCGCCAACACGGCGCCCAGTGTGAAAGTCGTGGCGCTGGGATTGAGGCTGACCGAAAAGCTGGTCACATCGAGGTCCGGACTGGCCGTTCCAGTGAAGCTCGGAATGAAGTCGCCGGTGGCGTCCGGCACTGTGCTCGCGACGGCCGAAGAAGCCGCGACTAACGACGAAAGGGCAACGGTAAGACGAAAAATGGACATGGGCCTACCCCTTGTTTGCATCCGCCCCCGGCCCGTGGGTGGCGGGCAGACGCAGTCGAGGTTCAACTCAGGCCGTAGCGGCGACATGGGGTACATCGTTTAACGCCATGGTCACGATCACGGCTTATTGGCTTGCTCGCGATTCAACTGATCGACGCCGGTTTGTGCTGAATTCGAGCCAAATATATGTCGATATTGGTGCAAACTTCGGGTAACGTTCCCTGGCCTTAGGAGTGACGTGGGATGCATTCATTGTCGAAGACGATTGCAGCCCTTGCCGCGGCCGCCTTGGTGGCGACTTCGACGGCAGCAGCAGCTGCGCCCGCCGCTCCAGCACAAGCGCGCGTGCCGAGCGCCTGGGTGGTGCTCTCGACGCTGAGCCCAACCTCTGATGTGGCGCTTGGCGGCGCGACGGCAGCGGCCCAGCCAACCGAGGTCCCGCCGCCGCCTCCGCCAGGTCCGCCGCCACCGCCAGTCGGTGCGGGACCCGTGATCACCGGCGAGCTGCTCGCGATCCTGCTCTGGTTCGGGCTGATCGCGGTTGCGCTTGGAACGCATGAGGCGACGGGGCGGCCCAACAGCCCCGGCTAAGGCTCGGAGCGAAGTTACTTCGCTTTCGGAACGTCCGTAGCGCTCTTGCGAAATACCGGCTTGCCGTCGTTCGACAGCATGGCCGCGATCCATGCCGTGCTTTCGAATTGCGCAAAGACCATCATCGACATGAGCGTCATCGGCACCGCCAGGAACGCGCCCGGCAAGCCCCACAGCCAGCTCCAGAAGGCGAGCGAGAGCAAAGTGGCAACGGGGTCGATATTCTGCGTCTGCGCCTGCAGCCGCGGGTAAATGAAATTGCCGACCACGGTCGCGACCACCTGAATCGCAACAAAGATCGTGATCGCCTGCCAGATCGTCGGAAACTGGATCAGCGCGAACAGGCTTGGCGCGATCGAGCCGACCGTCACGCCGATGTTGGGGATGAAGGTCAGGAGGAAGAAGACCACCGCCCAGAACAGCACGTTGTGAAGCCCGACCGCCAGCATCACCGCGACCGCCGAGGCGGTCAGGATCGCGCCCGTGATCGTCTGAACCCAGACATAGGTTTCAATGTCGGCAGCAATGCGCTTGGCCGTCTCCTTGATCGCCGCGGCGCGCGACGAGGATCCCGCCGCCGCTTCGACCTTGCGCGTGATCCGCTCTCGCCCCGCGAGCATGAAGCCGAAATAGACGACCATCAGCAGCAGGCCCGAGAACAGACCCTGCATGCCGGATAAAATGAACCCGGCGACGTCGGCGATGCTCACCTGGCCGACCAGCGAGCTGAGGCGCAGCGGCTCCTTGAGGTGCAGCGACTGGCCGAGCGTCATCAGTATTTCGTCCAGCCGCGCCAGCAGCGCCGGGCCCTGTGACACCATCTGCACCGCGCCCTGCGCCATCACGAAGATTCCGACCGAGGCCAGCACGATCACCACCAGGCCGGCGAGCAGCGACACGGTCCAGCTCGGCGCCGCCGCCCAGCGGCCCTTGATGAACTCGACGAGCGCGTTGACGAGGACGGCGAGGACGAACGCAATCACGAACGGAATGAGGATCGAAGCGAGGAAGTGCAGCAGCGCGATCGCCGCGGCCACGGCGGTGACGATCTGAGCAGTTCCGACCGAACGTGTCGTCACCGGGATCTCCCACGCTGGCGTTCTCGAGACGATACATGTTTGGCGCCGCCTGAACAGCCAAGCTGACTCGACAGCAGGAGTCGCGCCGCTACTTTGCGCCCATGCTGAAGTTCGTATCCGCGCTCCTCGCGCTCCTTGCCTTTCCCCTCGCCGCCCAGCCGCTGACGCCGGCGGAGACCGCGCAGATCGACCGGATCGTCACCGAAGACCTCGCCGCCGACCAGGTGCCGTCCGCCGAGGTTGCAGTCGTCCGCGACGGCAGGATCGTCCTCAACAAGGCCTATGGCCGCGCCAGCGCGACCCTCGCCGCGAGCCCGGGCCTGCCGTACCAAATCGCGTCCAATTCCAAGCAGTTCACGGCAATGGCGGTCCTCCTGCTCGAGGACCAGGGCAAGCTCAGCCTCGACGACCATGTGTCAAAGTTCCTGCCCGGCATCACCGAGGGCGACAGGATCACCATCCGCCAGCTGCTCTCGCACACCTCGGGACTGCAGGACTTTTGGCCGCAGGACTACAGCTTCGCAGCGATGTCGCACCCGACGACGCCCCAAGGCATCGTTGACCGCTGGGCGAAGAAGCCGCTCGACTTTCAGCCGGGCGACCAGTGGCAATATTCGAACACCGGCTACGTCGTCGCGGGCATGATCGTGGAGAAGGTCAGCGGCGAGCCCCTGATGACATTCCTCCAGCAGCACATCTTCAAGCCGCTCGGCATGACCAGCGTCATCGACCAGGACAAGACCTACACGCCGGCCTTCCCGGCCGGTTACGGCCGCTATGCCCTCGGCCCCGTTCGCCAGGTGACCCCGCCGGCGCCCGGCTGGCTCTATGCTGCCGGGGAATTGTCGATGACCGCCGAGGACCTCGCCAAGTGGGACATCGCGCGGATCAACCGCTCGCTCCTCCCCGCCGACGACTGGCAGGTGCAGGAAACGCCGGTGAAGCTCAACAATGGCAAGGACACCGGCTACGGCCTCGGCGTATCCATTCGACCTGGACCGCCGCGAGCGATCACGCACACCGGCGAAGCGGTCGGCTTTCTTTCCGCGAACGCAGTTTATCCGGACCAGAAAGCGGCAGTCGTCGTGCTCACCAACAGCTGGGCCGGCGGCGCTTATTCACGGATCGCGCGCGACATCGCCAAGGTCATCCTCCCGCCTCCGCCGCAGGATGCGGTGCAGGTCGCCCAGGCGGCGCGCGCCCGCGCGGTTTATGACGAGCTCCGCCGCGGGCAGCTCGATCGCTCACAGCTGACGGCGAACGCCAACTTCTATTTCACGCCGCAGGCGATCGCCGACTTCGGCTCGAGCCTTGGCCCCTTGGGCGAGCCGAGCTCGTTCGAGCCCGACGGCAAGCCCGTGCTCCGCGGCGGCTTCGTCATCCAGGGTTACACGATCAAATATCCGAACAAGACGCTGAAGCTCTCGACCTTCTATGAGCCCGGGGCGAACGGGCGGATCGAGCAGTTCCTGGTGACGCCGGGAGAGTAAGCTGAACCTCCCTGCCGGCGAAGCCGGTGGGGAGGGGGACCATGCAGCGAAGTCTGCATGGTGGAGGGGCCAAGAGCATGCGCGCAACTGCCCGGTCAATGGCTTCCGCCCGAACACTTAGGCGTAGGCTCAGCCTTCCCGAAATGCTCCTGTGGCGACTGCTGCGCCTTAGTCGACGCGAGCTCCGGTTCCGAAAGCAACATGCGATTGGCCCCTTTCTTGCCGACTTTTATTGTCCGGCGGCGAAGATGGTCATCGAGATCGACGGCGCGACGCACGATCAGCGGCAGAACATCGACGCGAAGCGTGACGCTTACATGGCTTCAATCGGCCTTCGCGTCATTCGCATTCCTGCTGCTGAGGTGCTCGCCGATCCCGAAGCGGTCGCCGACGGAATCTACCGCCTTTGCAGGGGCGCGGCTGGCCCCTCCACCACTCAGCCTGAGGGCTGAGCGGTCCCCCTCCCCATTGCTGCGCAACGGGGAGGTTCCCGATGACGACTTTCCATCCATGGCGACATACGAGTCGATCGTGCACCCACCCCCTGACCCTCCTCCGGCGCGGGGAGACTACCGCCCTCGCAACAGGTGCATCCCTCGGGCAGTTTTTACTCCCGAGCACTGGAGCAGGAAGGACGGCTTCAGTGAAACACGCATTATTGGCGAGCCTGGTCACCGTGCCGCTTCGACGATGCGGCGAGCGCTGCTTCAAACGCCACGGCCAATTTCATAGCAGTTCCCCCTGGGACCCTTTCTGATGGCTGGCGCGGGTTTCGACACGCGGAGCCCTGCGGTTGGGGCTGACGAGTGGCGGCAGCTTGGGTGGACACGCCGAATAGCTGCAAGCGGGAATGTCTGTTTTCCACCCAACATGACATCCGAAAATCCTGTCCTACAGCCCCTCACTTGAGATAGGTGGTTCGTCCTCTTCGTCTCGGAGGCCGAATGCCACCAACCTCAAAGCCGTTGGAGCGGGCCCATATCGGGGTGCGCAAGGCGCTCCGCATCGCACCCAAATCCTACGAAGTGGAGGAAGTGGAGGGAGAGCCGATTCTTCTACTTCGATGACGAAGGGCTTGCGATTTTTGGGACTTTTCGAACTCGTCGGCTAAGGGCCCGCGCTTGACCGACTTCGCTGCCCTGCTCGTCGCCGACCGCGGCCAGACCGCCCGCCCGATCCACCTCGTCGACAAGGCCGGCTTCGACGCATGGGTGAAAAAGCGCCCGGCCGAGGACCGGCAGCTGCTGCAGGCGCAAAGGTTCGACGGCAAGACTGCGTTCGCCTTCGCTCTTCTGCCGCGAGGGTCAGAATTCGAGGTCGCTGCGGCCGTAAAAAGCGTCGCAAAGCTTTCACCATGGTGTCTTGCCAAGCTGGCGGAAGCGCTGCCTGAAGGGACCTACAAGCTCGCGGACGGAGAACCGGGAACGGCGGCGCTCGGCTGGCTCCTCGCCCAGCACGAACTCGCGGCATATCGCTCCAACAAAGAGGAGGCGGAGCGCGGGCCGCGCGTCCTTCTGACCGGGGAGGCAGCTACAATCGAGCAGACGGTGCGGCTTGCTCAAGCGACCGCGCTGGTCCGCGACCTGGTCAACATGCCGGCCTCAGACCTTGGCCCTGCCGAGCTCGAGCAGGCGGTCCGGGACAGCGGCACCGAGCTTGGCTGCCCGGTAAAGGTCACCGCCGGCGCCGAGCTCGCCAAGGAATATCCGTTGATCGCTGCCGTGGGCGGAGGGGCAACGGAAGCTCGCGCGCCGCGGCTGATCGAACTCACCTGGGGCAAGGCTGACGACCCGCCGATCGCCATCGTCGGCAAGGGTGTGTGCTTCGACAGCGGAGGCCTCGATCTCAAGGCCGCGGCAGGCATGCGGATCATGAAGAAGGACATGGGCGGGGCCGCGCATGCCCTTGCCCTTGCCCGGCTGGTCATCGCCGCGAAGCTGCCAATCCGGCTCCACCTGCTGATCCCGGCGGTGGAGAACGCCGTCTCGGGCAACGCATACCGGCCGGGGGACATCGTCAAGTCCCGCAAAGGGACATTCGTCGAGATCGACAATACCGACGCCGAGGGACGGCTGATCCTGGCTGATGCGCTGACCAAAGCCGCAGAAGGCAAGCCGGAGCTGATCATCGACTTTGCGACGCTCACCGGCGCCGCCCGCGTCGCGCTTGGACCTGACCTTCCGGCATTCTTCGCCAATGACGATGAGCTGGCGTTCGCGGCGGGCGACGCCTCCCGCGAAGCCGAGGACCCGCTGTGGCGCATGCCGCTGTGGGATCCCTATGACGAGATGCTGAAGAGCGACGTGGCCGATTTTGCGAATTCCGCCAATTCGCCGATGGCCGGCAGCATCGTTGCAGCGCTGTTCCTGAAGAAGTTCGTGCCGGACGAAATCGGCTGGGCGCACCTCGACACTTATGCCTGGCGGGACAGCGCCAAACCCGGCCGTCCAAAGGGCGGCGAAGCGCTCGGGCTTCGTGCAATGTTCAGGCTGCTGGAGAGCCGTTACTTACACGCGTGAATCGATGACTGACCGAAAAAGTCCCGATTTTACGCCGACGGCGCTGCAACATTTCGCGTCCTTACCGGTTTATCCGGAACGACACGGCACGATTGGAGTCAGGCAGCTATGAGCGAGGTTTCGCTTACCGGCTGGATGAAGGCGCTTATCGCCTACGTCCGATCAGGCGAGCCCGATCTCACCAATCGGCAGATGGCCTTGCTGATGCTGGTCTATCTGACGCCTGGTCCACACACTGTGCGCGGCCTCGCCCGCGTTCTCGGCGTCTCCAAACCCGTGGTGACACGTGCCTTGAATACGTTGGGCGCGCTCGGCTATCTGCGCCGCGAGAGGGACCAGGACGACCGGCGCAACGTTTTCGTCGTCCGCACGAGCAGCGGGGCTGAATTTCTTGAAGGGTTCAAGCGCAATCTCCGCGAGGGCGACAGCGGCTCCGCGGCCCACCGGCCGATCATCGGCCAGGCGCCCGCCTTCGCGCACCAGCGCTGAGTCGTTCGCGCTCACCGGCCCGTCGGCGGCGCCCGATCCGGACTTCAACGCCTACCGCAAGGATCTCGCGGACGTCGCGCTCGCTGGTGCGGTGATCGCCTCTCATTATGCGGTGCCCGTCGAGCGGCGCATCGACGCGACGACCGCGCTTCGCCGTGGCCCGTCCGAGGATGCCGAGGTCATCGATCAGCTCAAGCCGGGCGAACCATTCGCATTGCTCGACGACAGCTTGGGCTGGGCCTGGGGCTATGCCGGCAAGGAGCGCCGGGTCGGTTATGTGCCCAGCGGTGCGCTGAGCGACTATTGAATCACGGAGCGTAGCCAGACCAGCTGATAAAGGCTGCTTGCCACCATCACGCCGATGAGGCCGATTATGGCCCAGTCCCTCGCCGGCCACTTCGGACGGCGCGTCGGAAACAGCAGCCACGCCGAGACTGCGCACAGCAGCAGCGTTCCAATGGCGCTGTTGCGAACGAAGACAACGATGGTTGTTCGTACGTGCGCGGTTCCCTCGACAGCCGGCTCGCCATGCGGACTCATCATCAGCGCGGTGAACCAGGCGATCGCCGCCGCGAGGAGCAGCAGGCCGCCCATGAACATTCGGGCGCGGCCGATCCCCCGATTGCTCACATCTGCCCCCGCTGGCGGCGGATCGCGAACCACTTCTGCTTGTTCGCCTCCTGCTCGGCGTAGCTCTGCGCAAACACGTGGCCGCCCGTCCCGTCGGCGACGAAATAGAGGGCGTTGGTGCGGGCGGGGTGGAGCACCGCCTCGATGCTCGCCTTGCCCGGGTTCGCGATCGGCCCAGGCGGCAAACCTGGTCGCTTGTAGGTGTTGTAATCGTTCCGGGCCTCGAGTTCGGATTTCAGAATCCGGCGGCCGAGCGGCTTTCCCTTGGTCACGGGATAGATAACGGTCGGATCGGCATCGAGCTTCATGCCGATCCGCAAGCGGTTGCAATAAACGCCGGCGATCATTGGCCGTTCTGCGCGCTTGCCTGTTTCCTTCTCGACGATCGAGGCGAGGATGATCGCCTGCTCGGGCGTGGCGATCGGGCAGTCCGCGCTGCGCTTCGGCCAAAGCGCGTCGATCGTCCTCGCCATCGCCTTCTGCATGCGCGCGACGAGCGCCGCGCGCGTTTCGCCGCGCTGGTAGCCGTAGCTGTCGGGGAGCAGCGACCCTTCCGGGATGTCGGGGGTCGGACCGGCGAGATATGGGTTCGCCGCGAGCTTCTCCTCGACGATGATCGACGGCATTCCTTCCGTGACTGTGATCAGCCGCTGGACCGGCTTGCCGTGCTGCAGCAGGTCGAGGACCGAGGCGCCGCCCATTCCCTTCGGGATCTCGAACTCCCCGGCCTGGATCGGATCGTGCGAGCCGAAAAGCCGCGCCATCACGTAGAAGGTGCGTGCGGTGCCAGGGATTGCGCCTTCCCTCGCCAGCTGCCGCGAGACCGACGCGATCGTCGAACCTTCCTTGACGATGACGTCGTGCGGCCCGGGCTTCGGCCCCGGCGCCCACCACAGGAAATACAGGACCAGCAGCGCCGCGAGGACGAGCCCCGCGGCAACGATCAGCAATCTTCTCACACGGCCTTCATAATTAACGAAGCATTGGTGCCGCCGAATCCGAAGCTGTTGTTGAGCACCGCGCGAACGGGCCGTTCCTTGGCCTTGTGCGGCACGAGGTCGACGCCTTCGCATGCGTCGCTCGGATTATCGAGGTTGAGCGTCGGCGGGACCACCTGGTCGCGCATGGCGAGGATGCAGAAGATGCTCTCGACCGCACCGGCGCCGCCGAGCAGGTGGCCGATCGCCGACTTGGTCGAGCTCATCGAGACGTTGGCAATGGCGTTGCCGAAGAGGCGCCGGACGGCGCCGAGCTCGAGCTCGTCCCCGAGCGGGGTCGAGGTGCCGTGCGCGTTGATGTAGTCGATGTCCGACGGCTGCAGCCCCGACTTCTTCAGCGCCATCTGCATCGCGCGATAGCCGCCCGAGCCCTCCGGATGCGGCGCCGTCACGTGGTACGCGTCGCCCGAGAGGCCATAACCGACGACCTCTGCATAAATTTTCGCGCCGCGGGCCTTCGCATGCTCATATTCCTCGAGCACGACCACACCCGAGCCCTCCCCCATCACGAAACCGTCGCGGTCCTTGTCGTAGGGGCGGCTGGCTTTTTCCGGCTGATCGTTGAAGTTGGTGCTGAGCGCGCGCGCCTGGGCGAAGCCGGCGATGCCGATCGGGCAGATGGTCGCCTCCGCGCCGCCGGCGAGCATGATGTCGGCGTCACCGTCCTTGATCATCCGCGCCGCGTCGCCGATCGAGTGCGCGCCGGTCGAGCAGGCGGTCACGACCGCATGATTGGGGCCCATCAGCCCATATTTGATCGAGACCTGGCCCGAGATGAGGTTGATCAGGCGGCCATGGACGAAGTGCGGGCTGACGCGCCCCGGGCCCTTCTCATGGAGCACCAGGCTCTCGCTCTCGATTCCAGGAAGGCCGCCAATCCCCGAGCCGATCGAAACCCCGGCGCGGAGCCTAGTCTCCTCGTCCATGTCGGTGAGGCCGGCATCCTCGATCGCCTGGCCCGCGGCATCGAGGCCGAAGACGATGAACTGGTCGACCTGGCGCTGGATCTTGTAGTCGACACGCTTGTTCGCGTCGAATCCATATTCGTGGTCGGCGGGCTTTACCTCGCACGCGATGCGGCACTTCTGGTCGCTCGCGTCGAACTTGGTAATCGGCCCCGCGCCGTTCTTGGCAGCGATGATGTTTTTCCAGCTCGTCTCGACGTCGCCGCCCAGCGGCGTAACCAGCCCGAGACCCGTCACGACGACACGGCGCATCTTCTAGACTCCGTCAACGTTCCTCGAAAACAAACGGCCTCCCGAATGGGTTCGGGAAGCCGTTCATGCCGCCTTTCGGCACAGGCGGACAGCTTTGGCGGACCCTATCAGCCCTTGTTCTGGTCGATATAGTCGATCGCGTCGCGAACCGTCGTGATCTTCTCGGCGGCATCGTCGGGGATCTCGACTCCGAATTCCTCCTCGAACGCCATGACCAGCTCAACGATGTCGAGGCTGTCGGCGCCGAGATCGTCGATAAAGCTCGCGTCTTCGGTCACCTTGTCCGGCTCGACGCCGAGATGTTCGACGACGATCTTCTTCACCCGATCGGCAGTCTCGCTCATGTGGGGCTTCCTCCGTGTT
>Ga0207674_10010263_pt1 | contig 10627 bp, 7 predicted proteins | sample KBSCornC72_FD_184303 | JGI IMG/M metagenome (GOLD analysis project Ga0207674, IMG submission 184303) | Corn rhizosphere microbial communities from Kellogg Biological Station, Michigan, USA - KBS Corn C7-2 (SPAdes) (version 2) | ecosystem: Host-associated > Plants > Roots > Rhizosphere > Soil ...
CGCTATCGAAGAAAGAAAGCTAATAGCGGCAAGATTCTTTGAAGTGTGGCGAAAGCATTCGAAGGAAAAGAAACCATGAAAACGGTCATCAGCCTCCTACTCCTGTTCGCCTGCCTACCGCTATTTGCTCAACGATTTGTCGAAGAGATTCCCAACGTCGCAGCGCTCAAGACGCGGCTCGTCGGTGGGTTGAACAAATCCATTTTCGTCCGTGGATACAACACCGAAGAGGACGGTGGAGGTGGCTTGTTCACGATTACCAACTCTGTCGTTGGCGCTGACAACATCTTTCGCATCGCTTCAACGGCTGACGCTGCGTGGGCCTACGACCGCAAGTTCAGCGGCCCGTTCGACCTCAGGTGGGGTGGTGCGACCGGAAGCGGCACGGCTCCCGACAACGCACTCATCACAGCGACCATTGCGGCAGGCATCGCCAAGGGATATGCCATCTACGTCTCCAATCTGCGCGGTGTGTCAAACTCGTTACAATTCGTTCAGGCTATCGTTCCTCCGACGCTCAAGGCGAATCAGAAGTATCTCCAAGTGGGGACGCTGAATGGCCTGACCATCTATACCGATACCAGCAGCAACTTCGTTTACTCGATCAACGGACTCGCCTACCACATGCCGACGATTCAAGGCGTTCCAGGGAGCGTGTTTTACAACGATGGCTCGGGGAACATCACTTGGCAACCCGTGGGCAATACATTCAATTTCGGCGACCAGTTTACGGTCACGGGAACGAACATCACGCTTTCGACCAACCTGAGCGTGACGAACCTCGTGATGGTCGGAAGCTCGACAACGCCTGCGGTCGAGTTGGGCGCTGTGTGCGGCAGCGTGGATGTCAACGCAGCGGCGGGGAGCGAGTTCAACCTTCTGCTGACATGCGATACAACGCTGGTTTTTACGAACGGCAATTGGGCCGACTTCCACAACATCAATCTGACGATGACCAATACGGGGAATTACTCCCTCGTCATTTCGACGCCAGCTTACGACCAATACTGGTATCCGACCGGCGATAGCACACAGGTGACGAACGATTGGGGCGTCGGCGTGGTCAATCGCTTTGCGCTCTGGAAAACAGGCGGTCGCATCCTTGGCTCACAAAAAGAGGGATTAAGTGTGTCAACGTTAACGAAAGAGGTTTACTCTGGCAACTATGGCGGGGTCTTGCCCGTCGATGTTCCAGTTGTTTCTGCCGCGTTGAACTACGATTTAGATCCGCCCGGCGTGATGTATTTCTGGAACGGCGTTACCTGGTATTGATATGACCGAAGAAGAACAAGAAAAGCTGCTTGAACGACACGCGAACGAGTTGGCCGAAATATTCGACTCTGTGCAGATCCTGGCCAGCGGCGTTAGGCCCGATGGGTCAACCTTCCGGCTTTACAATGGTTCAGGCAACTTCTTCTCGCGTTTGGGAATGTGTCACGAGCTAATCGAGGTGGAGCGCGCGCAGCAAATAGCCAGGCAGTTAGACAAACTCGAATGAAAAATCTCCTTTGCCTTTTACCGCTTCTGGCTTTGTCGGCCTTCGGCGCTGCCACGCCTCCAGCCAACGATGATTTCGCCAACCGCACTGCACTTGTTTCCAGCGGCTCTATCAGTATCGCAGACAGGAATGCTTCCGCCACGACTCAGGCTCTTGAGCCAACCATTGCAGGCGATGTCGTAAGCCGCTCAGTCTGGTATTCGTGGACTGCTCCTTTTACCGGCCCGGTGACAGTCAGCACGGCAGGCAGCAGCTTTGACACGCTGCTCGGGGTGTTCACCGGGACGGCCCTTGGCGCTCTGACTTCGATTGCTGAGAATGATGACTCAGGCAACGGTGCTTTCACGAGCGTCGTCAATTTCAATGCAATCTCCGGCATCCCCTATGTGATTCTGGTTGGCGGGTATAACGGGGCAGGCGGAAAGATACGTTTGGCTATAGGCGTTGGAAGCGGGCCTTGCTCGTACAGCGTCAATCCAACGAGCAAGTCATTTAGCAATTTGGCTGGTTCCGGCACCGTAACCGTTACCACAACGACTGGTTGCTCATGGTCTGCCGCGTCGAATGATTCATTCATTGCGATTACCTCTGGAAGCACTGGCACCGGGACCGCGACAGTAACCTATTCCGTCACGGCGAACACTGCGTTAACCGCTCGCGTCGGGACGATGACAATTGCGGGTGCAACGGTCACTATCGATCAAGCAGCGGCCCCCGCCTGCACTTATGCCCTGTTTCCCACCAGCACCAACGCGCCAGCTAATAGCGTCACCAATACTGTAGCGATGACTACAGGGGCTACCTGCACATGGAACGCAAGTCCAAATGGCTCATGGATAACGATTTCATCGGGCGCAAGCGGTACTGGAAACGGCACGATTACGTATGTCCTGGCGGCGAATACGAACAGTAATCAGAGAGTTGGAACAATCACGGCGGCGGGTCAAACCTTCGCAATAACACAAGCGGGGGTGGTTACCTGCACGTATTCCATAACTCCTTCGTCCGGTTCGTTCGCTTTTGCTGGTGGAAGCAGCAATATTTTTATCAGCACGATTGCGGGTTGTGCGTGGACGGCCTCAAGCCCCGTAACTTGGGTTACGTTTTCCAGCACGAATGGGACGGGAAACGGAACGGTCACTTACACGGTAGCGGCTACCACGAACACGGTATCTCGCAATACGACGCTGACGGTGGCTGGCTTGCCCTATACGGTTCTGCAAACTGGCACCGCTTGTTCCTATTCGATCAACCCGTCCAGCATCAATGTCGCGGCGACGAATGGCACGAGCAGTTTCGTGGTTGCAGCGGGCCAGGGCTGCGCTTGGACGGCAGTTGCGAATGTCTCGTGGATTACGATAACGGCTGGAACCAGCGGCACGGGCAGCGGGACGGTAGTTTTTACCTATAGTGCCAACGTCAACACCGTTACGCGGGCAGGGACGATCACTGCTGGGGGGCAGACCTTTACGGTCAATCAAGCTGCGGCTGCGTGCATTTACTCAATCGCTCCTACAGCAGCTCATTATGTCGCTGCCGGAGGGCCAGGAAATATCTCGGTTACGGCGGGGACCGGGTGCTCCTGGACTGCCGTTAGCAATGATGGATTTGTCACGGTCAATTCTGGGACTCCGGGCACAGCGAATGGGACCGTAGGATATACCGTCGCAGCCAACGCAACGACCGTCTCGCGCACCGGGACGATCACCGTTGCCGGTTCGACCTTCACGATTACCCAAGACGGTACTGCTCCCTGCACGTATTCGATTGCGCCGACAAGTGCCAGCTTCACGTCTCTGGGTGGAACCAATTCAATAGCGGTTACGGCTAATGCAGGTTGCACTTGGTCAGTGTCCAGTGGCGCGACATTTCTCACGTTCACACCAGCCAGCGGAAGTGGAAATGGAACCGTCCTTTACACAGTTGCAGCCAACACCTCTTCGTTAACGCGAACCGGGACAATTGCGGTCGCCGGGCAAACATTCACCGTCACGCAAACCGGGGTCGCCTGCGCCTACGCCATTGTGCCAACCAGCGCAACCTACGCATCCCCTGGCGGGAGCGGCACCGTCGCCGTTACCGCAACTCAAGGCTGCAATTGGACTTCAACCAGTGACAGCCCGTGGTTGGTTGTAACCAGCGGATCGGCTGGAACCGGCAATGGAAGCGTCGGATATACGGTCGGGGCTGCCACCAATTCAGTGACGAGAACAGGACGCCTTACCATTGCGACCAAATTGCTGATTGTTACGCAGACTGGCATTCCCTGCACTTATTCGATAGCGCCCGCCAACGCCTCGTTTGACCTTCTCGGCGGCATTGGAACGATTACCATAACCGCCAGCGACACTGTTTGCGCCTGGACAGCTACAAGCGGCGTGCCGTGGATTACGCTTTCACCAGCCAGCGGTTCTGGAAATGGAGCGGTTAATTTCACGGTCGCTTCGACCAGCTCTTCCGCAACCCGAACCGGGAATCTGACGGTGGCCGGTCAAACTTTTTCAGTGACACAGACGGGAGACACAACTGCACCAACGGTAACGCTCACCGCTCCCGCCAACGGGACAACCATTAGCAACATCATCACGATTTCCGCGACGGCAACTGACAATGCGAGTGTTTCCCGTGTTGAGTTCTACCGGGATTCATCGGTGCTGATCGGCACGGTGGTTTCGAGTCCATACGCCTTACCGTTTCAGACCACCAATATATCGAATGCGTCACATACCTTCTACGCGCGCGGTTTTGATCCGGCAAACAACCAAGGCTCATCCGGCACAAACACCGTCACGATTTCAAACACGGCTCCATCCAGCACGAACATCTGGGCACAGAGTTTCGGCGGGCAATTCAGCGATGCAGGACTTGCTGTAACCGTTGACACCAACGACAACATTTACGTAGCGGGCAACTTTGCCGACACGGTATCGTTTGGAGGAGCGCCGTTGGTCAGCGCTGGAAGCTTCGATATGTTCCTGGCTAAATATTCACCGGCTGGCGTTCATCAATGGTCTGTGCGTTACGGCGGAACCGGAAATGAACAAAACATTATCGCCATCGCCCTCGATCCAAGCGGAAACATTTTCGTCGGGGGGAATTTTAGCGGCACGATAAATCTGGGCGGGACCAATCTCGTTGCTGGTGGCGGGATCGATATGTTCCTGGCCAAATACACCTCTCTGGGAGTTCATGTCTGGTCGCAGAAAATGGGTGGTATCGGGACGGACGCGCTCCTTGGGATTGCGGCAGCTTCCAATGGCGACGTGCTGATTTGCGGCTCCTTTGTCGGGACGGTGAATTTCGGTGGTGGTCCTATCAGCAGCCAGGGATCAGACGTTGATTCCATAATCGTCAGATATGACGCAACAGGTGCGTGGGTTTGGCAGAAAACATTTGCCAACCTGAGCGGTGGGGTGGATCGGGCGACCGGCGTAGCCGTTGATCCAAGCGGCAACGTAATTGTAATCGGTTTTTTCCAGGCTCAGATCAATCTCGGTGGTGGTGCGCTGTTTTCGACCAATAGCAGCATTGATATTTATGTCGCCAAATTCAACTCAGCCGGAACCTACATCTGGGGCATGATTCGCGGCGGGCCGAATACGGACAAGACCACAGCCCTGGCCGTAGATCCATCCGGCAACATTATTGCGTGCGGCCTTTTTCAAACCTCGACCGAGTTGGGTGGCGGTGCGATGACCGGCGTTCCCAGTTCAAGCCCCGACCAATTCATCGCCAAGTATTCTGGTACTGACGGTTCGTTTATCTGGGCCAAGATATTTGGGGGCATTCAGGATGAATCGATCACCGCCGTTAAAACTGACTCGGCGGGCAACATTGGCCTTACGGGTTATTACAACGTATCTCCCATAACGGTTGGTGGCATTGTCTTGGGCAACGCTGGAGCGCACGATGTATTTATCCTCAAATATTCCACCGCTGGCGCATTGCTTTGGGCCAAAAGCGCGGGGGGCGCAGGGGCCGATGATGTTTACGGAATAGCCTTGGACTCGATCAGCTCCCCTGTCGTTGTTGGATCATTCAATGGTTCAGCTAATTTCGGTGGGCAAACACTTGTTTCAAGTGGATTTGGCGATGTGTTCCTTATGAAAATGGCTCCATGAAAAGATTTCTCTTTCTCTGCATTTGGCTGATTGTTATCGACGTTCGGGCTGCTGTGCCGACCTTCGAATCCTTTTCCACGAATCAGTTTCAGACAAATCTCCTGCAAGTATTCTATCGTGACCCGCATACGAACGACGCTGGGATTATTTATCCGGCGCTGGCCAACACATTGACGCTCGTAACCAATGAGAATGTCTATGGGACATTTTCGCTTCCGGCCAAGGTGACGCTGCTGGCGTTGGGGACGAATTATCTGGATGTCACCACGAACACGACTTGGCTGCTCAACTCCCCGACGAACGATGCAACGCAGGTGACGATCAGCCTCTCGGCTGGCGCGTATCAGGGGCAGCTTCTTTTTGTGACCAGCCAGAATGGAAGCAATTCTTTCACGTTGCCCGACCTGAGCGAACAATGGGACGTTCCCGGCGCTTACGTTGACATTCAGGGTGACTGGGTGGGCACTACGAATCGCGGCATCATCTTGCAGTACACGGCACCCGACTGGATCGAAATGGCGCGGTTTGATCCAGGTCAAACAGGTGGCGGAACAGTTTTTGGCAGCGGCACGGTTCCGAACTTTCCTTATTGGATAACGCCTACAACTCTTGGCACTTCCAGCTTGGTTTATTCCAACAATAACAACATTCGCTTAGATTCAACCAACACAGTTGATTCTGCCAAGTTTCTTATACAAGGTCCGTCTGGCGTTGCCTACATGGATGTTGATGGCACCGGACAGGTAGCACATTTTCAAGGAGGTTCAGTAACAGCGTGGTTTGCCAACAATAATCAGAGAGGAATAATCGCTTTTGATACTGTATTAGCTCCATCTGTAAACAATACCATTGACCTGGGCAATCCCACTGGATTGCGTTGGAAGAATTTCGCCCTCGATGGCCACATAAGCTGGAATGGAAGCACCAACAGCCTGTTCGATACTTGGGGTGCAGGAACGCCAGAAGGCAGCGTCACTGCACGTCCCGGCAGCATTTATCGAGATACCGACGCGGGGGAAATCTACAAGAAAGCAACCGGGACGGGGGCTGCTGGATGGATCGCTCTTTCTTCCGGCGCTGCTTCGGCGTTGTGGGCCTCCGCAGGCGGCGTGCTTGAACCCAGTCCAGCAATCGACCTCGTTCGGATTGAAAGCCAGCTTGCGGACAACGCTACTAATGTCGCGCTGGTGGTCGATACAAGTGTGCCGTGGGGTAATGGCACCGCGTTGGCCAGGTATGCCAATGCAGGAACTAACGTGGCTGTTATTGGTTCGCGCGGAGAATTGTATCTCGGTGCTGGCGGCGTTGCTTCATTTCCACAGTCGTTCGATTCAATCTTTTCATACAATGATGAATCCCTAGACGGCCTGACGGCCAATAGGATGTTTCTCGGAACCAGAGACAGTTCTGGCTATAATTACTACGGGGAAGTCCAAATATCTAGTGGAATCAGTTCAACCAACAGCCCCGATTCTGGGATTGCGTTACAAAGTCTAGGCGCAGATTCCAGTTATGGAACAGGGGGGATAAGTGTCAGCAGTATTGACCAGTTCATATACTTATCAAATCAGCTAAATCTTCATCCTACTGTCTCCAGCACCGGCTCAGCCACCGCCTACACCTTCGACACCGCCAACGTCCTGACCAACGGCGACCAATTGGTAACAGTTAAGAACGCCGGAACCGAACAGTTCCACATTTCGCCTCGCGGCGGAGGTTTGGAATTGGGCGGCAGAGTCCAAGCATCATTTGCCGAAACCATAGATAACGGATTGGCCGTTATGAAAGCCAATCGCATAGACTTGGGCGATCCAACTGGCGCGGGTTTCCAGTCCTATGTGTTCGCCGATGGCAGTCTTACCACCGGCAATTATGGCTTTATGTTCGACAGGGGTCTTACAAATTCATGGATCGCAGGCTCTGGTATTTTTGTCACCAATGTTGGGTTTAATGCTATAACCTATCAGGCAACCCCAAGCATATCCGCTTTTAATATTGCCCATCAGACATCAAATTATATCGATCTGGATGCAGTTTCTGGAACCATTTTAACACTGAACTTTGGGAACACATTATTTCAGGCCGATGGCAACGGAGTGCTGACAAGCGCTCCCTCCGGTGATACCGCAAGGGCTTGGAAGTTTGGAAGCGAAGCAGTGATTTCGACAGTCACGAACCTGATCGTGTCCGTCAATGGCGTGAAATACTCTGTTGTTGCAACCCCGCGATGACCTATGACTAATTTGATAATCCTCTCAATCTCGCTTGTGACGAATCAGCAACAGGCAGTCGTCGGCGAAGCCAATGGCAAGGCATTGATTGCCAGTCAAGAGACTGTGGTCCAGAAGGTTGACCTTGGCTATGTAAAGGGCGGAAGGCCGATCTCGATTGGTGAGTTCTCGCGCATCATCGGAACACCTCGACTGACAACCAACGCGGTGGCGTTCGCTTTCGCTCCGCGTTCGGCAACAACGCCTGAAGTTGCCCCGACCAACAAACCGGCTGCGCATCCGCAGCCGATTACCCGTCCAGAGAACACCAACTCGCCTTTCTTCAAGCGCAAGCAAGAATTTCTAAAACAAACAACCAACGCACCCCCACAACAAACCAAATGAAAACGTTACTCGTATCCATCCTTCTCATTGCAGCCGCTGGCTGCACCAGCCAGAAGAATCTCACCGAGCTTGTCAAAGCTCTCTCCAAAGACCCCGCGACGGTTCGTATTTCCTACGGGCCGCTAATCTTCGAAAGATTCGTTCCCCAAACCCAGCAGCCGGGCGGCTATGTGCCAATGCCGATGCAATGGGGACAACCTCCAGTGATTCTGTTTTGGCCGACGAACATCGTGAAGTAACTTTATGATCAACCCATTCATCTTTTCGCCCCGTAACATTACGACCGTCGAGCAGGCCAGCTACGTTCTTTCGCTCTACGACCGCGACATCGCTCTCTCAGTCGAACAGGCTAAAGCATTTGATGACAATCTGAATGCGATCGCTGACGTGCTTCGACAGACGCACCCCGATATGGTCAATGACTTGGACCTGCTAATTGAGAATGCCAAATATGTCGGCCACGCCGAAGGCTCCAGACAGGACATCGACGCGGTTCGGAGCCAGTTTCGATCGGCATTGCCCTACGCCATTAAGAAGCAATTATGAGACTATTGCTGCTCTGCCTGCTACTAATTTGCCAAGGAACGGCAGAAGCGGCGAATACGTGGTTCGTGGCGACCAATGGCACGCCAGCCGGGACAGGTGGATCAGGGTTCCCTTGGGATCTGCAAACTGCCTTTAACAAAGTCGGGGTTGTACTCGCCGGGGATACCGTGTTGCTGCGTGGCGGTATCTACACCCATCTTCCCCAAAACAATATCCCTGGCTCACAGGAAGGCTACATCTTCCAAGTCACAGTTTCCGGCAATTCTGGCGCGCAGACTACCTTTAAGTCGTTTCCTGGTGAGTTGGCGAGAATTGATGGCGGAGCGTACGGAGGCGCGACCTACGGATTCCACGCCTGCGCTCGCCCGACCGTTACCGTGGGCAACTCTTCGACCGCCAGCTTTGGCAATTACATCACTTTTCAAGATGTCGAATTTTTCAGCAGCAGCACCGAAGCTCGCTTGAGCGGTGACGATTCCAGTTTCCCGACCGCCATCACCAGATCCGATGGGCCGAATATCTTCGGGACCGGCGTGAAGTTTATCAACTGCGTCGTCCACGACTTGTCCAGCGGCATTTCGTCGTGGAGGCAATCGCAACTCAACGAGTTTTACGGCAATGTCGTTTTCAACAATGGTTGGCAGGGGACGCCCAACAAACACGGGCACTCGTTCTATACGCAGCATTCGGTCGGCGCAATCGGCTTGGCGACCATCAAGCGCAATATCAGCATGGGACCGTATGACTGGGGCATTCAGGCGTACGGCTCAAGCAGCACGGAGATTTCGCGCTACAGGATTTCGGAGAACATTTTCATCGGCAACCAAGTCGCTCACGGCGGTATCATAATGGGCACGCGCCCAGGTGGGCTGGCCGATAGATTGACCGATAATCAAATTCTGTCCAATTTCGGCTACGGTGCAGACTTGAGCTTTTATTTCTCGCTGCCCGATGGCAATTCGTATCGAGACCTCATCGGCGCGAACAATTATTTCTACAAAGCTTTCTGGGAGTTATCGAGTTGGAAGGCGGGCACGTTCACGAACAACTGGATCATCAGCCCGGCTCTTTTGAAAGTCGTTGACCTTTACCCTAACATGCCCGGAGCAACGATCCCGGCCTGGACGCTGAACCGCAACGTCTATGTGGTTTCGTCCTCGGGTGCCCCCGTTTTTGGCGTCGAGACAGAGGCTCCACGAACATTCGCGCAGTGGCAAGCCCGTACGGGTTTCGACGCCAATTCTACCCTTCAAACTGCCCTGCCCGCCGGGACGAATTACGTTATCGTCCAGTCCAATATCTACGATACGAACCGCGCGCATGTCGCCAATTTCAACTGGACGCTAGGCAATTTCGCAGCCATCGATGTCTCGTCCCTGAGTTGGGGCGTTGGCAGCACGGTCATGGTGCGCAACGCCCAGAATTATTTTGTCGATGTCGTGACCAATCAGATCACCAGCACGAATACGCTGGTTCTGGACATGCAGGCCGCATCGCATTCTGTGGCGCTCCCGTATGGTGACACGACCGCGACCGCACCAATGACGTTCCCTGACTTCGGGGCGTTCGTCCTGATACGGATGGGAACCGGCACCAACATTCCGCCGATACCTCCGCAACCACCTACGACCTCCTACACGCTGACGGTCAACTCCAGCAATCCTTCGAGCGGTGTGTTCGTCCAGATGGCCCCTGCGGATAAGAACGGGGCCAGCAACGGCAGCACGCCTTTCACGCGGCAGGTGTTGACCAACACGATTACGATGCTGACTGCTCCGTTACGCAGTGGACCGGGCACAACGTTCCAGAAATGGCAGAGGAATGGGGTTGATTATGAAAACAACTTG
>Ga0207674_10010266_pt1 | contig 10625 bp, 7 predicted proteins | sample KBSCornC72_FD_184303 | JGI IMG/M metagenome (GOLD analysis project Ga0207674, IMG submission 184303) | Corn rhizosphere microbial communities from Kellogg Biological Station, Michigan, USA - KBS Corn C7-2 (SPAdes) (version 2) | ecosystem: Host-associated > Plants > Roots > Rhizosphere > Soil ...
ATCGGAGAGCATCTTGGGATCGGCTACCTTGGCGAGCAACAGCCTGATAATATCCGCGTGGCCTTCCGAAGCCGCCCACATCAGGGCGGTCTGTCCCTTGAAGGATTCCTTGGCGTTGGGATTCGCGCCGCGATCGAGCAGGGCTTTCACAGCTTCGCTGTTGCCGACGCGCGCAGCCGTCATCAGAATGGTTTCGCCTTCGGTGGTCGCCATGGTATCGGCGCTGACGCCGGCTTTGAGCAGGCGCTCCACTACCGCGCCGCTGCTGGTTCCCGCGGCTTCTGCAATCGGCGTCACGCCGTAGCGGTTGACGGCTTTCGGATCGGCGCCGGCCGCGAGCAGTGCATCCACCATTTCCAGATTGTTCCAATGCGCCGCCCAGTGCAGCGCGGTGGTGCCGTCGGCCGTGAAGGCCTTGGCATCGGCTTTCTGCGCCAGCAGGGCCTTGACCGCCACTTGGTCTTTCTTCTGCGCCGCTTCGATCAGCGCCGGAGTGGCCGCGTAAGAAACCGCCGCGAACGCCGCCGCTACTACCAGTCCATTCCAGATTTTCATGTGTTTGATCCTCACTAGATGGCCAACAGTCCGGTGCTGTCGCCTACTGCATCCTGATGCACGCCGGCTTTGTCCAAAATGGTGGCCAGCAGGTTCGCCATGGGGGTCTCATCGGGCAGCTTCACGTGCCGTCCGCCCTTCACCTGGCCGCAAGCGCCGCCGCCGATAAACACCGGCAGGGGCGAATGGTTGTGCACGTTGCTGTTGCTCATGCAGCTTCCATAGAGAACCAGCGAGTGATCGAGCAGGGTGCCGTCGCCGTCCGGAATCGCTTTCAGGCGCTCCAACAGGCGCGCGACTAAGCCTACGTGATAGGTGTTGATCCGGGTCAACTTTTCCAGCTTCTCGGGATCGTTCTGGTGATGCGAAGTGGGGTGGAACGCATCGTTGATGCCGATGTTCACGAAGGTCCGGTAGCTCACTTCGCGCGCCATCATGAAAGTGGAAATGCGCGTGATATTAGCCTGGAAGGACAGCGCCATCAGGTCCAGCATCAGATGCGAGTGCTCCACGTGATCGTCGGGAATGCCGATGGGCGCGTCCGGAACGTTGATGCTGGTGTTGCCGGTCTGCTTCTCAGCCAACTGAATGCGGCGCTCGATCTCGCGGATGTTTTCGAGATATTCGGAGACTTTGTTCTTGTCGTTGGAGCCCAGTCCATTGGACAACGACTTCACTTGCCCGGTGACGGCGTCGAGAATGCTGCGCTCGCGCTGGATGCGGGTCAGACGCTCTTCGGCCGAAGCACCGTCGCCAAACAGGCGGTCGAAGACGGCGCGCGGATTGATTTCCATGGGCATCGGGCTGGTGGGAGTCCGCCAGGAAATCGTGTTCATGTAGGTGCAGCTAAAGCCTACGTCGCAAGCGCCCAGTAACCCGCTGGTGTCTTCGGTGGCGAGTTCGAGTGAAGGCAGCGGCGTGTCCTGGCCGATGCGCTCGGCCGCGATCTGGTCGATGGTGACGCCGGCGCGGACATCCTCACCCTCGGTACGGCGGGGACGCGTGCCGTTGAGCCACACCGCGGGGGAGCGGCCGTGGTCGCCGCCGCCGTCGCCTGGGATACCACCGGCCTGTTTGTGCGCCAGATTGCTCAGAATCACCACTTGATCCTGCACATTCGCCAGCGGCGTCAGCGTGCGCGAGAGCTTGAAATTCGAGCCTTCTTTGACCGGAGTCCAGTTAGCCATCACCGCGCCGTGCGGGATGTAGCAGAATCCCAAGCGCAGCAGCGGCTTGGCAGCGGTTTTGGCCAGCGGAGTCTGCGCCGGCACCATGGAATCGAGTAGCGGCAGCGCCAGCCCCACGCCCACGCCTCGCAACAGGGTTCGGCGGGATAAATGCTTCTTAGTGATGAACATAACGTTCTCCTGTCCCCTAGGTCGTTTCTAGCATACATGCCCGTTTCGCCGGGCGCAACGGGGTTTCCCCCGCCTCTCTACTTATCGCTCACTACGTTCCCTGCAACCACATTGCCCGCCGCCTTTTTCACCTTCATCTGGAACGGGGGGCTCTTGATGACGCCCATCAAGATGGACGAAAATTTGTAATTGTTCTTCGATGACTCGCGCAGAATCGCGCGAATGGTCGGCATGTCGTAATATTCGACGCCGCGGCCCAGAGCGTAGGTCATCAATTTCTGGGTGAAGACGCTCAGGAAGACATCGGGGTGCGATGCCAGCATCTTGCGCAGATCCGACGGCTTGCTGACTTTCGTGCCTTCATACATCATCCCGGAGGGGTCGATTTTGGCGCCCTCGTCGGTATCCCGCCACTGGCCCACCGCGTCGAAGTTTTCAAGGGCGAAACCGAGGGGATCCATTATTTTATGGCAGCCGGCGCAGTAGGGATTGGCGCGGTGCGCTTCCATGCGCTCGCGCAAGGACGACGGCTTTCCCGATTCCGCACTGGTCTTGAGAGCGGGAACATTAGGCGGAGGAGGCGGCGGCGGAGTGCCTAAAATATTGGTCAGAATCCATTTGCCGCGATTCACTGGAGAGGTGCGCGTGGGCAGCGAGGTCACAGAGAGGATGCTCGCCTGCCCTAGCAGCCCGTAGCGGTTCTCATCGGTAATCGTCACGCGGCGGAAACCTTCGCCGTAAATCCCCTTCATTCCGTAGTGCCGGGCCAGGCGCTCGTTAACGAAGGTGTAGTTGGCGTTCATGAAATCGAGAACGCTGCGGTCTTCGCGCAGGATGCTCTCAAAGAACAGTTCGGTCTCGCGGCGCATGGCTTGGCGCAGGTTGTCGTCGAAATCCGGGAAAGTTTCAAAGTCCGGATTCATGGTGCGCAGATTGCGCAGGAACAACCACTGTCCGGCGAAGTTGTCGGTGAGGGCACGCGCGCGCGGATCGAGCAGCATGCGCTTGACCTGTTGTTCTAACACTGCTGGATCCTTTAGCCTGCCGGCGCTGGCGATAGTGATCAACTGTTCGTCGGGAATGGTGCTCCACAGGAAGAACGACAGGCGCGATGCCAATTCCAAATCGTTGATCTTATAAGGAGTGTCGACGGCCACGTTGACCGGATCGGGCTCAAAGCGGAACAGGAATTCAGGACTCGCCAGAATCAATTGCAGCGCGGCTTCGATACCGGCATCGAAGGTCTTGCCTTCGTTCTTGCCCTTCTGGAAGAAGGTGAGGAGTTGCTCGGTATCGCGCTCGGTAACCGGACGGCGATAGGATTTGCGCGCCAGATTCGCAAGAATCTTTTTAGCGCAGGGAATATCGTCGGCGCCGGCGGGCGGACGGCAAATGAAAATCTTCTTGCGGCTGGGCGTTTCACTGATGCCGCGGGCATCCAGCGGCCCGTTGACGCTGACGCGATCGACTGATGTCTGTCCCTGATAGCCAACCGGATCTACATTGGAGCGTAAGAACGGCTGCAGAATGTCGTCTTCCTGCGCGGCGGTTTTCTTGAGGAATGTGATCACGACATCGTGCGGACCGGCCTTGACCGGCACGCGCAGCGTCAGCCGCTGGTCGAGTTCCGTAGCCGAAGTCCCGGAATTCTCTTCACTGGCTTTCTCGTCGGTCTTGCCGCCGATGCGGACGAGCCCCGCGCGCACGCCGTCAATCGACAACTCCACTTCGTTCGCGTACTTCAATCCGCGAATGATGTCGGTGGTGGCGCGCCACATGCGGATACGGAAAACATAATCGCCGTCCAACTGGAAATTGTGCGTGAACTTCACGCCGCCACGCGTTCCCAGCGGGAAGCCTTCGAGATAATCGTCCTGCGAAAGATCCGGCCGCGCGCGATAAATGGTGGTGTCAGCGACGATCGCCTGATTGCCTACCGCCAGCCGGCTGATGTTCCAGGACGCGGACATGTAGCGCTCGAGCAGCGCCGGCGAAGTTTTGAGAACGTCGGCGATGTTGTCGAAGCCGTAGCTCTCATCGTCGCTCGGCAGCAGCGACGCCTCGTCAATTTCGAGGCCCAGAATGTCCTTCACGGCATTGCCGTACTCGGTACGATTGAGACGATGCAATGTGGCGTGCCCCGGATTGGGTTTGGCCGAGGCGCTGCGGTCGAGCGAAGCTTCGAGCCAGGTAACGAAGCCGTCGAGCGTAGCTTTATCCGGCCGCGGCATTCCCTGTGGCGGCATGGAGCCTGTGCCCAGCTTGCGAATGACCTTTTCGAGCGTCTCGGCGTGCGCGGAGACGTTGGATAGATCCAGGTTCTCCAGCGTCAATCCGCCGGTCTTCAGCTTCTCATTGTGGCAGGTGGCGCAATAGCGTTTCACCAGCGCTTCATTCGCTTGAACTTGCGCGGCGTCGGGGGCCGGGGATGCCTGCTGCGGATGCGCCGCGACTGCGCTGCTCACCGCCGCCAACATGAACACTGTCCACTTTAGAAACGCACGCAGTTCCATTGAATCTACCTGGTTGAACCCTCGGCAACCACTGTACCTGAACCAAGGGTGGAACTCAACCGCCAACCGGCAGCCCTAGTACTGGCTGATCGGGCAAAAGCGTTGGCGAGCATTAGCGCTTTGGGCTCAGGGTTTTACGGCGCGATCAAAGCCGCTTCCTGGCCCTGCACAGGCAACGGCGTGTCACCCGACAGGTCGCGGACCTTCTTTAGCAGCGCTGCGCCCTCGCCGTCGCCCGCAGGGAGCATGCGCACGTTGTTGGTATCGGCGTCACGGGTCACCGGCGTCAGCGACACGCGCGCGACCTTCTTGCCTTCGACGATCACGCGCGCGACTAAACCATCCTTATTAGGACGCATGCGAATCCAGTCGGTAGCGAAGTTGCCCAGGCAATACATCACTGGCTTACCTTTATAAATTTCGACGCCCTGCAGAACGTGCGAGCCGTGCCCGTAGACTATGTCGGCGCCTGCGTCGATGGCCGCATGCGCCAGCAGCTTCTCATAAGGCTCGGCTTGCATGAAGCGCGGTCCCAAGGGTATCGGCGCGAACAACGACGGATCGTCGGCCCGTGGGCTCGCCGACAGCGGGCGCGTTTCGGCAAGCATATCGGCGGGCATCGGTAAACTGAAACCATCGCGATTATGGCTGGATACGATCAGCACATCCACCAGCGGGCGCAGGCGCCGGATGTCTTGGCGCAGCCGCGCCAGATCGCTCTCATCAATGGTCGAGCCATCCTTCGACAGGATGCGCGCGACTCCGGGCCGCGATGCCGTCGCGATCAGCTGATCCTGCGCGTACCACTTGGCTGTGTATTGCAAAAAGCCGATTTTCACGCCCTTGCGTTCAACGATCGCGGGCTGATGCGCGGCGTCGAGGTTCGCGCCTGCGCCGGTGTGGGCGATACCGTTGGCGTCGAGCACCGCCAGGGACTTCATGATATTCGCCGGTCCGTACGCCACGTTGTTGGCTACGCCGACAACCTGAATGTTCCCCGCCTTCAAGGCTTTCACCGCCTCGGGGCCCAAGTGAATCCAGCCACTTTTATCCGGGATGTCGCGATCGGGTCCTTCGGATTCGACCAGCAGACCTTCCAGATTTCCGTAGACCAGATCCGCGCTCTTTAGCGGTTGCAGGACATTGGCGAAAGCAGTCGTTGGGTCGATGCGCTGCGAGATATTGATATCGCCGACTAGCAAGATCGTGACGCTATCGGCATGTGCTGCCAACGTGGCAAGGCATAACACGAGCAGGAGTTTCACACGCAGATTCTATCTCACTCGAGTGCATTCACGATGCCAGCTAATTGCTTCGCCAGCGCGACACAACGCGCGGAGTCATGCTCGCGGACCATGGCCAGCTTCTCGGCTTCAATCGAGCCCTCCGCATGAATCGCCAGCACCGCCTGATACCCGGCGAAATCGGTAGCCGTCAATTCCTTCACTAAATTGATGGCCTTCAGGCGCTGCTCCACTGGAACGCCCTTACCGCCGCCCAAGTAGCGCCTCACGTAGGCGCCTGTTTGCGGATTCTGCAAGTCAGCCTCGCTCGGCCCGGTGGCGATCAGACCGCCGGTGATATCCACCAAATAAGCCAGCATCTGATGATAGTTGGTGGCGAAATGCAGCTTCGCCATATTCACTAGCAGCGGTTTGGGAATGGCGATGCCGAGCGCTCCCGTCTTCGCGTCGAGCGCAGAGAGCCGCAGCAGCGCACGCAGCGTTTCGGCGTACCCGGCTAACTTCGCCAGCTTTTCCTGCACGTGTTTGACGCGCTCCAGGCCGTTGTATTCCGCCATCAATAGCGCCGCGCCCATCAGCGCGTCAACCAGCGGCAGTTTATAGGAAATGGCCGTGAAGCGGTGGAATTCGACGAACGTCTTGGCCAGCTCGCCAGCGAATTCCCACTCACCTTTGAGGAACACGCGCTCGTGCGGGATCAACACGTCGTCGAACACGGTAAGCGTCTCCAGCATGCGATGCCGCGACGCCAAGGGAGCGTCAAAGTGGCTGTCGTCGTGATGCGACCCGTATGCGCTGGTGATTAACTTCAGTCCCTTGGTGTTGAGCGGCAACGCGAACGACACGGCGTACGCCGCTTCGTCCGCTTTCATCGCGCGCGTGGGCAGCACGATCATCTCGTTCGAGTTCACCGATACGGAAGTGTGCACTTTGGCGCCGCGCACTACGATGCCTTGCGGCGTTTCGCCGACGATGCGCAAATAGTAATCCGGATGCTCCTGCTCTAGCGGCGATTTAGAGCGGTCGCCTTTGACATCGGTCTGCGCGACCGAAAGCGCGAGATCGTTGTCGCGCGCATAGGCGTAGAATTTTCGTACGCGATCGAGATATGGTGTGCCCTTGCGTTTGTCGAGCTCATGCGCCACTAGGTGCAGCGCGAACAGGGCGTCGGTGCCGATTTCCTTGATCAGCACCACCAGCGTGCCGCCTATTGTGGTGGCGGCTTCGATCAGGCGGCTGCGGTCCAGCAGGTCGTCGCTCGTAAGAGGCAACTGGAAATAGCGGCTGTGCGCCTCTGCCACCGCCAGGGAGCGCCAGGCCGGATCGTGCGCCATGTCGTAGTCGATCGCGGCGTGATCGATCGCCAGGCGAATTTCCGGGTGCTCTGTGACATCGGCGACGCGCTGACCTTTGAAATAAACTTCGCGCCCGTCCCGCAAACTCTCGATGTATTCTTCTCTGGATCGCATGAGTTCCTCTATGTTGCGGTCATTCCGCCGTCGACCGCGATGATTTGTCCCGTGATGTAATCCGACGCCGCGGCCGCGAGGAACACCACGGCTCCCTTCATCTCGCCCGTTTCTCCGAGCCGCCCCAGCGGCGTGAGGGCGGTGATCCGATCGTGCGCATGCTCCACCACGCCCGCGCTCAGGCGCGTCGGGAAAAAACCGGGCGCGAGCGCATTCACGCGGATGCCCTGGGGCGCGTAGTGGACCGCCAGTTCGCGCGTGAGCGCGATCAAGGCTCCTTTGCTGGCGGTATAACTCGCCGCTTCGAGAATCTCGCGGGGCACGCCGATCAACCCCATGATGGACGCGATGTTGACGATCTTGCCGTAGCCCTGCTGGCGCATGGCCGGCAGAACCGCGCGCGTCATGAGCTGCGTGCCGATGACGTTGGTGTCGAAGATCTTGCGCCACGCTTCGACGGGCATCTCTTCATAGGGAGCACCCCAACTGACGCCCGCGTTATTGACCAGGATATCCACGCGGCCGTAGCGCTGGAGCGTGGCAGTCACCAAAGCCTGGGTTTGTGCTTCGATAGCGATGTCGCAGATGTGGCCGAAGACTTCGAACCCGCGGTCTTCGAATTCGCGCACGGTGGGGTCGAGCCACTGCGCGCGCCGCGCTGTCAGCACCACTTTCGCGCCCGCCTCGGCCAGGCCTTCGGCAGCTTCCTTGCCCAGCCCGCGCGAGGCGCCGGTCACGATGGCAACGCGCCCCTCCAGCGAGAACAAATCGTGTATGTTTTTCATGAGGGCTTTTGCAGTATACTAACGCGTCCGGACGTAATCATGGCTCACAATCGAAGGACGTTTCTGAAGGGGGCCGCCGGCACGACAGTGACGACCGCGCTCCAACTCCGCGCGCAGCCCACCGCGGCGCCGGCGCCCGTTGTCCAAACCCGCGAGCTGAACATTGCTTACGAGGATAACGGCAACCGGCAAGGTTTCCCCATCATCCTGCTGCACGGCTTTCCCGACGATGTGCGCGCCTTCGACGGCGTGGTCCCGCCGCTCACTTCGGCCGGGCATCGCGTGCTGGTCCCGTACTTGCGCGGCTACGGACCGACGCGTTTTCGCAACGCATCCATCCCGCGCATGGCCGAGCAAGCCGCCATCGGCCAGGACGTGCTCGATTTCGCCAACGCCTTGGCGTTGCCGCGCTTCGCCGTGGGCGGTTTCGATTGGGGCGGACGAGCCGCTGCGATCGCCGCCGCGCTCTTTCCCGATCGCGTGCGCGCTTTGGTGCTGTGCGGCGGCTACACCATTCAGAACACCATCGCGCCGCCTCCGCCCGGTCCGCCCGCCGCCGAGCGAGAGGCTTGGTATCAGTGGTATTTCAACCTGGAGCGCGGACGCGAAGGCCTCGCCAAAAATCGCCGCGCGTTGTGCCGCCTGCTATGGGAGACGTGGTCGCCCAACTGGCACTTCACGGAGGAGACCTACGACCGCACCGCGCCGTCCTTCGACAACCCCGATTTCGTCGACGTGGTGATTCATTCCTACCGCCACCGCATCGGCAACGCCCCCGGCGACCCGCGCTTCGCCATGATGGAGCAGCAACTGGCCAAGCGGCCCAAGATTAGTGTGCCATCGATCGTGCTGCACGGCGCCGACGATCCGCTGGCGCGCCCCCCTGCCGATTCGCCCGCCGAGCGCGCCCTATTTCCGGCGCTGATGGCACGACGAGTCCTCCCCGGCGCGGGACATTTTCTGCCGCGCGAAAAACCGGAAGGAGTTTCGGCGGCGCTGCTGGAACTGCTGGCGGCGACGAAGTAGCACTGGGCTAGCGTACAGTGCTCCAATAGAGTTGACGTTTCAATCGGCCCGGGTGGCGAAATCGGCAGACGCAAGGGACTTAAAATCCCTTTTTCCGTAAGGAGAGTGTGGGTTCAAGTCCCACCCCGGGCACCACTTACACGTCTTTATTATCAGGCGATTCCATGCGCACCGGACACCCGCTGCGGATCGATTCGAGTTAACCGTGCACCAGCCGGTCAAACTCAGATTTCAAGCGATGCGGGATATCGAAACCATGAAGAGAGAAGCCGCCAGCAAGGTGGGGTCCCTGCTTTCGCGTGGCCGGGCTAGGCGGCTACACACCCGAATAGCGGCAAGTCCGAGAAGGGGAGTGCTACCGCTCCGGTAGCTCAGCACCTGTCGCCCCGGCAAGTTAGTCCCTGAGTTGATCGATGCAATCCTTGGAGTCGCGTGAATTGCGAGCAGTCTCCTCCCGATCCGCGTCCGGCGCGCGATCGATCAACATCGCAGTGGAGTTACCGCATCCTGAACCAGGCTCGAAATAGGGCTCATGCCGGAGGTTGTAGCAATGCCGGTTTTCACCTGCAGTGTGTCGTGTCGGTGAGTTCGTGTGAGGCGCTTTGGAGCCCTGCGCGCATTTAGGCTCAGCCGTCTTTCTGGGTTTTGGACCTTAAGGCCGAAAAAGCATTAGCGGCCTCGGTGCGCTTCGTAACTTCTTGCAGCTTGTGGGGCAGTTTTGCCCTAGCCATCCGTCCCTCCGGAGAAGTCTCCATAGGACGTGATGCTCAAACGGTGCCTTTATTAGGCGCCGAAGTGAACCAGTCACGCGACCGCCGCGCAACGAAGTTGCGAATATCCTGATGCTCCAACGGTAATTCCGTCGGACCTGTTTTCTGTTCCGATATCGAACCCGCACCCGTGGACGCCCTTATTGTGATCTCTGAATGTTCGTCCCGCAGTTGTGTGTGAGCCAGTTCGAGAGTTAGCTTTTGGTTTTCTTTTTTGAGCACGTAGCAGAGCACAACTAAACTGGTGAAGCCTGTAATCGTTACCACATTAAAAAGCCACTGGAGCGCCGGTTGATCAAGTTCCATGCCCTCGATTCTTACGCAAGCCCTGGCATCAATAAATAGACTTGTGCGTCCAATTTGGAGTGGTACGCGTTTGTAGTCCGCGTGGAACTACAGTACCAGCAGAAGGCCACGGAGCTAATCCGCCCGTGTGCCGGAAGACATTGGTCAGATGCGGAGTGGCGGCCTAAACGGCCGCTCCCCTATAGCCCTTTCTGAGTTGAAATAACCGAGTATTATCGCGAGCCAGAATGACCAGTCCGCAAATGGTGACGGCCGGAACGTCGTACGTGTGGAATCGGAAGATGGGGGGATTGTTCGGGCTCAACCGTTCCGCTTCGGATCGTTCATGCCCTTACGAACTGTAAACGCATCCTGGATAGATTACCCGGAGTACGTTTCGCTCGATGCCCGGAAAGACCGTCGATTAATCAATATGTCACAAAGACAGAACGAGCCTCTTGCCTGGCTTTATCGGCAGACGAAGTTCGTTTCGACCCAGTTCGCGGGGTCGTTTTGCCCACCTGCCGGACCCGCATAAACGGCGCGTTGCGGATAAGCGCAGACGCGCCGCTGGTTGTCGACACGGCCATTCGCGCTGTGCTTGGCGACGAGGTGATCAG